>Ga0182030_10002910_pt1 | contig 36454 bp, 41 predicted proteins | sample 812S3MmetaG_FD_121299 | JGI IMG/M metagenome (GOLD analysis project Ga0182030, IMG submission 121299) | Permafrost microbial communities from Stordalen Mire, Sweden - 812S3M metaG (Illumina Assembly) | ecosystem: Environmental > Terrestrial > Soil > Wetlands > Permafrost | place: Sweden...
GTGTACTTGTTTCGGTGAGGAAGATAGAGACCTCAAAATCCTCTGTATACGTTAGAAATATCCCAGATATGGCTTTGCATACTCACCCTCCACTACAACATCCTTCACTCCTTTCTTCTTACTCCCACCTTTGCCTTTGGATCGCTCATTCTCTTCGCGGAGCTTTGGTAGAACATATGGACGGACACTCTCGATTACTCGGGGAAGCACTGGATCGCGAGGACTTAACAGCCAACTTTCTGCGAGAACCGGATTATCGAGGTAGATACGACATTCTAGCACAGAGTACTTGGTGATGCGCAAGTATCTGCGGATGGGTGCCATGGTTCATTTTGTTGATGTTGAAGGTTGAAGTTTATTAGACGCGGCTAAAACTGCAGCCTTGTCATTTCGGCTGTCGCAATCATCTCACTTCACAAAACATGGCGTTCAATCTTCTATCTATCAACATTTCATCTACATCTTGATATACTATAACTTGGAGTAAGATGCTCTGAGAATATTGAAATAGTCTATGGCTAGTCATACTCGGACACCGACTGCTTTTGGGTCAAATCCCATGATTCCCGATGATCAGATTCGCCGAACTGACCACAGCGAGCATATGAATTTAAGTATTACATTTCTCTTTTTCTTACCTGGGTATTGAATAAACCAACTGCTCATAATTATGTATGGAACTTTTACTTGTCTTTTTAATGCTGGATTTGTTGACTAGAAGAGTGACGTCGTACCCAGCTCACAGGCCGGAGAAACTCGGGCTTGCCATTCCTCAATTTCAGTCACCTCAAGAAATTGATACTGTCAGCTTTTCTGAGTCAGAGAGAAGGATCAATAGAAGTTCTTGGTCGTTTAATTCCTTTCTTTTGTTGAGACAATGACTTCAATGATAAATACTGTTTCGAAATCTTCTCGTGTTGTCCGTGGAAGTCCGGCTTTAAATCAGGTTCTAAAAAAGGGGATATCAACACGAGAACTTGATGCTACAAAAGGAGGCAAGTAGCCCGTCACGGGCATAGAATTATTCTAATATTCATCAGACCGAGAAAGGGTTGTCATTTTAGGATCTGGGTAAGTTGCCCTTCACTGTCACCTGTATGATCCTCACAGTTTTAGATGGGCTGGCTTCGTCTTGTCAAGAGAATTGGACAAAAAGAAATTCCAACCCGTTGTTGTATCACCGAGATCGTACTTCGTGTTTACCCCGCTCCTTGCCTCAACAGCTGTAGGAACTCTCGAGTTCAGAACGACTCTTGAATCAGTGAGAGCTCGACGGTCAGGGGTTGAATTTGTTCAGGGATGGGGAGATGATGTGAATTTCAATGAGAAAAGATTACGGATCGAAGAATCAACGATTCGGAAACCGCCGGCATCAGCAAAGGACGGAGATGCTGTAAGCATGTATGATCGTGAGACTGGGGCGAAGAAAAAGGGACAATTGTTCGATTTGAAGTATGATAAATTGGTGGTGGCAGTTGGATGTTATAGCCAAACTTTTGGGACTCCAGGGGTCAGGGAGAATGCTCTGTTTTTGAAGGATGTTATTGATGCGGTGAGGATACGAAAAAGAGTTCTCGAATGTAAGCCTATTTTCTCTCTCTCTATCACGTACTGACTGGCCAGGCTTTGAAACGGCTTCATTGCCTACGACTTCAGATGCCTTGAAGAAGCAATTACTAAACTTTGCAATCGTTGGAGGAGGCCGTAAGACCCCCCCCCTCTTTTGAAAGAGCCGAATTGATGTTCCCAGCGACCGGAGTCGAATTTGCAGCAGAACTCTTCGACCTTTGTCACCAAGATCTCAAGAAAGTATACCCACAACTCATTCAATACGTTAATATCACCATTTACGATGTAGCGGAAAAGATTCTACCCATGTTCGACAGCAAGCTCGCCGATTACGCTCTCAAACTCTTCAGGCGTGATGGAATCCAGGTCAAAACCAAGCATAATATCGAAGAGTTGCGACCCGGTCTTCCTGGGAAGTCCAGCGAGCCAGGAGATGGTGGATGCTTTACTTTGAAGACCAAACAAAATGGGGAGATTGGTGTTGGAATGTGTGTTTGGTCTACAGGTATTTCTCCGCCCGGGGTTCGACGCTTCTCCGCTAACATCGTAGGTCTTATGATGAACCCGTTTATTCAGCACGCTCTCGACGACGTCCATACCTTCCCTACATCCTCCGCATCTCTCGTCAACGCACCCGCAACCCCTCCCTCCGACGGAAAATGGGCATTGAAACGCCATGCAAGATCTGGTGGTCTCCTAGTCGACGATAATTTCCGCGTCAAACTGATCCCCAAAGAACATTGTAACCCTTCATCCTGCCCATCAGAAGCAACAGACCCCAAAATACCAGAAGCTATAATGCAAGATGTATTTGCGATTGGTGATGTTTCCGTGGTTGAGAAGGCTAGATTGCCTGCTACTGCTCAGGTAGCGAACCAAGAGGCGAAATGGTTGGGTAAGCGATTGAACAAGGGTTTTGCCCCTGGACAGGAGGGGTTCTCATTTAAGAATTTGGGAGTGATGACATATCTGGGGAATATGAAGGCAATTATGCAGACGGGTGGGAATAGTGAGATCAAGGGGTAAGTTCGAAGTTTTGAGTACGAGATGAAACTGACGGGAAATAGGAGAACGGCATGGTTAATCTGGAGAGGAGCATACCTGACCCAAACAATCAGTTGGAGGAACAAGATCTTGATTCCAATTTATTGGTAAGTCCCCTTCCCTCCACATCACGAGCTTGACTAACATCTCAGGTCCATCAATTGGCTTTTCGGGCGCGACATCTCGCGATTTTAGGATAGCGAAGATTCGGTTTCTTGGATACAAAGTAGACAGCATGTAGGAAGTTAGATTCGGCGTATAAAATTTCATTCCTCCTTTCCATCATTCCCTCATTCAGGAACTATCCTTCCTTTTCCCTCCTTCCTACGCCATTCCCCCGATTCCCAATCACGTGTAGCACCAGATCTCCCCCTTCCTTCGATCCACGATCTACGGGCAGCCCTATCCCCCTGGCAAGTTACCCCACACCGAGAAATCGTCACACCGCATCAGCTTACCACGCATATCTCGGCTGACATATCCAATGGCCAGCGAGACCAGCCTCGCCCAGGCTTAAGCCCGGTACTCCAGGGTCCTGCTGACAGACCCCCTTGTGTAATGATCGGGAATTGTTCCCGCACAGAGCATATAAGCCCCTGTTTTGCTTTCCTTCCCGTATTTTTATTCTCCTCGTTCCTCATTGCACCTATCACACCCTCCATAACTGCAAAACTCCTCGGTCATCACACAATATCACCTCCTACATACATTATTCCACTTTTCACATTACGAGACAGAGACGGGTAAGTCACAGTATCGACTCTTCTTCCTTCTGTCTGTGTAACCTTCACACCGACAATGAAAAACAGATCATGGCCCCTTTCACAGCAATCAAATACTCCCCCTCAACATACAACCTCGGTCTCTCATACGAGGCATGCTCGGCCCCCATCCAAGAATCTGTTAATATAGCGCTCAACTCCATCGATCCTTTGTCTGAAGTTGGGAAAGTGCTTACGGGGCAAAATCCTTATTACACCCGTAATTTCAACCCTTCCCTATTCCCCTTTCACCTCTACCCTTCATTCTGGACATGGTGTAGTCGAGTAGGAGAATAGATGCTGATGTATAAACAGTACTGCTTGTTGATTTGAAAGCCGGAGACCAAGGTCTCGAGTACCTGAGTATTCAGCTAGAGCAAGTGAGTGGCAGGACGGAACCGGTTATTAAGGTGTATGCAGATGGGAGTTATCAGAAGGGGAATAATCATGTGAAGGTTCTTGGGACGCCGATGAAGGTTGCTGCTGTTGCTTGAACGGGCGGTGCGGATTGAACGAGGCGACGAATTTGCTTTGGCGTGGAAAAGGAAGGGATGTGAATGGAGAATGGGATAGCAGGGCATGAGTGAGATACTTCGGATTTGTTAGTTGGACTTTATGTGAGTGGTGTACGAGTTGTGTATTTGTACTGTTGTGTAGGAAAGAGATAATATTGGCCTTGCTTAAGGGTCAATCGGTGTCCCAATTTTTCTTGTACATCCAGAGTCCACCTGATCTAACTTCAGTCTCCCTCTAGCTCAACCCTGAGAACCAACAGGATAATCCGTATACCCCTCCATCCCATCCGCATAAAAACTTGCAGGCTTGAACGGCGTCAAAGGCAAGCCCCTCCTGATCTTCTCAGGCAGATCCGGATTACTAATAAACCACCTCCCAAACGTAACCCCATCCAACATCCCCCCCTCCACCTCCTCAAAACAATTCCCCCCATCATAGCCCCCACTCGCAAACGTGGGCGTCTTCTCCAGCACCTTCGCCAGCTTCGTCAACGATATATCTTCGGCTTTGATCTTCATTTCCCCTTCCGCAGCGGCGGTGTTCAGAACTTCCCATTTTGCGGACTCGGCGAGGAACATATCGGTTCGTGGCTGCGTGAGACACACATATGCTAATCCCCGTTTCTCTACTTCTTTCAATACATACGAGAATGTAGTGACCGGATCGTCATCTAATGGCATAAGGAAGACCCCAAACGGACTAAACCGCACCGCAGTCCTGGACGCTCCAATCGCCTCACTAACAGCATCGAGCATTTCTATACAGAATATAGCGCGATTCTCAACACTACCGCCGTAGGCATCGGTGCGTAGATTAGTCTTCGGATTGAGGAATTGGTCGACGAGCCAGCCGTTGCCAGCTGTGATTTCCACTCCGTCGAACCCGGCCTCGATAGCGCATTTCGCGGCGTGCACATGGTCTTCGATCGTGATCCTGATGTCGTCGACTGTCATCTCTTTCGCTGTTTCGGTGGGAACGTAGCCTTGGGGTGTGAATCTATTTTTGGAATTGGCGTTGGTGGCTGAGGAGGAGAGGGGTTGGCGACCGTGGAGTTGGGAGGAGATGGCAAAACGGCCCACCTGTAATGTGAGTTGGGTTCGAGGATGGAAGGAGGGAACGCACATGCCAGAGTTGGCAGAATATGTAGCCTCCTTTTGCGTGGACTGCGGAAGTGACGACTTTCCATGCGCCGATGTGTTCGGGTGTGTAGATTCCTGGGACGTTGAGAAGATTTCCGGCCTGTATTGTGAGTAAGGATAGATTATAGGAGGGGGTGATTACCATGAATGAGGGGAGGGTGCCTTCTGATATGAGGAGACCGCCAGGGGTCGATCGCTGAGCGTAGTATTCTGCGACGAGTGGAGGAGGGATACCGCCCGGTGAGCGTACACGAGTCAATGGGGACATGATGACTCGATGCGATAATTTCATGTCTCCCACTTGGAGGGGATGGAAGAGTTTGCGGGTCTCTTGGATGGATCCCATTGCGAAGAGCGGATGCATGAGAAGGTGCGGAATAATGGACTGATGATTATGGAGAGAAAGATGATCTTGGAGAGGAAAGACGGCAAGCTTTTATGCCTATCTCCTGGACCAAAGTGGAAGTGGGTTTGTACAATTAAAGGAATAGTGTTGATACTGATCAAGCCATTCTTTACTTTGTTGACAGTATCAACGTCGAAGCCATATAGTGAAGCAGGGAAACCGAACTCTCCTGAACCAATAGCCGGCCTGGATAACCCGCTCGTGCATCCGCACGCCGCATCAGCAGCAATTTCCGCATCAACCCTCACTCGAAGAGCGCAAAGAAACAAAATTGTTGAGCGTAGACATTCAATTCAAGATACATTGTTCTCATAACCATAATCTAACGCCACAAATCAACAGGTATTCCCAACGCTTAAAGTCGCTCAAAGATCCCCCCAATCCCAATGCCATAAACCCATATTCACATCTCTTCGAATCGACATACATCTCGAAACTCCGGATATTTATCCGCAAATGGTCTCTTCATACTCATGTTCGTGAGGTTACTCAAATGTCTCTCCATCATCTTGCTAACTTTGATCTGTCCCTCCTCGAAGATCAAAGCCTTCATCGGATCGTACGGGAAATTGACACACAAATTTGTTGCATAGTCGTTCTGGAACTCATCGTTGCCGTAACGATCCTGATTCTCGATAAGCCGCTCGCGGAACTTCGGCCAAGGAGGTAAGTCCATCCATGCCGGATGTGGTATCATCAATTGTGCTGGTTGAGGAGCTTGCCAGTCATGCAAAGCTTGGTAGGTTTCATATGTTGGAGAGATCTGCCATTGTACGAAGCGGTACATGCACATGAATGAGGCAAGTTTCTCGGGAATCAAGGCAAAGCCACGATTTGATAGTACCGCGGAATATCGTGCCATGACTTCGGTGAGCGTTGAAGGAGGCTTGGCTGGTCCTGGTTGGTCGAATAGTAAGTGGACGGAGGGAAACTCGGGTCCGATTACATCTTCCCCGCTCAAATCTGAAGTCATATGAAGATGACGCTGTGAGTGTATAACGCTGAACATCAATTGGTCGACATGCGTGACTGGTGCTTTCAACTTCGTAGAGATCTGCCATGCATAAATAGAAGGCTGGGATTGCCAGGAATTGGAATGGGTGTTTGTATTGATGACCTCCGAAAACCCGGCAGGTTGTAAATCGGCAAATCGTGACGGTTGGGACAATGCAGGATGGAAAGGAGTCCAGACGGGAGCGGGCTTTGCCACATTCTGTGCACCCCCAAACACCATGGAATCATTCCATATCGGAGTAACCGTAGGAGTATATAGCCGTTGAGGGTCTTCCGAGTCATCGTATGTAGGAACTGCAAATGCTGGATCTATTGGGAAAGGACGCTCCTCAGTCGTAACTGAAGGAATATGCGATGGTAAAGATGTAGTAGGCCATGTCTGCTCGGGTTGTGGAATCCACTCCAGAGTCACCTTCTGTGGAATCAACAGCTCTTCCGGAATGTCTGGAGGTATTTGTACTGGTGCCGTGGGAGCCGTAGATGTCTGCCGCGCAAGTTGTTCTCTGAGCCTTTCGACCTCTTCCTCCAATTCTTGGTTCCTCTTTAATACCCTCTCCATACTACTTGATCTACCCCCACCTTCCAGCTCCTTGACCTTTCTCTCCAACGTCTCGATGTGCTCCTTGGTTCTTTGTCTGATATTTCGTTGCGCTTCTCGGTCATTGGCTCTTTTCCGTGCCAGCTGGGCCTTACTGAGGTGTGTAACTGAGCGTTTGCCTCCACGAGAACCTGTCAGAGTAAGCACGCGGTCAAGAAAGAAGGAGGCTCCTATACCTTTCTTCCGTGGTTCCTCAGGTTCTGCCGCCGATGGGCTATTCGAACTTCGAGCGCTGGACATTGTTGTGGTACTAGACATGGTGAAGGATCACAGCATTGCCTTGCTGAAGTTGATATGGGCACTAGTACGCGTATCTCTGGTGGAGAGCGTGCTGAAGGACCGTGCTGAGGGGCAAATCCACAATTTTCGAGTATGCTTGGGGAAGTGAATGGATTTTTGCGGGGCAGGAGGAATATATCCTTTTCGGGTAGATTGCCTGCTCCAAAAGAAAGGAGTCGAAATCTCCTTACCTGTGCTATCGATTGTCTGTTCGCCCGTCTCTCGAGTCCTGAGTCGTTGTGTCGAATATTGGCATATGCGGGGACTCGGACATTCACACAAGCGTCGACGCAAGTTACAAGGCCACCACCTGGTTTTCAATTCCACCTTTCCCACTTGGAAGTACTTCACTCAAAGTCAGATTTGATTGCCGATGTTTCTCCTCGACTGGTTCATTTCATTGGAGCTTTCGTTAAATAGAGTTCGACGGCGTCGAAGATCTCTGGATGTCTCGCTAGAGAATCCTGGTGAGCGGCGAGGATGGTGGAAAATGTGACAAGAGAGGGGCAATGCAGCACATGGCCAACGGCCGACCGCCTGGATGCAATCCTCAAAAGCCAACGGTTAAATATATATCCATCACTACCTCGGAGCCTTTCTCACCCAGCTGTATATAATGTTGCTTGGCCGCCCCAGAACATCTGGTATTCAAGGTAGAGAGAGAACCCCGAGTCAGACATTTATTTGACAACGTCTCTAGAGAGCTTGAATGTTTGAGCGACAGCTTGAACTTTGCACAGTTCTTGCTAGAGAGGATCTTATTTTCGCGCATGCCGCTATATCCATGCGGCGCCGCCCTCTTTTGAACCTCAGAGGCAAGTATGCCGAAGACTCTACCGAAAGCTCGGCCGAAGCAATGTTGGCCGCCAGATACAATTTGCATTGTTTATAAGTTAAGGTTCACTGTCCGTTCGCGATGCACCTGCATTTGTTATGTGCATCTTCACCGCCGTCGACATCGAAGCACTTTCGGAGCCGGTGAAGCCCTCCTACACCCCCCTAGAGTGGTGTATATTGCAGCCCTAAACCTAGACCCTGCACGAAAACTTTTCGTGGAAACTCTCTTCAACAAACACGTGGACGCACGGGTCGGGCCAAAGGTTGACTTGGCGGTAACTGACGGATGCGTTGGCTAGAAGATAGGCCAAAGGCAAGTGACGGGCAGCATGAATCATGAATGCCTGGGATAGTGGAAATGGCGAATAAGAATGCTGCCAAATCATCTTCAGAGGTCAACTGGGGGAAATCCGGTACACACTTGGCTTCCTCCTTTCATCTCGATTAAAAGCTGACCATGCCCAAGCTAAGACATTCACTTGTCAAGTTGCATCGGATAACCTGCTCAGGTCTCGTCAATCTTCCAATCGGTAGGAAAAGAGCAAACCCTATGCAAATCGACCACAATTTGGTTGATCTGACCGACACGGGCGTTTCTAGAAGGAGTTTGGAACTCTAACCCACAGACCGATTAGAAATAACTTATAAATCACTCAAGCTTGAGGTTAATACTCTAGGCTGTGTCTGAAATCTTAGGTACCTTAGATCGTAAGGTAGGTTTGAGCTACTTTGATCCCCGATGTCAACACGAACACGCAAGTCTCACAACCTCATCGATGAAAGTCAATCGATGACGGGTATATATCGGGAAGTTTTGACCATATTAACGTTTAATTAATGAATTTCTTTCAGACACCGTAACACCATCCTACAATCATAACCATAATGCCCCAACTCCTACCAAAGCAACCACCCAAACACAAATCATACACGGATCACTCCTGTTCATCCCGTCCTAGGACTTCGTCTTCTTCCCGTACTTTGCGCAAACAATGCATTCTGATTTTCCCTTCCTTCTAATGCAACCACGACCTTCTTAGCGGATTTTGGCATTGGCAGCTTGCCCGTTCCAGTCACACTCCTCTTGAAACTTGGAATCTGAGGTAAGGGTCCTGTTGTCTCACCGCTGGAGTGTGGCCTGACTGAACCTAATACTCCTTTTTGGCCGTTTGGGTGTTCGGAGTTCAGTGAGCCGGCGTTGATATTGACATCGATCTCCCTAAGTCCACCAGTTGGCTTGCGATTCCCTTCTTCACATGGGGTAGTCACCTCATCACTCCCCACGATTGGAGCATCATTGAAGATCACGGGAACCATTGTCTTGCTGGGGGAGATGTTCACCGGGCGCCGAAGAGCGGCAAGTAGAGTCTCGTGATTTTCAGTTCGAGGCAAGTCTATTGGATATTGGTATTGAATCTTCTGAGGAGTCTCCCCAGTGGGTTGGTATTCCCGCAGAACGGTGTTGGTGATGTTGGATCGAAGTTCCGCAAGAGGCTGGCGAAGGATCGAGTTGAGAGGGGAGAGTGACTCCTGTAAGGAACCTGTCTTTGTTGACATCTCTTCGCCCAGTTCACGAACTCTCTCGTAAGTTGAAGTGAAATGAGATCCTATGTTAGAGTAAGAAGATTTGACTGTTGCGGACAACCCCTCGAGTGACTTGACGTGACTGTCATGATGTTGAGCATTTTGGGATCTCGCACGAGTGACAAAGTCATCGAGAGCTTTCATTTGAGTCTCTATGTCCTTCATCTGCTCGTCAACAATCCGAACAGTCTCGTCATGGACGGATCGCGTGGCGACTTGGAGGGATGAGTTGTGCTTGTTCGCAGCCTATATTGTCAGCGCGCCCTCAATTCACTGTAGGATGAATACTTACCACCCAATCTTCCTTCAGCTTGCTCTTCAATGTCTCCCGCGATCGAAGAACCTCTTCAACCAGCTTATTCTCCTTCTCGCCCCAAGCGTCCATTCCTTGGCTGTATTTTTCGCGTGATGCTTCAAAGGTTTCCTTGGATGACAAAACATCCTTTTGGACCTCTGAAATCTTGGCACCCAAGCGCTGATCTTGAGCTTCGCCTTGCAACGTGACCAGGTTGGTGATTTGAGAAAGGAGAGTTTGCCGATCAGCAGCGGCTTGTTGACGTTCCTCCTTAAGAACCTCGTCGAGTTTGGCTGAAGCAGCCGCATTTGACTGCATGGCAAGCTCACTTGCCGCATGCAATTGTAGCCGCAATTCATCTGCCTCTTCCTTCTGTGCATTGATGTGTTTGAGGAGGTCCTCGAAAAGACTCTTGAAATCTCGTCCGAGGGAGCTGTAGGAACCGTGTAGTTGTGTGTGGAATGCGCCCAGCTCGCTGATAACTTCTGCAGAAATCCGCTCAGCTGCTACAGAGAGACCTTGAAGGCCTTGTCCAACGCGAGCCTTCACATCTTCTCGGAGCGCTTTGATCTCTTCTAAAACGACATCCATCTCTTCCTTCGTCGACTTGGTTTGTTCCGAAACTTCCTTCCCAGATCCCTCAAATGCGGACACGTTGGCTTCTAGAAATGCTTGCGTAGATGAAAGCTTTTCTAGTTCGCCTTCTACGAAAGACTGCATTCGACTCGATACAGCCGCCATAAGCTCCTTTTGCTGCACTCGGAATTCTTCAACTCGACTTTCAACGAGACTTGTGACTTCGGAAACTTGTGCTTGGGACATTCCCCATGCATTTCGATTCAGAGATTGAAGATCCGACTTCCTCCTATTCTTGTTGTGAAGACCATCAACATCATTGACCGTCTTGCTGAGAGTTGAGATGAGCTCGGTCCCAACAGCGCTAAGCTTTTCCTCGGTTTCCTGATGAGCTTTTCGAAGCATTGACTCCTCAGCTAGACTTTGACGAGTATTTGCCAACACGAACTCGGTCTGGTCAAGCACGCTCTTCGTCTCGTCCAGAACGGCCTTCGTTCCTTCATTGTCCTTCTTCAGGTTCATGAAATTGGATGTCAAAGAGAAAAGTTCCTGGACCTTGTTCCGAAGGTTGGTTTCCATAGTCTCAATCTTGGCGGCTTGCTCCTCGCTTAAGATTCGTCGAGACTCGCTCTCAACGGTGATTTCCTCATAGTTTTCATTTGAGAGATAGACGCCATTACGTTGCCGAGTTGCGATGAGTTCGCTCTTTAATCGCTCAATTTCGCCTGTGAACTCCTTCAAAAGAGTCTTCTTGTTGACCATCTGATTGACCTGAGGCTTGTTTCGGATATTCTTGGCCCGGAAAGCATAATCCAGTGTTGAAATAGTTTCCTCTAGATTGCTCTTCGCGGGCGAAACAGTGGCAATGATGCATGTTTTCGTTCGGCCTCCCAGAGAGTCTTGAAGTAATCGGGTGAGTTTGGACTCACGATATGGAATATGGCTGCTCCGGTCAACGAGAGCATTGATGACACGGCCAAGGGTCAGCAAACTCTTGTTGATTAGCCCAGCCTCCGCAGCACGCTTATTCTCCGCTCCAGAGCGTTGGATATTCTCACTTCCTGCTAAGTCAACCAGATTGAGCTTTCCAGCACTGACATAATCCTCTCCATTGTCTCCTTGTCTCTTGATATATGCAGTGACCGTGAAAACAGTGTGACTTCTACTACTGAGATCATTGCATTTCGTAGCTGCAACTTGACGCTTATGACTGCCAGCTTGTAGGAGTTTGACACCTTCCGTAGCACTCTTGATATGCGATTCCTCCATGCCCTGGACAAGTGTACTTGAATGTCCCTTTTTGGTATTGTCGTCGTATATCTTAAGCTTTGCATTATCATCCGGAGATATGAGATCTCGCAGCTCTTCGTTGTAAAGCTCAATGAAAGAGCATTTGACGGAGGATTCAGCATCGTCGATTTCGAGTTTATTGAACAAGGCATGAAGAGTTCGGGGAATTATGCCTGCCGCATCCGAAAGCATTCCGAATGTATCATTCATGTCACCAGACATGGTATATGTCTTTCCGGTTCCTGTCTGACCATATGCAAAGATCGTACAGTTGTAGCCCGCAAGCATCTAGAAATATCAGTAACGTCCATACGATCATAAAGGATTGCCTACCTCGTCCAGAATTGGAGTAACGACATCATCGTAAATCATAACCTGATCTGCTGCGGAAGAAAACACTTTATCAAAATGGTAAGTCTTATTGCTGAGCGCACTGGGGCCCATGCAGAGCTCCAAGCTCTTTCCCTTTGCTCCCTCTGTTTTCAAAACCACGCCGCTGTTTTCCCGTACTTCACGTTCGTTTCGACCTCTGCATCGTACAACAACATTGATGTTGGTCTCTTCTTCTTCATGATCGAAATCTCGTTCTTTCCGCTTCGTTCCATTGTGTGTTGCTGCTGATGCGATTGACTCTGCAGGCGATACTGCGCCTGATCTATCCCGTGCTGCCATCGCTGACTGTGATCTCGCTGTTGAAGGCCTTAGTGGTGGTCGCATGCTGTTTTTTCTTGCAGGCGCAACTGCAGGGCGAGGTAAACCTGCCATACGACTGTGGGATGTTCTTTCTCGAGCCGCAAAAGGTTTGTTTATATCGCGTATGGTTGACGTGGAAATCGGGGTTCGTTTGTTGGGCAAATAATTTTGGCTCCACAAAGTATGTAGATAATTAAATATATCTTTTGAGCTGTTCAAAAAAGCCGCGACGCACTTTGTCGACCGATTATGTTGTCGCTGATGTTGATATCAAGATCTACAAAAGAAAAGAGTGGAAGGAGACCATTGGCGTTGGCAGGGAAACGGAAAGAGCCACCCCACCGAAGCGCATGACCTTGAACTACGAAACATCTCCAGGCTGCAAGGAAGTCCTCTTCTTTCACAAATGTAGCAAAATGTCAGTTTTCACAGCTCAAGTACATCCTGGACAAGCTCTAGGATTCTTAGGTAGGTGTTCAACCCGCGAGATTGAAGAGTGGTAGCTGATAACGGACAGTACTTGGAGCTTCCCTTCACGATATCATCACTCGACTGAAAGCTGAACCTCAACGATTTCCGAAGCTCGATGTTGTCTATGAACCTACGGCGCCTGCGAAAGAGCCCGTAGTTCTCATCCTCCCATCGAATGGCATTCGTTTACGATTTGATGGACCCGAGCAGCGCCTGAGACTTATCGAAGTGCTGGATTTCACGAAGAGCAAGCTCACATACAAGGATAGAGATGTTCTGCGACCAGGTGCGGCTCCTGCGAGCTCAATGCCAGATAATCTTCCCGGCCCAACCTTCCGCCACATCTACAAAAACCTCATAGGACCAACCTTTCCTGGAGAATACATCGAGCCAGAAGCTGGTGATGAGACAGGGATGGGACTCTATGTACTATCATATCCCGGGATCGCATTTTCTTTTCCAATACATAGATCGTCGTGGTCGCCAGGGAAAGATGTTGTCTCGCTGCTATCAGCGTCTGCCAGTCATCCGGCTGCATCTATGGCCATTTTCAGTGGGGACTCGTGGCCCGATGCCAGGGAGAACCTCTACACGCAGACCTTTGAGCCTCTGAAAACCTTTCATTTATTTGCAAAAAGCCGAGAGCCGGTTCCGGATGAAGTGTCGCTCGTGAGAATCCACGGGGAGGGACGCCTGGAGCTTGTTCGTCCTTTCTCCAGTGCACCACTTTGGCTTCAACTGGGAGAGACCACACCACAAGAATTGGTGGCAGAGCTTGGATCTCCCGATGCGATATATCGGAAGAATGATCAGAGGATGTCAATACACAAGAGATCGGCAAGTGGGACCAATACCCGACCAGAGACAAATGAATACCGTCAAGATGATTCGACAGATACCGACCAATCTTCGGCACATACAGCCACTGATGATTCAGATGAAGAAGACGGAAATGAGGAGGTTGCAGGAAACCTATCTGGAGAATATTTCTACAATTATTTCTACCGTGGTTTCGATATTCTGATCTCTACACCGTCTCTACCCTCACAACGGCCACCTTCAAAGAAGATATCTGAGCCTAGTGACTTCGATATTCCCGACGCATCCTCACGTCTCGTTGCTTCGAAACTTGTCCTTCATGGTAACGTCCCCGGGTCATACCCATTCAACCGACACCAGAGATGCCGTTGGGAGATTCAATATTTGGACAAACCGGGAACTGATGCTGTTAATTCGGAAACTCCTTTTAAGGATATCAAGCATAGCCTTCATGAGGAATGGAAGAGTATTTATAAAAATGCCGAGGAAGCCAAATCTCGACAGCGTGGGATGGTGTTGAATCGAGATTGGGGGGATAGTCCAGGAAGCAGCTGTGAGCTGCTCGGAGGATGGGAGGATAGCGTTGGTGGGAAGAGAACAGATCCTGGAGATAGTGTCAAGGGCTTGGGTAATACGACATTATTTGGATTTCCGGGCTTGGTGTTTGAGGTGTTGAAGAATGGCACAGTGAGCGGCGTCACGGTCTTTTGATGCATTTAAGGATTAGATGGAGTTTGGAACAGGGGGATTTTATGTTGCATTATAGGATAGATGACTACAATGAGATACCATAATTTTTGAATCCAAATATCTTTCTGGGGGACAGTTACTGAATGTTGATGCCTGAGTAAATGGTGGTGTGGCACGAGGCTCGCAAGGCTCAGGATTATCGTGAGCTTCGAAAAACAACCATTGCATCGATCGAGATCATGCCAATACCAGTACGACTTTCTAAGTCATGGTCGTCCAGCCTGAGGCTACCTATATCCTCGTTTCCGTAAGATTTCCACCAAATTTAACTGCTTGCGTCTGACGAGAGACCCAGTCCGCGACCGTTGCCGGCAGACCAAGCAAAATACCTCCAAAGATGCTCCGATGACCTTTATGAGTGGCAGTCCCGGACAAGGGCTGACCAAAAGCCGTTTTTGTTACACGATGGGCCCCCGTATGCCAATGGAAGCTTGCATATCGGGCATGCGCTAAACAAAATATTAAAGGATATCATCTGTAGGGTGAAGGTACAACAAGGTCGGATTTTATGCTTGGAAAATCATAGACTCTGCTAATATATCGTTAGGTCGCAGAGTAGTATACGTTCCTGGCTGGGACTGCCATGGTCTCCCAATTGAGATCAAGGCCCTCGAAAAGCGAAACCAAGATGGGGTCGAATTGGATGCGATTGGCATACGACGGGCGGCACGATCCCTGGCTACGAAGACGGTCAAAGAACAGATGAAAGGATTCAAAGAATGGGGTATTATGGCAGATTGGGAGAAAGCATGGAAGACGATGGATAGATCATTTGAGATCCAGCAGCTCAAGGTTTTCCAGGAGATGGCATTAAAGGGTCTCATTTTTCGAAGATATAAGCCGGTACATTGGTCACCATCTTCCAGAACGGCATTGGCGGAAGCGGAGCTCGAGTACAAAGACGATCATCAATCTACAGCAGCTTATATCAAATTTCCCATTACAAGCATTCCAAAGGAAAAGAGTGTGCCCAGCAATCTCTTTGCGCTCATCTGGACTACAACGCCGTGGACATTGCCAGCAAATAGAGCTATTGCTTTCAGTCGAGATTTGGAGTATACGATTGTGCGAAGTGGTGGAGACCGTTTTATCGTAGCAAAGTCAAGACTCCCCCATATCTCGAAGGTATGCTTTGGAGACAACCCAATCGAGGTGGTAGTTGATTCTATTATGGGGCAAGAATTAGATGGCGCTAAATACGTGAATGTTCTTCGAGGAAAAGAATCTGAGTCTCAACCCTTTATTCATGCCGACTTTGTCTCTGCCGATTCGGGCTCGGGTCTCGTTCACTGTGCTCCAGGTCATGGAATGGATGATTACGACGTGTGCACAAAGCTCGGCATAGAAGCCGTTGCGCCGGTGGATGATTCAGGATGCTTCACAAGCGCGGCTCTTCCTGAAGAACCTTCGATTTTGGAGGGGAAGTCTGTCCTGAGGGATGGCAACAGGGAAGTGTTGAAAATACTTGGCGACAAGGTATTAGCAACCCATAAGTACAAACACAAATATCCCTACGATTGGAGGACAAAGCTTCCAGTCATTATTCGAGCTACGGAACAATGGTTTGCGGATGTTAGGAGTATTAAAGAAGCGGCCTTACAGCGTCTGAACGACGTCCAATTTATCCCTGAGGCTGGTAGATCGAGACTGGAAAGTTTTGTCAAGGGGAGAAGCGAGTGGTGTATCTCCAGGCAACGAGCTTGGGGCGTGCCAATCCCAGCGCTTTACGACGAACAAGGAAAAGCTGTTTTGACGAATGAAATCGTAGCGCATATTATTTCCGTTATTGACGAGAAGGGAATTGATGCTTGGTGGACAGACGCTGCCGATGATCCAGCTTGGGTAGCGCCAGGCTTGGAAGGGAAATACCGTCGAGGGAGAGATACAATGGACGTCTGGTTTGACAGTGGTACAAGTTGGACTCAAGCAACCCAGCAAGCGGACATTTATGTCGAGGGAACAGATCAACACAGAGGATGGTTTCAGTCGAGCTTACTGACTCACACAAGTGTGTCGTCTTCTGAAGGTCCTCCTTTCAAAACTCTCATTACTCACGGATTCACTCTCGATCAAGACGGAAGGAAAATGTCAAAGTCGATTGGAAACGTGATTGCACCTAGTCAAATTATGGATGGATCACTTCTTCCTGCTCCTACAGGGAAAAAGAAGCATGGTGACCCTGCACTGGGACCTGATGCTCTTCGGCTTTGGGCTGCCAGCAGTGATTACACTCGAGACGTGGTTATCGGTCAGCCGGTTCTTTTGTCCAATCGTATTGCACTATTGAAATACCGGATGATCTTGAAGATGCTTCTGGGATCGATGCATCAGAGCGCCAGAGATTCCGATGTCAAAAAGGTAGATCAAATGGCACTGGCTCAGCTTGAGGACGTAATGGGAGAGGTCGCAGCTGCCTATGACAGATTTGAATTCCACAAGGGTATCAGTGCGATCAATCGTTGGATTAACAGCGATGTGTCTGCTTTTTATTTGGAAGCCGCGAAAGATAGACTTTATTGTGCTGATGGAGGCGGTGTTTTAGAGGAAATATTCCAAGGGTTGCTAAGGATGTTAACTCCCATTGCTCCGAGTTTGGTAGAGGAAGCTTGGAGCCATCGACCTGAATGGATGAACCAATATGACATGGTGCATCCATTTCATCAAAAAGTTAGCGAGCCTCTTTCTTCCCGAACGATTGAGATTCCTCCTACTATTCGGGATGACTTGCCTTGGATTTTGAAAGCCAACGCTGCCGTTAAGGCAGCTCAGGAAGAAGCTCGAGCATCAAAATTGATTGGAGGGTCTCTCGAGTCTTCCTTGATATTGCTACTTCCGTCGGAGAAGGCGCCTGAGCTTTTCCAAGGATACAAGGACGAACTCGAAAACATATTTGGTGTGTCCTCTGTTGAGATTAATGGCGAAGTTGAGGGGGCTTGGAAGTTCTCTGCTGAGTTTGATACCCCTGGTGGAAAAGGGGTAGCATGGATAGTACCTGCAAGGGATGCGAAGTGTCCAAGATGCTGGAGATATAAAGCACCTGCTGAGGACCAGCTTTGTGCAAGATGTGAAGATACTGTATCACTACTGTAGAATACCCAACTCAAATATACATCAATCTTTTGTTCATCCCTCAGAAGGGGTTTTTTTGGTTTCTTCACTGTTTTCAAGCCCCTCCGCCCTATATTTCCCCCTCTCCCTCATCATCTCCCTCGGGGCCTTCATCCTCTTCTAGCTCCTCATTACCATGCTCTTCGGAATTGTTATCCTCCTCTCCACTTTCAACGTCAAAAATGTCATAAACTTCCTGCAACCCCGGCAGCACAACATCTATGTCCTCGCTCTCATGCATCAACCCTCTAACTCCCTATACAATCCCTCCTTCCTAAATATCTCCCGCTCCCCCTCCATCACCCCCTTCGCCAATACCACCATATCCCTACAATTCCACACAGCGTCGTTCCATTAGCCTTCAACTCATGTTTAATAACCTGTATATCACTTAGCATCACACTCTTCGCTATCTTCCTCAATACCTCGAGCGCATTCCTCATTTCGAATCTTGTTTTTGGCCCTGCTTGGTTCATGATAGATCGTTTATTGAATGAGATGGTGTTTGAGACTTCAAATGATGCATTGTATCGGTGGCTGCTTTTTTGAGCTTCGGCACTGTTGGTTTAGAGCGTGCCAGCGGGTTCGGGAGTAGGAGTCGAAATTTATGGCTGGTTTGCTAGATGGGTCTTCGATACTATCGAAGACGATGTAAGCAACATTTGGATGTTCAAAACATATTTTATTGAGAATTTCTTTTGCGGTCTTCTCGGGAAGGTCGTCGATTATGGCGAAGAGAGGCGGATCAGTGCGGCGTTTCTTGGAGAAGGGGAGCGGATTTGTGGGAGTGGGATCGACGAAGGTTTCGAAGGTTCGTTTAGAGGAGCTAGGAGACGTGCTTGTGGTAATAATAGGATGGAGAATTTTCCTACATCTTAGACAGGGACCTCGGGAGAGTAGGATCGTTGCGTTTCTAGAGAGACACGAAATTGACACCCGATCATGTGGTTTCCCCAATCATCACCTATTCCCGCCCCCTTCGTTCTCTTTTTCCTGCACCACGCATATATTGAGAACGCTTCGCATGTCAGCCAGATGAAACTTCACCCACTATCTACGTGTAATCCCAACTCCTTTCATGTGTATACTCGGGATAGGCATACCTAACATTACTTTCATTGAACTGTTTTTTTGAATCATCATCGTCACGGGTTACGCATTTATGATCCCCATCTCTTCTTCTGTGGAGTCTAACCATTATTTCCATTTCATTTTTAATTTGTCTCTGGTTTACGGTTACTTAATGCTTGTATTTTTCCTTCTTGCACTCTCTAGTTCAGGCAATGTGGCGTTCAGTACACAATATCCGCGTTAGGAAAGAAAGTCCTGCCCTTGGCAAGGATTTCCCCACCTTCGAGTATATGCACCTTTGACGAACAGTATACGCCCTGTATGAATATAATAACTACGAATTTCCCGCAAACTCAGGATTCTTTTCAAATCACTATCTTCCCAATCATTGTTCAAAATGCCTCATCTTTCAGAGCCCTCCCCCTCACTCTACTCCTCCCTAGACATCCAAACCCTCCAAGCAGACGCAGAATCCACCCTCCTTAAATTCGGCACCTCCTTCAATAAAGATATCATAACCCACGCCTCCGATGTCTTCATCTATACCTCCAGCGGGCACCGCATCCTCGACTGGACCTCCGGCCAAATGTCCTGTCTAATCGGGCACGGCCACCCAGAAGTCGTGCAAACAATCACAAACCATGCTACACATCTCGATCATTTATTTAGTGGAATGCTTAGTCCGCCTGTCATTCAACTTGCGAAGAAGTTGACGGATTTGCTTCCTGAGGGTCTGGATAAGGCGATGTTTTTGAGTACGGGAGGAGAGAGTAATGAGGCTGCTATTAGGTTGGCGAAGATCTTTACGGGGAAGTGGGAAATTGTGGGGTTGGGGCAGAGTTGGCATGGGATGACGGGGGCGGCTGTGGCGGCTCAGTATCATTCGGGTAGGAAGGGCTATGGGCCTCCAGTGAGTATACTAACCCCTATTCTTGAGCATTCTGACAAAGCAGATTCCTGGAAATCATGCTCTTCCGGCTCCAAATGCGTATAGGTCTATCTTTCGAAATCCTGATGGGTCGTATGATTGGGAAACTGAGCTGGATTATGGATGGAAGATGGTTGATCAAGCGTCATGTGGTTCTCTTGCTGCAGTCATCATGGAACCGATCCTTTCTTCTGGAGGAATGCTCACTCTTCCATCCGGGTATCTTAAGGCAATGAAAGCTCATTGTGAGCGTAGGGGGATGCTCTTGATTCTTGATGAAGCTCAAACTGGCGTAGGAAGATGTGGTGATTTGTTTGCATTCGAGCATGAGGGAGTTGTCCCTGATATCCTTACTTTAAGTAAGACTTTGGGGAATGGGTTGCCCTTAAGTGCTTTGGTCACAAGCAATCATATTGCGCAAGTCTCCAAAGACAAAGGGTTTCTGTTCTACACTACTCATGTCAATGATCCTCTTCCTGCGGCTGTGGGATTGAAAGTTCTAGAGATTGTTGTGAGGGATAACCTAGTAGTTCGATCCCGAGAAGCTGGGCTGAAGTTGCACTCCGCATTACAAGTGCTGAAGTCTAGATACGGCTGTATTGGCGACGTTCGAGGGCGTGGCTTGATGGCTGGGATTGAAATCGTTGCAGACCAAGCCACGAAGAGCCCGACACCCGAGCTTGGACAAAAATTGATGGACAGGATGACGGAACTTGGTCTTTCTGCGAATATCTCTACAATGGCTTCGTTTGGAGGTGTCTTCAGGATTGCCCCTCCTATCACGACTTCTGATGAGAATCTAGAGTTAGGATTGAGTATCATGGAGGAAGCTTTCAGGAGTACGAATGGAACTATGCCTTTGTATACTAACGGTGAGAAGAAGACATGAGGAAGTGGGGGGATTGGTCGCAAATTTATCACATTTGGCGAGTCAATCAAAAAGTGGTCTTGAACATAATATTACGCCATCAGCCCTCAGAATCTACATTTCCCCCTCTATCATTCGTAGGTATTTCCCTATCTTCAATCAGCACATCCGCCTCATTTGTCGGGGAAAACTCACGAGCATTTCCCCACCTCCTCCCAAAAAAATCCAACATAGCAACCATACACTCACTCGCTTCCTTGCACTTCACATCCCCCGTCTCCCTCCACAATTTATCCTGCGCCTTCACAGACAAATATACGCTCGTAGATGGAAATGGGGATATTCCTTCCCAATTTACCTGGTCAATCCTAGAGTTAAATCGTGCTGAAATCCAAGCAATACCTTCCATTGTTGAATGGAAGAACTCATCCGATATCCTTTTCTTAGATTTCAGACGAGATTGATGGAGTATCATCAATGAACTAGGCACGTCAGCGACGTTCAAAAAGAAGAAATGGAGCTTACCAATAGCACATCCCAATCGCACCACAGTATCTTGGCCATGGCTGCGGCGTCTCTTCAGGCAGCAGACGCGAAAAAGCCAGCAGTGTCCGAGCAAGCTGGTCCGATTCCTCGACGTCGATTTCGCCGTGCAGTTCTTGGTCTCGCAGATGGAGTAGTAGCAAGTCTGCGACGTGGGAGACTTGGGCTTGTCGGGCGAAAGGGCCGACGCGGACGCTGGAGGGGGTGGACATTGGGAGGGGTTCATTGGGGTGGTGGTCCTGGGTTATTAGCTTTTAGATCGTATTATGGAGGAAATGTTTACATGATCCCACCCAGTCCCATCTTGGGGAAGGTATTTCGGTGCTCCTAGGTCTCGGGTTGCGGTTGGACCGCCTCCTTTCTCAAGGGTGTAGAACCTGCCTCGTCAGCTTCGGTTTTCGGGTCTAGCAAGAGATACTACCTATCAACCATCACAATGCCCCACCACAACCTCGCCTCTACCTTATCACAACTTCCTTCCATCTTTCCAGTAATCCCCAACTCCACAGCCGCCCTCGCTGTCGCAGCAATGGAGATATACGCGGCGTTCATCCCGTGACCGACTTCATATAGACATACTAAGAGCCGTGCTTGTACCACTTCTAGGGAATTGATATCTGCAGCTTCAACGAGTGATATAGAGCTTTTGAGAAGGAAATAGAGGTCTGTTCGTGTATCTTCTGGAGGAACGGTGGAGACGAGTGCTAAAGCCAAGCTCAAAAGACTCCAATCCCCGAGCGGATTGGTAAATGTATGCGGGAGACGTTCATAATAAAGAGTCTCTGAGATGACGGGAAGCCAAAGATGGATAGTATTGAAATATCTCGCGGCTACGATGCGGATATCAGATAAGTCTCCGACGGCTTTTCCTAGATTCTCTGTGATTGCTTCGTGGATACTAGATTTCCGAGGCTCATTCTTGGGTGGGGGAACCCGCGTCGTTTGTTCCAAAGACGCCTCACTCGATGCGCTTGAGGACGACGGAGAGATAAGCCCATATTCACAGCGACGACCAAGACTATAACTCATTAGTCATGAGATTCTGAGCCTAGGAGGTGGCTTACCGATAGCAGAGGGAGCAACTTGGGAATGCTTTGTCGCATTTTCGCTTGCGATTTCGACAGGGAAGGCATGCTTTCTGCGCTTTTTGTTTCATGGAGTTTAAATTGATGAAGATGGAGGTGTTCATTAGCAAATTAGGGGTTGAGATCCATTGTAGCGAAATGGATCTATTTATTGAGATCCAAGAGGTCGATGTTCAGTAATCAGGAACACCACTTTGTCAGCAAATCGAATCAGCCTCACTAAATGCTTAAAGACTTCAATCTTTGACTCGGGAAATAATCATCAAGAGGCCGTTCTCACCTAAGAGTGAACTTGAGTATATAATATCAAATATACCATATTCTCTTATCTAATTTCAAGGGCCTAGAGATTCCCTCATTCCTCGATCTTAACCCGACCCTGACCCCAAACCCCCGTTCCTCCTTTCTCATAACATGAATCATCATCCGGATTTTCCTCACAGAATACTCTCTCAGCCAGGGGGGCCTGATCTCGTTTATGTTTGTGATTTTTGATCATCCCACCCAAGACCCTTAACAGATTTTCTATATCGTTTGTTGATGGCGCCTCGTCGCCTGAAACAGCTTTGATTCCATTGAGACTACCGCCAGAGCCATCTTCAGCAACCCCGTTCACATTTCCTGAGGCAACTGAAACCCCTGTGGTGGGAAGGGAATTCCCAGCAGCGTTTGGTACTCCGCCCGCGGCCTGAACAATATCACTGCCTCCTTCAGCTTGAATTCCCGGCATCGGGAGAGAATTTCCAGCGGCGTTGGGTACTCCAGGCACGTCATGTATGATATTATTGCCTCCTACACCAGCAGTAGCATCTCCCGCAATGGCTGAAACTCCATCTACAGCTTGACTCAAAGCCGTCGGGAGCGCACCGTTGACTATAGCAATAACCGAAGTAACCTGAGCCAAGACATCGGTCATCAATCCACCGGTGAGACCTGGGACGTTGGCGAGGACAGACGAAATATCGGAGACGATCAGGGTTACGTCAAAGCTAGCTGAAGATGGTGAGATAGATGAGGTCTGGAACGCTCCAAGAGACGAAGTGGTTCCAGAAACACCATCGAGGCAGTCCTGGGTTTGCATCACGACTTCACCATCCTTACACGTTATGGATGATGGAGAACTTGTGCTCGGTGTTGGTGTATTCGGCGTAGTTGGAAAGGCGTTGGGATGACTGGGGATTGAACTTGCCATGGATTGTAAGGAGGTTGTGACCACGGAGCTGGAATGATTGTTAGCCGTTGAAACTCGAATCGCCTCCAGCGTGTAGCTTACGACGAGTTATTTAGGAGGATAGAAGCCACTGAGCTGATTGCCCCTTGAAGCGAGCTGGAAGCAGAACTGAGACAATCTGCTTGTCCTTTGACTACCGCTCCATTCGCGCATATAATTGAAGATGATGATGACGGTGATGATGTAGATGCCGCAATTGTACTGTTTGCCGGAAATATGTAAAGATTAGATGATGGGCATACACTAAAATTGTCAGATGTTTTCTGTCCGTAATGCAGCTAGCTGTCTTACCTGACAGTCTCTGTACAAGTGACGGTCATTATACTTGCAAAGCTAAACAGAGTGACAGTTGACTCGTAATGCGTGCTATGCCAAGTCTCTGTGACGGTACATGTCACTGTAGCTGGGCCTGGACAAGCAGAAGTAAAGGCGGTCATTGGGGGACAGGAGGATGGCATGTAGGTCTGGGAGGCCATTAAAGCGGTCGAGGAAGTCATCAACGCGGACGAAGTTATATTGAGCTTGAAAGCCGTCGTTGGGAAGGAATTGTTACATGTAGAACACGCCGTACTTTGCTGTAGAAGATTGCTCATCGTAGCAAAGACAGAAGGGAAGCTGAAACTCGATGGATTTGAGGCGCCACTTGTGCCTGTAGCTCCTACGATACCTTCGCCCACGTTTGTTGAGTCGCTGACCACAATATCGACGAATGCATTGGGTTCGTTCAATATGCTGGCTAAGATAGACACTGCATTCGGTCCTTTTGATACCTCAACAGAAACAAGCTTGTCGGAATCTTCGAGATGCGCATCTGTGAGGCTGGTGGAAAGAGACTTATCGTCGGTCGGTGATCTGGTGATGGACGGTTAGTAATTGCAGTGTATGGCGAATCTCAACGACTTACTTCCAGGGAAGACTAAACGTAATCGTCGAACCATCTCTCCTCAACAGCTTTATCCCATCCCTTCGTACAACCAATATCTTGAAACCTTCGCCAAAAGATATTACAGAAAGAACTGAAAGTCCAAGAAGAGCAGCAATGGCCAGAATGTGGGGTGCAAAGTGACGAGAAGGCATGATATTGCGACAGGAACTGTCAATTGTTCTAGCAAGAGAGGTAACGAGAGAAGTGAGATCAATCGGTCATAGGCAGCAAAATGAGAGACCAAAAGGAAAGCAAAATTTGTGGAAGAGGGTTGAAGAAGACTGGCCTTTTAACTTTTATTTGGGGCCAGTCGCACTTGCCTCCGGCTGCAATTCCCCTCACCTGAACCATCCAACCTGATAAAATGGTAATCACCAAGGCATTTTGTAGACATTTGTTGAAGAAGGTCGATTCATTTAGACATAGCTACTGAACCGGCTTTATGCAATTCCCATGCGCAGCCAAACAACCTTAACGCACATCGCTGAACCCATCCTAGTATCGCTTTCCAGCCCGTAGAACATCACCAAACTCCTCTAAAGGACTTCGGATGAGCTTTGTCTCCTTCCACAAGTTGGGGGTCAAGTATCCGTAGGTGTTACCGACTGCGACGAAGGTGGCCTTGAGGGTATTCTCGAGAGTCTTCGTCGAACCGGAGGAGGATGTGTAAATGTCGTCGACACCAGCAAGTTGAAGAAGACGCTTAACGGCGGGGGATGCGACGAGACCGGTACCGCGGGGAGCAGGGATAAGCTGAGGAAATTAGTAGATATCAAGATGGCAGTATCAGCGAACTTACTCGGACAGAGACGGAACCACACTTGCCGCTCTCCTTGGTTGGCAAAGAGTGAGGAAGACCCAAATTTGTACCCCAGTATCCTCGTCGAATTGGCAGAACACTCAACTTGGCGATGATGATGGCCGCACGGATAGCAGTTGCGACTTCCTTCGAGGTCTTAATGCCGAGTCCAACATGTCCTTCAGAGTCGCCAATAACCACGATAGCCTTGAATCGAGTACGTTGACCGGCACGAGTTTGCTTTTGGACGGGCTTGATCTGTTTGCGCATTCATCAGTGTCTGCGTCTCTAATCTCGTGATGCGATCGCACACCTTCATGACTTCATCCTTCAACTTTGGCAAGAAGAAATCAACGATTTGATACTCCTTGATGGGCAAAGAGTGCAGATAGATCTCCTCCATCGACTTGATCTTTCCATCCTTGACAAGACGCCCAAGTTTGGTGACGGGTTGCCATTCCTTTTCCTCGTTCTTGTTTGCTCCGCGACGAGGTCCACGTCTTCCACGTCCGCGGCCTCTGTCTCCACCGCGATCGCCTCGAGAACCAAATCCACCACCGCGAGCGGCAGCTCCACCTCTGGGTGCGTCAGCCATGATATCGAATTGATTGAGTCGGTTGTCAATTCGTGAGGGTGTTGCGACGTTGACTTGGAAATCCGAGGATCAAAATGTCAAGAATTTTGTGTGGGATGCTCCAAATTTAGCGAGGTCTTTAGCGTTACTAGTAGTGCCTAAGGCATCATGGAGGGGTCATCCGCAAAATTGAGGATCATGAAAGTTTTAAACATAATTCATGATTCATGATTGTTCAGAATTTAGAATTCGACTTTGCTTCTTGAATCATGTTCAATTGAGATTATTTTTACCAATGAAACAAGAAATTCAACCTCTCATCACCTAGCTAATCCTACAATGATGGTCCACTCCATTAAACTCCGCTCCCCTCCTCTTGCTCCGTTTAAACTCCTGGTCTTACACTTCCCCTTCCTATGAAATTCAAAGAATCAATTTCCCCAATCCTCCTCTTTTCCTTATATAACGCCAAGCACCACTGGCTAAAATGTAATGAATGACAGCAACCGTCGATGAGCCCGACTCATCCCGTCACCATAATTACATTATTTGTAGCTCGTGAGGTGTCCCGAAAATGCATGAACCTGCATAACACCTCGGTAGCTAATCATTTTCGCCTGGTCATTTCATCGTAAGTTACCAGGAAAATGTTGTTTCCCTGTAAGCGTGTGTTCCATTCGTATTCATTACTGCGGACGTCAATTGAACCGCCATCCATCGTTCTTCCGAGCTGAGATGCAAGTATGTGATCATCTGTCGTGCCGATTCTGGGATGGGTTCCGTGTCTTCCTGGATCCCTTCGCCTTCGATACTTGAAAGCCAAGCACAGAGTCGAGCGACTGTAATCGTATCAAAGCATAACCCTTCCCGACGAGCATTCGACCAAAGAAGAGCAATGGCTTGCCGTCGAATCTTTCTGTCCCGACATTTGGCGGCAGTGAAGGCCAAAGGAAGAATAGTGCCCATGTCGAGGGTGAATCGTGATGTATTGGTCAGGTCCTCTGTGTTTGACAGCAAGTAGCTCGCCTTGGTGAGGATCTCGGCAAACAGTGGAGTGTACTCGTCGTACAGCATCTCGGAATGTTGGATGCTTGATGCCAAGAGAATGGTAGCAAGGTTGTAGTAGATACTGAGCATTGTTGACTGATCAACCCTGATCAAGCCCGCCTGGACTTCCTCAGCATGGATGACTTGGAATGAGGAACGCCATTGATGAAGTTGAGTAGTATAGTGTTCGTGAATCAATAGCCATTGTTCCGTGGTGAGTTCTTCTGGGTTTTGCTGTGAGTACGCAATAGATTGACGATAGCATTGACCAATCCCACACATGAGGAAGTCCCAAGCCTCTCGAGCTTCTTGGGTACTGTCGAAGGCATCTGGGACGACGACGTCTTCCCAAGGTAGCTGCGGCATGGGAAACGGCGGGGGAACAAACAGTCCTTGGACATCGAGGCGTGCAAACATCCTACCCAAGTCATCAACAAGTCCATCTTGGATCTCCGACAAGGAATCTTGGGAGAGTCGGGACGCCAGACCCCTGCGAGCCATTCTCCAATCGGCCAGCAGCCTTGAGCCTCCTCTCAAATGGGTCAAAGATCCGTCGTAATTGCCTTGGAGTGCTTCGAAGCTCATGAAAAGTACACATGATGTAAGAGAGGTTCTCAAATGTCGACGGCCGTCAGAGAGAATATCCCGCAGTGATGCGACAGCTCTGCAGTATTGTCTTAATGCATATCTATGATGCTCGTCCAAATGATGATGATCAATCTGAGGAAATCCAGAAAGCGAAAGTCGAGTAGGAAATGATGTGACCTCTAATGACTTGGCCAGGGCTCCCAAAGCAATCGTAGCATATCTGATGGGGGGATCATGATGGCAAAGTTGGAGGACCTTTTCCGTCCAGAAGCCGGGGTCAAATGCCCCGCATATCTCTTTGGAAGTCTTATCGCAAAAACGTTGAAAGTAACGACGTTCTTGCTGATCTCCTGGAATAGCGACAGATGGTGCATATGGCATCACGGACATAGGCCTTGGGTGGATAGCGACAGGAGTGAGGTTCTTCGACGAATCCTCGGCAGCTTCAGGAGCGTATCCTCCACACTCCCGACCGAGATTTTGACATCTGACACAGCCTGGCTTCGTTTCGTCACATTTCACACGTCGTTGTCTGTGCCCGGTCAGTTCATCTAAACATCTATCCATCACGATAAGTCGTCAAGATAAACAGTATTTTATCATGCTGACCGCTAATGTTGAACATACTTGCATGTTGTGCAGCCGGTCTTGGAACGAGGCCCACTCTTCCGAAGCCCTTGACTTCTAGATGATTGTTCAGGTGAAGCCTGATCAGGAGCTGCAAATTGATTGAAGAATTTATAGACGTTTGGATATGGAAGCTTCAACGCCATCGTTCTTCTCGTCGTTGATCAACGATGATTGCCACATCAGGACCGGTACCACGGTACCTCAATCACAACACAACACAACGCAACGCAACGCAACTCGGCTTCGGAACGTCCTTCCTTTAATAATGAGAGACTCGGAGGATTCTGGAAAAACTCTAAGCATAATCGAATGACCGATCTCAGCAGTAGGAATGCTTGCCGTACGCCGCTCAAGAGCGTCTTGATTCCGTCGTTCCCATGATGATGAGAGTCGTGTAATAAACCTTGAACAAAGTGTGAGCTCTCTACTGCCCACAATAAATGCGCTTCCATCCTTTATGGGAAATCTAGGCCCATGTGTGATAGCGTGCATGGGCATGTGCCTGGATAAATTAAAAAGCCTAGTTCATACCTGGTAATATGTGAGTTGAGAGGGTTACCAACAAAAGACTCCGATACATTGTGTGACGCTTTCGGGGCCAACCTGGTAGATTCTAGCATATGGGGTGTCCTGTTCCCCTCACACCCCCCAGCAGCCCCCTCTCCAGTAATTAAATTCCTCATTCGTTACCAGAGTCTGGAGAGATATTTCCAGGGTACGGGTCAGGTCATGGACCACTGACCGTCCATTATAGCCTGGAACAGCCTGGAGCAAGGGGGAAAGGAGGATTGGATAGGACAGGGTGAGACGGGAGAGAACTCACGTGAAGGGAGAACATCCGCTAGGGATTCCCTTGACCGATTATGATAGACGTACCCACATATCTGCCAGGGCAATGGGGATCTTGGCTTGAAGTGCTGCAGCTTTGACAGACAGCGTGGGCAGGGAATCAATGCTCGAGCACTCGAGCTTTTCATCAAGGGCGGCATGGCTTAAGCGTGGCAGAGCCAGCTGCTTCCTAGCAATGCCCCAGCATGTCCCAGTCTCAACAGGATGAACATGGTAATCCACGACGCTGCTCAAAATACTGGCCTCTCAGAAGGCCGCAATGTCCATGCAATGTCTGCACAGTCATGCACAATCTATTAAGCGATGCTTGGCTTCAATGGGAGGATTTTATATAGAGTGCGGATTGATTGGGTGTGTTACGGTCAGCGCCCCTCTTATACATCACTAGACCTTATTTAGACAGCCTCTTCACGGAGATCCATACCGAAGAGCCGAAATCTCAAACACCATCCCTCGAATCGTATGTTGATGGGGCTTCGTGAACACCAGAATCTCCCCCCTTTGCGACCTTGTGACGTAGGGAAAGGTTAGAATATCAAGGACCTCTTGCATAGACCATAATCATCTGCTATGCAATGCCATCGCACGAACAGCCACCACTCCTAGGAAGCGCGCTGGAATGGGAATGCTCGATGCACCAGGCCCATGAAGGACGAACAGGCGATGCGGTGAGAACGAAATGGTCAAGTAAAGCAAAGCAATTAAGCTTCGCTTCTAGATTTTGGGGAGCATCGTCCTTGTACATCGTCCTTGTAATCAAGCTTCTCATCAAGCCTCTCATCTCTCACCAAGCTTCTCTCTACTAGTATGTTGCTGTGTGGTGAGCAGTGAACACAAACCGAGGGAGTCGAAAGGAACGACTGATCAATTGTTTTCCCCGACTACTACATAGTATTCTCGACTCAACAATCCACAATCCACAATCCCGTTTCATTCCAGATACCCATATTCGAGAACCCAGCAAAAACTTCCCGTCCCACTCCCTGAGACTCCTGCTCCACCAAATCCGGATTTTGATAATCACAGAAGCCTTCTGCTCCTGCATAGAAACTTCTTCAAACAACGGGAACGATGATCAAGATGAGATGGGACATTCAGTATGCAGCGGGACGTTTACGTTGAACCTTGATGTGAAAACGGGAGAGCTGCTTAAAATGTCCAGGATGCGGTGTCCCAGTACCAGAATTCCCCCAGATTTTACAGCATGAGACAGCGTGGGGGCCATGCACGTCGTCTGTTTCCCCAACGACCGTTCACTCCTCGTTCATCTCTTCCACCTGTTCCTGCGTTTTGCTTTTGTCGACCACGCAGCCCCCTCTTCAGCCTTACCCGTATCAATTGCCCCCCGCATACTTACAGCCTTGATCTCTGACAATTTCGAAGCCTTCTCGGGCCTACTTTGTTGCTTTCGTGAAGTCCGAGGAGTATGAAAAGCTGCTAAACGAGTGCGAAAGAGACGGACGACGTGCATAGTGTCTGCTGCCCAAAGTTTTGATCACAATGCAACTCCACGCAGTGCGACAAATCATGATGAGTTCTCATGTTTCAAAGCGCCACCTCGCACGGGGGCGTCTTCGGTAGCATGTTTCCGATTGAAGAAGTGTTCCAGAAGTTCCATGCATCTGGCCGTGCTGGCTTATAACTCATGGGTCTCATCTTATATACACCGCTTTTTTAGGATCGCGCTGCGATGGGAGATGACTACTAGTAAGTACCTTGCCAACCAACCCTGAAGATTATACTCAAGGATGTTCCGTTCTCAACTAATCTCGCCCACTCAGCCTCTATGACATTGATCGCCCGCGGAACACAACCCGGACCCACTGCCACATGGAGGAGAAATTACACGCAGATTGCAGGATTTCTTTTGGGGGACCTGCATCATACTCGACGTCCACTTCATCGGGTCTCCCAACCCCTCTTAGTTACTACCCCAGGGTACTCGCTCGCATTCGGTTGCCAGGAAGTCAGGAGAACTCAGTCTCGACTCCTTCACGACACGCATCAACGCACCTCAAAACACCGCTCGGTTCACTTGTTCCGGCTTATGGTCATACCAGCTTCGTCTGTTCGCTCAAGCACAGCCATCGACGGTCACTTGATTCTGATATCACATTTTTTTGACAGGCCACCGTGGACTTGGAGACAATCTCATGAATTTGATAGGGCCCCTCGGTTGGTACCGTCAATCGAATTCGGAACCTCGGAAAGGTACGTAGAACGCCACAATCTCCACTGTCAGTGCCTGGAATCTCACACCGTCGACCTCTAAATCGGCAACTTACACATCTCTTAGAATCCTTGAGTATTACAAGGGATGAGCTTGATCCCCTTGACGTTTGAAAATCTGTTGACTCATCTTGTGCAATATGCCGTGCATACCCTCTATCACGGTACGGAAGCAAGTAATCCAATCCAATCCAATCCAATCCATATGGCCCTTTTCGTATTCTTCTAAGACGTACCGTCTATCCGAATCATCCTCAAGGTATACACGGGAAACTTGTTTCAATCCTTGGAATAGCTTCACGTGTTGCTTCGTCGGTTTTGTGATCCTATCACTCGTAACAGCTATTTTCAGCTGTTTTGGAGTTGCTTCATGCAAGTGTATGAGATGATCCTGCGCCTCCTCCAAAATACGACACGTTGTGTTCGGCCGAGCGGACGTGGCCTTTCTTCGTCGTCGTTTACGTATTTGGCCGCGCGCTGTGGTATGGTTTCCTCCGTCTTCCTTTCGATGATTTTGGTGGTCTCCTGGTCGTGGGGGTTGTTCCCAGTATTGATTCTTCCCTTCGAATCGACAACTCGACCGCTGGAACCATTGGATGTTGCAAGTGGGACACGATTCTCCACTAGGCTCGTATTCGAAGATCCATTCTTCAGCTGTCCGCCTCCTTTGACTCTTAGGTTCTCGACCCACTCCTTGCCGGGCCCTCCGAGAGACATCGGCCCGCTCTGAACACAATTTTTGCTTGCAAATCCTCTCAAGCGTGCATTTTTCTTGCTTCTTAAGCAGAAAAGAGGATTGAAAGAGTTCGAGATGGGCCAAGCGCTCGAGGAGTGAAGAGATAGTCCCTTTTGGAGGGATCTGATGCCCGAGACGACGGGTGTGACCTTCAGTTGGAACCCAACTTCGACAGAAGCTTTGGCTAATCGATGGGTAATCAAGCTTCAAGTCTTGTGCCAGCCGCAAGAAGTTGAAAGCACCTAAAAAGCACACTGGCATGTTGTCATAGTTTACCTTTTCTCGAGTTGCCTGTTGCAATGCGTTGACCTGGCGCAGACTGGTTTTTCTATTCCTCATTAGACAAGTGGCGTCCTGAAAGCAAGCAATTCCCCTTACCGTTCGAGGGAATGTGGCCAAAGGACGTCGACTCTGCCTTGTTCAGGGTCATACTTCTAAGTATTGTTCTTCGTGATCGCACCCTCGCTGGAGATTGTATAAAGTGTTTGATGGGTATTATTATGGCTTAGACGATCAGTTGCCGATGCACTTTCAGTGTTGGTTGCAGGGCTGGGGAAGCGACTCTTGGTGTAGCAATTTTTGCCAGTGGAAAGCCTTTCTATGGTAGGTTTGTCGGAGTTAGTACTTCTACTCTTTGATGCATTTTACCTGGATTTCCATTTGCTGGGCCCTCATTGTTTTGTGATTTCACCGATGGGTTGGAAGTTGCTTCTGTCAAGGAGAAGACTGCAAAGGAATGGCATTGACCACTTGGCCTAGATTCAAGCAAACAATCTGAAAGAGAGACTCAGCCTTCATTTCACATTGTAATATGTTATGCAAGTGTTTGTGATTCTTCATATGATTCGAGAGACTATATTTGCAAAGTCTTTGCATAGGATGCTGCTACTGCTTCAATCCCATGATATCGTCCATGCGATCCCAGTTTATGCAATCCCAACTCATGCTATCCTATCCCATGAGTGTCTAAGTGGTGCTAGAGCCCTAGTAGCATCCGTTATCTCTGAGCGTGTAGTAGTTACTCTTGCTGTCTGGTCCCTTATCACCATCCCTATCTCCCTTCCGGTCCTTGACCTTCACATAAGGAACACCACACTCCCGGCCAGCTTTAACGCAACTGCCACATGGGCGGCCACCATCGCAGCGTATGTGTAGTGCTCTGCAAGCCGGGCAACTGGCTCCATTGCGGAGTCTATCTCTAGGCAGGGTAACGTGAGAGGCACCAGGAAGAGGGGCTTGAGAGTGAGCCAATGCTGGAGCTGGAGAATAGATAGGAAGGCCATAATGAACGGTCGAACTATGTACAGTGGAATGGACTCCAATGAAAGAGGATGTTGTACTTGCAGAGAAGTATCCAGCTGCTGGGAATCCGTTGGCTGGCGCAAAGTTACCGTAGCTGGTATTGACCTGTAAGTATATAGGTTAGTCGGCGTCAAAAAAAAAATTCCAAATCAAGGAATCTTACGATCTCAAGTCTGTATCTAGTCTCAACTCGGTATCCACTGTACCAACCAGGTTGGTGTCCCTGTGCTTCGTCCTCGATCCCATCATGACCACGCGCATCTCTAGCAACGTTGTCGGGGTCTACAGCCGCAGGGTTCCAAATGGTAGATGATGGCGGGGTGTTGGCTGTTTCGTTCATCGATGTAACATCATCATGGCTAGCAACACTGTTCTGAAGCGTATGGATTAGTTAGTGCCAAAGGAATCGCAGATTAAGGAAGCTTACAGTCTCGTCACTATCCCTGTCAGAGAAACCGTCAACGAGGCGTAAGAACTGATTAGCTGTTACAGCCTCCTCTTGGTTGAGGTCGCTGCTTCGAGAGGGTTGAGACTTTGATGGCATTGTTGCTCCCTTCAAAGACGGTTCGTTGTCTTTCCTTGAAGTTCCTGGTTGGATGCAGCACACAAAATGTAGAAATATCTGGTCTGCGCGCGGGGGTGCTGGCACTAGTCAAAATTCACACCCAGTGACCCAGCATGGCAATGACCTCGTTGCTGCTCAGCTGTGGCATGGTGATGATGCCGTATGGTGTTTTAATGGGCATTATGGCCTCGCTGCATACAGATAGTGAAAGTATCCTATGGTGTCATCATGGTCCTATGGAATACTGGATCCGCCAACCTGCCAAAGCTAGTAGCCTCCAAAGATTCATTTGCATGTATGCTCTTTGCTAGGCACATATTTATTGTTGTGGAACGCCATTGATGCAAAGCGAGGCCACCATTTACATTTGCTATTTGTTATTTAGATTCATGCAGAATACCCAATGGGAGAAGTCTAGCTCTCATTCATATTTTGGGATCTCACAGGAATTCGCAATATTTGGCGGTTTTTTTATAGGAGTATATAGAATTACTCCGGGTATGCAGACCCCGTAGCTATCTAATCTTATGCGTATCCCATCCTCTATCATGCAACTCTATAATTATCCCTGGCTATAGGCAGCTATTCCGGGTTTAATTGTGTGAATTACTAAATAACACTCAAGTGGTAAGCTGTTACACAGATGGCAAATTAGGGGTCCTCTTGTCACATAAGTAGTGAAGTATTCCATTTCTGTACATAATTTTTTGTGTTGCTTTTGCTATCTCATCCTACTAGTAAGACCAGAAAACCTCGGGTGGCTTGGCCCTTGCCGATTCATTTGAATTGCCATCTAATTCCTTGCTAACTAGTCCTACATGATTACTTCGAGAACTATTCCCGTATAGTCAGACCAGTCTAAGCAGTATAACAAAAGAGGCGTCTTTATTTACTTGAGCTAATCAACGTAATATAAGGGAGGTAGGCAATTTCAGAGGGAGGGGTTGCAAAGGATTTTGCATCACTACCAGCGACACCAGGATCAACAGGTCCTTTAGCATCATCTGAAGTGGAATCCCCGATCTGAGAGATAGAGCCTGGTACAATCTTCCCATTGATGACTCTGGTGGATTCATAATCTTACATATCAGGAGCTGGCGACATCATGTTGTCTCAATACATAGTCAGTAACGATTGCTTGAGAGATAGAGAGAAGTCTCTCATGGTGATTCAAAAACTTGGATTTAGCTGTATTTGAGAGATTGGAAGTTTGCAGAAAACATTTTCTCTAAAATATTGCAGGAATTTTGGAATATAGCTAAGCGAGCTCGCCCCCTATTATTAGTTGAATTCTATGTGGTATTGTGAATAGGCTATTAGAAATTTCTCATTTGAGAACTAGACTGTGGGAGGCTGTCTAAAAGACCGAGAGATAGAACTTCTATCTGAATTTCTTGTGACAAACTGTCAGAGTCTGACCAGCATCGCCAGGAAGCATGCTAGACCTTCTGCTAGACATCGCTCGACCTGAATACATCCAAGTCAATGTGTTAAGACAGTTTTGGAACGACCGATGTGTCAATGATATGAAAGCGGAAGCTTCTTTGAAGAATGGAGTAGCAAACAGGTATCTTCCCGCAATCACAGGCCACAAAGACGAATAGTCAACCAAAAGAAGCATAGAAATGTCACTAATACTTGCAATGCTTTGATTCTCCATCCATTGACTAAGGTTGAAGATATCCAGATAATCATGGCCCAGTGCAATAAACGCAAAGATGGCGATACTCTCTATAGTCCCTCTTCTTCGCCCTCCACAATCGTCGAAATAGGTGCCAACAGCTTCGAAGAGGGCGAACTTACCAACACTCTCCCATCATCGACCTCTATATCTTCTGAGGCAGCTGTATTTGGCTATAAGCGATTGTCTGATATCGAGAAGCACAATGATGACTATGGCAAGAGAACCCACGGCCTCACGGCCACAAGGGATGAAACCCAAAGTCTGATCGAAAGTCACATATTGGCGGTTCAGCACTGCAAAGAGGAGGAGGATGGGGACCTCACTCCGGATCAACGGGTGTTGCTGAAGGGCCTCGCCGCAAGAGCCAAGACGTTAATGGACGAGAATGATGCTCGAGTAGCAATCACCCCACCCAAACCGACACGAATACTCGCATCGCCATTCAAATTTCATCCCAAGACTGGAAAGATTCGAAAGCCTAGAGATTGGGACACTAGTGATGAGGATTCGGGGGATAGCGCTGGAACCGTGATGGACTACACTAAAACATCGCCGAGAAAGAGTCCTGGAACCGTCCCAAAGTTAGCAACACCCCTCCGAAACTCATTCGTCAAGGGCTCGCAGTCACCATCATCGCCTGGTTCTCACTGGGTTGGTAGCCCCGGAAAGAACAAGCCAAAGTGCCCTCCTTGCCATCGTCTTAAGAAGGCCGACCCGTGTACTGGACCCGCGCCTTGCAAAGAGTGCTATAGGAAAGGAAGAACGACGGCAGAGCAGTGCCAGGAGTGGGGTGAGAATTATGTGCCGAAGTTGAGGGCGGGAGCAAAGAAGGGTAATTAGAGTCGATTGTAGGGGAGGACGGGGAGATTTTTTTTGGGACTGTGTGGCGGCACATTCGAGGAAAGGAAACTAGAGTTGATCGGAGGGAAGGGTAGGAGGACTGACGGCGAGATGGCAATTTGTTTCAGAGTTTGGCACAATAGGACTTTAAAGGTCGATTTACCCATCAAGGATACCTTCAATGTTTTAGCGTTTGCAAGAAAATGAGGAA
>Ga0182030_10002911_pt1 | contig 36446 bp, 23 predicted proteins | sample 812S3MmetaG_FD_121299 | JGI IMG/M metagenome (GOLD analysis project Ga0182030, IMG submission 121299) | Permafrost microbial communities from Stordalen Mire, Sweden - 812S3M metaG (Illumina Assembly) | ecosystem: Environmental > Terrestrial > Soil > Wetlands > Permafrost | place: Sweden...
GACGGATCCATCAACCTGCGCGCCACCCTCCAAGCCCACGCAGCACGCCCCAACGTCGCTCTCCGCCTCCTCTTCTCCCGTGACTTTACTGCCTAATAGCGGCCCAAACCAGAAAGCCCTAGTCTCCGGCGGCCGCCGGATCACGCGACCTCGACCACGGGCGCCGGCCGCAGCAGGCCGCCCACCGTCTCCAGCAGCGCCTGGACCTTGAAGGGCTTGAAGAGGATCGCGCCCCCGTACTGCTCCAGCTTCCCGTTTCGCGCCGATCCCGAGAGACCGCTGATGGCGAGGACCTTCACCCCGGGGTTCATGTGTTGGACGATGCCCGCGAGGGCGACGCCGTCGAGGTTGGGCATGATCAGGTCCGTGATCACCAGTTTGACCTCGGTGCTGCGCGTTGAGAAGAGCGCCACCGCCTCCGAGCCGTCGCTCGCCGTGAGCACCCGGTACCCGTGGCGCGTGAGCATCGCGGCCGTGATGTCGCGTATCTGCGGCTCGTCGTCCACGACAAGAATGAGCTCCCCCTGACCGCGCGCTCCCTTGGGCTCGGCTGGGGTGACGCCCTGCGTGCCGGCGGGGACATCCGCCGCGGGCAGATAGACGCGGAACGTGGTGCCGCGGCCGGCGTAGGTCATGAGGCTAATAAACCCGTTGTGGTTCTCCACGATGCTCCGCACCGTCGACAGGCCGATTCCCGTCCCCTTGCCCGCCTCCTTGGTGGTGAAGAAGGGCTCAAAGATGTGCGCCAGCGCGTCGTGGGGGATCCCGGTCCCGGAGTCCTCGACGTGCAGGACGATCCACGCGCCCGGGCGCCCTCCGGGGATCTTTCGGGCCATGGTTTCGTCAAGGAGCGTATTCTCGGCGGTGAGGTAGAGCGTCCCCCCGTCCGGCATCGCGTCGCGGGCGTTGATGCAGAGGTTGAGGAGCACCTGGTGGATCTGGGTGGGATCGGCCATGATGGGCCAAAGGTTGCCGGGGAAGTTGTCCACCACCCGGATGTTCTTCGGGAACGTCTCGGCCGCCACGCTGACCGTCTCCTGAAGCAGGTGCTTCAGGTCGACCGGCTGCGGGACGCTCGCCGCGCCGTGCGCAAAGCTGAGGATCTGGCGCACGAGGTCGACGCCACGCTCGGCGCTCTTCTCGAGCGAGGCGATGATGCGCAGGTCGTCGGGATTGGTCGCGTGCTCCCTGAGGATGGGTGCCGCAAGCACTATGGGCGAAAGAACGTTGTTGAGGTCGTGGGCGATCCCTGAGGCGAGCATGCCCAGGCTCTCAAGCCGGCTGGCGCGCAGGGCATTTTCGTCCGCGCGCTTCATTTGGCCGGCCCCGTCGCATGTCAGGGTAGCGCTCATGTTCGCCGCGGGCCGACGGCCTGGAGGGCGGTCCCCCTTTCCCCATGTCCGCGCCTGCCAGCGCGCCGTCTGCTGCGCCCGGTTTGCGCACCGAGGAGGCCTTCCAGCGGTTCGAATCGGAGCCCAGTCTGGAGGCCGAGATCTTCCATAAGAGGCAAACTGTATGCAGAGACTGTATTCTCGACTCTGATTTCTACGTCTTTTTACGTAATTCTAACGATCTGCCTCGTGGCCGTGCCATCGTTAGAAGAAAGGTTGAGGTTAAGGTTGTTTCACCCCAGAAGTTCCGCGTGAATATCGTAATCGTCGAAGACCATTTGATGATCCGTGACGTGATCAAGAAGGTCTGCAGCACGGAATTCGGCTATTCCGTTGTCGGCGAGACAGATTCGGGCGTCCAGGCGGTCGAGCTGATCCTCAAACACCGGCCGGATGTGGTGATCCTAGACCTGTCGCTTCCCGACATGGACGGATTCAACGTGGCGGACCGCGTGCTGAAGGTGATCCCGAGCCTGCGCATCCTCATGCTCTCGTCGCACTGCGACGACTACACGCTCTTCAGGGTGGAGAAATCGGGCGTGCACGGCTTCATCGACAAGAACTCGAACACTTTGGATATCCTCCGCGACGCCCTGAAGGCCATTGCGGAGGGCCGGATCTATTTCTCCCAGGCGTTCCAGACGGCGCGGATGGCCCGTCGGTCGGACCCGCGCTCGTTCATCAAGGTGCTCTCGGACTGGGAGCGGGCGATTCTCTCCCTGATCGGGCAGGGGCTGAGCGACGAGGAGATCGGCGAGCGGCTCAACCTGTCTCCCCGAACGGTCCAGACCCACCGCAGCAACATCCTGCGCAAGCTCGACCTGAAGGGGACTCCCAAATTGATCGCCTTCGCGGTCGAGCACGGGTTCACGCAGGTCCAGTCGAAGCACGGATCGATTCCAGTTTATACCTGAAGGCTGCGAATTCGCGCTCGAACTCGGCGAAGATGCCCTGAAGCTTGTCGGGGGTAGCGTTTGCGGCGTTCCTCTGGAGCTCCGCGGCCAGCCTGCTCAGGCGCTCGTACTTGACGACGCTGCAGTGCGAGAGAAGCCGGTGCGCGATCCGGTGGATCTCCTCCCGCTCGCCCGTCTCCAGGATCCGCCGGGCGCTCAGGCGGTCGCTGTCGAACGAGGCCAGGAAGCGGTCGATCTGGCTGGCCAGCCCCTCGAGGGTCTCGTTGCCGAGGAACCTGAGCATCTCGAGGTCGATCTCGCCCTGAGGCTCGAGGGTGATGTGCTGGGAGCGCACCTCGATCGATGCCGCTGTCCGCAGCGGCCCCGCCAGGTCCCGGAGCGCCTCCGCGATCTTCGCCGGGGTGATCGGCTTGGAGATGAAGGCGTCCATCCCGGCCTGCAGGCAGGCCTCCTTGTTGAAGTCCGAGGAGTGGGCCGTCGTGGCGATGATGATCGTCCGGCGGGTCGACGGCTCCACGGCGCGGTAGCGCGAGGCGACCTCGGTGCCGATCATGCCGGGCAGGTTCCAGTCGAGGAAGGCGACGTCGTAGTACGAGTTCTGCAGGCGCGCCAGCGCCGCAATCCCGTCGTTCACGACGTCAGACTGGATGTCGAGCTTGCGCAGCACGGCCTGCATCGCGACGACGTTGTAGTCGATGTCCTCGACGATGAGGGCGCGCAGCGGCGTCGCGCGCGCGGGCTTGGCAGCCGTCCCTCCGGCGGAGTCGCCGATCGTCAGGAATGGGATCTCGGCCCAGAAGCACGACCCCTCCCCGGGCTCGGAATCCACGCCGACCCGTCCCCCCATCTTGCCCGCCAGGAGCCTGCAGACGGCGAGGCCGAGGCCCGTGCCCCGTATGTTGCCCGCGCGCGCCGACTCGAGCCGCGTGAACTTCGTGAAGAGGGTGGCGATCTCCGCCTCCGTCATCCCCACGCCCTGGTCGCGCACGAAGAACCGCACCCTCTCGTGGAACCCGGGCGAGGCCCCGACGACGATCGGCTTTCCGGCGCCGAACTTGAGCGCGTTGGTGAGATAGTTGAGGACGATCTGCTGGACGCGGGCGGAATCGCCCACGAGCTGCTCGGGAACCTTGGCGTCGATCGAGAGGCTGATGGTGGCCCCGGTGGATCGCGCGCTCTCCGCCATCATCGCCGCGCACTGCTCCAGGAGCACCTGCAGCGAGAACGGCGCCGACCTTAGCTCGATCTTTCCCGCCTCGATCTTCGAGAAGTCGAGCACGTCGTCCACGAGGGTCGCCAGGAGCGTGGCGCAGCTGTTGATGGAGTCCGCAAGGTAGCGCTGCCGCTTGTCGAGGGCCGTCTCCTCGAACGCGAGCGAGAGCCCGAGGATGCCGGAAATGGGGTTCCTGATCTCGTGGCTCATGTTGGCGAGGAACTCGGATTTCGCCTCGTTGGCCTTCTCCAGCTGCTCGGTCTTCTTCTTGACGAGCGCCTCGAGCCTGACGTTCTGGCGCCGCAGGAAGGCGACCCTCCATTGGAAGGCTCCGAAGACGGCCGCCGCAAGCAGGAGGCCAAACCCGGCGATCGCGGGCATCGTCTTGTACCAGGGGGGAAGGACTGTGAACCGCCACGTGGCGGCGGGACTGACCGTCCCGGCGTCGTTCACGACGCGCACCGAGAATTCGTAGCTTGAGTCACGGAGCCCAGCGAGGACGAGGTGGTTGTCGTTGCTCGGGGGTGACCAGTCGCCTCCGGAGAGTTTGGTCTGGAACCGGACCGATTCGCGGCGCCCGTATTCCACCGCGGAGAAATCGAAGCTGGCGGAGTTCTGGTCTGCCGGGAGCTTCTCGCCCTGGCTCACGCTGGCGCGCAGGACGGGTGCGCGCGGGGCCTCGACCGGCTTAACGTGTTGCGTATCAATCCGAAGCATGCCATCCGTTCCCCCGAGCCACACGATGCCGCGCGTGTCGACGAAAATGGACACGATTTCACCGACCTGCGACAGGCCCGGAATCGCGTAGGGCTCCCACGATGCGATGCCGGCGGACCCGATGGAGAGCCGCCCGATCACGGGCAGCCTCGGTCCGTCTGAGAACGGGCTCTCAAACGCGACCCAGACCGCGCCCGACGGGTCTCGATTCGATAGGGCGGTTGCCAGTGACTTGGGGGCGTTGGCGATCAGGGTCGGCAGCGTGGAAGGCGATGCATAGGCCAGCACCCCCTTGGTCGTGAATACCGCGATCACAGGGTTGACCGCGGCGACGCCGACTCTTCCGGAGTCCGGAAGCCCATCTTTGGAAGCAAGGCGGATCGGCGTCGAAGGCGCGGCCGTGCTCGCCGGAATAAGGAACGCGCCTCGGGACGCAGTTCCGACCCAGACGTTTCCGATCCCGTCCTCTGCCATCGTCCACGCCAGGTCGGGCAGATGCGCCAGCGTCCTTGGGAGGTATCCATTCCCTGCGGTGTTCTCCAGGCGCACGACGTCGTAGCCGTCTTCGAGAAGGAAGCTTCCGGGTTCCTTCGTCGAAAGCCGCAGCATCACCACGTCCATCTTTGAAAGGAACATCTCCGTCGGAACCTCGCCGTCGATCCGGACGACCCGCTTGTACCCCGAGGCATAGACGGTCTCCCCGGGCCCGTTCTCGAGGTCTCTGTAGATTCCGGAGAGACTCGCGATCGCGCGAAAATGCGCGGTGTCAAAGTGCCCGGTGGGCAGCCCGTAGATCCCCTCCTGCGTGGCCACAAGGATTTCGGATCCCCGTTGAGCCACGCTGTAGCAAATTTTTCCGGCCAGCCCCTGCTTCGCGTCAAACAGGCTGGCTCCTGACCCAAAGGAAACGCGGCTTATTCCCACCGCCGACGTCGCCCATAGCGCCCCGTCGTCGGAAAAGAAGATAGAGAATATGCCGCGAGACGGCAGCCCCTCCTCAATCGAAATGACCCGTTCAATGGCCCCGGAGGATCCTATCACGGCTATACCCCCGTACAATGTCCCGACACAAAGGTCCCCGCGCGGGCTGCGACAGACGGACGTGAGCACGTTTTTCCGGATGAATTCGCCCGCTTCGGGAGCAATCTCGAAAACGTGGCCGTCGTCGAAACGACGAAGGCCGTCATTAGTGCACATCAACCAACCCTTCGCGTCTTTTTCGATCCAGAACGTCGTAGCGTTCTTTATGTCCTGTGACGAAACGAACAGGTGTGGGCCATCGGCATCGAGCGACCAGAGACCGGATTGCGAATTGCCGATAAATACCCGCCCGTTCGCCTGCATTTCGACAAGCCGGCGGGCGCCGGGCATCGGATAGACATGGAAGGCGGTGCCGTCCCACACGAGCACGGAGACCGCAGTCGTGAAAACGGCTCTGTTCCCATTGACGATGACTTGCCAGACGTCCCCGATACTCCGTGCCTCCGGGGGAAGCTGCGAGACGAGGGAGTGGTAGGGTGAAAGCCCTTTCTCAGTCCTGTCGAAATAGCCCACCTCATTCACAGCGCCCACCCAGAGCCGCCCATCTGCGCCCAGCGCCAGGGCCCGGACCGCGTAACTCCCGGGCACCGCGTTCCTGATCCATCGTTCCCCGTCGAAGCTGATCACGTCATCCGAGCCGAAGTAGAGCACTCCGCTCTTGTCCTGGGCCGTCACCCAGTATTCCACGCCGCCGCCGGTATCCCGTGCCGTGAAATTTGAAACGAGCAGCCGGCCCTCCTCGCAAAAGCAAACGGACGGCAACGCCAATGCGACGAAGAATAGGAACCGAATGATCCTACGGATCCGCGCGTGTTTCAATTTTTTCGCCGGTTGCAAGTAGGGGCTAGTCTATCCATGCGGCGCTCGGTTTGACTACGGGAAAAGGCGTAATAATGGGCGTTAAATTAGGCGAATTAAGAAATCGGCGGGGGGTCCAGATGCGAGTAACTGTCGGTTGATGAAAACCATTAACCGTATGGCATTGGGAACAGTCTCCAGCCTCCTGCTTTCAGCGGGACTGGCCCGGGTGGCCGCGAGGCTCGATCCGTTGACAAGGTCGTTGGGCAAGTCGGATTCTCGATCCAGCGCCAGCGAGGCGCCGACGAGTTTCTGCATGATGCCGTGCGCCTATATCCCCGAGTAACCTATAGGGTTTAAGCAAGCTGCGGCTCAATTCCTGTCACGATGCTCAGCGTAGCCGGATACCGCTATCGAAACGTCCTTGAATCCGAAGGGGGACCCGTAAGCCGGGTCTCCCTCAGGGAATTCCCGGTCTACGGGCGCCCGATGTTCCAGGCGAACGCCTGGCTGTCGGACAAGATCGTGTCCCGCCGGCAGAAGTTCGCCCTCTACAGCGACGCCGACGGCACCGGGACGTCCGAGACTCCGATGGTCGCGCGCTACATGGCGATCTCGGAGACGATGGAGCGGTGGGCCTACCGCGTGAAGGTGCGCGCGGCCGACCGCGAGCTTTACGGCTTCGACATCGACGAGTCGTCGAACGGAATGGCGGCGTTCCCGGGGCTCTTCCACACGGAGGCCCGCAGGCGCGCGATGCTGGAGGCGGTGGAGCGCACCAGCATCATCGCCTGGTGGGAGGGCGGGATCGACGGGGAGGTCCGCTCGACCGAGTGGCCTGGAATCAGCGCCCTCGTCCTGCCGAGCCCTATAGGGTTCGGCGTCACGGTGGTGGCGTTCCGGGAGGTGCGGCCGGACTGCTTCGCGTACGGCCAGGGCGCCGCGGTCGACTACTTCGGGGCCTGCGAGCGCGCGGTCATGGAGCTGGCGCGCACCGAGTACGTCCTCGGGCTGAGGAGGGTCTCGGTGGGCCTCGCGGCGCAGGACACGCCGTCCGACCTGTTCGAGCGGCGGTGCCTCTACTTCTCGACGGCGGAGGGCCACAACCTCTTCCAGGAGAGGATCCGCCGCAGGATCTCGGGGCCGCGCTTCAGGTCCGAGGTCATCTGCGACACGGAGATCGAGGGGCCCTGGTCCGAGTACGCCTCGGTGTGGAGGGTGCTGATTCGGCCCGCGACGCCGGACTTCCTCGTCAACTCCGAGAGGTACTTCTTCTGGTGAGCCGGCTGCCGGCGCCGCCCTGAGGCGGGCCGATGCACCGTTCGTCCACGACGAACGGCGGCCGTGCTGTCGCGTCCCCGAAAGGGGGCTCGCGGTCAATTTCAGGGCTGCAACCTTCCGAGGGTTTGTTGCAGCATCGGCGGCCGCACAGCCTCCCATGCAACCGACCGAACCGACACGCCAAGACGCCAGGAAACAGCGGGGGCCGCTGTGGGCGGCCGTCTCCGTGCTGGCGGTGTTCGGAGGGACGCTGGCTGCGTACCTGCCCGCGCTCCACGGGGGGTTCCTCTGGGACGACGCCGCGCACATCACGGCCCGGAGCCTCCAGGGTTGGGACGGCCTCTGGAAAATCTGGTTCAGGCTCGGGAGCACCCAGCAGTACTACCCGGTGCTCCACAGCGCCTTCTGGGTGGAGCACCGGCTCTGGGGCGACTCGGTCCTCGGCTACCACCTGGTCAATGTCGGCCTGCACGCGGCGGCGGCGTGCCTGTTCGCGTTGGCGCTCGCCCGTTTCCTCGGCAGGGAGGGTGTCCCTGAGTGGCCCGAATGGCTCGCGGCTGCGATCTTTGCGCTGCATCCGGTCTGCGTCGAGTCCGTCGCCTGGATCTCCGAGCAGAAGAACACGCTCTCGCTCGTCTTCTACCTTCTCTCCGCGGTCGCCTACCTGCGGTTCGACCGCGCAAGGGGGCGGGGCTGGTACGCCCTGGCCTTCGGCCTGTTCCTGCTGGCCCTCCTCAGCAAGTCCGTGACGGCGACACTGCCCGGGGCGCTCCTCCTTGCTCTGGCGTGGCGCCGGCCGGGCCTGTCCTGGCGGCGCGACGTCCTGCCGCTTGTTCCCCTGTTCGTCGTCGGCGCGTCGGTTGGGCTCTTCACGGCCTGGGTCGAGCGGAACTATATCGGTGCGCGCGGCGGGGCCTTCGACCTCGGGCTTGTCAAGCGGTGCTTCCTGGCCGGCCGGATCGCCTGGTTCTACCTGGGGAAGCTTGTCTGGCCGGCGGACCTCGCCTTCATTTATCCGCGCTGGAGTGTCACGGCCGACTGGGCATGGAGCCTCGGCTCCCTAGGACTCGCCGCCGCCCTGGCGGTCCTGGTCGCGGTCCGGCGCACGTGCCGGGCCCCCCTTTTCGCGATGCTGTTCTTCCTCGGCTCGGCGTTTCCAGCGCTCGGCTTCTTCAACGTCTATCCCTTCATCTTCTCGTACGTGGCCGACCACTGGCAGTACCTGCCGTGCCTGGGCGTGATTGCGCTGTTCGCGGAGGGAGCCGGCGCCGCGGCCGAGGCAGCCGGGGCGGCGGGCGGCCTTCAGGGGAGGGTGGCGAGGGTCGCGCTTGCGGGCGCCGCCGCGGCGCTCCTCGTGGTCCTCCTTGTCCTTACCCGGCGCCAGAGCTCCCTGTACCGGGACGTCGGCGTCCTGTACTCGGACACCCTGACCAAGGATCCAGCTTGCTGGATGGCGCGCAACAACCTGGGGGTCCACCTGATGGAAGGGGGCTCGCTCGACGCGTCGATCGCGCAGCTTGAGGAAGCCGTCCGTCTCAAACCCGATTATCCGGAGGCGCACAACAACCTGGGCAACGCGCTGTCACGGGTGCCCGGCAGGCTTCCCGAGGCCATCACCGAATTCGAGGCGACCCTGAAGATCGATCCGGGAATGGCCGAGGCCCATGCCAACCTGGGAATCGCGCTCGTGAAGACGCCGGGCGGGCTCTCGGCCGGCGTCGCGCAGCTGCAGGCGGCCCTGCGGGGCGATGCCGACAATCCCGAGGCATTTGAGGCGCGCTTCAACCTGGGAAACGCCCTGGCGCGGCTCGGCCGATGGACGGAGGCCGCCGAGCAGTACCAGGCGGCGCTTAATCTCAATCCGGAGAGTTCCGAAACCCGCGTCAACCTGGGGGGAGCCCTGGCCGAGCTCGGCCGCGGACCCGAGGCCGTCGAGCAGTACCGGGCCGCGCTCCGCATCGACCCGGGCTCGCAGGCGGCCCATTTCGACCTCGGGAGGGCGCTGCGAAACGTCGGCGACGGCAACGAGGCGATCGCCGAGTACCTCCAGGCCCTGCGGATCGGCCCCGACTCGGCGCAGCTAAGGAGCAGCCTGGGTTCCGCCTACTACCGCCAAGGCAGGATGGACGAGGCGATTTCCCAGTTCCGAAGCGCTGTGGAACTGGAGCCCGGCTACGCCGACGCCCATTACAACCTCGCACTCGCGCTGCTCAAGGAGGGCCGCGGGGACGAGGCCGCGGTGGAATTCGCGGCGGCCGGGAGCCCACGGCCCTGAGAGGTTCCTACCTCTGGGCCCGGAGCCTCTCCAGCATTCGGGTGGCGGAGGGGTCGTTCGGCCGGAGCTCGAGCACCCGCTCGTACTCGGCGGCCGCCTCGTCGCGGCGGCCGGTCTGCAGGAGGGCCGTGGCGCGCGCGAAATGCGCCTGGGCGAAGTCCGGCATCGCGCGGATCGCCGCCTCGATCCGGGCCAGCCCCTCGGCCGGGCGCCCGGTGCGGCAGAGCATGATGCCCAGGTTGTTGCTCGCCTCGGCGAGGCCGGGGTCGATCCTCAAGGCTTCCTCGTAGCTGGAAACGGCCTCCGGGACCCGGCCGGCCTGGACCAGCGCGTTTCCAAGGTCGAAATGCGCGCGGGCGAAGTCGGGCTTCATCCTGAGCGCAGTCCGGTACTCCTCGATCGCCTGGGCGACCTTGCCCGACTGCGCAAGGGCCATGCCCAGGCCGTTGTGCGCCTCCGCGAAGCCCGGCCTCGCGCGGAGGGCGGCCTCGAACTGCTCGACCGCCTCCGCGGGTCGGCCGCTCCTGGCGAGGGCGTCGCCGTAGTCGACGCGACCCTGCGCAAAGCCGGGCTCCATCCGCAGCGACTCCTCGAAGTGGGGGAGCGCCTGCGCGGTGCGCCCCGCCTTGTCGAGGGCCATGGCGAGGTTGAAGTGCGCCGCGGCGTACCTGGGCTCGAGGCTCAGGGCGGCCTCGTACATCGCGATCGCGTCGGCTGGGCGGCCGGCCCGGTCCAGGGCGTTTCCGAGGTTGTTGAGCGCTCCGGGGTAGGACGGCTGGAGCTTGAGCGCCTCCTGGTACTGGCCGATGGCCTCTCCGACCCGGCCGGCGTGAAAGAGGGCGAGGCCCAGGTTGTTGCGGGCGTTGGGGTTTTCCGGGCGCTTCGCCACCGTGTCGGTCCACAGGGCCAGTTCGCTCCGGTAGTCGTCGTTTCGCGCCTGGGTGAGGAACCCGAGGGCAAGGACCACGAGCCCGAGGAGCGGCCACGAGCGCCTGCCAAGGAGCGCGTAGGTCAGGGCGACGGCGGCGACGGCCGCGGCGGCAAGCGGCAGGTACATGCGGTGCTCGGCCATGGTCTGCGTCGCCACGGGCACGATGCTGCTCGGGGCGAGAATCACCAGGAACCAGGCGCCGAGGAACCCGACCGCGGGCCGCAGCCGCAGCGCCGCGAGCGTGGCCGCAGCGAGGGGTACCGTGACGAGGGCGAAGGGCGCCACCGCGGCGAGGCCCTGGAAGCGGAAGGGTCCGTACTCAAAGACGAGGGGCCTCGGCCACACGGCGAGGCCGGCGTAGCGGGCGACGGCCTCGATTTGGGCAAGCCAGTAGTCCCCGGGCGCCACGCCGGCGTTGAAGCCGACCGAGCCGCCGCGGTTCCAGCCTGTCGCCGCGATTAGGAGGGGAAGGGGCAGCCATGTCGCCGCGAGCGAAAGGTACATCCCCCTGCGCAGCTGCCAGGCCTTCCGGAACGAGCCTGCGGCGAATGTGCGGTCGTAGAGGAGCACCATGACGGGCGCCGTAGCCATGACTTCCTTGGTTCCCATGCCGAGGAGGCAGGCCACAACGGCTGCGGCCTGCCACCGCGCCGGCCGCGGGGACCCGACGGACCGGATGAAGAGGTAGAGCGTGAGCAGGTAGAAGAACCCCATCAGCGACTCGACGCGCTGGACGACGTAGGTTACCGACTCGGTCTGCAGCGGGTGGACGGTCCAGAGGAGCGCCGCGGCCAGCGCCAGCGGCAGCGCGTCCCTCCCGAAGCGCGCGCCAAGCGCCGGTCCGGCCAGGGTCCGGCGGACGATGCCGAAGAGCGTGAGGCCCGACAGGGCGTGGACGAGGAGGTTGAGCAGGTGGTAGCTCCAGACGTCCGTGCCGCTGAGCGCATAGTTCACGGCGAGCGTAAGGTTGGCGACCGGGCGGCCGCCCACCGTCGTGTCCCCCGGGGCGGACAGGAGCGCGTCCCAGGGCGGCCACAGGTGCCGGATCGAGGGATTCTCGGGGATCGCCTTCAGGTCGTCGTAGACAAAGGGCACCCGGAGGCTGTTGTGGTACGCGGTGGCCGCCGCGGCCGCGATCAGGACGGCCGCAAGGACCGCCTGCAACCGGCCCAGCTCCGGAGCCCGCACCGCCGTTGCTTGCACAGCCTTCATCCGCTGGCGGGGCGCGCCGTGCTCGTCATGCGACGGCTGCAGTGTGTTCGCGTCATTTCAAGCTGGGGTCGGTGCGCCCCCTGTCTGAACGCACGGCCGCGCCCAATCAACACCATTGAACCGCGGGCGCCCCGGGGGCCGACCGGATCCCCGGGGATCTTACCCTTCCCGGCGGAATATTTTCCAGATTGTCACGCGGGGCCGTTTGAAATCTGCGGCACCTTCTCCATCTTGGTTTCGAGGCATTAATCTTCGGAACCGTTTCCATTAAATCGCGTCATACCCTTGGTCTCCCCTTCGATCCGTGAACCCCCCAGAATACATGGCCCCGACCCAGCACCCCTTCCACGACGGGGAACTGCTGCGCCTTGAGCTCCAGATCGCGAAAAGGGCGGACACGCTCTGGCTGGCGGCGGGCCAGGGCGGGGGCAGCGACCTGATGCACTGGCTTAAGGCGGAGAACGAGGTCCTGGGGCAATATCTCGGCTCTGAGGCCGTGGGCGCCGGGGAGCTGTGACGCCGCGTCTTTCGGTTGCCGTGCGGGCGGGCGCGGGGCAATCTTTCGTCCGTGAGCCCCAATGAGCCCTTCGACCGGGCGCGCACCGCGCTGCTCGTGATGGATTTCCAGGTTGGCATCGTGGCCAACTTCGCGGGCGGCGACCAGGCCGGGCTGCTTGCGCGGACGCAGGCCGCGCTGGCCGCTGCGCGGGACGCCGCAGTGCCGGTCATCTATGTCGTCATCGGCTTCCGCGCCGGTCATCCGGAGATATGCCCGCGCAACGCGGCCTTCAGCGGGGTCAAGGCGTCGGGCATTTATGCCGCCGGGGACCCTAAGGCCGAGATCCACCCGGCGCTGGCCCCCGTCGACGGGGACATCATCGTCACGAAGCGGCGCGTGAGCGCGTTCTCGGGGAGCGACCTCGCGTTGGTTCTCCGCTCGAGGGGGATCGAGACCCTCGTCCTCGCCGGGATCGCCACGAGCGGCGTCGTGCTGTCGACGCTTCGGCAGGCCGCGGATGACGACTACGGCCTCGTCGTCCTCTCGGACTGCTGCGCGGACCGCGATCCGGAGGTCCACCGCTGCCTCTTGGAGAAGGTGTTCCCTCGCCAGGCCCGGGTGATGACCGGCGAGGAGTTCCGGTTCGCCCTGGGGAAGGCCTGAAGGCCCGCGCTCAGATCGGGGTGCGGGGCTGGCCGGACCTCGAGATCACCGCGTACCCGACAAGGTCCTCGAAGGGGATCTCCCTGCCGGGCTGGAAGGGACCCGGATAGGTGAGGAGCACGACGTCGCCCGGCCGGCCCAGGATCGCGGGCTCGTAGGGCCCCAGGACGGCCACGACGATCATGGCGTCCCCGGGGCGTCCGCCGGAGTTCGGGCGCAGGTAGACCTTGGTGAGCGGCCTGCCCGGGCCCGGCATCCTTGGCGAGAAGAACTCCCCCTGAGGCCGCTCGATGCGGATGAGGGTGGCGATGCGCATCTCGGGCTCTTTCGAGGGCAACGTGCACGCGGCGAGCATGAGGCAGGCGCCGCAGAGCAGGATGGCGGCGGCGCGGGCCGGGTCCATCGCCAGACACGGGATTCCCCGCGGCCTCGCTCCAATCTGGCGCCAGGCGCGCTCGGGCGCTTCGTCACGGAAGGCGGCCCCTGTCAGGAGAGGGGGCTCCATGCATACCTACGACCGCCGAGCGCCCCAAAGCCGCCATTGCGCGGGTCGAGCTAGCCCCGGCAATCTGACGGGCGCCCTCAGTGCGCCCCGGACTCGCCCCTGCGTCGCAGGACCAGGATGTTGCCGCCGACGCAGAGCGCGATTCCCGCCACCATGCAGACCTGCCAGCGCAGGCCCTCGAACAGCGTCGACAACAGAAGCGCCACGATCGGGATGGCCACGTTGATGTATCCGGCCCTGCCAGCTCCTATGCGCCCCACAAGAGTGAGATACGCGCCAAAAGCGAGCACCGAGCCGAACAGCGCGAGATAGCCCAGGGAAAGCAGGTAGCTGATCGACCCGTCGAATGAGAAGCTCCGGCCGGCTGCCAGCGCGTACAGCGCCACGAAGAGGGCGCCGTACATCATGCCGAAGGTGTTGAGCTGGACGACCGGCAGGCCCTGGCGCTGGTTCCGGGAGGCGACGAGGTTCCCAAGCGAGGCGGAGACTGTCCCGGTGACCGCCAACGCGAGCCCGCGCTCCGACCGGCCGAACCCGGCGGCGGCCCCGAGTTCGGGCAGGAAGATGAGCGCCACGCCGCCGACGCCGAGCGCGGCGCCTAGGAGCATGGGGAGCCTGACCGGTGTGCCGAAGAACGCGCGCGCGCCCAGAATGTTGAGAAAGACGATCCCGGAGAAGGCGACGGCGACGAGGCCCGAGCTGATCTCACCCTCGGCGAGGTACACGCACACGTAGTTGATCCCAAAGAGAAGCGCGCCCTGCGCCGCCATCCACAGGTGCTCGCGCCAGGTGAAGACCAGGCGCAGTCGGCGTACGCCGCACCAGGCAAACAGGATCAGGCTCGCAAGCGCAAAGCGGTACGCCACCGAAACCTCGGGCGGGACCTTGCCCAGCTGGTAGGTGATGGCGAGCCAGGTCGAGCCCCAGATCAGGATCGGCGTGAGGTAGAGGCCAAGGTTGTCCATAGTGTGGGACGCAGGCGCGCCGTGTCGATGGAGCCAGACGTCATGAGCCGCAGGCCTCGCAATGAGGTGGGGGCACGTCGCGCTGCGTCTGGTTCACCGCCTCCAACCGCTCGCGCCGCGCGGCAAGGCAACGGGGGCAGGCGGAGAACTGCTCCAGGGCCCACGTGTCGGCGAAGACCCGGCCGCGCCCCAGCGCGAGGGCCGCCCGCTGAGCCGCCTCGAGCGTTGCAAGGGTCGGCGCGACAAACTCACCCGATTCACGGAGCCGCTCCATCGCGCCGTTTCCGGCGCGGGTCGGTATGAGCGTCACCGCCCCCGCGCCGCACGCAAACGCGAACTCGGCCGATTTCACGGCCCAGGCCAGAGCCGACTCTTCGTCAAGGAAAGGCGGGTTTACCAGGATGAACGCGCGCAGCGCGATCCGCTCGGCCGCGAGGAATTCGGCGGCCCGCGCGAACTGCGCAAGGTCGAACTTCTTGTTCAGCTTCTCCAGCACCTCTGGGTGCGCGGTTTCGAGTCCCAGGGCGACCTCGAGCGTTCCGGACAGCAGGTCGCGCAGCACTCGGGCGCGATCGCCGACGAGAAGGGGGTGCGACTCCACGACCAGGTGGCGTGCGAAGGCGACCTTCCGGGCGATCGGCGCATAATCGGCAGGCGGGATCGCTGCCGGATCGAAGAAGCTGCCGCTGTTGTAGAGCTTCACCTGGGCCGGGAGCGGCCCCGAGTCCGACCACGCCCGGACCGCAACCTCCACCTGCCGCGGAATCGCTCCCTGCGGGACGGATCCGAGGGTGGTGTCCTTCCACAGGTCGCACATCAGGCAGCGCCACGGGCATTCGCGGTTGGTGAGTAGCACGACGCCGGAATCCACGACCTCGCCGGATGCAAGGCGCTCGCGTTCGCGGAAGACGCCGTGCGGCACATTAGCGTCGGGCGGGGGGGGCCGCGGCGGCCGCTGCGCGAGGATCCAGGCCGTGCGGCCACGCGTCGGGTACGCCGAGACCGTGCCCCTCACTGATAGATGGCGAGATACTGCCGGCGGTAGTCGGACTCCACGGGTCCCAGCCGACGGCGCAGGCCCTCGACGGGAATGGCCCCGTGCTGGAAACGGCGCTTTGTAAACACGGGCATATCGACGCCGAAGTGGGCCTTGATGCCGCGCCGGACAACCTCGCCCTTTAGGGAGTAGAGCCGGTCGACCGACATTTCGCTGAGCGCCGCGAAGGGAATGCCCTCGGCGACGGCAACGACCGCCGGCCGCATGAAGGGGCTAAAGCCCTCGAACCCGAAGCTCCGGGCGGGGGCATAGGTGCGCGTGTAGCTTCGGCTGAGTCCGCCGCTGTAGGTGAGCGAATGCTTGATCCGGCCGACCCCCCAGCCCTCCTGGTAAAGCATCAGGTTGTTCACGACGCTGCGGATCGTCAGCTCGGGATTCTCCTCAATCGGGTAGTCCTTCAGGTTCTCGTCACCGCCGTCGCCGTCCACCAGGAACCTCCACTGCGGATAACGAGCGCGGATGCCGCGGCAAAGGGCGAGCCCCATCGAAGCGCACTCGACGTCGAGAGGCTTGTAATCCTCGATGACGCGCAGGGTCTCCTCAACGCCGAGCGAAGCCGGATCCCCTTCGATGGTCTCGAGGAAGAGGCCGAGCCCGAGCCGGTCGAGAAACTCCCGCGCCTGCCGAAGATCGGGGCCGTCGCCCAGATTCAGGGTGAACGCCTTCAGCCGCGACGGATTCAGGCCGAGCTTGAGCATCACATGGTAGACCGTGAGGAAGACCGCGCCGCTATCGATGCCGCCGGAGAAGCACACGCCGATCGGCTCGTGCGGGGGCAGCTCGCCGAGCCATTTCGCCGTTTCGTCGGCCAACGCGCCAATGTAGCTCCGCCCGATCACGTCGAGATCGGTTGGGAGAGCGTTGCGCCGCGGCGTGAAGAAACGGGTGTAGCTGGGATCGGGGTCCGGGCAGCCGACGAGTTGGAGCTCGACCACGTGGTGTGCCGGCACCATCCGCGTGTAGCTGGGGTGAAACTGCCGGTCCAGCCCCTCGCTCTGCAGATGCCGGTGGATCGCGTCGATGCGGTCGGAGACAATCAGCGCGGGGCCCTCGCGGCGCTTGGCGAGGAAGTAGCGCATCGGCCGGTCGAGCGAGCGCGCCATCCGCACGCGCTTGCCCTCCCGCGCGACAAGCGCGAAAGAGCCGTCGATACCGAGGACCGAGTCGGCGGAGCCGTGCAGAACGCGCTCACGGGCCTCCTCGACGGTCATATTGCGAATGCGCTGGGCTGCCGGGTCGATGAGATCGACAAGTCGTTCGATGTAGTCGTCCATGGAAAGAGGGGATGTCGGGGACGATAACCGGTGCTGCCGAAGCGGATCACGATCCGAAAAGCGCCGGATGCCGGACCGAACCAGCAAGGCAGCTACTCGCCGCGCCGAAGGCAAGGCGAAACGACCCTCGGTCGAAGACGTGGCGGCCGTTCCTGCAACTGGCCCCGCGTCTCCCGCGATTCACCCCTGTTATATTTTGGGCCCGGTGATCGCATGTGTAGCTTACGCGGAGCCAACCCCGCCGGACGTCCCAGGCTGTTCCCTCGGAATACGGCTCGCTTCGGCGGACACAATGTATCCGAATCTTACATACCCAAATAGGTCTGCGTCCAAAACGCGAGCACAGGGTTGCTTCCGTGAGATGCGGCCACACCGTCGAAAAATGACAATTGTGGAGTCGTGTTCGATCCACTAGCGAGTGGGTATGTCCAAGCGCCTGATTTGGCTAAGCGGCATTTGTCTGGCGGCCATCGTCGCCGTGGGCGCCTTCAGGGTCCTCCTGGCTTCGAGAGCGTCGGCGTCGTTCACGCGCCTGATGAATCGCGGCAACGGCATGCTGGAGAAGGGCGATGCGTCCGGAGCGATTGATGTGTATGCGCGGGCGCTGCGGCTTTCGCCGGAGAGCACCGACGTCCGGCTGAACCTGGCGAATGCCTATCTCTTGGCCGACCGGCCGGAGGAGGCGGTGCCGATGTGCCGGCAGTCACTCGAGTTCGATCCCAACAGCGCCGCGGCGTATTTCCTGCTGGGCTGCGCGCTCCTGCGGCAAAACCAACCCGAGTCGGCCGCACAGGCGTTCCAGCAATCCTGGAAGATCGAGCCTGGAGTGCCGGCGCTCGACTTCCAGATGGGGATGGCGCAGGGGGCGCTCGGGCAGATCCCCGACGCGGTCCGTGACTTTGAGAACGTGATCCGAGCCGTGCCCGACCATCCCTCGGCCCATTACCAGCTGAGCCTGCTCTACAAGCGAGCCGGCCGGACTGACGATTCGGCGCACGAGTTGGAGGTTCATCAGCAAATCCTGGGCCGTTCGCCCCGCCCGCCCACCACCGTGGCCGCGCTGGAGCGCTGCAAGTACACCCAACCGCTGGCGCCGTTTGTCCTGGGCCAGCCCGACTCTGTCGGCATTGCGGTTCGTTTTACGGAGGATACCGCCGCGGCGTTGGGTGCGCTCGCTACAAGCTGCCGCGGTCCGCTGGCCGTCATCGATTATGACCATGACGGTCGCCCGAGCATCTTCGCGCAGGAGAAGGACAAGGGATTCCTCCTGCTGGATGACCGCAGCGGCCATTTCACCGCGCTCGGCCGGCCGCTGCGCACGCCCGCAGGAGCCCGGTACCGCGTCGCCCTGGTCGGAGACCTGGACAATGGCGGCTTCGACGACGTGGTGGTTCTCGGCGAACAGGACTCGCGCGTGTTGAAGCTCTACGAGCATGGCAGGATGCGCGATGCGACCCGCGCGGCGGGCCTCGAGGGAGTCAAGGCGAGTAGCGGACTACTGGCCGACCTCGATTTTACCGGGAACCTGGATCTTGTGGTTGTGCAGCCGGGCGGCGCGGGCCTGGGTCTTTACCGAAACCTGGGCAATTTCTTCTTTGACGGCAGCTGGAGCGACTCCGGCCTCCCGAGGGCGTTTCCCGGCGCCGCGCAGGTGATGACGCTCGACTGGAACAACGAGGGCCTTCCGGGAATGTTCATTGCCCGCGCGGGAGCCGCGCCCGCCTACTTCGCGAAGAAGCATGCTGCCGCGTTCACGACAAGCGACCTGACGCAAGGGTGGGCCGCCGGGTCGGTGATGGTTGTGGGCGATCTTGACAACGACCTGCGCGCGGAGGCGGTGATCGCGACGGCCACGACGCTCGAAATCGTTCGTCACGACCCAAGTCGCAACGCAAGCCTCCCGCTGAACGGCTTTCAGGTTTCCGGCCTATTGCTCGCCGATTACGACAATGACGGATGGCTCGACATCTTCGCCTACGGCAGCACTGGCGTGCGGGTCTGGCGCAATGCAGGCCATGCGGGCTTCACCGATGTGACGGAGAAGCTGGGACTGGACGGGGTCGGACCGGTTGACGGAATGGTCGCCGCCGATTTTGACGGTGACGGCGATACCGACCTGGTGACGTGCTCGGACGCCGGGCTGCGCTATTGGCGCAATGATGGCGGCAATCGGAACCTCGAGCTGAAGCTGCGCCTTGCGGGCAACCGCTCGAACACCTCGTCACTGGGGGTCCGCGTCGAGGTGATGGCGGGCGACTGGCGCACCAGCCGCACGGTAAGGCAGATTCCCCTGGAGATCGGCGTCGGGCAGCACCGGCAGCTCGACGCGCTCAAGGTGCACTGGTTCGACCTCTCCACGACCCAGGTCGACGTCCCCGTAAGCCGGGACGTGTATAAGGTGACCGAGCCGACGCTACCGAGCGGCTCCTGCCCCTACCTGTACGCGTGGGATGGGCGTGGGTTCGCGTTCGTGACGGACATTCTCGGCGCCTCCCCGCTCGGCCTTCCGCAGAGCGAGAAGCGCTATGTGTCGGCCGATGCCGAGGAGCTGCTGGCGCTCGGCGACGAAACGAAGTTCCCGCCGCGGAACGGCGTCTATGAGATCCGGATCACGGACGAGCTGCGCGAGGCGCTCTACCTGGACGAAGCCCATCTCATTGCCGTCGACCATCCGCGCGGCACCATCGTTTGCCCGACTAGCAAGATGCGCGCCGCACCGCCGTTCCCGCCCCACGAGCTCCAGACCCTCCGCCCACTCGCGACGCCTCGGCGTGCCGTGCGCAGCGACGGTCTCGACGTGACGGCGGCGCTGGCCCGCGTCGACGGCCAGATGGTCTCCCCGGTGCGGCTGCGTCGGCCGCAGCTGCGCGGGTTGGCCGAGCCGTTCTGGGTCACGCTCGACTTCGGCCCGCTGGCGGTGGAGCGCCCGCTCGTGCTCGCGCTGACCGGCTGGATCCATTTCGGCGGCGGAATGGCGAACATTGCCGGGTCGCTCGACCCGACGCTTCCGTTCCCATTCCCCGTGCTCGACGCGGAGCTTGCGGACGGGACGTGGCGCAGGGTGGACGTGGATGTCGGAACGCCCGCTGGCAAGACCAAGACCATCCTCGTTGACCTGGAGAACAAGCTGCCCGCCGGGGCGCTGCGGCTGCGCCTGTCCACGGCATACGAAATCTACTGGGATTGCGCGCTGCTGTGCGAGAAATCCGGGGAGGGGGACACGCGCGCCTACGACCTCATGCCCGAGCGCGCCGATCTGCACTGGCACGGATACAGCCGTTACGCCGACCTGCCGCCATCGCTTCCCCTGACGCCGGTTCACGAGGAGGTTTCGCCGACCCCGCCGTGGGACCGAACGCCGGCCGGCTGGTTCACCCGGTACGGCGCGGTGGTGGATCTCGTGTCGAAGTGCGACGATCGGCTGGTGCTGCTCGCCGGCGGCGATGAACTGGCGCTGGCATTTGACGCTGCGCGGCTGCCGCCGCCGGCGCCGGGCATGGCGCGCGACTTCTTCCTTCACGTGGTCGGATGGGACAAGGATGCTGATTTTCACGTGGGGCGGGGCTGGGAGCTCGGGCCGCTGCCCTTCCGGGGGATGGACGACCAATCCTACGGCCACGAGCCAAGGCCCGGCCGGATCGACGACTCCTGGATCAAGGATTACAACACCCGCTGGGTCGGCCCGGTCGTGGTAAGCCCGGGAGACCGGGCCCGCCAAACTCCCTGAAACGCCATGTGGGTCGCGGCACCTCTCCCTGGGTTCGGACGAGTGCGGCATGCGTTTCGCCCCGGCGCGGTGCTGGCTGCCGCGCTGGCGATGCTGGCCGTGGGCGGCTTTGGGGCAAGCGCCGCAGCCGATCCGGCCCCGGCCGCCGGCGGCATCGAGGAGCAGCCGCTCGCCCTACGACCCGGCCCGCGCGGCAAGACCCTTTTCACGGTGATCCCGCCCGAGGAAAGCGGCCTGCAGGTGGAGAACAAGTACGACGACCCGGAAATTTGGGGTCGGTTGTCGCGTGAATTTGAAATCGGGGCGGTCGGCACCGGCATTGCGATCGGCGACTACGATGGCGACGGCCGGCCCGACGTGTTTGTCGTGAGCAAGACAGGGAGCTGCCGCCTCTTTCGCAACCTCGGCAATTGGAAGTTTGAGGACGTCACGGAGAAGGCCGGAGTCGGCGACCACGGCGCCGCGGCCCGGATCTGGAAGCAGGGCGCGACCTTCGTCGACGTGAACAACGACGGGCTGCTGGACATCTACGTTTGCCGGTTCAACGCGCCAAACCTGCTCTACATCAACCAGGGCGATGGCACGTTCAAGGAGGAGGCGCACGCGTACGGGCTCGACGTGACCGACGCCAGCGTCATGGCCTACTTCGGCGACTATGATCGCGATGGCTGGCTCGATGTCTTCATCCAGACGAATGTCCTCGATGCGGCGGCCCATCCGGAGGGTCAGCGCGACTACCTCTTCCACAACAACCGAAACGGAACATTCACCAACGTGACGGACCGCGCCGGCGTCGCCCCGGGGCCGACGCACGGGAACTCAGCCGTCTGGTGGGACTTCGATGATGACGGATGGCCGGACCTGTATGTCGCGAACGACTTCGAGGTTCCCGATGCGCTCTACCACAACAATCGCGACGGCACGTTCACGGACGTCGTCGCCCGCGTGGTGCCTCACACCCCCTACTCGTCGATGGGCTCGGACCTCGGCGACGTGACCAACGAAGGCCGGCTAGGTCTTTTGGTCACGGACATGGCGGGGACCGACCATGTGGAGGACCAACGCGCGATGGCGGAGACCCGGGCGCGGATGCGCGTCCCCGAGGAGGGCTCGAGCGAGGTCCGGCAGTTCCCGTTCAACGCCCTGTATCTGAACACGGGGACCGGCCGATGCCTCGAGGCCGCGCAGCTCGCCGGACTCGCCGCGACCGACTGGACCTGGGCGCCGATCTGGGAGGATTTCGACAACGACGGACGAGTCGACCTGTTCGCCACGAATGGGATGTTTCGCGAAATCCACAACCAGGACCTGATCGCGCGCCGGGGCATGGCAGCCAGCAAGCTTGAAGGCGAACAGGTCGTGCGGAACAGCCCGGTATTCGCCGAGACGCACTTCGCCTTCCGCAACCTGGGCGATCTGCGCTTCGAGAACGTCTCGAGCGCCTGGGGACTGGACCAGAAGGGCGTGAGCTTCGGGGCGGCGATCGGCGACCTCAACAATGACGGCAACTTGGACCTGGTGTACACCAATTATCAGGGTGGGGTGACGTTGCTGCGCAACGACAGCGACACCGGGCACCGCATCACCTGCGCGCTGCGCGGCACGCGCTCCAACCGCTTTGGCGTCGGGGCGAAGGTGACCCTTGAAAGCGCCGCGGGCGTCCAGGTTCGGGTGCTGACGCTCGGGCGCGGGTTCATGTCGAGCAGCGATCCCATCGTCCATTTCGGCCTGGGCGAGGATGCGGTTGTCCGGAAGCTCACGGTGTCGTGGCCAAGCGGCGCGTTGCAGACGTTTGAGAACCTTCCCGCGGACCGGCGATTCACGATCACGGAACCCTCGGCGCAGGCCGAGGCACCGGCGCCGCCGCCGACCCGGCCGGAGCCCCAGTTCATTGAAACCAGCCAGGCCGTCCACCTCTCATGGACAGCGCCCGAGGAAGCCTACGACGAATTCCTCGACCAGCGACTGCTCCCGATGGGGTTCAATCGCCGCGGACCGGCGATCGCGGTGGGCGACCTCGACGGCAGCGGCCGGGACGGCGTGTGCATCGGGGGAACGACGCGTGAGGCCCGGCGGGTTCTCCTGCCGCAGGGCGCGCAGGCATGGGTACCCGCGGCTTCGCCGGCGCTGGCCGCGCCGCCCGACGTGGATGACGGGCCGCTATTGCTCTTCGACGCCGCGGGAGAAGGCCGAGCGGACCTGCTCGTGGCGGCTGGCGGAGCGAGCCAGCCCGCGGGCGCGCCCGAGTACCAGCCGCGCCTTTTCCTGAACGACGGGCACGGGCAATTTCGCCCGGCCCCGGAGGGCACGCTCCCGCCGCTGTCCATCAGCGCCGGCGCCGTTTGCGCGGCCGACTTCGACCACCGCGGGCGGCTCGGCCTGTTCATCGGGGGGCGGGTCTCGCCCGGGCTCTATCCGACGGCGCCGCAGAGCGTGCTGCTGGCAAATCGCGGGGGAAAATTCGTGGACGTCACCGATGCCGTGGCGCCGATGCTGCGCCACATCGGCATGGTCACGGCGGCGCTCTGGAGCGACGTCGACGGCGACGGGTGGCCGGACCTCCTGCTGACGCTCGAGTGGGGCGGTGTGAAGTATCTCCACAATGACGGCGGGACGAAGTTCGAGGATTGGTCAGAAAAGGTGGGCTTTGCGTCGGCGGGAACGGGATGGTGGCGGTCAATCGCGACGGCGGACTTCAACGGCGATGGACGCCCCGACTACGTGGTGGGAAACGTGGGCCTGAACACTCCCTACCGCGCCGATCCCGAGCATCCCGCGTTGCTTTTCTCCGGTGATTTTGCGGGTCGCGGCTCCAACGAGCTGGTCGAGGCGTACTACGAGGACGGCCGGCTCTATCCGCGGCGCAGCCGCTCGGACCTGGGCGCCGCGATCCCCTCCGTCCTCAAGCGCTACCGATGGAACAACGACTACGCCCGCGCGACGCTCCCGGAGATCCTGGGGGACGAGAAGCTGACCGCGGCCACGCGCCTGGCGGCCACAGAGCTGCGCAGCGGGGTGTTCCTAAGCCAGCCGGACGGCCGGTATCGTTTCGAGCCCCTGCCGCGCATCGCACAGGTCTCCCCGGCCAACGGCCTCGTGGCCGGCGATTTTTGCGGCGACGGGCATGCCGATATCTACGTCGTCCAGAACTCCTACGCGCCCGCGCCGGCTATCGGCCGATTTGACGGCGGCTTGAGCCAGCTGCTTCGGGGAGATGGCCACGGGCATTTCGTTGCGGTGCCGCCGAGCGAAAGCGGGCTGGTGGTGCCCGGAGACGCCAAGGCGCTTGCGGTCCTTGACCTCAGCGGCAGCGGCTGGCCGGGCTTCCTTGTCTCGCGCAGCGGAGAAGCGACGCTCGCGTTTCAGAACCGGGGTGTTTCGGGGCGGCATTCCTCTCGCATGGTCCTGCAGGGTAGGCCTGGCAACCCGCAGGCCCTGGGCGCGCGCGTCACGGTGAAGTATGCCGACGGCGCGACTGCATTCGGGGAGGTCTGCGCCGGCTCGGGCTACTACAGCCAGTCGACCGCCGCGCTGTTCTTCGGCTACACGGATCAAAATCCACTGCGACACGTGCGCGTCCGGTGGCCTTCCGGCACGACGACTAATCTCGATCTTGGAGAAGAGATTCCCACGACTCTCCGGCTGATCGCGCCGGAGCATTGAGCGGGGCGCTCTTGGCGACCTCGGTCCGAGACCGCGCCGACCCCGTCCGCTCGAGGCCCGGGTCCCCGGAAAGCCGAGGTGCTCGATCGCAGGCGGTTCACCCGAGGTTCCTCGGCCCGGGCATTGAAGAGCGGATCGAGTGCTTACCGAGAGCTTCGCGCACTACCACGGATGACGGGTGAACGTGCGGTGAACCCCTGACGCGGAATTGCGGCTGGCGGCTTCGCGTCGCTCGCGTTTGCGGCAAATATCGAGCGACCATTCACCCCCAAATTGCGACAATTCGCCACGTTTGGCTGGAGGTTTTTGCGCCCGACCGGCAACAGGTGAACAGGATGTCCTGCATTGTAGACCGGAGTTCCGGGTCGAGTGATGCTGAGCAAGCAGCGACAGACACTTCAGGGGCGGGGGCATCAGCCTGGCTACTGAACAATATAAGGCGACCGGCCGTGCGCGGACTCGCCTTTGTTGCCCGGTGCAGCGGATCGCAATCTTCACATTCATGAAACCTACGAAAGAGGATGGCGGATTCAAAGCTTACGGACGCCTCGTGCTGCTGCTGCTGCTCGCGCTGACACTGGCGGCATGCAAGCCAAAGTCGTACGAGCCGGCGGCCGAAGCACCACGGCCACCCTCCTTCTCCGTTACCCCTCCGATTCCCGCGGGCCCCAACGACCTGTTTGAGGATGCCACCGCCAAGGCGCGGATTGATTTCGTCCAGCAGTTTTGTGACGACCATATCGCCAACATCATCGAGTCCAATGGTTCAGGCGTCGCGGTCTTCGATTACGACAACGACGGCTACATGGACATCTTCATCGCCAATCCCGGCCCGCTCGCAGGGGTGACCCATGAGAAGCCGGGGACCGAGCGCCAGCCCTGCCGCCTCTATCACAACAACCACGACGGGACGTTCACGGACGTGACCGAGAAGGCGGGGCTCGGCGGCGCGGGCTACGCGGTTGCGGCCGCCGCGGCCGACTACGACGGGGATGGGTTTACGGACCTCTATGTCGTCTGCATCGGCAAGAGCATCCTCTACCACAACAACGGCGACGGCACGTTCACCGACGTGACCGACAAGGCCGGAGTGGGCAACGTGGGAGGAACGGGGATCGGCGCCACATGGCTGGATGTCAACCACAGCGGCCATTTGGACCTTTACGTGGGCAACTACCTCAAATTCGACCCGGATTATCATCTGTATTACAACCCGACCAGCTATCCCGGTCCCTTGGCCTATAAACCGCAGCGGGACATGCTCTATATCAACAATGGCGACGGAACCTTCACCAACGCCAGTGAGTCGGCGGGCATCTGGGCCCTCCCTCCTCATCGGACCATGTCCGTGCACGCGTTGGATTACAACCGGGACGGCCATGAGGACCTCTATATCTGCAACGACGCGACCCCGAACATGCTGCTCATCAACGACGGCCACGGGCATTTTCGCGACGAAGCCGTAAAGCGGGGCGTTGCGTTCAACGCCCTGGGCGAGGCGGCCGGCTCGATGACCGCAGCGATCGGCGACTGCAACGGCGATGGAATCCCCGACATGCTGGTCTCGCGCCTGGGATATGGCTCACTGTATATGGGCTCGGCCGAGGGCGATTGCGTCGATCGGATGATGGCTTCCGGGCTCGGCACGTTGACGGCGCAATATGTCGGTTGGGGAACCAACTTCATTGATTTCGACAACGCCGGGAAGCTGGACGCCTTCATCGCCAACGGTGATGCCTTCCGGATGGTGGGCTGGCAAAGCCTGCTGCTGGAGAACGATGGCCAAGGCAATTTCCACAATGCCGTGGGTAAGGGCGGCGCCTATTTCCGGACGCCGGTGCGGGCGCGCTCAAGCGTCGCTTTGGATTACGACAACGACGGCAAGATGGACTTGCTGGTGGGCCTGATGGGGGATCGGCCCGTCCTTCTTCACAACCGCGACAGCTCCGGCAACCACTGGATCACGCTGTCGCTCCGCGGAACCAAGAGCAACCCGGCCGGCTGGGGATCGTGGATCGAGCTGACGGCGGGCGGGAAGACCTACCTTCAGGAATGCCGCTGCCCCTCCGCCTTCCTGAGCCAGGGCGATCCGCGGGTCCATTTCGGGCTCGGCCAGGCGCCGATCGTGCAGCGGATCCAAATCAAGTGGCCCAGCGGAACGGTCCAGACGATGACCGACGTCCGGGTGGATCAGATCCTCAAGGTTACCGAACCGCGATCCTGATATGAACCTACGCGCGAGCATGTGTTTAGGAGCGGCGTCAATCCTGCTGGCCGGCTGCCACCCGTCGGCGCCCGATGGCTCCTTGGTCGTGGCGCAAACCCCCGTCGGCGTCCCGCCCCCCCCGGCCGCCACGGTGCTGGATGTCCGGTATCCTCCGGGAAGCCGGGTGGTCCTGTTGGTTCCTCCGTTTCGCACGGACAGCGTTCGCGAGCTTTCCCGCGGACTTGTCGCCGCCGGTGATCCCTGCGTCTCATGGGACGGCCGCTGGGTCTACTTCGACGGCAAGAGCTCCGACGATGCCGACTGGCAGATCTACAAGGTCAATGCGGGTGGCGGCCGGCCCGAGCGCGTGACCCGGATGCCGGGCGGCGCGATGGACCCCGCTCTCGCGGCCCACGGAGAGCTGGTCTTCAGCTCGCCCGTTCCCAAGGCGGGCCGCCTGTGGACCGCCCCAGAGCCGGCCGCACTTTACCGGCAGATGCCGGACCAGGAACCCGCCAGACTGACGTTCTTCGGGGACAGCGCCGTCGGCGCCACCGTCCTGCGGGATGGACGGGTTCTCTTCGTGAGCGCCGAGCCCCGTGACGACCACAACGCGCATCGGCACCTGTGCCTCTTCACGATCAACAACGACGGAACCGAGATGACCGCATATGCCTGCCAGGAGGACGGGGTGGACTTTATTCAGCGCCCGCGCGAGCTCGCAGACGGCCGGATAGCCTTCCTGGCTGCACGCACGGAGGAACTGGGGCCCATGGGACGCGTGGAATGCGTGAGGCCGGCCGCTCCCTTCGCCACGCGAAGCAGCCTGTTCGCCTTCCGCAGCGCGGGTTGCCGCTCGGTGGAGCCGACGGCGGGAGGCGACGTGCTGGCCTGCGTCGAAACGAGCGGTTGGGTCGGGCGCTCGATGACGCCCATCGCGGCGATCTATCGCGTTGCCGCGGACGCCGCAGCAATCGGCGCTCCGCTCTTCAACGACCCGCTGTGGAACAGCATCGAGGCCACCCTCGTTGCGGCGCGGGATGAGCCTGCCGGACACACCTCCGCGGTGGTGCCGGGGGCGCCCTACGGCACGCTGCTGTGCCTCGATGTCAACTACAGCAGCGAACCCGCCACGGGCCCGAGTCCGGCTCCCGCCACCAAACTCCGGGTATTTGCGAGTGTGGGTCCCGGACAGCAGCGCACCCTGGGGGAGGTGCCGGTGGCCTCCGACGGTTCCGTGATCGTTCAGCTTCCGGTCGACGTGCCCCTGGGTCTCGACACTCTCGACGCCCAGGGGCATGTGCTCCGGCATCAGCCGGCGTCGTTCTGGCTGCGCCCCGGGGAGAATCGGGCGTGCATCGGCTGCCACGAGCCGCGCAACCACGCCCCCCGAAATGCTCGTCCGCTGGCAACGACGCAAAAGCCGGCGCATCTGGGCCTCACCGACCCAACGACTGTCCCATGAAGCTGAAACCATTCATACTGGTCACGACGCCCCTCATACTGGCGGGGGTGGGGGCCGCAACGGGCGTGAGTGTCCACGAACGCCGGATGTCGGGCTTGCCCCAACTCGGCTATGTCTCCTGCATCCATTGTCACCAACGTGGCTTGGACACGCTGCCATGGGCGAAGCCCCGTCCGCACCATGATGCTCCGGGGGGGATCGCGGTTTCCCCCGACGGGAAAACGCTATTCATCGCCTTGGATGACAGGGACGAGGTGGCGGAGGCCGATCTGGCTTCGTTTACGGTGTCCCGCAGGACGAAGGTGCCGGGCGGCCCGTTCGGGTTGGCGCTGGACGCGGTGGGCAAGCGGTTGTTCGTGGCCTGCCGGAACCACGACCGGGTCGCGGTGCTCGACACGCTCGATCTCAAAGAGCAAGCCAGCATTGACGTGGGCATTCGCCCGACCGACATTGCGTACTGCAAGACTGCGGAAGGGGAGCGGCTGATTGTCCCCAACTCCGGCAGCGACGACATCTCCGTGCTCTCGGTCTCGCCGCTGCTTGAGTTAACTCGGTCGGCGGCGGGTCGCGAGCCGTATGCTGTAGCGGTGTCCGGCGACGGTAGGCGCGTGTGCATCGCCAACCGAATGGCGGTCCACGACCAGATCCTCAGTCAGCCTTACTCCGAGGTGACGGTGATCGACCCGGCCAGTGGACACATCCTCGCCCGGGAGGCACTCCAATCGGCGCATCTGGCGGAGGGCATCACGGACGTGCCCACGCGGGGGTGGACGCTCAATTCCGTGGTGAGGGTGAGCAACCTGGTGCCGATCACACAGGTGAAGGACGGGTGGGTCATGTCCAGCGGAGTGGCCATCGCCCGGGGTAATGGCGAGGTGACTCAAGTTCCTTTGGATGAGGCGAATGCCTACTTTCCTGATCCCTCGGGCGTCGTGGCCAGCCCCGACGGCAAGCGGGCATACGTGGCGTCAGCGGGCTCCGACGTGGTGACGGTCATCGACCTCGACAAGTTGGCGGCTTGGCTCGCCCAGGCCGATGAAGCGGAGCGCGGCGGCGCAATGGTCAACATGGCGCTCTCCTACCGGTACGTGGTAGCCCGGATCCCGACCGGCTGCGATCCCCAGCATCTGGCGCTTTCCCCCGACGGCAGCCGGCTGTTCGTGGCCGAAAGACTCGAGGACCGGGTGCTCGTTGTGGACACGGCGAGCCTCAAGCCGGTGGGCCGGATCGTGCTGGGCGACGGCGGGCTCGACGACCCCATCCGGCTCGGCGAGCGCGTCTTCACGCGTGCGCGTTACACGTTTCAAGGGCAATTCTCCTGCCGCTCGTGCCACCCGGATGGACATGTGGACGGGCTCTCCTATGATTTCGACGGTGCCGGGGTTGGCGATAACCTATTGGCCAACCGGAGCCTTTGCGGCGTGGCGGGCACCGAACCGTTCAAGTGGAACGGGAAGAACCCCACGTTGCAGTACCAGGACGGCCCGCGGTTTGCGCGGGTGCTGATGCGCACCGACGAGATCCCTCAGCCGCAACTGGACCAGCTGGCGACGTACATCAAGCACCTCCCGCCGACCCGCACGATCCCGTGGAGCCGGGTAGGGCAGCCGCTCACGCCCGCCGAGGAACGCGGGCGAAAGCTCTTTTTCGCAACGAAGCGCACCGACGGGACTCCGATTCCCCGTGCGCTTCAGTGCCAGACCTGCCATCGGCCCCCGCTGTACACGGACCGGCTGCTCACCTCGGTGGGCACGAAAGGATCCCAAGACACATCGGGCGTGTTCGACACGCCGCACCTGATTGGGGTCGGCGCCATGGCCCCCTATCTGCACGACGGCCGGGCGAAGACCTTGGAAGAGATTTGGACCATCTACCAGACGGACGACAAGCACGGCGTCAGCAGCTACTGGTCCAAGCTGCAGCTCAATGACCTGGTCGAGTATCTGAAGACCCTTTAGCAACCTCCATGAAAACCCAACCCAGCTCCCCGTTTGCGGCCCTCTTTGGCCTGGTGTTCGTGCTGTCGCACGCCCCGGGCATGAATGCCTCCGCGGCGCTTCCCGAGACGGCCCCCCTGCCGATCCCCGTCGTCGCGCGGTTTGAGAACTTCACCGAGAAGGACGGCCTTCCGGCCCACAAGATCCACTGCGTCCTGAAGGCGGGCGACGGCCGGTTGTGGCTTGGCACCACGAACGGCCTTTGCGTCCGGCAGGACAACGGCACATTCCGCCGCTTCGGGATCGAGGACGGGCTGAGCCATTTGACGGTGCTCGGCATCGCGGAGGACCCCGCGACGGGCGACCTGTGGATCGCGACGATGCAGGGGCTTTCGCGATTGAGCGGCGGGAAGTTCACGGCCTTCACGCAGACCAACAGCGGCCTTCCGAACAACGTCGTCTACGGGGTGGCCGTCGCCGAGGGAACGGTTTGGGCCGCGACCGCCGCCGGAACCGGTGCCTACGACATCAAGACCAAGGCCTGGAAGCCCTACGACCAGACCAACACGGTCATGAACGAGCCCTGGTGCTATGGGATCGCACCCGGCCGCGGAGTCATTTATCTCGGCATCTGGGCCGGCGGCATCGTGGAGCACGACCCCCGGCTCGGCACCTTCAAGGCCTATCGCGACCCCGACGGCGAGTTTCACATTGCGCTGACGGCCGACAGCGGGCCGATCGTGGACGTCACCTCCGGGGTCGCGTACGACGCGGGCGTGCTCTGGCAGGCCTCCTACTTCGGGCTCGCTCGCTACGACACACAGGAGGCAACGTGGCGCACGTGGGTCCAGGACAAGACGCCCCTGGTCTCCAATTTCATCAACAGCGTCTTCGCCCACGGCCGGATCGCCTGGGCCTCAACGGACCAGGGGGTGTCGGTCACCAACGGCGACACTTGGGTCAACTACCAGGTCGGCAAGGACGGCAAGGGTGTCGTCCACATATGCCGTCCGGGTCAGCCGCCAGAGACCCGAACGATGGCGACGGCACTTTCCGACGGCTTCGTCATGGCGGTGTGGGCGGACGATCACGAGGCGTGGTTCGCCACGTCGAACGGGCTGAGCCACGGCCTCTTCTCTTCGCCTGCCGACCAGGCGGCGCTCACATCGAACCCCTAGGTGCACTCATGAATGCCTCTCCGTTCTACCTGATTGCGGTTTTCGCGGCCGCTTCCGCCGCCGCCGCGCCTGCAACTGACGGCCCCGGCGCCTGCGCGGCCGGTGGCTCCGACTCGCCGATGGTCGCCGCCGCGCAGCCGGCCCAGGCGCCGGTCGGTGCGGCGTCCGCGCCGTCCCGCTTTATCCATTCCACGCCGGGGGAGGAGTACCCGCCCTACGGCGAGCTGCCCAAGGAACTGTGGCCCTTCTCCAACGTTGAGCCTTACTTCAGGTACTTCGTCACGCGCATGCCTTTCCGCGGTCCCGGCCGCGATTACCCTGCGCCGACGGACCTGAAGTCGCTGCCCATCGGCCTCGTGGACGCCCCCAGGGGCGGAGCGAACTGGGAGAGGAGCGTGCGGACGCGGGAGGGAATTGTCCTGGCGATCGAGGAGGCGAACCGGGAACGCCGCCCCGGCGATCTCCCCTTCGACCTGATCGAGCACGAGGGCATCGCGCAGTGGGGCGGCGCAGCCAACCTCGCGGCGCAGCTCGCCGACGAGAAGGTCCTCGGCTACCTGGGCACGATCGACGGCACGGACGCGCACGTCGCCCTGCGCGTCACCCTCAAGACGGAAATCGTCATGGTCAACACATCGGACCCCGACCAGACCCTTACGGAGACGCAGATCCCCTGGCTCATCCGGGTCATGCCCGACCACCGGCAGGAGGAGGGGAGGCTCGTCGAACTGATGGTGCGAAAGCTCGGGTGCACGCGGATCGCCGTGCTGCGCACCGGGGACAGGTTCGCCCGCGTCGGGGCCCACCAGTTCATGGACTTTGCGCGCCGGCTGGGCTGTCCCGCGGTCCAGGAGCTGCTCTTCACCCCGGGTGCGACCAACATCCCTTACCAGATCGGGGCGATCAAGGAGTCGCAGCCGGACGCCATCTTCCTCATGGGTGAACCGGCCGACATCGGCCGCTTCGCCAAGCAGCTCCGCCAGGCGGGGATCACGGCCCGCTGCTTTGGCACGGACCTCATGATGGAGGACGCCTTCCTGAAGAATGCCGGCGACGCCGCGGAGGGAACGACGTTCACCTTTTATTTTGACCCCGCGCGCCAGGATCCGCTATGGACCGGCTTCGTGGCCCGTTACGAGCAGCGCTGGGGCCACGAGCCCGACGCCTATGCCGGCTTCGCCTACGACGGGGCCCAGATCATGCTCCACGCCATGCAGCTCGCGGGGCCCAACCGGTGGCGCATCCGGGACGAGGTGTACGACCTGGACTATTACCAGGGCGTCACCGGCTGGATGAGGTTCGACGGCACGGGATCCAACACGGCGCCCGTGCGCGTCGTACGCTACGAGCACGGCCAACGCGTCTTCGAGCCCCAGGCCGAGTTCGTGCCTCCCGCGTTCGGCGGAACGGTGGCCCATGCCCCATGAACACACGCAGCCTCGGCGCTGCGGCGCATGGGCGCCGGGGACCCGGGGATCGTGAATCGAAAACGCCCGAGCGCCCGGCTGCGTGTGGGTGCATGGCTGCTCCTGGCGCCGCTCGCATGCCTCGCCGGGCCACACGAGCTTAAGCTGGGAATCGTCGCGCCGCCCGGGGAGGAGGATTCGGCCAGCCTCCTGCTCGGGGCGCGCGTGGCCGTCGCCGAATCGAACGAAGCCGCGCCGGGGACGGTCACGCTCGAGGTGCGCGGCGAGGCCGGCCAATGGGGATCTGCCGGCAACGATGCGGTTATCCTGGTTACCGAGCGCCACGTCGATGCGATCATCGCACCGTCCGACGGGGCCACGAACCACCTCATTCTCCAGGTTTCCGGCCGCACGCAGGTGCCGGTGGCCAGCCTTTGCTCCGATTCGTCGGTCACGGACGCCGGAGTCCCTTGGGCCATACGCGTGGTTCCGCGAACCGATCAGGAAGCCGAGGCCCTGTTCGTCGCGGCACGGCGGCCGGATCGCTCTGCGCCCCATTGGTGGGCGGTGGTCCCGACGGGACGCGCGGGACGTGCGGTCCGCCGCGACCTCGAGAGGGCCGCCCGCTCAACCTCGACCCGGTTGGACCAGTTTGTGGAGGGCGGAGAACCGAAGACTGACGTGGCCTCGTTGGCTCACGGAATCGCCGCAGCCGCTCCGGACGGCGTGCTGCTTTGGCTGGCGCCTTCGCAGGCCGGAACGGTTGCCTCGGCCCTGCGGTCCGCGGGCTACGGAGGCCGCCTGGCCGGCCCCAGCACGCTAGATTCTCCGGATTTCGTCGCTGCCGCGGGCTCGGCAGCGACCGGAGTACTGGCAACAGGGTTTCGCGCAGACGCCGTTTCCCGCGACCGGGCGGACGAATTCGAAGCGCAATACAGGCGGAGACATGGCGCCAAGCCGGACTCTAGCGCGGCGATGGCGTATGACGCTGCGCGAGTGCTGATTGAAACTCTTCGGCGTGCGGACAGCCGCGGCGGCTACAGCCAGTTTCCCCTTGTGCTTCCAATCGCGGGCGCGACCGGCATGCTCCATTTCGACCGTTCCGGCAACCGAACGGACGCGCTGCAGGCGCTGTCCTTTCAGGAAGGCCGGTTCGCTCCCCTTTCCCCCACCGACCCATGACCACGAAGGCCCGAAGGCGGATCGCTCTGCCGACCGCATTGTCTCTTGTCGCCCTGCTGATTGTCGTCGCCCTGTCAAGCAGGGGAGCCGGATCGAACTCGGCGGCGGGATCCGGCGAAGCCCCGGCGATGCCCCCGCCGTCCAACGGAGCCATCAGCCCAAAGGACGAGGCCGACTCCCTGCACTTCGTTATCGCGACGGATAGGGAGTTGTACTGCCGAGAGTACCTCGCGCACCAAACAGGGAGCGAATCGTCACCGAACGCCGCAGCCGGCACGAAGCCGGGTGAATCATGGCCTTTGCCGTCCGAGATGCTTCGGCGCGCTGCCGAGTCGATTCAGAACAAAGGGGCCGAGTTCAGTTATGCCCTGCGTTCCCTTCATCCGGTCGATCCTCGTGACGGACCCCAGACCGAACTGGAGCAACGTGGGCTGGCTTTTGTCACCAGCCATCCCGGCCAGAACTACTATGGCCAGGAGATGCTGGGTGGTCGGCGGTACTTTACCGCCGTCTATCCGGACATCCCGGCGGTCACTGTCCGCGTTGACAGCCAAGATCGAGGATTGGCATCGATCGCCCTGAGCCAGCAAACCGGAGAGGTCACAGGTGCCGTAGTGGTCCGCGTCCCCCTCGAATTCTGACGCCCTAGCAGCCTCGCGGGGACCGCCCAATCGCAAGGTCCATGCCATGGACAATTGGCAGGTACCGGTGAGTCGTGGGGGCTTCCCGGATGGTGATTCCGGCCAGAGCTCAATTCTAACCTGTGTTAGAAAATGCATCTCATGCCTATAGAAATTGGAACCTCCTCGATTCAGTTAGCTAGTCACCAAGAAATCCTAGATATTCAACAGTAACGATTTACCATTAAAAGTTCCTAGCCGTGCCGACGGATTTACTGCGACTTGGGTGGCTTTCGTGATTTGCCTCGTGACTCTCCTCCCGACGGTGAGCGTTCGAGGAGTCGAACCAGAGGGAATTAGTGAGCGCCATGCGAAGCACCAGCTTCGAAGCACTTAAGCAGTTGCGATCTGCCTAATTGGGCAAATAGTCCGTAGATCGACATCGTAATGATTCTTTTACTGGACTTAATAGGCTATATGTGTCTACTATATTAACCATTATGGCGCGTGTAAGTCCGATCATGTTCGGCCCGCAGGTCAAGCAACTCGTTGACCTAGGCACCCGCCTGCGCCTAGCCCGGTTGCGCCGCAAGTACACCGCAGCCACGGTCGCTGCCCGCGCCGGCATTACCCGAACCACCCTGGGGAAGATGGAGCGAGGCGTTCCCGGCACGAGCCTCGGAGCCTACGTGAGCGTGCTCCGCGCCCTAGGCCTCCACGCCGACATCGACGCAATTGCCCGCGACGATGAAATGGGACGGAGGCTCCAAGACCTCGAACTGCCCGAACCACGGTCCCGCGCGCCTAAGACCACTACGGTCCTGGCTTCGGTGCCGCCCCTAAAGCCAGATCTTCGCGAGAGGGCCCCTTGAGCCCACGCTCTACAACCCAAGCGGCAGACCGGGAACAAGTCGATGTTGTCCTCGACGCAGACCTCCTGCCGACGGCGACGCGCGTTGGCACGCTCTTCCGCGCCGCAGCCCACGGTCGATCCGTGGTTTCCTTTGCCTACGACCGGGCCTGGCTCGCGCTTCCCGGGGCGTTCCAGCTCGATCCCAACCTCCACCTGCACGATTCTGAATCCTACCCGGAGGGGGGCACCGAAGGGTTTGGCGTTTTCATGGACTCCGCTCCCGATAGATGGGGCCGAGTCCTTCTCGATCGACGCGAGGCCATCCTCGCTCGACAGGGCAACCGGCCGGAGCGGACGTTAACGGAGTGGGACTACGTCCTTGGCGTCCATGACCTTTGCCGGACCGGTGCGCTGCGTTTCCAGCGTGATAGAACCTCGCCGTTTTTGGACAACAACCAAGCGCTTGCAGCCCCTCCGGTCACATCACTAAAGGAACTTGAAGCCGCTGCCGCCGCGATGGAGGAACCCGGAGCGGCCGACAACCCTCGGTTCAGCCAATGGCTCACCTCCCTCCTCGCACCCGGGTCCTCCCTGGGGGGGGCGCGACCCAAGGCGAATTTCAGAGCGGAGGACGGCAGTCTTTGGATTGCGAAGTTCCCCAGCCGCGAGGACCGCCGGGATGTCGGAGCATGGGAGAAGCTGGTTCACGATCTCGCGCAGGAGTGCGGAATCATAGTCCCCCAAGGGAATCTGCTGGATCTCGGGAGCCGTTATCGGACCTTCAGCTGCCAGCGTTTTGACCGGACCGGCGACCGCAGGCGGTTCTTCATATCCGCCATGGCTCTCTTAGGGCGGCGGGACATGGCTTCAGCTAGCTACCTAGATCTGGCGGAGTTCATCACTTACAACGGGAGGGGAGCGCACATCGCCTCCGATCTCCGGCAGCTCTGGACGCGAATTGTCTTCAACATCCTCGTGTCGAACACGGATGATCACCTGCGCAACCATGGGTTCATCATGGAGGAGGGCGGTTGGCGTCTTGCGCCGGCGTACGATGTTAACCCGAATCCCGACAAAGCTACCCACGCCCTAGCGATCGACGCGCGCAATCCTTCCTCCGACCTCGCCCTCGCGCGAGATACCGCCCCGCATTACGAGCTCACCCCACAGGAGGCCGAGGGTATCATCGGTGAGGCTACCAAGGTCGTTGGTTCGTGGGCCGCGCGAGCCCGAGCACTAGAGATTTCCAGGTCTGAGATTGAAGGGTTGGCTCGAACCTTTAAGGTCCCCACCGCGTGATCCGCGACGGATGTTGAGCCTTGGGATGAGGACGCGAAAAAGTGCCATTACGTTAATGGGCTATGCGCTTGACGTAACCTGCGCTATGCGCCCGAAAGCTTCGGCTGGTTGCGCCGCAGCACACCAGCCAGTTGTAAAATCAGATTCGCTCGTCGCGTTGCCGAGACGGCTCAA
>Ga0182030_10002912_pt1 | contig 36438 bp, 33 predicted proteins | sample 812S3MmetaG_FD_121299 | JGI IMG/M metagenome (GOLD analysis project Ga0182030, IMG submission 121299) | Permafrost microbial communities from Stordalen Mire, Sweden - 812S3M metaG (Illumina Assembly) | ecosystem: Environmental > Terrestrial > Soil > Wetlands > Permafrost | place: Sweden...
CGTCCGCGGTGGGAAGAGGTGCCTCGCCCAGCGCAGCGCCACGCCCGCCGCGTCCAGCGCGTCGAGGTTCGCCACGACGCCCGCCCGCGTCCGCACGATGCGCGACTCCTTCAGCGTCACGAGCTCCGTGCCTCGGTCCTCCAGCAGCACGGCGATGGTGTGCACCGGCTCGAGCGCCCCGCCCACGCGCCGGGACCCCTTGCGCGCGCCGCGAACGATCGCGCTGAGCTTGCCTGCCTGCTGCGTGATGAGCGTGGCGACGACATCGGCCTCGCCGACCTCCACCGTCCGGACGACGAGCGCCTCGCTCTCGATGCGGCTCACACCGTTCGAGCGAGCCTCGGAGCTCCCGCGTGCGACAGCTCCGTGGGCATGTCGTGCCCGCGCGGCTTGAGCACGATCGACAGCGCCAGCGACAGCAGGATGAGCAGCAGCACGAACGCGATGGCGACCCCGAAACGGCGGCCCTGCCCCTCGCGCGCGGCGTGGAGCGGCGTCTGCACCGGGAGCGGCGTGACGAAGACGACCCGGCGGCTCGACGTGTAACGCGCGAGCACGTCCGCGGGCAGAAGCCTGATCGCCTGCGCGTACGCCTTGAGGAAGCCGCGGGCGAACACCTCTCCCGGCAGCTCGTCGAAGCGATCCGTCTCGATGGCCTCGAGCGAGGCCAGGGGGATGCGCGTGACGCGCGACAGCTCGACGGCGCTCATCCCGCGCCGCTCTCGCTGCTCCTTGAGGTAACTGCCGAGGGTCTCGTTCATCAGCTCCGTGCTCGCTTGGCTTGCTTGGGGAAACATCTTCTCTTCGCGGTCTACTGGGGGATCCGGGCCAGCGCGTCCACACACGCCTTCCCCGCCAGCGTTTCGGCGGAGATGTCACGGCACTTCTGGAAGTCGGCTCGCGCGTCGGCGAGCTTCCCGAGCTTCATGCGGACCTGCGCCCGTTCTTGCCAGGCGTCCTGCAGGTTCTTGCATTCGGGCATGTCGACCTCGAGTGCGTTGGTGAGGGAATGTTCGGCGGCGGGCAGGTCTCCTTTTCTCTCGTAGGCCACTCCCAGGCGGTAGTGGCCGACGCAAAATCGCGGCTCCGTGATGGCTTTCTTCAGCGAATCGATGCCCGGATCGAGCTGCCCGTTCAGTACCTGCGCCCAGCCGAGGTTTCCCCATGCGAGGAAGCTCGAGTCGAACGAAGGGTCCTTGGTGAGCGGTTCGAGGATGGTGATGGCCTCCGGGTACTTCTTCTCGTCGATCAGGATCTGTCCGAGGAGGTTCTTTGCTTCGCGGTGGGTCTCGTCGACCTTGAGAGCGCTGCGCGCGTACTTCTCGGCGTCGGCCATGCGGCAATCGGGATCGGCGAAGCCGAGCTTCCCGTTGCAAAAGAAGAGATAAACAGCCGAAGTGAAGTAGAGGGCCCTGACGTTCTGGTCGTTCAGCTCGACGGCTCTGCGGCAATGGTCGAGGGCCAACCGGGGCTGACCCTTCTCGAAGTAGTCACGCGCGATGGCGTATTCGACGTCGCTCTGCCGCTCCGGGTTGACCCCCGGAGAGTTCGCCTTCCCACCGCACGCCGAAACCGCGGCGCTGAGCAGGACGAGAACAAGGAAGAAGGAGGCTATAGGGATTCGTTGCAAAAAAGCCACACCCTCCGGAGGGGGCAACCGGATTACCGCAGCCGCCCACCGCACGTCAACGGCTTGGAACTTTCGTTCAGCAGCGGGTGTTCAGCAGTCGACGTGCTTCAGTCGCCGGCCAGTCGGCGTCGAGGGCTTCGCGGTCACACGACGGCGCCACCCGCGACGCCCTCGTCGCCTCTTCATCCCCCGTCCGCGCTGCCGTCGTTGCCGCCTTCCTCCACCCCCGTGTCACACGCTCGCGCGAAGGGGCTCGGTGACGATCCCCCGTCCACGAGGTTGAGAGTGAAGCACCCGGGGCAGAGGTGTCCCGAGACGGCAACCGGCGTTGAGACCCACGTGTAGGTCACGGGAAACACCGCTCCTGTCGACGAGGTCACTTCCACGTCGCACTCTCCAGGGCCCGTCGGGTCAAGCACCCCGTCCCAGCACCCACCCGCCTCCGTCGGCGACTCGCACGAGAACGCGCATGGGCCGGTCACGGTTGTCTGCACGATCGTCGCGTACGGTGGAACGCCGTACTCCTCGCAAGTGAATCCGAGGTCTGCCGGCTGGTCGGCGCCGCAGTTGGCAACCTCGCAGGTGCCGGCCTTGCCGCTGCACGAGACCTCACTGATGCAGGTGCCGGAAAGTGCCAGGAGCGCGAGGCTGGTAGCGCGTACCGCGAATCGCGAGGTCAGCATGCGACCCGCGTCAGACTGCCTGGCGGAGGGACACCTGTCACGTCGGTCCCCTACGAATGAAGAAGAACGCGTCCCAGAACCGTGCGAGACCAAGCGATGCCTAGGAGGACGAGCACGGCGTACTCACGTACGCCACGCGAGGCCGACAATGGCAGCGCGCAGGGATCGCGCGGTTATGGGATGCGTTCTAGTCGCCGGCCAGCTCGTCCTTCGTGCCGAGCAGCGCGTAAAGGCGACGGAGAGCGTCGACGTCCGGGATCTCGATCCGCTCGCCGGTGATGCGGATGTACTGCCGCTCACGCAGGCGCGCGACCGTGCGCTTGACGGCTTCGACGTCGAGGCCCACCCGGGTCGACAGCTCCACGGGCGAGATGTTCACCTCGGCCGCGCCGGTCGCTCGACCCGCGAGCTTCAGGAGGGCGCTCGTCACCTTCGACTGGACTCCCCGGAGCATCATGATCTCGATCTGGTCCTCGGCGTCGCGCAGGCGGCGGACCAGCTGATCCACCACGCGCATCGCCACGACGGGGTGCCCCTCGAGGAGCGTGCGGAGGGTGGCCCGGTCGAGGGCGAGGACGACGCCTTCGGTCATCGCGACCGCCGACGACCCATAGGTGGTCCCGTCGAGCAGCGCCCCCTCGCCGAAGAGATCCCCCGGCTTGACGACGGCGAGGCTGCGCTCCGCCATCGCCACGTGCTTGAGGAGGCGCACGCGCCCCTCCTGGAGGAGGAACGCCTCGCGAGCGAGCGTCCCCTCGCGGAAGATGGGCTCGCCGGCGACGAAGCGACGCCCGTAGCGACCGAGGAGCCGCGCGCGCTCCTGCGGGCCGATGCTGTCATCGGGAGCCAGGGGCGGTGGCGGTCCTGGCTCGTGAGGGCGCTCGGCCTCGTCCATCGCGGCCGATCATACGCTATCGTCCCGTCGATGGGCCGGTCCGCGAGCGTGTCGCGCACGACGAAGGAGACGAGCATCGAGGTCACGGTCGATCTCGACGGGACGGGTCGCGCCGACGTGGAGACGCCTCTCCCGTTTCTCACGCACATGGTCGATCAGATCGCCCGCCACGGCCTCGTCGACCTCGTCGTCCGGGCGACGGGCGACGTCGAGATCGACGGCCACCACACGACCGAAGACCTGGCGCTGGTCCTCGGCCAGTGCGTGGGCAAAGCGCTCGGCGACAAGGCGGGCATCGTCCGGTACGGGCACGCGACGCTCCCCATGGACGAGGCGCGCGCCGCGTGCGCCATCGATCTGTCGGGTCGAGCGCACTTCGTCTGGGAGGTTCCCCTCCCGCGCGGCGCCAAGATCGGCACATGGGACGTCGAGCTGGCACCGGTGTTCTTCGAGGCATTCGCGCGCGGGGCCCAGTGCAACCTCCACGTCGTGCTCGAGCGCGGGGAGATCCTCCACCACTGCGTGGAGATCTGCTTCAAGGCGCTGGCGAGGGCTCTCCGCGACGCGGTACGCGTCGAGCCGAGGGTCGCCGGCGTCCCGTCGACGAAGGGGACGCTCGGGGACTGACGACCGAGAAGTGGGCCACCGGCGGCCGGTCGTCGCACGATGTCGCCCATGATCAACGACCGTCGCACCAAGCGCAGCGCCGACCGGAACGAGGCGCTGCAGTTCCTCGTCGAGTCCGTGGCCGACCGCAGCGGCGTGCGGGCGCTCATCCTCGTGGACGACGCCGGCCGCATCGTCGCAGGCATGGGCATGCCGGACGAAGTGGTCGGCCTGGCCCGGACGGCGCGAGACGTCGCGTGGCGGCGCGCATCGGCAGCCGACGTGGACTCGGCGATCCCCGGGCACGACGTGACCGCGCGCCCCGTCGCGACGCGCGACGGGATGCTCTACTTCGCCGCGCTCGGCGACCGCATGAACGGCCTCGGCGACGCGCTCCAGGCCGTGCATCGCATCCTCGCCGCCTAGGGTCGCCCCGAAGGTCGGCGCGTCACTCCAGAACGATCGTCCCCCGCGGCGTGTCGGCGGAGGGCTCGCCCCAGCCCGCGCACACTCGCGGCGAGCCCTTGGGCGTGTCGCAGCGCACGACCGAGAGCCCGATAGTCTCGCCCGACTCCCCCTTCAGACCGAGCGACTCGAAGGGGAGCGCCATCTCGATGACCCACTCCTCGTCCATGTTGCGCGGATCGTTGATGGTCCCGTCGAGCTCGGGCGACAGGTGCACCCCGGAGCTCCACGAGTAGTCGAAGGCGCCGCCCGATCGGCGGACGGCGTCGGTGACGACGCCCCTCGGCGACACATCGATCGCGTACTCGACGTCGCCGCGCACGAACGAGAGGCGGAAGTAGTCGTCGAGCCAGAGGGGGCCATCGGGCTGGTCGGTGCGGGTCTCGATGTCCTCGTCGGCCGCGTAGAGCGAGAGGTAGAGGTGGTCGTCGCCCCAGACCAGGCGCGTGTCGGAGTACGGCCGCGCCACCACCCCGCTGGCGAGGACGAAGGCGCCCGTTCGCGCCGGCCCGGGCGGCTGGGTCCAGCCGGGATCGTCGGTGTCCCCGTCGAGGGTGATGCTCCCCGGCAAGTGCGGGATGTGGAGCACGGGCCCGGCGTGGGCCGCCATCGACGAAGGCCGCACCGCGGGCGCCGATGTCGCCGCACTCGGGGCGGACATCTGACGCGCGCCGACGCCGAGGGCCACCGCGACGACGAGCGCGCCGCCGACGAGGACGAGCGGACTACTACTGTGCAGAGCTCCCATCGGGGTTCACGGCGAAGTGGAAGGACGGATCCGCCAGCCCCGTAGTGTAGTCGATGACGTCCACGGCGATCGAGCCGTCGGCCTGCTGGCTCACCATGCCGTAGCCGTAGTCGACCCCGCCGCTGAGCGGCGCCCCGCCGTTGCCGATGATGACCTCGCGCGGGCCCGAGCGCTGGTAGCTGTGCGTGTGTCCCACGATGGACAGCGTGTACGGGTGCATCGCCATGATGTTCTCCGACGGGGCGACCCCCGGCGCGGTGCTCGCGCTCGCGGCCTCGTGGCGAACGAGGAAGGTGTACGTCGTCGTCTTGCTCATCGCCGCCGCGAGCCAGTTGGCCTGCGTCTGCGTCCACGCGTTGGCCGCGACGAAGAGAAACTTCGCCGTCCACGGCGTGGCCGCGCCGGCCGCGGAGCTGACGTCGATCTCGTAGTACGGGTTCGTCTGGTTGACGGGCCCGAGGAGCATCGTCAGGAAGTTGTTGTAGTTGGGGGTGAGGCCGTCCGCGTTGCCCTGCCCGCAGTTCGACGCCGTGGCGCCCGTGCACTCGTGGTTTCCCATCGCGGGGAACACCGTCCCCGAGTACTTCGCGCGAGCGGCGGTGTAGAGGTCGAGCTGCGGAGTGCTCTGCGTCCCGGTCGGCGAGGCGAACTGGTAGTCGCCCGTGGAGACCACGAACGTCGGCGGCGGAGAGAGCGCCTGCATGTCCTCGTAGATCTGCGTGACGATGGCCGTCGGGTAGCCCGACGTGTCGTCCTCGTTGGCGGGCCGCGTGTCGCCCATGACGGCGAAGTAGAGCCGCGACACCGAGCCGCCGGTTGGCCCCACGGTCCCGGTGGGCACGCCGCCGGCGTCGTACGTCGAGCCGGGCGTTCCGCAGCCGATGGGCGCGGGCTGACACGTGCTGCTGGTCGTATTGCAGTACTGCCCGTAACGGCACCCGTTGGCGCCGCAGGTCTTGCCGGAGGGGCACGCGCAGCCCGCGTCCGTCGACGGTCCCGCGAGGGGACCACACTGGGCCGGCGCGCCTCCGTCGCCGGCCGGGGCGATGCCGCACACCCCTCCGCGCGGGATGCACGCGCCGAGCTGGGCTCCCGTGGTCGCGCTGTTGACCGGCGTGCACGTCGTGTCGTTCGAGCAGTCCGTCGACGTGTTGCACATCGGCGCGCAGTAGGACCCGCTGGGGAGCGTGACGCACGACTCCCCGTTGCAGTCGCCGTCGGACGTGCAGGCGGTGCACCCCGGGGCCGCATCGCCACCGGCCTCACCGGCCTCTTCGCCGGCGTCATCCGGGCTTGCCCCGATCTTCCCGCCGCCGCACGCGAAGCCGACTCCGCCCACACCCGCGAGCGCCAGGCCCGCTACAAGCCAAGGAATTGTTCTCATCGTCGTCTCACCTTCCCCGTGCACCGCGGGTACACGAGCGCGCCGGGCCGCGCCAAAGATCGTCGCGTTTCAATCACGTCCCCGATGCTCCGGGCTGCAAAGTGCAGCCTCCACGGCATTCGCGAGCGGGGGTGGACCTCTATCGGTCCGGCTTGCTCATGTACATCGACAGCGACGCCGGATCGTTCGACGCGGCCTTCGCGTCTTCCAGACGAACCTCGCCGGCCTGGACCCGGTTGGCCAGGCAACGCTCCAGCGAGATCATGCCGTCGCGGCCTCCGGACTGCATCGCGGTGGCGATCTGCGCGGTCTTCCCCTCGCGGACGAGAGAGGCCACGGCGTGCGTCACGCGCAGCACCTCCAGCGCAGGGATGCGGCCTCCTCCCCGGGCGCGCGGAAGCAGGCGCTGCACGACGACGGCCCGAAGCGAGTCGGCCAGCTGGACCCGGATCTGCAACTGCCTGGCCGGCGGGTACGCGTCGACGATGCGCTCGACCGCGGAGGCGGCCGAGCCGCTGTGGAGCGACGAGAGCACGAGGTGCCCGGTCTCCGCTGCGGTGAGGGCGAGGCCGATGGTCTCCGGATCGCGCATCTCGCCCACGAGGAGGACGTCGGGGTCCTCCCGGAGCGCATCGCGCAGGCCGCTGGCGAAGTCGCGGGCGTCACGCCCGATCTGCCGGCGTCGCACGAGCGAGCTCTCGGAGGCGACGAGGCCGTGCTCGATGGGGTCCTCCAGGGTCGTGAGGACGATGGACCGCCGGCGGAGGGCCTCCTGCGCCAGCGCGGCGAGCGTCGTCGACTTGCCGGATCCCGTGGCTCCACAGACGAGGACGAGCCCGTGCGGCAGCGCGACCAGGTCTTCGAGCGGCACCGGGAGATGCAGCGACGCCAGCGTCGGCGCGGCGGGCGGGAGCAAGCGCACAGCAGCGGCCAGCCCTTCCGAGGTGCGGAACACGTGGAGGCGCGCGCGACCGATGCCGGGGATGTCGAGGCCGGCGTCGCCGGAGAAGCCGTGAGTCAGGGCCGCCCCCACGGTGGCGGCGAGATCGACCGCCTCGTCGGCGAGACGGCGGAGGGCTCCATCGACGCGGACGAGCGGGGGCTGGCCGTCGGTGAGATGGAGATCACTCGCGCGCATCGCGAAGGCGGCCGCGAGGAGACGCTGCAGCGCGGGGGTCGGGGGCTCGTCCGGGGCCGGAGGGGTCGATGCGGCCGATACGGACGTCAGCGTGGGCGCGGGCGGAGGCGCGGGAGCCGGGGCGGTCACGGCGGCGGCCGGCGCGAAGGCGACGGCAGGCGTCGGGGCGCTGATCGGGACCGGCGCGGGCGCCGCGGCCGCCGAGGCCCTGCGGCCCTCGCGCAGGAACACCACGTCGAACCCGCCGGGTCGCATGCTGAGCTTCACCTGGAAGACGCCGAGGCCCGCCGCTTCGTAGGGGACCTCCACGCGCCCTTGTGACTTCAACGTCTGCTCGCGCTCGGGCGTCAGGATCTCGCCGAGCAGCTCGCGCAGCGTGTCCTCCGGCGTCGTTGGAATGCTCAGGCGTTTGGCGGCGCCGAACGCGAGCATCTTGGGTTCCTTGTCGGTCCCGAGCCGCAGCTCGTTGGCGCCCTGCTGCGCCAGGATGGAGAGGAGGCTGTCGACGCGCGCCATCGCAAGAGAGAGCGTACCGCGACCGGAGAGGATTCCCGGAGCGAACCTGTGATTCCGGCGGCCGACCATGTGGGGAGAGCGCCCTTTTTGAGGATTTGACCGGAGAGCCGTCCGCTGAGATGTTGCGCCCGCCATGAAGCTTCGAGAGATCGAGCGCCTGCGCGCTGTGGCCATCCTGATGGTCATGGTCGTGCACTGGGACACGTTCCAGAAGCTGCTCCCCGACATCGCCGGCCAGAGCTGGAGCGGGGTCGACCTCTTCTTCGTCATCTCGGGCTTCGTCGTCACGCTGTCGCTCGTCCGGCTGCTCCCGCCCCTCGAGGGAGAGACGAGCTTCCTCGACGCTTTCGCGCGAGCCAGGCAGGCGCTCAAGACCTTCTACGCACGCCGATTCTTTCGCATCATGCCGGCCGCGCTGGCGGCGCTGCTGATCGACCGCTTCTTGATCACCGTCTTCCCGCAGAACTTCGGGACGCCGAAGGCGTGGTTCGCCGAGGTCGTGGCCTTCTACGGCGGCGTCTACAACTACGCCCACGCCTACCACGCCGACTACCGGATGGGCGTGTACTGGAGCCTCGCGGTCGAGGAGCACTTCTATCTCATCCTCCCCGTTCTCTTCGTGACGTTCCGGACGACCAGCCGGCGCCTCGCGGCGTGCGTCGGCGTCGGGTCACTCAGCATCCTCTGCCGCACGCTGCCGCATCCCGACGGGGTCGCCCTCGACTTCTACGAGAAGTTCTCGTCGCACCTGCGCTTCGACTCGCTGATGGCGGGTGTGGCCCTCGCCCTCGTCGCGAGCCAGGTGAAGAGCTCGCCCATCATGCCGCGATGGCTGATGCGTTTGTTCATCCTGCCCGCGGTCATCGTCCTCATCGCCTGCCTGCCGGCCGCGGCGCCCGCCTACGTGATGATGCATCAGGGGTTCATCGCCCTCTGGTTTCTCTCCGCGGTGCTTGTGGGCTTCGCCAGCCTGGACCAGGGCTACGTGCTCGCGATCCCGGGCCTCGGCCGCGTGCTCGAGTACATCGGGTCTCGCTCGTACGCGCTCTATCTCCTCCACGTCATGGCCGGACGCTTCGAGGACGACCTCGGGCAGGCGTGGCCGGAGTACCGGGCCTTCATCCCGCAAGACGTGCTCTACCCGTGGCGGCGCGCGATCGCTCTCTTCGTCATCGCCATGGTCGCGGCAGAGGTGCTCCACCGCGTGGTCGAGCGGCCGTTCATGCGCCTGGGAAGCGCGCTCGTCGATCCGGAGCGGCGCGCCGCGCTCCGGCTCACCCCGCGCGCGATGGGGCTTCTGGCGGGAGGAGCGGCGATCGCGCTCCTCTACTACTTTCATCACGGGATCATGCTCGCGTTCGGGCCTCGCAACCTGGCCTTCCTCATGCCGGTCGCCCAGAGCTCGCACGAGGACGGCAAGCCGTGGGGCGATGCGCTCGTGAACGGGGTCCTCGAATCGGAGTACGGCCTCCACACGAAGCACCAGGACGGACCCTGGGCCACCATCGATCTGGGTCGCCCCCGGAACATCGGCTCCATCCGCGTGTACAACCGTGCCGACGGGTTCCAGGAGGAACAGCTCCCGCTCGAGCTGAGCGTATCGAACGACAACACGAACTTCACGGTGATCGCGCGGCGCGACGTCATGTTCACCCAGGCCTTCCCCTGGCGCATTCGCGTGGAGGGCGACCCCCAGCGCTACGTGCGCCTTCAGGTGCCGCGAACTACCGCTCTCTGCCTCAGCGAGGTGGAGGTCTTCGAGGGCCAGGGCATGGCGCGGTGGCCCTGAAGAGGGCTACGCCGCCGCGACCTCTGTCTCGCGCGCCTCACCCCTCCCCCGCTCCAGCGCCTGCGCGATGGCCGCGCGAGCCGCGTTGCGAAGGCCCACCTTGTCCATGTCGCCCGGCAGGATGGGGTCCAGCACCTCGACCCTCGCGTACATCTTCTGGCGCAGCACGGCGCCGTGCTTCGGCAGGCAGTCCCCCGTCCCGTGGACCGCGATGGGTACGACCGGGCAACCGAGCTTGGCAGCGAGGAAGAACGCCCCGTCCTTGAACTCCTGAAGGTCGCCCGTCATCGTGCGCGTCCCCTCGGGGAAGATGAGCACCGGGACCCCGCGTCGCAGGAGCTTGCGGCACTCCTTCATCGCGCGGAGGGTCGAGCGCTGGTTGCCGCGGACGAGCGGTACGTAGCCGTTGAGGCTCATGTTCCAGCCGATGAACGGGATCTTGAAGTTGCCCGCCTTCGAGACCCAGCGGAACGGCCGGTAGAGCGAGAACAGCACGAGGACGTCGATGAGCGACGCGTGGTTGGCGACGAGCACCGCAGGGCCCTTCCAGGGGAGCTTCTCGCGCCCGACGACGCGGAGGTGCCAGATGGGGTTCGCGTAGATGTAGAACGCGCCCCAGAAGCACGAGAAGAGGTGGAGCACGACGCGCCGCCTGTCGAAGGGCAGCGTGACGGCGAAGAGGACGAGCGCGATCGCGAAGAACGGGATGCAGCAGAGGACGATGAAGACCCAGTACGCGATGGAGAAGGCGCGCATGGCCCCGCCAAGTCTGCCCGAAGACACGGATGAGGGCGATGGATCCTTGGTGGGATTCTTCTGGATCTCGACGCGACCAGCCGGAACCGCCCCTGACGGGGTACATTCCCCGGCCATGGGCCTTCTTCTCCTCGGCAACTCCACCTGGACCAGCCCCTATGTCCTGTCGTGCTTCGTCGCGCTCCGCGAGAAGAGCGTCGCCTTCGAGGTGAACGACGTCGCGCTGCACGCTGGCGCGCACTTCGACGGAGCATTCGCAGCTCAGTCGCTGACCTCGCGTGTACCGGTGCTCGTGGACGGGAACCTCACCCTGTCCGAGTCGAGCGCCATCGTCGAGTACCTCGAGGACCGTTACCCGGCGCCAGCGCACGCGCGCGTCCTCCCCGAGGACCTGCGGGCTCGCGCGAGGGCGCGTCAGGTGATGGCGTGGCTGCGGAGCGATCTGATGGCCATCCGCGAGGAGCGCTCGGCCGAATACGTCTTCTACGCACATGATCGGCTGCGGCCGATCGCCCCCCTCTCGGCCGCCGGGCTGCGCGCGACGGCGAAGCTGCTCGGCGCAGCGGACCGCCTCGTACCCGCCGACGCAGGCCCGCTCTTCGGCGCGTGGTGCATCGCCGACACCGATCTGGCCATGATGCTGCAGCGCCTCGTGAAGACCGGGCACGCGGTGCCGAAGCGCCTCCACGACTACGCCGAGCGGCAGTGGGAGCGGGCCGCGGTCGCGGAGTTCTGCGCGCATCCTCGCGTCGAGTTCCAACCGTCGCTGATGGGGTAGCGAGGCTTGACCCTCACCCGGCTGTTCGTCCTGACGACGCTGGCGCTGGCCCTCGTCGGCGGCGCGACGTTCTACGCGTTCTTCGCCTCCTCGGAGCGAACCATCCTCGCTCGCTCCGCGGAGCGCCGGGAGGCGGTGGCCTCGCGGGTGGAGTCGAGGACCGACGCCGAGCTCGGCGTCGCTGTGCAAGCGGTGGACGACATCGACCGGGCCATCCGCTTCGACTCGGTTCGCATGGACGACCGGGACGCCGTCGAAGCGCGGCTCTTCTCGGAGCTGCTCGACCACACCACGCTCTCGGACATCGCGCTGACGCACACCGGCGCGGACGGCTTCGCCTGGCAGATGTCGGTGTTCCGGAAGTCGGCGGAGGAGGACAGCGAGATCTGGACGCGGCGGATCCGACGCGATGGCGACGAGCTGGTCGCGGAGGTGCGCCGGCGTCCGCACGGAGGCGGGCTGCTCGCGATCCCCTTCGAGATCGAGGCGGGAAGGCCTTCGGATCCGACGAAGCACGCGACCTACGAGGTACCCCTCGAGCCGGCGAACTACGGCCGCCTCATCTGGAGCGATCTCTCGCGGTCGGAGCTCGACGCGGCGCGACCCCAGGCAGAGCGGCGCGTCGTCCTCACGCTGCAGAGGTCCGTGGAAGACGGGCAAGGGCGGCCCTTCGGGGTCCTTCGCGCGGCGCTCCTCGCGCGCACCATCGACGCGATCCCGCGCCTCGGAGCGGAGGACGTCGATCCGGGCGGCCCGGCGCAGGTCTTCCTGTGCGACGACAAGGGGCGCCTGCTGACGCGGCTTCACCCCGACGACCCGCACCAGTCCTTCGGCCCCGATCTGCGTGTGCCGGCGTCCCGGGCTTCGCCCGAGGTGGCCGCCGCGCTCCTGCATCCGGGACAGGGGGGACCCCTCGAGGTCGCGGGCGTGAGGTGGCTGGTGACGTTCCGGCCCATCCCGCACTCGCAGGACTGGCTGGTCGGCATCGTCGTCCCCGAGGCGTACTACACACGCGATCTCCGCGAGCTGAGGGACCGGTTCATTCTCATGATCCTGTCGCTGACCGTCCTGTCGCTCGTCACCGGCGTGGCCGCGCTTCGCCCCGTCCGGCGCTCGCTGGCGCGTGTCGTCGACGCGACGGCGCGCATGCGACGATTCGAGCTGGCGCCGTCGCCGACGCACGCGCCGCTGCGCGAGGTGACGGAGGTGATGGAGGGGGTGGAGCGCGCGAAGACGGCGATGCGGGCCCTCAGCAAGTACGTGCCCATCGATCTGGTGCGTGAGCTCTACGCTACCAACCGCGAGCCCGTGCTCGGCGGAGAGCTGGTCGACCTGTCGATGATGTTCACCGACATCGAGGGGTTCACCAGCCTCTCGGAGCGGCTCACTCCGGGTGCCCTCGCGCTCGCTCTCGGCGGGTACCTCGAGGCAATGATGGCGGGCGTGCGCTCGACGGACGGTACCGTGGACAAGTTCATCGGCGACGCCGTGATGGCGTTCTGGAACGCGCCGCGCCGCCTCCCCGGCCATCCGCTGCGGGCTTGCCAGGCCGCGCTCGCCTGCATGAAGGCGACGCGCGCGCTCTACGCCTCACCCGCGTGGAAGGGGCTCTCACCGCTCTTCACGCGATACGGCCTGCACACGGCGCGCGTCATGGTGGGGCACTTCGGGGCGCCCGAGCGTCTGGCGTACACGGCGCTCGGTGACGGTGTGAACCTGGCGGCGCGCCTCGAGCCGCTCTGCAAGCAGTACGGGGTGGCGGCGCTCGCGAGCGAGGCCATCGTCACCGCCGTCGCCGGAAAGGACGCGCCCGCGTTCCGCCTCGTCGACAAGGTCGCGGTGAAGGGCAAGCACGAGGCGGTGCGCGTCTACGAGCTGCTGGAGGGCGAGCGCACGGAGACCGTGCAGATCTACGAAGAGGCCTTCGCCGCATACCTCGCCCGGGACTTCACCCGCGCGAGGGACATGCTGCTCGCCCTGCCGGACGATCCTCCGAGCTGTGTGCTCGCCGCCCGGTGCGCCGCGATGATGACCGATCCGCCGCCCGCCGACTGGAACGGCGTCTACGTGGCGACGTCCAAGTGAGCCTTCTTCCAGCCAGCGCGCCGGACGAGAATGGCGTCGAGGGCGACGGAGCCCGGGCCGAGGATGGCGATCATGACGAGGACGACGAGGTACGTGAACTCGTCGAAGCCGACGAGGTCGAAGACGCTGTGCAGGTCGGGCCGCTTCGCCGTGAGGATGGCGACGGTCATGCTGACGATGAGCGGGACGGTGGCGAGGCGCGTGAGCAGGCCCACGACGAGGGCGGTGCCGCACAGGAGCTCGCTGTACCCCACGAGGATGGCCTGGAAGTGCGGCGCGGGGATGCCCAGCGAGGTGAAGAAACCGGTGACCTTCTCGATGTTGTGGACCTTGCCCCAGCCGGTCGACATGAAGACGAGACCCACGGCCAGACGCCCGAGCAGCGGTGCGAGCCAGTGAAGCTTGCCCAGCACCTCCAGCGCACGCGCCCGCAACGACTCGATGCGTCCCATCGTCCTCTCCCTCCGTCTCCCCAGTACGGGGGAGCGGCGGGGAAGTTACCAGCTTGTCTGCCGACGATGCTCCTCGCCGTGCTCCTCGCCTGCTCGCATGCGCCCGCGCCGACCGTCGCCGCGAGCCCTCCCTCCACGGAGCCGGTGCCCTGGCGATACGAGGTCGTCCTCCGCGGGCCCGATCTCGACGTCGAAGCCCGCTTCGCGCCGGGCGTCACGGGCCCGGTGCACGTCGACGACGACGCCACGCCGTACGTCCGCAACCTGACGACCACGACCGAGGCGGGGTGGCGCGTCGTTCGCTACCGGTTCGCGCTGCGCGACGCCGCCGTGCAGCGGATGGACGTCGACACGGCAATCGCCTCGGGCGACGTCTTCGCCGCGCCGCCGTCGACGTGGCTACTGCGTCCCGACGTCGCGACGCCCGGGAGCTTTCGCTTCCACGTCGTCACGACGCCTCCCGCCCGCTTCGTCGCAGGCACGCACCCATCCCCGGACGGCGCGCCGGACACCTACGAGGCACCGACCGACACCCTGGACGCATCGAGCTTCGCCGCGTTCGGCGCCCTCCACGCCGCGACGCTCGAGAGCGGCACGGCGCGCGTGCTGGTCTCCATCGCCCCCCACGATCTCCCCCTGACCGACGCGGACGTGACGGCGTGGGTGAAGGGCGCCGTCGACGGCATCGCGTCGTACCTCGGGCGAAGCTTCCCCGCGCCGCGCACGCTGGTCATGGTCCAGCGGGGTGCTCCCGGGAACCCGACGCGCGGCGAGACGCTCGGCGACGGGGGTCCCTCGGTCCTGGTTCGTGCCGGCGACGGAGTCACGGCGGCGACGACGCGCGACGACTGGGTGATGACGCACGAGCTCCTGCACGTGGTGATGCCCTCGCTGACCCACCCGCACGTGTGGCTGTCCGAGGGGATCCCGTCGTACGTCGAGCCCATCGTCCGTGTACGCGCAGGGACCCTCGCCCCCGAGAAGCTGTGGCGCGATCTCGTGGAGGGTCTGCCGCAGGGCCTTCCCGAGGCCGGCGACGAAGGGCTCGAGAAGACGCACACCTGGGGGCGCACGTACTGGGGAGGCGCGCTCTACTGCTTGATGGTCGACGTCCGCGTCCGCGAAGAGACGCACAACGCCCGCTCGCTCGACGACGTCCTCCGCGCCGTCGTGGCGACCGGGGCCGACGTGGAAGCGCACTGGGACGTGACGCGCCTCCTCGACGTGGGCGACGCGGCAACGGGCACGCACGTGCTCCATGCCGTCTACCGGGAGCTCGGGCTGGCCCCGGGGACGGTCGATCTCCCTGCCCTGTGGCGACAGCTCGGAGTGAAGGTCGACGCCGATCGCGTGACGTTCGACGACACGGCCCCGCTCGCCACGGTACGTCGTGGTATCGCGGGACGTTAGCGTCCGCCGGGCGACCGAAACTGGCATTTTCGACCGAAACGGCTTAGGTCGTGCGCCGTACTGTTGCTTCGAACCGGAGAGAAACCATGAACCTGACCAAGACGATGCTCGCGGCGGCTGTTGGTGGAATGCTCATGGGATGCGGCGGCTCGACCCCGCCTCCCGCCTCGCCCAATGACCCGGCGGCGACGCCGCCCGCGGCGGTGGGGACCCCGTCCACGACGGCGGCAAAGCATGCCTGCAAGGCCCAGAACGACTGCAAGGGCCAGGGCGGCTGCAAGACCGACAAGCACGGCTGCAAGGCCCAGAACGACTGCAAGGGTCAGGGCGGCTGCAAGGGCACCTGAGACGCGAGCGAGGGGAGGTCGACTCGTGGCCAATCGCTTCGGCCTCCCCGATCTCGGCGTGGGTCTCGGCCTTCGGACGGTGCATTACACGCACATCGTCGAGGCCCAGCCCGAGGTCGACTGGTTCGAGATCCTCAGCGAGAATTACATGCAGACGGCCGGGCGGCCGCTCGAGTGGCTCGACGCCATCGCCGCCAGATACCCCGTCGTCATGCACGGCGTCTCGCTGTCCATCGGGTCGACCGATCCGCTCGATCGCGCCTACCTGACCGAGCTTCGCGCGCTGCGCGACCGCACGAAGGCGCGATGGGTGTCCGACCATCTGTGCTGGACGGGGGTGTCCGGCAAGAACACGCACGACCTCCTGCCGATGCCGTACACGGAGGAGGCGCTCCACCACGTCGCCGCCCGCGTACGCGCCGTGCAGGACTTCCTCGGGGCGCCGCTCGCCCTCGAGAACCCGTCGACGTACGTGGAGTTCGCGACGGTGGGGGGGATGCCCGAATGGGAGTTCATGGCGAGGCTGGCCGAGGAGGCCGACTGCGCGCTCCTCCTCGACGTGAACAACGTCTTCGTCTCCGCCTATAACCACGGGTTCGACCCGCGCGACTACCTCGCGGCGGTGCCGTTCGATCGCGTCGTGCAGATGCATGTCGCGGGGCACACGCACCACGGGACGCACATCATCGACTCGCACATCGGCCCGGTGGTCGACGACGTGTGGCGGCTGCTGGGGGACGCGTGGCAGCGCTCGGGCGGGACGTCGGTGCTGCTCGAGTGGGACGCCGAGATCCCGTCCTTCGAGGTGACGCACGCCGAGGCGCTGCGCGCGAAGGAGTTTATCGGACCGAGCGGGGGATGCCCGTGACGCTGAGGGACGAGCAGCTCTGGTTCGCGGGTGCCGTGATGACCGGCGCGGCGCTCGACGAGGCGGACCGCCGGCTCACGGCAGGGCCCAGGCTCGGACCGCGCGAGCGACTCGACGTGTACCGTCGCGGATACGAGTCGCGCCTCGTCGAGTGCCTGGCGGACGACTACCCGATCCTGAAGGTCGCGCTGGGCGACGGGCCGTTCGACTCGCTGTGCCGTGCGTACATCGCGCGCTTCCCGTCGGTGGCGCCGAACCTCAACGCCTACGGGCGACACATGCCGGAGATGTGCGGCGGCTTCGAGGCGGACCTCGCGCGACTGGAGTGGGCCATCGTCGAGGTGATCCACGAGCCGTCGCGCGCCCCGATGACGATGGAGAGCCTCGCGACGGTGCCGGAGGAGACCTGGCCGGGGGCGCACCTCGTGGCCAGCCAGGCGCTCCGCCTTCTCACGCTGGAGTATCCCGCAAACGACTACTTCCAGGCCGTGCGCGACGGGCACGCGCCCGCCATCCCTGGACCCGGGGCGTCGGCGACGGTGGTCTACCGGAGCGGGCTCACGGTGTGGCGCATGGGCCTGACGCCGCCGATGCGTCGCGTGCTCGCGGCTCTCGTGGCCGGGGAGCCGCTGGAAGCATCGCTGTCGCTGGCCGAAGGCGAGCCGCCAGAGCAGGTGACGGCGTGGTTTCGCGAGTGGATGTCGAGCGGGCTATTCGTGGCGGTCGAGCCGGGCTGAGGTCACTTCACGTCGACCTGGGCTTCGCAGAAGAGGAGGCCCTTGTCGTTGCAGTGCGTCTTCATGCAGGCGGTCATCCGGTCGCGGCCGAGGGCGTTCATTCCGGCCAGGGTTGCGCGGCAATCGCGGAGGGTGGCTCCGAGCGCGACGCCCTCGCATCCGTGGGCGATGGCCTTGCACTCGGTGGTCAGCTCGTCGGGGGCGGCGTCCGGGGCGTCGGGACCATCGTCGACGATGGAGCACGCGTTCATCAGGGCCGCGTGGCCGCAGAGGTTGAGGCGGTTGGGATCGCACCGCTGCTGCGCGTTGAGGGCGTCGATGCAGGCGACGGCGCGCTCGGCGACACGCGGCTTGAGGGCCTTCTTGTAGTCCTCGCAGCGCTTCGTCGGCAGGGCGCCGCAGCCGCCCTCCTCGGACGGCCACCCGGGCGGTGGGCATGCCGCGGCGGAGCCGACCATGTCGTCGCACGTCGGCGCGGGCCTCGGCGGTGGAGGCGGCGTGGTGGGTGGAGGCGGTGGGGCCGGTGGGGCCGAGGGAGGAGGTGCCGGCGGTGGAGGCGGCGGGAAGAGGACGTGCTTCTCCGAGGCGACGAACCCGGCGACTCCGCCGGCGCCGAGCGTCACCACGAGGATGAAGAACGAACGCGGGTCGATCTGCATGACGGCGCCTCCCGGGAAGTGATCGTACGCCAGGAGAAGAGACAACACGATCTGGTGCACCAAGAGCTCCCCTCCCAGGCCCGCAGCCGCAATGGCCGTACCCACTTCGGAGAGCGTGCCGACCTTCACCCAGAGCCGGGAGCCGACGCAACCAGGGAGAGAAGAGCGGTGTATTTCGGTCGAGACCGAGCGAGGCCAAGGAGGCGAGCGAGGCGTCCTCACGGACGCCGCAGCCGAGCCGACGCAGGCATCGCGAAGGTATCGGCCGAAAGACACCGCTCTTCTACGGAGTCGCCTGCTCCTCGCGCGACTCCCGCGGCCATACCACCCCTCGTGCCCGCAGATCTTCCACCGTGTCGTGCAGCGTCTCGCCGGGATCGCGCGCGGTCCACCCGAGCTCGCGCTCGGCCTTGCTCGCGTCGAGGTACCAGAAGCACTGCGCCATCTCGACGCTCACCGAGTCGACCCGCGCCGGCACGCCGACCCGCGCGGCGAGCCGCTCCATCATGCGGGCCCCGATGCGGGCGACCTCGCGCGACTTCGGCATCGGGAGCCACGGCGCACGCACCCCCGAGACCCGCGCCAGACGCGCGAAGAAGTCCCGCATCGTCAGGTTGCACGCGCCGACGAGGTACCTCTCCCCTCCCCGCCCGCGCTCCATCGCCTGGCACATCGCCTCGGCGGCATCGCGAGCGTCGACGAACGACAGCCCTCCCGCGGGGACCGCCGGGATGGCGCCCTCGAGAAAGAGACGCACGTCCTCCGTCGACGAGCCGTGGACGTCGCCTGGACCGAGCAGCAAGCTCGGGTTCACCGACACCACCTCGAAGCCCTCCCGGTTGCGCCCGAGGGCGGCCCGCTCCGCGAAGAGCTTCGCCCGGTAGTACGGCCACCGCGACACGATGCCGATGGGCGTGTCGTCGTCCTCGGTCGCCACGTGATCCGGCGAGTCGCTCACCGCGACCGTGCCGCTGGTCGATGCGATGACGACGCGACGCACGCCCGCGTCCGCGCACGCGTCGAGCACGTTCTTCGTCCCCTCGACGTGCAGGCGGTACAGCGCCTCGGCGTCGCCCGGCTTGCGCGACACCTTCCCCGCACAGTGGAACGCCCCGTCACACCCGGCCGCCGCGGCGCGGACACGCTCCACGTCGAGCACGTCGCCGCCCGTCGCACGCGAGAACGGCATCACGTCGTGCCCTCGCGCCTCGAGCGACGCGACGAGGTGCGTTCCCAGGAAACCCGTCGCTCCCGTGACGAGGAACCTCACGACGGTTGATCCAGCTGGAAGACCTTCTGGAACGTCACCAGCAGCGCCACGTCATTCGACTTGATGGCGCCCGACATGAAGTCCGCCGGGCTCGGCACGTACGCCTCGCGCACGATCTTCGTGAAGAACTCGGGGCTTGTCTTCAAGACGCAGTCCGCCTGTCCCCCCTCGGGCTTGCCGGGGCGCACCTCGCACGTCTTGCCGTCGACGCGCACGGTCCACTTGCCCTGCTCGTCGGTCCCCAGCGAGAAGTAGAAGCTCACCGCCTTCTGGAGCTCGCCCGCCCGGAACTTCCCCTCGAGCTCCCCGAAGAGCTTCACCAGCGGGTGCTCGCGCACCGGTGCCAGGGTCTCCCTCTTCGTGACGCCGCGGAGATCGAGCACCTTGCCCTCGCCCAGCGCGATCACGGCTTCACGGGCGATGCGTGCCACCTCGCGCGCCGCGTCCGCCGTCGACATCCCCTCCGTCAGCCGGCGCAGGTCCGCCACGGCGAGCGGCGGTCCGATGCGGGCGAGGATCTCGCGCTTCGTCGGGAGGGCCGCGCCCTTCCTCATCGCCGCGTGCGTGCCGCCGAGGAAGACCGGCAGGATGTCGACCCCCTGCACGAGCGCCAGGTGACCCACGAGCGGCTTGAACTCCTTGATCTCGCCGCCCTCGCTCCGCGTCCCCTCGGGGAACACCAGCACGGTCTTGCCCCGCTCGATGATGTCGCTCGCCTGGCGGATGGCCTGACGGAGCGACGCCTTGCGGTCGATGGCCTTGAGGTTCGTGAGGTTCTCGAAGAAGACGCGCTTCAGGCCGTTCTCGAAGAAGTAGTCCTGGGCTGCCAGCGACACGACGTCCTCGCCGTACTTGCCGAGGGCGTGCCGGACGAAGCCCATGTCGAGGTGGCTGGCGTGGTTGGCCACGACGATGACGTTGCGGTTGTGCGGGATGTACGCGCGGCCGAAGACCCGCGGCTTCATCATCTCGCCGTAGAAGAAGTCCTGCACCTTGCCGATGACCGCCTTGCCGAGCTCCTGCACCTGCTCGGGCAGCACGATGGGCGCGGCGGGGGCTCGCGTCGGGGCCTTCTCTACGCGGGAGTCGCCCGAGTCGCGCGCCTTCACGAGGTCCTCCACGTCGGCCACGCTGACGCAGGCCTGGAGGCGCTGCGGATCGATGGCGCCGAAGCGGGCCTCGAGCGCCTCCAGCAGCTCCGTCAGCATCAGCGAGTCGAACCCCAGCTCGCCCTGGAGCGTCGCGTGCGTCGTGATCTCCTCCACGGGGATGCCCTTCACACCCGCGATGGCGACGGCGACCGGGCTGGCCGAGGCGTCGTCCGAGCGCGTGGTCGCGGCGATCATCCGCTTGAGGATGGCCCGCACCTCGTCGCGCTTGACCTTGCGCGTGGCCGTCCGCGGCAGCGGCGCCTCGTAGAGGTGCACGATGGCCGGGCGCTGCCCGAAGGGGAGCTGGTCGATCGCTCGCCGCAAGGCCGTCCGCGCCGCCTCCCGATCTTCCTTTGCCACCGCCAGGCACGCGAGGCGCTCGCTCCCGCGAACCTCCACGCCCACCACCGCCAGCTCCGACACCCCCGGCACGTCGCCGAGGCGCTTCTCCACGTCGTCCGGGTACACGTTCTCGCCCGTCGGCGAGATGACGACGTCCTTCAGCCGCCCCACGATCTCGAGCCGTCCCTTGCGGTCGAATCGCCCGAGGTCCCCCGTGTGAAGCCACCCCTCCGCGTCGATGGTGCGCTTCGTGGCCTCCTCGTCGGTGTAGCCGATCATCACGTTGGGCCCACGCGCGACGACCTCGCCGATCCCCCGGTCGTCCGGGTGATCGATGCGTAGCTCCACGCCGGGCACGGGTTTGCCCACCCCCGGCTCCACGCGCGCTCCGGGGCGCGACACCGTGAGCACCGGCGCGGCCTCCGTCAGGCCGTAGCCCTCCGTGAGCTTCAGCCCGAGGCCGGCGAACCGCTCCTGCGTCTCGCGTGGCAGGGCCGCCCCTCCGGAGATGAGCCACTTCACGTGGCCGCCCATCTTCGCGTGCACCGCGCCGAAGAGCACACGCCCCACGTCGACGCCGACGTTCGCCGACAGCCAGCGGTTCACCTCCGAGGCCACGTCGAAGGCCGCGCGCGCCACGGGACCGCGCGCGTCCACCTGCTGGAGGATGCGCCGCTCGAGCAGCTGCCACAGGGCAGGGACGCCCACCATGGCCGTCGCCCGCGAGGCGAGGAGCCCCCGGGAGATGCTGTCACCCGTCAGCTCGTCGAGGTAGACGACGCGCGCGCCCCGCGAGAGCGGGAGCAAGAGGCCACACGTGAACTCGAAGGTGTGGTGGAGCGGCAGGACCGACAGCACCGCGTCGCCCCGTGACAGCGGGAAGATGGGCGCCAGCGCCGCCACGAGCGACGTGAAGTTCGCGTGCGTCAGCATGACGCCCTTGGGGCGCCCCGTCGTTCCGCTCGTGTAGATGAGGCTCGCCACGTCCCCCGGCTCGATGGTCACCGGCGGGGCAGTGAGCGTGTCGTCCTCTTCGGTCACCGCGTGCACGTCGAGCTGCGTCAGGTACCCGTGCGCCGCGGCCACGTCGCCACGCGCCTTCACCGTCTCGTCCCACACGACGACGCGCGCGCCGCTCTCGGTGAGCACGTTGCCGAACGCCACGGCGTCCATCGCCGGATCCACCGGCACCGCCGTGGCCCCTGCCCGCAGGATGCCGAAGTAGGCGACCGGCCAGTCGGGGTGGTTGTGCGCCGAGAGGACGACACGCTCGCCCTTCTTCACGCCCAGCGTCGCCAGGCGCGCCGCCATCGATCCGGCCCGGAGCTTCAGGTCCCGGAAGCTCGTGCGCGTCAGCCCATCGGCCGTCATCCGCTGGAGGGCGAGGGCGAGATCGTGCCGCTCGGCCATCTCGTCGACGAGGGAGACCAGCGTCGCGTGGGGAGCGAGCGCCGTCATCTCCTTCTTCAGCTTCTTGTCCATCTCCGGGATGATTCGCTGCTCCATCGCCGGCATGTGGACGTTCATCATCCAGTCGGCCCAGTCGATGGTCTCCGGCGCCCACGGCAGCTTCGCCTGGTCGGCGGCATCGAGGCGCGCGAAGGCCGCGCGCGTGTTCGAGCAGTCGAAGGGACCGTTGGCGCGGGTCGTGAACGGCTCGAAGAGACCCTGGATCTCCCCGACCTTCGCCTCGACGCGTCCCATCCCCTCCAGCGCCCTCGCCGCCGGGGCCAGCGCCGGCACCGTCTTCTTCATCAGCGAGGCCAGCCCGCGAGCCACGCTGGCGATGGCCGGCGAGCCCGTGGCGTGGAACGTCGGCCCGTCGACGAACGTCGGCTCGAACCGGGCCTGGAGCGCGTTGAGGAGCGGATTGCCCGTCCCCTTCCGCTGGTAGTGCTTTCGCTTGTAGAGCCCGACGAGCTCCCCGAAGCGCTGCGCGGTGCAGGGATTGAGATCGCTCGCCCCGAGCTGGTAGACGGGCTTGCTCGTGCCCTCCAGCAGCTCCGCGAGCGCGAGGATCATCCCCGCCACCACGTAGTCGGTGGGGATGAAGTCGAGCGCCACCTGCCGGGCCATCATCTGCTGCTGGCCCTTCATCATCAGGTAGATGAGCGGGGCGCTCGTGTTGATGCCTTCGTTGTACCCGGCGAACGGGTACGCGATGGTCGACTCGCAGCACGCCGGGCGCGCGATGGTGAAGACGAGGCCACTCCGCGCGATGACCTGCTCGCCGATCGACTTCGTGTACGTGTAGATGTTCGGCCATCCCCAGTGCGTGGCCCGGTCGAGCCCGGCCGCGACGAGGAGCTCGCTCATGAACTTGCGCTTCACCTTGCCGAGCTCGTTCTCGTACGGCTCGCCGTGTACGGGCTCTCCCCGCTTCAGCAGGTTCTTCCGGGCACGCTCGGCGAACTCGCTCTGACGGAAGGCGTCGTCGCACCGGTGCCTGGCCTGGGCGATGAGGTCGAGCCCCTCGGCGATCTCCCGTTCCGGATCCCATAGCTCTGCCCCGAGCTCGTCGGCCCGGGGGAAGGGATGCTCTCGCGGGTCCTCTTCGCGCACGGGCCCCTTGCGGGAGCCGGCGACGTAGCAGGTGCTCGTGTGGAACACCGGCGCATCGCCGAGGGCCCGGGCGAGGGCGACGAGGTTCTGGGCCCCGAAGGCGTTGGCGTCGAGCGCCTCGTCGAGGGGCGGGTTGAAGTCGACGACGCCGGCCACGTTGATGACAGCGTCGATGGTCCCGCGAAGCTCGCGGACGAGGGCCTCGTCGACGCCGCACAGGGGTCGCCCCATGTCGCCGTCGATGGGCTGGACCTTGTCGCGGAGGAAGGCCTCGATGCCGTCGCCGTGCCTGTCCCTCAGGGCCACCAGGGACTCGCTCGTGGCGACGTCGCTCCAGAAGCGCTTCTCGGGTGTCCCGCCTCGGGGACGCACGACGAGGAAGATGCGTCCGACCCCTGGATACCGGTCGAGCAGCATCGACCAGAAGACCTTGCCGAGGAACCCCGTGCCCCCGAGGATGACGAGGCGTGCCCCATCGACGATGCGGGCGACGTCGAGGGTGTCGTTCTGCTGGTCCATGGTGCTGCCTCGCCGCCCGAAAACGCTTCGGCTGCCACCGCTTACGGTCATGGGCGGGGTGGTGTCAAGGAGCGGCGCCGGGGATGTCGCGCTGCCTTCTCCGGTGTGGCGCCGGTGCCGCCCGCCCCGGTCGCCGGTGCTTGCCACCACTGTCGCCTGTGGACCGCCGTACTGACGCCAGTGGTGGGCACCACTGGCGCCTGTGGCCCACCGCATTGGCGCCGATGGTCCGCCGCACTTGCGCCTATTCGGACCTCCTGTAGCGCCTGATGGGGCATGCACGGGCGCTCATCTCGTCCGCCAGGAGCGCCACGGATCAGGGCCATGGGCGCCACATGGGCTTCCGGGGGAGCCCATCGCTGGTCTTGCAGGCGCCAATCGGCTACGAGAAGGCGGCATGCCCCGCCCCCTTCCCCTCCTCCTGCATCATGCCCGGACGGCACTCCGCGTCTCTCAGAACGAGCTTTCCCAGAGACTCGGCGTCTCGCGTCGCACCGGACAGCGCTGGAACAAGGGGGGCGGCCCGATCGGCATCGACATCCACAACCTCGCTCGCCTTGTCTTCCCCGTCGATGCCGCCCTCGCCACGGAGATTGCCCTGGTCGGTGCCACCACCCTCGAGGCGCTCGGCCTGGTCCCCATGCCGGTGAAGGGGCCCGTAGCCCCTCCCGATCGCGTCGTCGATGCCGTCGTGTGCGCGGCTGCCGAGGCCATGCAGGTGATGCCGCAGAGCGTGCGTCCTGCCGTGCTCGCCGCGTTTGCCTGCGCGAAGGAGCTGGGGCTCACGGTCGAGGCCGTCGAGAGGGTCCTTCGTACGAGAAACCAGCCTCTGACGTGACCGCGGGCTGATACCGTGGGCGGTTCGCCGAGGAGGCTACTGCCATGATCAAGACGGTCCTCATGCATGCTGGTTGGGCGCTGGCGCTGGTGCTCGCGGTCGGGTGCACCAAGCCGGCCAAGGCCGACGTGAACTGCAACGGCTCGGCGACGGGGATGTCGTGCGTCGTCACCGAGACCGAGGGGGATGCGAAGCTCAAGGTCTGCTGGGACATCAAGGCCACGTGCAAGAACGGCACGATCGTGAGCTCCAAGGGCAACTGCGGAGAGGTCGCCGGGGGCGGCAAGGTGACGGTGGAGATCCCGAACGCCAAGCTCGAGAACGAGGACAAGTGCGACACCTCGGTGAATACCAGCCTCGAGAACCTCGTCCTCACGCCGCTGTGAAGGCGTGGTAACAGCGGGGGGTCGATGGCGTCGAAGCCTCCCCCCTCCGTCACGAGCTTCGGCCTGAACCTGGTCGGAGTCGCCGCCGCCCTCGTGGCGCTCTACGCCCTGCACGAGGGTCGCGTGTCCGGCCCCGCGGCGGTGCTCATGGTGTGCGCCGCCGGCGTCGTGCCGATCATCCTGCTCGACGTCGTGGTCCTCAAGGTTCACCGTCGCGCGTCGACGGGGCTCGACTGGAGCAAGCCGGCGACCCCCGACTTCGCCCGCGTCGCGACGAAGCTCCTCGGCCTCGCCGTCACCATCGCCCCCATCGCCCTCGGGTACTGGGTCTTCCCCGAGTACGGCGACTGGTACAATACGTTCTGGAGCCTGCTGCGGCGGTTCGGGCTCTCGCTCGCGGTCTTCGCGGTCCTCTACGTGTGGGTCGTCGATGGCCAGATGCGCGAGCCGCGCGACGCCTACTGGCAGCTGGGGAGGGTCTTTCTCCGGCACCCCGAGGACGCGAAGCGGGCCGACATCGCGAATCACTACCGCGGCTGGCTCATCAAGGCGTTCTATCTGCCGCTCTTCGTCGTCTTCACGCACAGCCAGCTCAACGCCATCCTCACGTACAACCTCGGCGGGACGCGGAACATCGGCCTCTTCCACTTCCTGACGGACCTCATCTACGCGCTCGACGTGCTCTACGCGACGGTCGGCTACATCCTGTCGTCGCGCCTCATCGACACGCACCTCCGCACCGCGGAGCCGACGATGCTGGGATGGGTCGTCGCGCTCGAGTGCTACATGCCGTTCTGGGGAAAGCTCTTCAGCCCGATGTACCTGCACTACGAGGGCATCGGCTTCGAGACGTGGCTCGCCGGCGTGCCGACGGTGCGGTGGATCTGGGCGGGCGTCATCCTCGGGCTCGAGCTCATCTACCTGCTGGCGACGTTCGCGTTCGGGGTGCGCTTCTCGAACCTCACGAACCGCGGGATCCTGACCAACGGTCCCTACCGGTTCACGAAGCACCCGGCATACATCGCGAAGAACATGTCGTGGTGGATGATCACGCTGCCGTTCGTGCCGAACCACGGCTGGGCGGACGCGGTGAAGTGGTCGCTCGGGCTGGCAGGGGTGAGCACGATCTATTTCCTGCGAGCGAAGACCGAGGAGCGGCACCTCTCGAAGGACCCGGCGTACGTGGAGTACGCGCTGTGGATGAAGGAGCACGGGTGGCTGCGGTTTCTGAACCGGGTGCCGCTCGTGAGGGGGCTGATGTACAAGGCGCCGAAGGTGGAAGTGGCGGCGGTGGTGGCCGAGGCCGAAGTGGTCCCGCAGCCCAGCAGCTGAGGGGCTGATCTCGCTGGCGAATCTGTGCGGCGGCGCGCGGCCCTTACGTGCTCGCGTGCATCGACGGCGCGTCGACGGTCGCGACGCTCGTCGATGTCTCGGCGGCGTGGTTAACTGATGGCACCGCATGTCCCCCGCACGCCCGCCTCGGATCAGCCTCCTTCTCTTCGTCGCCCTCCTCGTCGCCGCCCTTGCCGCGGCCTGCGGGAGCCACGGCGGCAGTGCCTTCTCGCCCCAGGGGGACGACGGGGGCACCGCCGGCGACGGCACCGCAGGCGGCTCCGACGGTCCGAGCTTGCTCGGCGAGGGGGGATCGGGCGACGCGCCGAGCGGCCCGCTCGCCATCGCGCCGACCAACTCGACGCTCTCGGTTCCGTTCGGCGCGCAGCTGCCCACCCGCACGTTCACGGTGACGGCGGGCGGCGTCCCGGTGCCCGCCTCGTTCACGATCGATCTCGGCCAGATCGCGACGATCGGCGCGTCGAGCGGCGTGCTCGCGCCCTCCGGCGTCATCGGCGGCGTCGCGCACGTGACGGCGACGTTCGGCGGGCAGTCGGTGTCGACGGCCATCACGGTCACGGTGACCATGCAGCAGAACGGCGCGCCCGCCGGGTATGACGCCGGCGGAGGGACGGGGGGCAACGGAGGGGTCGGCGGCAACGGCCCCGGCGGTCAGGTGGGCGCGAGCGGGCAGGCGGTGCTCAACGGGACGCCGACCGCGGACACCGGCCTGACGTGGCTGTACCCCTACGACAAGACGGTGTGGCCGCAGGGCTTGCTGGCGCCGCTGCTCCAGTGGGCGCCGGGCGCGGTGGGCAAGTACGACGCCGTCTACATCCATCTCTCGGAGGCGGGCTTCGACTACCAGGGCTACTTCGCGGCGAACGGCGCGCCGTTCCAGAACCATCCCATCCTGCAGCAGGCGTGGGACACGCTGAGCTACTCGAACCAGGGCGGGCCGGTGGCTGTGACGCTGGTCTTCTCGTCCGGTGGAAAGGCCTACGGCCCCCTCACCGAGACGTGGACCATCGCGCAGGGCACGCTCACGGGGACCGTCTACTACAACTCGTACGGCACGGCGCTCGTCACCAACTACTGCGCCCCCGCGAACTGGAACGGCGGCGCGCAGATCTGCTTCGGCGGAGCGACGCTCGCCATCAAGCACGGGGCGACGAGCCCGGTCCTCGTCGCGGGCCAGAACTCTCCGCCCGGCGACGACTCCGGCTGCCGCGTGTGCCACTCGGTGGCCGCGCAGGGGGCGCAGCTCGTCACGCAGCACGGGGACAACTACGCGCAGGCGAGCGCCTACGCGCTGGCGCCACCGGTCGCCGAGACGGTGATGGGTCCGGCCAACGGCCTCTTCGCGTTCCCCGCCGTCTCGCCCGACGGGACGCTGCTCTTCAACAACTGCGGTCCTCTCCCGGGCACCACCCCGGCGTCGACGAGCGCCCTCTACGCCATCCCCTCGGGCAGCGCCGTCGCGACGACGGGGCTGCCGTCCGGCCTCGCGGCGTCGACGCCGGTCTTCTCGCCCGACGGCAAGCACCTCGCGTTCGGCGACTACGGCGGCGACAAGGTGTCGCTGGCGTCGATCGACTACGACCCGGCGAGCACGGCGTTCTCGAACAAGCAGAACCTCGACACGCCGACGGGCGGCGACGCCGACGTGTTCCCGGCGTTTCTCCCGACCAACGACGCGGTCATCTACGAGCGCGAGCTCAGCGGCAGCTCCTACGGCGCGACCTGGAGCGGCTCGAAGGGCCAGCTGTGGTGGGCGGACCTGAAGACGCACACCGCCGCGGAGCTCAAGAACGCGAACGGCGACGCGTACCTGCCGACGACGTTCGGCACCAACCACGCCACCGACTGGAACCTGCAGTACGAGCCCACGGTCAACCCCGTCGTCTCCGGAGGCTACGCGTGGGTCGTCTTCACCAGCCGGCGGCTCTACGGCAACGTGGCGACGCAGGACCCGTGGCTGAGCGATCCGCGCAACTACGACCCGACGAGCGCTCCGAACACGAAGAAGCTCTGGGTCGCGGCCATCGACCTGAACGCGCCGCCAGGGAGCGATCCGAGCCACCCGGCGTTCTACCTGCCGGCGCAGGAGCTCATGGCGGGCAACTCGCGCGGCTACTGGGTCGTCGATCCGTGCGAGCAGAACGGGGTGTCGTGCCTGACGGGCGACCAGTGCTGCAGCGGGTACTGCGGTCCGGCAGAGGCAGGCCTCGTCTGCGGGACGCCGCCCGCGGGCTGCGTGTCGCTGTCGAACAAGTGCACCCAGAACAGCGACTGCTGCGGGTCGAGCACGGGCATCGAGTGCATCGACGGCTACTGCGCAACGCCGACGCCGCAGTGATGCGAGCCGAACGCCCCTCGCTCATCCCGCGTCGTTCGTCATGGTGATGCCCGTTCCAGTGACGGCGCACGTCCCGGCCGCCACCGTTTCGAGGCAGGCGCAGGTCGCGTCCGTCCCGGTGCATGACGAGGGGAGCGGCAGGCATTGAGCGGTCTCCGACGTCCCTCCGTCATGAGACGTGGGGCCTCCGGCAATGACCCAGCAGTACTGGGTCGCCGAGTCGCAGGTGAGCGAACCCGAGCCGCACGCGAAGACGAGCGGCTCCCCCGCGTCCTGACCCCCGTCCTTCCCGGCCACATTGCCGCTGGTGCCCGAACAACTTGCGACCATCCCGGCTGCGACGATCGACATGGCGAGCCGGACCAGCGCGTGCTTCATCGGTGAACTACCTCCCCAGCGAGTGGACGCCCCAGCGCGGCGGTGTGCAAGCCGGGCGTCATACGCCCCGCGGCCTCGCGCTACCGCGCGAGTACCTGGCGGACATCGACAACCCGGACCCGCAGGCCAGGCTGAACGCGGCAATCTTGCAGTCGCCTCGCTCTACGGGAGCGGCCGACGGTCGTTCACTTGGCGAGTCGCATGATGTTGCCGCCCTGGTCGCTCCAGTAGACGGCGTTGGCGTCGACGGCGATGGCGACGGGGCTCGTGTCGCGGGCGATGATGGAGGCCGTCCCTCCCGTCTTCGGCGCGCTCATGATCGTGCCGACCGTCGCGTTGTCGACCCAGTAGACGGACGTGTCGTCGAACGCAAGCACGGTGTCGCCGTTACCCGCGCCGAATGTGCCGGACTCGTCGACTACCGTCCCCAGCACGGTCGGGGTACCGTCGCTCGCTATGCGCGAGATCGAGGATCCACTGTCGCAGTAGACGGCGTCCGTGTCGGAGGCGAAGCTCTCGCATAGCTGCTTGGGCCCGGGAACCGTCGGGGGCACCCCGCCATCGGAGACGCCGGAGCTGAGGGGAAAGGACGAGAGCAGCATCCCTATCGAAGAGAGGAAGACCGTGCTCGTTGTGACCCCTATGTTGCTTCCTGGCAGAGGCATCCCGGGGGTGAACTCGGCGAGGATCGACACGGTGCCGCCGCCAGCCAGCGCAGCGCTCTTCACTGCCATCCCTCGGTTCGGACCGCTTCCTACAAGCTCCACCCAGTACGCCATGCCGCCGAGCGTCGTCACACCGGTGATTGTCGCGCCCGCGTCGCTGATGGGCGTCGACGAACCTCCTCCTCCCTTTGGAGCGCTGTAGAGTCCGCCCGATTGTCCGAGGAAGTACACGTTGACGTCGTCGACGGCCAGAAACCCTCCCGGAATCGGCGCTGGGACGACGGTCGCTATTGGCCCTCCACCAACCGGCATGCCCGAAAGGGCAGCCCCACTGCCGACGGAGCTGACCCAGAAGAGCGAGGTTCCATCCGAGACGAGGTTGGTGGGCGTCTCCTGGATCTCTGAGGCGAGGCTCGTGGCGCCGCCACCTCCTCCTCCACTGCTTCCGCTCCCGCCGTCTCCACCGCTTCCGCTCCCGTCGTTGGCGCTTCCGCCATCGCCACTCGTACCGAGACGCACGACGTTGCCTCCACAGGCCACCGCCACCCAAGCGAGCCCGACCACGATGGCCCATCCCTTCATACGCATCGCCTCCAACACCACTTGGGTCCGCGCAGGCCGTTCGATCACGGAATCGACTCGACCGCCGATTCGACGGCGGGAAGAAAGAGACTGTTCGGTGTGCGCCGCCCGAATGCGTCGGCCTTCGAGCGCGCCTCGGCCGTGCGGCCCGCCTTCACGAGCGCCTCGACCTCCATCGCGTCACGCTCCTCGCCCAGGATCGGGCTTGCGAACGTACGCCGGTGCTGCTCGATGCGGCCGAGCGCACGGTTCGGGTCGCCCTGAACGAGGGCTCCACGCGCCTCGTCGAGCACCATGCGCTCGGCGCCGAGCTGGCCCGTTCGCGACGACGACGATGCAGACGAGGGGGTCGGGCGGCCGACGCCGACCGCCGATGGATTCGGTAGCGGCTCGACCGGAGCTGCGCTGGGCGCCGGAGGAGGCTCGCGCAACGGCGTGGGCACGAGGACGGGCTGAGGGATGTAGACGACCTGGGGCGGTGGCGGCGGGCGTAGCTCGGAGTACAGACCGGCCCCTCCCACGCCCCCGATGAGCAGCGCGGTTGCGGCGATCGTGGCCTTGCCCAGCGCCGATCCGGCGACGGCGCTCCCCCCTCCGCCACCGTGCCCGGGGTGCATCCCCGGAACGATGGCGGCAAGCCTCGCGCGCACGCGGGCGTGCACCTCGGGCACGGGCAGTTCGGCGTCACGTGCATCGCGTAGAAGAGCGACGTCGCGCGGTTCCAGGGGGGACGTGGGCTCGCTCACGGATCACCTCTCTGCCTGCGGAGTCGTTTGAGGGCGGCCGCGAGGTCCTCGCGCCCGAGGCGCAGCCGCGAATACGCCGTGCCCAACGGGATGCCGAGCGCCTGCGCGATGGCGGGCACGGGCACTTCGTCGATCTCGTGAAGGATGACCACCGCGCGACGCTCGAGGTCCAGGGTGTCGAGCGCGGCGAGCAGAAGCGCGCGCTCCTCCGCTGCCTGAATGCGAAGGTCCGCCGGCCGCTCAGGGTCGACGGCCTCCGCGGACGCGCCCAAGACCTCGACCCGGTGCCTCGCCAGACGGCGGTAGTCCGATGCGACGCGGTAGACGAACGCGAACAGCCACGGTCGGATCGGACGCGTCGGATCGTAGTCGGCCAGATGGCGCTGCACCCTCAAGAAGACCTCGTGCGCTTGATCCTCAAGGTCGGCGCTTCGAACATCGAGACGCCGCAAGCAAGCCCACACGTACGCGAAGTGCTCGTCGAAGATGTGGCCGAGGTCCGGCATCGGCGACGGACCGTGGCTCACACCTTCTCTTGGCACGAGGGCGTTCGATCCATCACGGAATGCGCGCGGCCACGCCCACGCCGAAGCTGGCCGCGAGGAGAGTTGCGGTCCAGCGGTTGACGCCGTCGACTTCGTAGGTAGGTCGATCGAGGTCGACGAGCCCGTCGACGTGTGCGCGCAGGAGGAGAGCCTCGGATAGCGGCCACTCGGCCCCAACGCGCGCACCTGCCGCCGCGAACGGAACGGTTCCCGAGGTGGGCGAGGAGATCCCTGCGCCGGAGACGACGAACTGTCCGACGGAGCCCAGCGCGCAGAATGACATCGGACGGAGATGGAAGCAGGGGACGAGCTGCGCAGCGTAGAGCCACGAGGTCGCCCGGGAGCCGTCGTTGGCGGCTGTCGTGCTCGCCGGGGCGTCGACACGCACCTCCAGCGCTGCCGAGAGGTTGTGCACCCGCAGCTCCCCGTAGGCGGCCATGCCGGCCGAGACGGACGGAGCAGTTTCCGTCGACCCAAGCACATCGATGCCGGCGAACCACGACGCCGACGGGGTGCCGACGCCTCGCGACGACCGCACTTCATCACGCGTCGTGGTGGACACGAGAGGCTTGGGCATGGAAGGGGGCGTGGGCGCGCTGGAGGGAGGCTCGGCCGGGGCTGGAGCAGGTCCGTCCGTGGCCGGAGCATCGGCCTTGCTCGAAGCATCGAGGGCGATGCTGATGGCTAGCGCCGTGGCGTCGAAGAGTTCCGCGCAAGATGGGCCGTCGGTCGTCAGCTCGCGCACCCCTCGGGCCAGCCCCTGCTCGTCAAGGATCTGCACGCGGGAGGCGAACTGCCCTCCGTGGCGCCAGACCTCGACGACGACCGTCCGCTTGGCCCACGCGAAGAACGGGTCGTAGCCGAAACGCGCAGCCACGGCGCCGCGTAGCGCATTCTCGTCGGGACACGCCGAGGCATCGGCCGAGCGCGCGTAGACGAGTCGCGCCGAAGGGCTCGCGGAGGCTGGACGCGCCATCGCGAAGACGGCGACCGCCAAGAGCCCCGGGACGCATCGCATCCACCGCAGGATACGCACCTCCCGAGCGCGCGACTTGACCAAAGCCGACCATCACGCTCCAGCGCGGACCCGCGACTCTTCACGCCCCTCTCGCTGGCCCATCCACTGCACTCCCCTGCGTCATGGGGCATACTCCCGGCATGCCTTCCGCCGCCGTGAGCGCCCACTACACGTGGGACGACTTCGTCGCGCTCGAAGAGGACGACCTGCGTGAGCTCATCGACGGTGAGCTCGTGGAGGTCGAAGTGCCGACGCGGACGCACGAACAGATCGTGGGCTTGCTGGTCCACTTCCTTCTCGGCTGGACCGAGAGAGGCCACGGCGGCGCGGTCCTCCCCTCCGGATACAAGGTCCGCATCTCCGAACGCCGCGGGGTGATGCCCGACGTGCAGCTCTATCGCGCGGGCAACGAGCCGGAGGTGGATCAGGAGCAAGGCCTGGTGAAGGGACACCCCGATCTCGTCGTCGAGATCGTCTCCCCTTCGAGCCAGCGCTACGACCGGGTGACCAAGCTCCGGTGGTACGCGCAGCTCGGAGTCCCGGAGTACTGGCTGGTCGATCCCCACGCGCGCACCGTGGAATGCCTGGTGCTGCGAGACGGCGTGTTCTCCATTGCCGCCTCGCTCGCCGACGAGGAGACGTTCCGGCCGGAGAGCTTCGAAGGGCTGGAGATCGCGCTGACGAGACTGTGGGGGTGATCAGCCGCTCACATCCGCCATCACGATCGGCGGGATGTGCATCATCGTGATCTCCGGATCCCTCTTCCCGTCGCTCGCCATCATCAGCGCTTCGTGGAACGACCGCGCCGTCTCGTACCCGAGGAGCTTGGGCACGTAGTCGTTGTCCGCGCCGACCACGATGACGCGGCCCACGTGCTGCCGTCCGGCCTCGCCCCAGTACCACATGTAGAACGGGTGAGCCGGGTGGTACGCGTGCCCCTTCCGGTACATCTCGATGTAGGCCGGGTTGTTCGCGAACTTCTCCTCGTACTTCTTGTGCATCTCGACCGCGTCGCGCGTCTGCGGGAGCACGTCGTGCACGAACTCGATGTACGGAGCGTGGTGCTCCTTGTCGAACTGATCGGTGCACGGATGAAACACGATCATCGTGCCGCCCTTCTTGAGGAGCGGCTTGCCTCGGTAGAGGTTGAACAAGTACCCCTGCGCCATCACCTGCACGAGCAGCGGGTTCAGGAACGAGTTCACGTTGTACGGGCTGATGTACGGGATGCCCGACACGAGGATGTCCGCCTGCCCCTCGACCGGGACCACGTACTGCGCGAAGCATCGCTCGAGCGTCTTGTCGTGCACCGCCTCGCACTCGCCGGCGAAGACGCCCGTCACACCGTAGGGTGACGGTACGCGCTGGAAGATGGCCTGCCGCGCGGGCTGCGGGAGCTTGGAGAGCGTGAACGACAGCGCCTTGAACGACGCCCGCTCGGTGCCCGACCAGTCGTCCTCGTTCTTGTGCAGGAACTCGAGCGGCCGGTCGAACATGCGGTTGTTCACCGTCGTCTCGATGTGAAAGATGTTCATCGTCTTCTCGACGAGGCGACCCATGCGCTCGACGCTCGTCGACAGCGCGCTCTTCTGCGGGTCCATGTACGACCAGCACTCGCGCATCGTGTGCGGGTTGTGGTGCGCGCGCAGGCTCTTGTAGCCGCAGAGGCCGACCGCGACCGACTTGTGCCCGCCGTCCATGGGGACGAGGTTCAGGTTCACGTAGATGAGGAGATCGCTCTCGACGGCCTTGCGATTGAGCTCCACCACCTCGCCGTGGTCGGTCGTCCCGACGAGCTTCATGCCCTTCGGGTCCTCGGCGTCGTGGTTGTAGAGGCGGTCGGGCCAGTACGCCTTGAAGATGCGGTCGCCGACGACGTGCCGCACCTCTTCGCCCGTCATCCGCCGGTGGATGCTCGTGGCGATGATCATCTCGACGTCCTCGACGCCGTGATCGGCCAGGAGCTCCAGCACCACTGTGAGCACGCGCTCGCGCACGTCGGGGCGGCGCATCGGGGGCAGCGGCAGCGAGATGTCGTCGATGGCGATGACGACCTTCATCCCGGGGCGGAGCTTCGCGTGGAGGGGATCGCTGCCGTCCGGGTGATTGAGCGCGTAGCGGATGGCCGCGTCGACGTCCTTCAGCGCGTCCACCGGCGGGCGCGGGTAGATGCAGCGCGTGCCGGCGGGGAAGTCGACCTCGAGGAGCTGGTCCCCGCTGAAGACGGCGCGGGGCGCGCTCTTCTTGTCGAGGGTGACCACCAGGGGATGGCTGCCGCGCGTGCGCGCCCGGGGTGCGAGCTCGGACGAAGGCGGCGACGAGAGCGAAGACGACGGCGGCGGGAACGAGGTGATGCTCACGGGATCTTCTCCATCAACGCGGCCAGCGCGGGGCGCTTGCCCAGGTGAATGACGGGCCACGCGTACGTCCGCGCGAGCTTGCCGAGGCGCAGGTCCGGGTTGACGACGCAGGGATGGCCGACCACCGAGAGCAGCGGCACGTCCGAGTAGCTGTCGGAGTACGCGAAGCAGTCGCCGAGGTCCTCGCCCCGCTCCTTGGCCCACTCGCGCACGAGGCGCGCCTTCTCCGGGCCGGCCACGATGGGGCGGAGGAGCTTGCCGGTGGCGTAGTTGTCCTTGATCTCGAGGCGGTTCGAGATGTGTCCCGTCGCGCCGAGGTGTGCGGCCAGACGCTCCATCAGGAAGTCGAGCGCCCCGGACACCAGGATGACCTCGTGCCCCTGGGCCCGGCAGCGCTGCACGAGATCGCGCGCGCCCGGGTAGATGGCGCGCTTGAGCACCGTCTCGAACGCCTCGTCGGCCAGAATGTGCAGGCGGTCCCACGACATCCCCTGGTAGGCGGCGAAGAGCAGCTCGTTGAAGCGCCGGCGGTCGAGCATCTCGGCCAGCGCCATGCGGGGCGCCCCCAGCGCGGCGCGGGCGAGGAGGCCCAGGCTGTGAAGCGGGTTGTTCTGGTTGGCGAGGTAGAAGACGGTCGGGTGCAGCAGGTTGGTGCGCACGAGCGTGCCGTCGACATCGAAGAAGCTGGCGGCCACGGGGGCCTTCTTGTCGCAGGAATGAGCCCACTGTCAACCGCCCTGCGGCGTGGGGACGAACAGTCTGGCCCAGCGGAATTGTCGAAATGCGTCATCCATGACTGACACGCGTGTCAGCGAAGCCATCTTGCGCGCGCGATGCGGAGTGGTCTTCCATCGCGCAGCACGTGCAGTCCGCGATGCCCGCCATGCCCGAGAAGCGCCACGAGCCGCCTCGCCACGACGGCGACGAGGGGAGCCCTCTGTCCGAGCGCGACCACGATCTGCTCGAGATGAGCGACTCGTCCCTTCTCACGCCGCTCGAGCGCGCGCAGATCCGCTTCGTGCGCGCGACGCTCCAGCCCGGGATGCTCGATCGCACCATCCGCGTCATGCAGCGCTCGGTGGGGCAGTGGTGGATCCGCAGCGTGACCAGCAGCCTGCGTCACGTGCACGGCCTCGACCGCCTGCCGGCGTGGGACCCCGAGGGGAGCGTCATCTGCGTCGCGAACCACCGCTCCTTCTTCGACCTCTACATCACGACCGCCGAGCTCGTGGCCCAGGGGCTCCCCCATCGCATCCTCTTCCCGGTGCGCTCGAACTTCTTCTACGACCATCCGCTCGGGCCGTTCGTCAACGGCGTGATGAGCTTCTTCGCGATGTATCTGCCCATCTTCCGCGACAGGAAGCGCGCAGCGCTGAACCTGGCGAGCCTCGACGAGACGGCCGCCCTCCTCCGGCGCGGCGGGTTCTTCGTGGGTCTTC
>Ga0182030_10002914_pt1 | contig 36435 bp, 33 predicted proteins | sample 812S3MmetaG_FD_121299 | JGI IMG/M metagenome (GOLD analysis project Ga0182030, IMG submission 121299) | Permafrost microbial communities from Stordalen Mire, Sweden - 812S3M metaG (Illumina Assembly) | ecosystem: Environmental > Terrestrial > Soil > Wetlands > Permafrost | place: Sweden...
TTCACCTCATCTTTACCTGGGGAATCCGCCGCCAGAAGGGGGGTGGAAGCCGCAAGCATTGTTACGAGCATATTCAAGAGTTTCATATCAGTCCTTTTACTGGTGGTTATTGACGTCATATCGGATCCGGTGAACGTTCTGCGCCCAATACTGCCCGGCGTCAAGCTCTTGTCGGCCTGCCCGCCAAAAAAGGGCGCGTCTGAGCACTGCCACCGTCAACCACGTGGCAAGACTGCGCTGCGGCAAGGTGCGGCCTCCCTAGACGCCTCGGCGAGGCGTCTCTACCAAAAAGAGTTGGGCAAAGGCTTATTGTAGGAAGGTCAAGATGCACCCGCCAAAAATCGGAGCGTCTGAGTATTTCTACCGTCCGCCACGTGGCAGGGCTGCGCTGCGGCGCGGCCTCCCCTAGACGCCGCGGCGAGGCGTCTCTACCAGAGAGAGTTGGGCAAAGGCTGTGGTAGCAGTTTTCAGATGCGCCGGCCAAAAAAGAAGCCACTTTGCTCTTGCGATGCCGCTCTAAACCCTGAATTTTGAGGATGCTTTTGAACTTTGATCCAGAAATGGTCCAGGCCGCCCTGGCCGAAGATGTCGGCTCGGGCGATGCAACCACTATGGCCACGGTGCCGGTTGGGGACATGGCGACCGCAGTCATGGTGGCACGGCAAACTCTGGTCGTTTGCGGGTTGCCTATCGCGGAGGCGGTATTCCGGGAGGTGTCCGTCGGATTGATCCTGAATGCGATGGCCAAGGATGGACAGCGAGTGGCCCAAGGCCATGTCCTGCTCAATATTCAAGGCCCGACTCGAGCCATTCTGACTGGAGAAAGAACGGCGCTAAATTTCGTACAGCGGTTGTCGGGCGTGGCAACTTTGACGGCGCGGTTTGTTGATGCGGTGGCTGGGACAGGCGCGCAAATTCTGGACACTCGCAAGACCACCCCGGGGTGGCGCCATTTGGAAAAATACGCGGTGCAATGCGGCGGGGGCGTCAATCATCGCTTTGGTTTGTTTGACCGCATTTTAATCAAGGACAATCACCTGGCAGCGTTGCAAGACGAACCGCCCAATGCCATCGAGGCGGCAGTCCGCCGGGCACGCGCCCAATTTCCGCAATTGGTGGTGGAGGTCGAAGCGGATACCCTCGATCAAGTCGGGCAGGCATGTCAGGCGGGGGCCGATGTGATTTTGCTCGATAATATGTCCAATGAAGATTTGCGGGAGGCGGTACGATTGATCGGCGGCAAAGCCAAAATCGAGGCGAGCGGCGGCATTAACCTGGCAACCGTGCGCGCTGTGGCGGAAACGGGAGTGGATTTCATTTCGGTGGGGGCTTTGACTCATTCCGCGCCGGCGGCGGACATCGCGTTGGATTTCAAAACATGATCTTGACAGACTTGACGATTGACGCCCACATCCTGTCCGCCTTGCGCGCGTCGGCCTCGGGGGTATCGGGCGGAGAATTGGCGCGGCAACTCAAGGTGAGCCGCGCCGCGGTTTGGGCGCACGTTGACGAGTTGAGGGCCATTGGATATGACATCGAAGCCGGCCCCCACCTGGGCTACCGCTTATTAAGCGTGCCCGATTTGTTGCACGCTGATGATCTATATTCGCGGCTTGGCCGGACGCGGGTCATCGGTCGCGAAATCCAGGTTTTCGAGGAAACGACGTCGACGAACGATGTGATGGCCCGGCTGGGACGCGGCGGTGTGAAAGAGGGCATGGTGGTGTTCGCCGAAGCGCAGAGCAAAGGACGCGGGCGGCTGGGCCGGCGCTGGATCTCGCCGGCGCGCAAAGGACTTTGGTTTTCGGTTTTGTTACGGCCCGATATTCAGCCGCAGGCGGCCACGCAATTGACCATTGCCGCCGCGACCGCCCTGGCCCGGGCCATTACCCTGCAAACGGGCGTTGTTGCGGAAATCAAATGGCCCAATGACCTCTTAATCCGAGGCAAAAAGATTGCGGGCATTTTGACGGAAATGAGCGCGGAATTGGACCATTTAAGGGAAGTGATTCTGGGGATTGGCATCGATGTCAACCTGGAGGCAAGCGAAATTCCCGCCGCGCTGCGCAAAACGGCGACGTCAATAAGAATTGAGTCCGGGCAAATGGTGGACCGCGCCGGGCTGGCCGTGGCCATTTTGCGGGAGCTCGATCGCGATTACGAACGGGTCAAACGGGGAGAGTTCGATCTCATTGCCGAACAGTGGCAGGAACATTGCACCACGATTGGCTCGCAGGTAAGCATCCGGGTGGGCGACCGGGTGGTGCGGGGACGGGCGGAAGCGCTGGATACGGACGGGGCGCTGCTGCTGCGCGGGCAGCACGGCCACCTGGAGCGAATCATCGGCGGCGACGTGACGATGGAGAAATAGGAATGGTGGGCGATGAGGGATTCGAACCCCCGACCCACAGCGTGTAAAGCTGCTGCGCTACCACTGCGCTAATCGCCCTGATTTGGCTAATTTATGGGGTGGCGGGAAATTTACGAGGAAAAACTAGGAGGAGGGGACCGACGGGACTTGTGGGACCTATGGGACTTATGGCCGGCGAAGGTTCAGGGAATTTCCGCGGGAAAGTTCTGCTGGCGCAAGGCTTCGTAAAGAACGAGCGCCACGCAATTGGACAAATTGAGCGAACGGACACCCGCGTGAAACATCGGAATGCGGAGCCAACGCGAGCGATGTTGTTCAAGGATCTTTTTGGGCAGCCCCGCCGTTTCGCGGCCGAAGACGAGGTAGTCGCCCGGTTGATAGTCCGCTTGCGCATAGTGCCGTGTGCCATGCGACTCAATCAACCAGAGGCGCACGCCGGGCGGAAGTTGTTTTTGAAAGGCGGTCCAATCGGGCCAGCGATGCCAGGTTAGGTGTTGCCAATAATCCAGTCCGGCGCGCTTGAGATGTTTGTCATCCAGGTTAAAACCGAACGGCTCGATTAAATGCAAAGTGGAACAGGTCGCGGCACAAAGGCGGGCGATATTGCCTGTATTGGGCGGAATTTCCGGCTCAAGCAAAACGATGTTCATCTGTCAATAAAACACCTTCCATAATACCAAACCGTGGGCGGGAGCGGTCATGCCGGCGGCGCTTCGGTCTTTGCGATGCAGGATGGCTTTGATGTCTTCCGGCGCGATCTTCCCCTGCCCCGCCTGGGCGAGCGTGCCGACGATGCCCCGGCACATTTTGTAGAGAAACCCATCCCCCTCGATGACAAAGGTCAGGAGTGGGCCGTTGCGGCGAATGTCACACCGGCGCAATGTCCGGGTGGTCGATTTCATTTCGTAATTTCGGGTGGCAGCCAGGGAGCGGAAGTCTTTTTTGCCCAAGAACAGTTTGGCGGCGGCCCGCATGGCTTCGAGATCTAGGGGCCTGGCGACATGCCAGGCTTGCTGGCGCAGAAGCGGGTTCATGGCCGGGCCATTCCAAACCAAATAGCGATACTGTTTGCCTTTGGCATCAAACCGCGCGTCGAAATCGGCTCGGCAACGGGTGACCGCCATGACCCGAATATCGCGAGCCAAATGAGCGTTGATCGCCACGGCCATTTTGGTCGCGGGCATTTTTAGCTGCTCGTCTGGAATTTCCACCTGGGCCACCATGCCGAGGGCATGCACCCCGGAATCGGTGCGGCTGGAACTGTGCAAACGCGAAGCGCCCGGGAAAATTTTCCAAATCGCCTCCTCGACTCGCTGCTGGACTCCCACGCCGGTTTTTTGGGCCTGCCAACCGGCGTAACCGGTTCCGTCATAGGCAATGATGAGCTTGAATTTCACTGGCCAAGACTGTCCAAATAACTTTGCAGCAGGATCGCGGCGGCGGTCTGGTCCACGCGTTGCTTCCGTTTTTCGCGGCGCATTCCGGTTTCGATGAGAAAACGGTTGGCCTGCACGGAGGTCAGACGCTCGTCCCATGTTTTGATCGGAATGGCGAATACGCCTTGCAAGGCGGTAACAAATTCGCGGGCTTTCTCCGCGGCCGGGCCGTAGGTGCCGTTCATATTGCGCGGAATGCCGACCAGGATTTCACCGACTTCCCTTGTTTCCACAGTGTTCTTAAGCTGCTTCAAAAAATCCTGCAGCGGCTCGGCGGGAAGAAATTCCAGGGGCTGCGCGATGATGCCCATCTCGTCACTAATGGCCAGGCCGATTCGCTTCGTTCCGTGATCGAGGGCTAGAATGCGCATGGGCGGTTTTTAGAGGGATTTCATGACCCGGGCCGCAGCGCTCACCGTCTTGTCGATATCGGCGGGGGTATGGGCGGTGGAGAGGAAGCCGGCTTCGAATTGCGAGGGCGCCAAATAAATTCCTTCACTTAACATGCCGCGAAAATATTTGGCGAACCGGGCGCGGTCGCTTTTCATGGCATCAGCCAAATTATGGACGGGCTCATCCGTAAAATAGCCGCAGAACATGGAACCGATGCGGTTGAATTGCACGGGGATATTGGCGGACTTGGCAGCGGCCTTCATGCCGGATTCCAGGGCAGCGCCTGATTGTTCCAGGCTGGCGTAGGCGTTGGTGGAAGCGAGTTCTTTGAGGGCAGCGATTCCGGCGGCCATGGCCAGAGGATTGCCGCTCAGGGTGCCCGCCTGATAAACCGGACCGAGAGGCGCAAGCAGGTCCATTATTTCAGCGCGCCCGCCAAAAGCGCCGACGGGTAAACCGCCACCGATGATTTTCCCGAAACAACTGAGGTCGGGTTGAATGCCAAAGCGTTCCTGCGCCCCACCCAAAGCCAGACGAAAACCGGTCATGACTTCATCGAAAATGAGTAGCGCGCCATTGGCGGCAGTGATGTCGCGCAAGAATTTCAAAAAGCCGGGTTTGGGCAAATATAATCCAGCATTGCCCGGCACCGGTTCAACAATGATGCCGGCGATTTGTTGGGAATTGGCGGCAAAGGCGGTGCTGACCGCGTCAGGCTCGTTAAACGGCACCACGATGGTGTGCTGGGTAAAGGCCGCAGGCACCCCGGCGCTGTCGGGATGCCCAAAAGTGAGCGCGCCTGAACCGGCCTTGACCAGCAGCGAATCGGCATGTCCGTGATAACAGCCGTCAAATTTAATGATTTTGTCGCGCCCGGCAAAACCTCGGGCCAATCGAATGGCCGACATGCAGGCCTCAGTTCCGGAATTGCACATGCGCACTTTTCCCAAAGCCGGGACGGCCTGGCAAACCAGGCGCGCCATTTCAACTTCCATCGGGTTGGGAATGCCAAAACTGGTCCCCTGCTCTGCCGCGCGTTGGATGGCTTGAATGATGGAAGGATGAGCGTGGCCCAGAATGGCCGGCCCCCAAGTTCCCACGTAATCCACCAACTCGTTGCCATCGACGTCGAAAATGTGGGCGCCTTTCGCCTTATTGACAAAAAACGGATGGCCGCCAACGGCGCGGAAGGCTCGCACCGGCGAATTCACGCCGCCGGGGATGTAGCGCAGGGCTTCGGCAAACAATTCTTCAGATTTGGCGTTCGTCATCGTTCACATAATAGGCGGGAACCAGTGACGGCTAAAGGCTAAAGTAGCCAATGTGAATAACCGGGGAATAACGCGTCACAAAAAAGAACACATTTTACTCGTCGGGCAATCGGGTTGTCCGCAGTATAAACGGAATCGCAAATAGAAAGGCAATTAGACCCATGGCAACCGAAGAAAGAGTGCTTTGTTTTGAACGGATACTGCTGGAAAAGTTGGGGGTGTTTCAGGGCCTCAGCCTTGAAGTTGAGAAATACCTTCCAGTCGTCACCGACGTCGCGAACTTAAAGTATCTGAACCGCAGCGACGCCGAACAGGACAAGCGTTACAAGCAGCTCATCCCGTATGTACTTTTGATTTGCGAGGACAAGATTTTGCGATATCGACGGGGCAAAGGCGGCCAGGAAACCCGTTTACATGGATTGTATTCCGTCGGCGTGGGGGGGCATATTTCAGAGGAAGATCATCAATTGCCCGGACTTTTTTCAAGCAACCTTTATCAGGAGGGCATGCGGCGGGAATTGATAGAGGAAGTTGCCATCAAGGAGGTCAAAGCCGCAACCGTCGCGGTAATCAATGACGACAGCACTGAAGTCGGGCAGGTGCATTTTGGAGTGGTGCATGTTGTGCGCGTGTCCGACGAGAATGTCGCAGGGGGACGGGACGGCATTGTCAGCCCGGAATTTATTCCTATTGCGGAAGCCGTGAAAGACCCGTCAGGTTACGAATCATGGTCCCGCTTTTGTTTGGAACATTTGAATGTGCTGCTCTCCAAACATGCCAAACTTAAGAACTGATCCGCTGCGTCAGCGCGATAGCTTTCTTATTTTTGTCACCCCATGACAGCGGTGACTATTTGGTCCAAATCACAAAGAATTCCTGTGCGGCGTTGGTGACGCCAATGGAAACGCTGAAGTTGCCGCTGCCGTCAAAAGAGTTGGACAATACTGGCATCCAATTGGGCAGCGTTGCCGCCACGTTCGTGCTGGCCAGCAGGACAAACGGCTCATTGGCCAATCCGTTGGAGCCATGAATCAAGAGTGTTGTTCCGGACAAACTGCTGCTGGTGATCTTGGGAGACGGGGGAATACTGGCCGCCACAATGGACAGGGTTCCGTTGACCGCCAAATTGTTTGTATTCCACGCCAGTCCAAAACCGGGATACCCAGGCCGGGAGGGATTGATGCTAGCGAATGTTCCACTATAGCCGGCGGCTGCAGGGAAAAGGGTAAAGCTGTCCCCGGGGGCCAGCGATCCTGACAAATTCGTCAACGCCAACGTCCCGCCGTAAACCAGGCTTCCGCTGACGGACAGTTGATCGTTGGTCGCGCCGGCTTTGTTGAGTTTCATCAGGATTGTTCCGTTCAAGGTGTTCGCGCCGCTGACGCCGGTAACGGTCAGCGTGCCGACACTGGAAGCGGACCCGGGGGCAACCACGGTGCCGGGAAGTGACACAACCAAGCCGGTGACAACGCCAATGCCGCTCAATATTTGTCCGCTTTGCAGAGTCAGCACCGGAGTGGGATTCCCGTTTGTGTCCGTATTGCCGCTTAAGTCCAGCGCCGAATCAATGGAAAGGAGATCAATTCCGGCCGTGTCGGATATGGAACTCACGCCCGGCAAGGCGAGCGTCCCATTGCTGATGATAGTGCTGCCGGTGTAAACATTGGTGCCCTCCAAATTCAATGTGCCTGCCCCGATAGTGACCAGTGATCCACTCCCGCCGATGGCCCCCTTAAAGTTCAGAATTTCGCCTTGCTGGACATCAAATTGGCAGTTGGTCCCGGTGAGCGAAGCCGTGTAGCCGGAAATGAGGTCCAAAGTGGAGGTGCTTCCACCGCCGTTGCTGAGGGCGTTGCTGCCAACGCGCAGAGTTCCGCCGGCGCTAATGGAAAGCAGGTCCACGTTTTCATTCCAGCCATTTAAGTCCCACACGCCGCCGGACAAATTGACGGGCAAAGGCACCGCCGAATCGGAGTGAATTTGGTTGTTGAATTCGTCTTGCACCAGCGCATTGGCTTCCACGGTCAGGCCGACATTATTGCCCCCTGTAATGGCCTGCCCTCCCTGCTTGTCCAACAGAACCTGGCCCGCAGTGACTATTAATCCCAGACTTTGGGCGGATGTTGAGGGACCAGTCATCGCCCAAGTGCCGTTCCCATTTTTAAACACCGTGGTATTATTATTGACGATATTACCGTAAGTGGTCAGGGTGTTGCTGACTACTGTCAATGTAATACTCCCCAGCCCATTGGGAATAGTCACAGTCCCGTAATATTAGTCCAAGCTGGCTGAGCCGACAAAGCTGAAGTTGCCTGCCCAAATGTAGGAGGCCGGAGACGTGATCGGCTGCAATGTGAGAGGCGCGCCGGTGACGTTGTCGATCGCCCCTCCGTAGATGGTGAAGGGGCCCATGCCAAGACATTGGCCAACCGGATCAGCAATGTTCAGCAGGCCGGAATAAAGCGCGAGGCCGCCACCGAAAGTATTGCCGGTTGCCAGGGTTAAGGCGCCATTACCGGTTTTGGCCAGTTGGTAATTCTGGCCACCGTCCAAAATTTGGCCTCCAACGGTAAAGTTATTGGAGTTGACGGCAAGGGAGACATTCGCATTCAGCGTCACCGAACCAAGGCCGGTGTTGAAGTTATTGCTGGAGCCCAAGTAAGTGAAATTTCCGTTCCATGTTTCCGAAATGGAAGGCTGCAAAGTGATGTCCGCTCCACTGGTGTTATCAATCGTCGCGCCGGTGTTGATGGCCAGCGGTCCAGTACCGACCGCGCTGGAAGATCCATTGCCACCGTTGTTGATATTCAATTGGCTGCCGCCGCCAATGACGGTGCCCCCGCTGTAATTGTTGGTGCCGGAGAGGGTCACCTTTCCGGTGCCGAGCAACGTCAGGGAACCGTTGCCGGTGATGCTGCCGGTTCCGGCAATGGTATAATTTGTGGGGGCGGCATTGTTGAATGTCACGTCAAGCGGATTCACCGTGGTATTTAAGGTAACCGTAATTGGGGAAGGCCCGCTGGCGGAATCATCGAAGATCACTGCGTTGCCGTCTGTATATTTTGCCGGGCTGTCAAACTGCGTCCAATTGGCTGTGGTATTGATGTCCCAAACACCACTGCCAATCCTCCAGTAGAGCGCCGGGTTGTAGGAAGAACTTGTCACGACTAACGCAATGGTCTTGCTGGCCGCGATGTTCGTTATGTAGCCCGAGCCGGTCACACCGGTCAGCATTACGGTAGTCGGCATGGTGCCGTTGGTAGCGCCGGTGTAGGTAATGAGTGGATAAGTTCCCACGGCAATGGCACCGCCGCCGACATTTACACTGGGGGTGGCCGTGAAAGCAACATTCCCTGCAACTTGAATCGGGGCCACTGTGGTGCTCGGTGCAAGCGCGCCGAACTGGAAATTCAACGAGGGGGCGCCCCCCGTGGCATTTTGGAAAGTAAGCGTGCCGTTATTCGTCCAATATTGTCCCGGCCTCGTGGCCGTAACGGCAACAGCGGGCGAGCCGGTCGAGGCATCCAAAGTGACAGGGCCGTTGACCATCGGGGAAGGCCCAGTAACGATAGCCAGAGTGCCATTGCTAACCACGGTGTTGCCGGCATAATTGTTTGCGCCGCTCAAAGTCAGGGTGCCCGTACCTGTGACGTACAGCCCGCCAGAGCCCGTCAGCGCGCCGGAAAGTGAAATATTATGTGGAGCGAGGCCGCTATCCGCGCATTGGAACGTGGTGTTGCCGTTGGCGGTACCGAGAGTCAGCGGCAGGGATGAAGACCAATTTGCAAGGGCGCCCACGGTGCCCCCCGTGAGCGAAATATTAAATGAGCCGTTATACGCCGCGCTGACCGTAATTCCGTTTGGGCCAAGATAGAGCGTCCCGTTCGACTGGGTCACGCTAGCGGAGCCCCCGGAGCCTCCGGACGGCGCGATGCTAATTCCGCCCCAAGCGATAATCGTGCCGCCCGTTTGGTTCAACACGGCAGTTTCGCCCGCAACGGATGCCGCGGCGGCAAAGAAGGCTATCAGGCTCGTCTGAAATCCGGAGGCGCCCACAGTCAAAGTTCCCCCTTGCACGTTGACGGTAGCGCTGTTGGCGCTAGCGCCGTCGTAGCATAGATCCAGGTTTTCTGCTTTGGTAGTCCCAATATTCACGACGCTGCCATTCTGGAGTGTCAGCGTCCCCTGTCCGCCTGACGATCCGCCGAAGGATCGCCCCATTATGAATATTCCGCCGTTCTCTGTAACCGTGGCGTTTGTAACCGTAATGGAGCCGGCGGTGTAGGCGGTCCCATTGATCGTTGCAGGATCAGTATAGCCAACGAAAAAATTGCCAGTGGAGGAAAAGGAACCGTTAGTGACGTTAACCGGGGCGAGGATAAACGGGATTGCAACGGAACTAGCGTTGCCGCCCAAATTGAATGCGCTGGTGGGTCCTCCTGCCAAACGGACCTGTTGGCCGGATGTAAGATTGCCCTCGACGTTCATAGTGGCTCCGCTGCCCAGCACCCAATACGGACTCGTGCCGCTCCCTGCCATATTACAGTTAAAAGTAACCGTTTTATTCGCAGCGACGTTCAAGTAGTTGGTGCTGCAAATATAAATGGAGCCTGCCCCGGAGAACAGGTATCCGTTGTTGTTGATGAAGAGGTTATTGGTGACTGCGACCTGGCCTGCGTCCAGCGAAACCACATAAGTGCCAGGTGCCGCGTCTGGGCCATTAAATGTGGCGCCGTTAAGCCCCGCAGTGGTGCTGCTTTGAGTCCAAGCCACGTCACTTGTCCCGTTCCACCAGACGTTATTTCCCGGGGTGGTATCCCAGTTGCCACTGCCTGCGCCTCCGTTGTTGCCCAGGGGATCCCAGATCAATTGCGGCGTTGCCGCCCAGACGCGGTCTATGGCTAAGGTTAAGCAGAATATTCCCAAAAGAGAAAACACAGATTTGGTTTGCATAAAGTTCATTTTCTTATTGGCCGATAATGCCGGTTAAACGTTTCAATGTGATGTGCATTATATATCGCGCAAAACACAATCCTTGACAAGCAGTTTTTTCGGATTTTTGGAAAACAAGCAATCGGACCAATCCCGAACGATTGGCGGGTCAATGTCTGCCCTGAATCGAGCCGCAGCCGCGCTATTTTTCGTCGAGGTCCAAACCCGCCCTGGCGCACCACTCGCGGTAGGCGGCCGGCGCGATCTCCGAAGGCTTGATTTCACTGCGGCCGCCCCAAAACACATTGGTGTAACTCACAGGAATGCCGCATTGAAGCAAATGGGCGTCGATGGCCGCTTTGTGGGCGAGCAAGACTGGTTTTTCCATGCCATGAGCCACCCCCATGACGTTGACGTTATGAAATTCCGGACCGCCTTCGCGCCAGTAAGCGTGGGTCATGATGTAATGCCGCCCCACTTCCCTGCCCGCCTCGATTTCGCGGCCCGGTGGCACCGCCCAATGGAAAAGCGCATTAAAGCGCGTCACTCGGTCGCCGTCCTGAAGCGGTTTGACATGTTCCAGGAAAGTGGAAAAGCGGCCGATGATTTTGCGTCGAGTGAAATCCTCGGCGACTTCATAAAAAGTTTCCAGCGTAACTCCGGCCTGCCGCGCGCGTATCAACCATAACTCTCTCTGGATTTCCGCGGGAGCAAATTCCTGTTTGAGCGCAGTCAGGATCCGCCATTCCAAGTCGTTTAGACGAACAATGGCCACGTCGGTCACTTCGGCCGGCACATCGGCCCTGGCTCCTGGCGCCAATCCGCGACGGCGCACGTGCCCGACGCCCAACGCAAACAAGCGTTTAGCCGGCATCAATCGAAAATGTTGCGCCCCGGTTTTCAGGGACAGAAACTCGCAATGTTTTTGCATGGAAAAACCCTGCGGCACTTTAACGGTGGTCCAAAGTTTGTAATTGGACCCGGCCGTGGCGGTGTCTGTGGAGCGCAACACCACATGCCCCGAAAACGGATCCTGCTGGAACATAAAATCGAAAGCCGCATCCAGTTTTTCGTCCGGAACCTGCCAGGCCACCAGCGCGCCCTGGGCAAGATTGGTGGCCAGCAACGTTTGGCGGACACGCCGGATTGTGCCAGCTTCAAGCATGGAGCGAACGCGCTCAATCACTACGGCGGCGTCCAAGCCCGTCCGGCGCGCGATTTCCGCCCACGGATCGCGCTGGAAGCCCTGAAGATTATCCTCAGAAACGGCCAGGATGCGGGCGTTGATTGCATCGCTGATGGCAAAAGGCGTCGTTGTTGTCTTCATGGGCGGGATTGGCTAATGCGCCATTTTGAATTTTACGTCTTGAATATATTTTTCGATGGACTCTTTGCTCGGCGAGATTTTTTCCAATTCCTCCAAATCGGCCAGCAATCTTTTATAGTCTCCGGACTGCTGATCCGCGCGGACCAATTCTCCCAAGATTTCCTCACGAACGTGCGGATTGGGGTTTTGTTTGGCCTGATCCTGCTCATGCCATTTTTGCAGGGCCGTATCCCAAATATTTCTCGCCACGCCTGGATTTTTCTTATCGTAAAAATAGACGCGTCCCAATTCCAATAAGATTTCATGGCTGTCGGGATTGGCGCGAAGCCCCTGGCGCAGAAAGTCTTCAGCCTCGTCGGGCTTGTTCAAGCGGGTGCGCAACCAATAAGACGCGGTGACGTATGTGCCGATGAGGTGAGGATCCATTTCCGCAGAAAGCTTCAGCCACGGCAGAATCTCGCGTGCGTCGGTGCCTTCCAAATGCGTATGGGTTGTGGGGAAAAAGTTCCGCCCGAGCTTCTCAATCCAATCCTTCGGTTTTCCCATGAAGTTATCATCATCGTCGGCCTCCTCCTGGCCGGCCTTCGCTCCGGCGGGTTCCTCGTGTGAGGCGACGTCGAGATGGCTGGGACCTTCCTTTTTTCGCGCGTCAAAAATGGTGGGATAAAAGCCGCTGTGAAAATAATTATCGGCCATGGTAAAGAAATGATTGGCGAACAAGCGGCGGCTGTCCCCGACCAAGGCCAGCAAAGGGCCCACCTCCGGCCCGCTTCGAGCCTGCACGGATTCAAAAACCGGCGCGAATTGCGTGGCCAGCGTGAGACAGCCGACAAAAAGCAATAACAGAACCAGCCGATTCATACGGTCAACGTTTTTCTGCGGAAGACGAGCCACGTCGCGCCCAGGAGAAAGGTCGAATAGACGACGCCGTAAAAAGTAGCCTCGGCACAAGGCAGCCACGGGATGCGCACCCAATCATGGATAAGCATCTCACGCAGGTCGTACCATTCCAGATGGGGAATGGAATAATATATGGTATAGACAATGGTCCCGGCCATCCCACCCATGTGAACGGCAACTTTGTTGAGATGCCCTCCGCAAAACATTATCCCGACGACTATAATAAAAGAGATGGTCGCGTTGGAGGACGGCGCGGTGAAAACCACCGAGCCGAGCAAAACCAGGGCAACCACAATGCCCAGACAAATCCAATGCAACCACACCGCCTGTAAATAAATGATCGCCGGCAGGGCGTGTTCGCGCGACGCGGTAATGGCGCCGAAAAAGAAATAAAATACGATCAAAGCCAGCCCGCAAGCCAGCCAGCAACCCAAGAATTTCCCCATGATCAGTTCAGCTCGGCTGACCGGCTTGGCCAGCAATGGAAAAATGGTGCGGCTTTCCCGCTCCTCCGGAATCTGCCGGGCCGTGGTGGTAATGGCAATCACCAGGGACGAAATCCAGATGAGAAGCAAACAAGCGTCTTTGAGGAAACGCACGATACGGTCGTCGTTGAAAAACTTGACCGAGCCAAGCATAAGCGTGATGACCGCCGTCAGGACGAACAGGACATAAAAGTCCTTGCGCCGATAAAGCTCCTTGATCACCACGCCTGCGAGTGCCAATACATTGTTCATTTCAAGAGGTGGGTTGATAGCCGATGATTTTTAGGAAAACATTTTCCAGATTGCATTGGTATTTCTGCACCAAATCGTCAACCCGCCCCTCCACTTGCAAATGCCCTTCGTGCAGAATGGCGACGCGGTCGCAAACCGTTTCCACTTCGCCGAGTTCGTGGGAGGAAAAGAAAACTGTTTTTCCGCGCTCTTTCAGGCGCGTGATGATCTCACGCACCTTCATGCGCCCCAGCGGGTCCAGGCCGCTGGTCGGTTCATCCAGAATCAGCAGATCGGGATCGTTAATGAGCGCCTGGGCCAACCCGACTCGCTGCTGCATGCCTTTGGAATACGTCTTGATCAGGCGTTTGCGGGCGGATTCCAGTTCGACCAGTTTGAGAGCGGCGTCAATGCGCTTTTCCCGTTCGTCGCGCGGGATGCGGAAAATGCGCGCATAAAAACGCAGCAACTCCTCCGTGCTAAGAAATTTATAATAGTACGTAAGTTCCGGCAGGTACCCAATACGCTGCCGGGCGATCGGCTGGCGTACATCCACCCCGAAAATGGAGGCGGAGCCGCTGGAGGGATTGACGAAACCCAGCAGCACATTCATCGTCGTCGTTTTGCCCGCGCCATTGGGACCAAGGAAACCGAAAACCTCCCCGGAGCGCACTTGCAAATTCAATCCATCCACCGCGAGCTTGGGGCGTTCACGCAATTCGCGCCCAGGAAATACCACTCGCAAATCATTTATTTCAACTACGGCATTCACTACCTGCTTAGCATACAAAAAGAGCCGGCTTTTTAGCTAGGCTTTTTGTAAATCTGATTTCATCCTGTTCCGGCATGAGATCAGACGCTCGTATTTACGTGGCCGGCCATCGCGGCATGGTTGGCAGTGCCATCTGGCGTGAACTGGAAAGGCAAGGTTTCGCCACTCTTATCGGGAAAACACGGGCCGAATTGGACCTGCTCGACGCCGGCGCAGTGGCAAAATTTTTCGCGACGGAAAAACCCGAATACGTCTTTGTGGCCGCTGCCCGGGTGGGCGGCATTCTGGCCAATGACAATTTCCCCGCCAATTTCATTTTCGAAAATCTGCAGATTCAAAACAACCTGATCGACAACGCCCGGCGAACGCCCGTCAAGAAATTGTTTTTCATGGGCAGTTCTTGCGTCTATCCCAAAATGGCCCCGCAGCCGATCAAAGAGGACTCCCTGTTAAGCGGCCCGTTGGAGCCGACCAATCAATGGTACGCGGTGGCCAAAATCGCCGGCATCAAATTATGCCAGGCTTACCGGCGCCAGTACGGCTGCGATTTCATTTCCGCCATGCCGACCAATCTCTACGGGCCAAATGACAATTACGACGCGCAAAACTCCCACGTCCTGCCAGCGCTCATCCGCAAATTTCACGAAGGCAAAATCGCCGGCGCCGAAAACGTCACCTGCTGGGGCAGCGGCGCTCCGCTCCGGGAATTTTTGCATGCGGACGATTTGGCGGCCGCCTGTGTTTTTCTGATGCAAAAATATAGTGAGGAACAAATCATCAACGTTGGTTCGGGTTCCGAGCTGACGATCAAGGCATTGGCCGAACTGGTGCGGCGCATCGTGGGCTTTAAGGGTGGGATCGTTTGGGACACAACCAAACCGGATGGCACCCCGCGCAAGCTGATGGACAGCAGTCGAATTTTCGCCCTCGGCTGGAAGCCGCGGATTGATTTGGAAACAGGAATCCGTTCGGCTTACGAGGATTTTGTGCGTGCCGTCCGCGACCGCTCCGCGCGGCGCTGATATTTCCAATATTGCATTTCCCCTTAATGACTGAAAAAATTATACCTATGATAAAAAATCTCTGCGGGGTAACTGTTCTGGCTGTCCTAAGCACGGTTGGATGCGCCTCGGAACCTCCGAAAAGCGACCACACCGCTCCTGTCGGCTATACCGACACACCAATGCTTCCATCGGGCAAGTGGCATGTGCATGATCCGGCTCGTCCGCACCCGACCGTAGTCACGCCGGCCGGGCGCTTTAGCGACGGCGCCAAAGCCCCCTCGGATGCGATTGTTTTGTTTGACGGCCATGACCTTTCCCTGTGGGAGAGCGACAAGGGCGGCCCCGCCCCGTGGAAGGTGCGCGATGGTTTCATGGAAACGACACCGAATTCCGGCTACATCCACACCAAAGAGCAATTCAGTGATTTCCAATTGCATTTGGAATGGGCCGAGCCGGCTAAAGTGGAGGGCAACAGCCAGGAACGCGGCAACAGCGGAGTGTTTCTCCAAGGTGTTTACGAAGTGCAAGTTCTGGATTGTTACGACAACCCTACCTACGCCGACGGCCAATGCGGCGCGCTTTACGGCCAAACCCCGCCCTTGGTGAACGCCTGCAAGAAACCGGGCGAATGGCAAACTTACGACATAATTTTCGAGTCGGCTCGTTTCGGCGAAAACCATCAATTGATCCGTCCGGCCAGCGTCACTGTCATCCAAAACGGCTTGCTGCTGCATCACAAGCAGCCGCTGCTCGGACCAACAGGCCACAAGATTCTCGCGCATTACGATAAGGACACGCCCGACCTCGGCCCTCTCGCGCTGCAAGACCACCATAATCCCGTGCGATTCCGCAACATTTGGATTCGCAAAATTGCCGAAGAAGAGAAACCTTAAGATGACCGATGATTCGCCCGATGACACGCGTTGCATGAGCAGAAAATGAATAAAAAGTTATTCTATGCCCCGCCCGAGAAGACTCACGTCATCGAGGGGTTTGTTGACACAGGACCACGCAGAAAAATCCTGGTGCTCGACGATGAAGTCGCCCTGGTTGATTTGACTCGCGCCATCCTGGAGAAAAGCGGGTATGAAGTGGACACGGCTTTTGATGGCGTTCAGGGGATTAAGAAAATCATGGCCGGCGATTATTCGGTCATTTTGTGCGACATGGTCATGCCGAATCTGGACGGAGAGATGTTTTACACCGCCGTCGAGCGGGTCAAGCCCCACCTGTGCAAGCGATTTCTCTTTATGACTGGTTATCGCGGTGACCGCAAAGTCGATGATTTCATCCGCAAAGTTCGCGGCTTGATTTTATGGAAGCCATTTCAATCGCATGTTTTGGTCGAGTCCATTCAAGCCGTCGAACATAAATGCGGCCCGCTTTAACCCATCCCGTTTGCAGCGCAGTTTTCCAAAACGGCAGGCCACCCGCAGGCCGGGACATCTGCCGGGAAAACGAATACTCCCCGCCAAAATGGCATCATAAAAGTGCAAAATCGGTGCTTTTATCGTAAAGGCAGGAGTGCCACACTCAAGCATGGCTATTAGCGACACTATTAAACGCGGCAGTTCACGGGCGCCACACCGCAGCCTTCTTCGCGCCACCGGCGTAATCGAATCCGAGAGCGATTGGGATAAACCCTTCATCGCGGTGGCAAACTCCTTCGTTCAAATCATCCCCGGGCACACTCACCTTGACGTCGTGGGCCGGAAAGTCCGCGCCGCCATTCGCGCTGCCGGTGGCGTGCCTTTTGAGTTCAACACGATCGGGGTGGACGACGGCATCGCCATGGGCCACGATGGCATGAAATACTCCCTGGCGTCACGCGAGCTTATTGCGGATTCCGTCGAAACCATGCTCCGCGCCCATTGTTTTGATGGGGTCGTCTGCATTCCAAACTGTGACAAAATTGTTCCCGGCATGATGATGGGAACGGCCCGCGTGAACATCCCCACAGTGTTCGTCTCCGGCGGGCCGATGGCCGCCGGTCGCAATCCCATCACCGGCAAAACGCTCGACCTGGGCTCTGTATTTGAAGCGGTCGGGCAGCTTTCCAATAACTCGATCACGGAAAAGGAACTCAATCAAATCGAACGTTTTGCCTGCCCGAGCTGCGGCTCGTGCGCCGGGATGTTCACGGCAAATTCGATGAACTGTTTGTGCGAAGCCCTCGGCTTGGCCTTGCCCGGCAATGGCACCATCCTGGCTACGGACCCGGATCGGGACAAACTGTTCCAAAAAGCCGGCATTGCGATTGTTGAACTGGTGCAAAAGAACATCCGGCCATCGGACATTCTGACGCGAGCCGCCTTTGAAAATGCCCTCACGCTCGACATGGCGATGGGCGGCTCGTCGAATACGATTCTTCACACCTTGGCAGTGGCAAATGAAGCGGGTGTGGATCTCCGCCTGGAAGAAATCAACGCCATCTCCGATCGTGTCCCGCACATCTGTAAAGTCGCGCCCTCGGGCATCCATCACATGGAAGATATTGATCGGGCCGGTGGAATTTCCGCGATCCTCAAGACGCTCAGCACCCGCCCCGGTCTGTTGAATCTCGAATCGCGAACCGTCACCGGTCGCACTCTCGGGGAAAACCTTTCCGCTGCCAAAGTGCGCGACGCAGATGTCATTCGGTCGCTGGAAAAGCCCTATTCGCCTCGTGGCGGACTGGCGATCTTGTTTGGAAACCTCGCGCCAAAAGGCGCGGTCGTCAAAGCAGCCGGTGTCGCCCCATCCATGATGAAATTTTGCGGACGGGCGGTAATTTTTGAATCGGAAGAGGCGGCGTGCCTCGGAATTCTGGGAGGCAAGGTGAAAGCCGGCGATGTGGTTGTGATCCGTTATGAAGGCCCGCGTGGCGGCCCAGGCATGCAGGAGATGCTGGCCCCAACATCCGCATTGGCGGGGCGCGGCCTGGCCGAATCCGTGGCCTTGATCACCGATGGCCGCTTCTCCGGCGCAACCCGCGGAGGCGCTATTGGACACGTCTCACCCGAAGCTGCCGCAGGCGGCCCGATCGCATTGATTGAACCGGGCGATGCGATAGAAATCGACATCCCCCAGCGCCGTCTCACCCTGCAAGTGGACGACCAAATACTTCACAAACGACGGGCAAAGTGGACTCCGAGCACGAAGGCTCTTGGACGCGGGTATTTGGCGCGCTATGCGAGCATGGTCACAAGTGCCGACGAAGGCGCGATATTGAAGATACCAGTCCGCGATACATCCGATTGACCATCGGCGTTACGCTCGTAGCGCCGACTGGTAGTCGGCTGTATCGCCGGTTGGCAACCGGCGGACGTGCCCACGACAACTTGCAGCGAACTTTGTCAATGGCCCCGCCCAGTCGCCTCAAGCACTTGACTAAAAACTGGACTTAGACTGGACTTGTGGATATCAGACCCAACATGAGTTATCAGCCGCAATTTTGAGGCTATTCGCCCGTTCGCGGACGGCAATGGACGCACGGGGCGAGCGCTCGCTTTGTGGGAATCTTCTTAAAGCCCCATGCCTTCCTTTCCGCCCTTCAGGAAAGGGCGCGGAGCGTGAAGGTCAGCGCGAGCGGAACTGGCGCCCACGAGAGCTTTTGCCCTGTGGCACGGGCCGAGCTGGGTGCTCAATTGCCAGCCGCACGACATTCCGGCGCTGATACACTCCCGCCTGCTCAAGCCGCTCGGCAACCCCTCGGCCAATGGCGTGAAGTTTTTTGCCACTTCAGACCTTTTGCAGATTGCCAAAGACCGCGCCTAGCTGGTCAAGATGACAACGACCATCAACCAGCACTGGCATCGGCAAAATTTCCGCAAGAAAAGCCACTCCGCGAATAACAGACAAAACACAAGTTCCGCATCATTCCCTCTCGTGTCGGCGGCGATTGATTAAACCTTACACGTTTAGCCGACATTAACGAAAAATTTCGTCGAGCCGATAGGTAAGCTGAATTGCGGGAAGCCAGCCCGCTTCCACGAAAATGTCCAGCATGGCAACCATTGCGTCTCGTGTGTCCTGGTGTTCCTGAAGCATTGGCCTAAAATCTGCGAATACGCGGTTGACCACCCTCACAATTAAATCAACCGCTAACGACTCATATTGATAACCTTCGTCCTTGCCAGCTTTGACAAAGTTCACTATTCGCAAGAAAACAGTCCTCGGGTCAATGTCGAGCAAGGATTGCAGAGTATCAACTACATGCTGGACTGTGCTTGGATGTGGTTCGATTGATAGCAGACTGAACAGCTTCTCCGACTCTTTTAGAAACCGCTTTTTTTGCTCGTCGGATACGTGACGTTCACTCTTTTGGCTGGGCTTTTCATCGTAGGCTCCGGAAGCGAAATATAATTGCGTTGCGATACAGTCCAATAGCTGCGCCATCTTGTTGATCATCTCCCGATCTTGAGCTGGCCATTCTGAGAATCGTTTCCCTTTATGAGTTTGCTGCAAAACGGAAAAGGCTTTGGGGACGGATGTGGCGATCTCCTCAAGCACCATAAAAGAGCGGGTTCGCGCCGCTTCGGCAATGGGGTCTGGCGGGTCAATGGGGCCGGAAACCAATATTTCCCTCAAAGCCGCTACGATCCGGGTGGCTTCACCGGTATATTGCAAAATGTCGCCGGTGAAATCGTGGATGAATGTCTCGCTTCGGGCATGGTTTTTCCATAAAAAAAGCTCCAAGAAGATGAAAGCGCAGGTTGAACGCACATCGCGCGCGGTTTTTCCTCCAAAGTCGGTTCTGCCGAAAACGATTTCGGCCCATTTCCCCACTTCCTCCGGACATTGCCACAACAACAACCCGTGCATTGGTCGGTTCAACAAACTAAGCACAACGCAACTGCTCGAATCGTGCTCTGCCATATCCGCCACGATTTCTGTTACAATGTCCGGCGACGTCTTCCATAATGTCCCTAAATGGTCGGCTATCTTCAAACGAACGGCGGGCACGGGGTCTTTGCTTAAGCGTCTCACGGTCTCCACTATATCTGCATCGACAGATGAGAGATTGTGGGCAAAAAACAAGAGGCCTGTTGCAGCGTCAATTCGAGGAGCAGGAGACCATGACGGCTGGTCATCGAAGCCAACATCATGGTCGGGATCGGGAACCGGGCTTGGATGCCGTGAAGCATCCAGGAGCAATTCTCTAATAAAATGTCCCTTATCTGTCGCGCGATCCAGCTCGTTACATCGCGCCAGACACGCGCAAGCTCCTATTAACTGAGTCCAGCCATTTTCGACCTGCATCTCGTCAGCGGTGGCGTGGGAAGCATTGTTTAAAGCTTCGTGTAGTTGCCGCATTGCTGGGATCATTGTATTCATATCTGCCAACGTCGGCGCAGCCTGCGAATGCGAATTGACAAATTGTTGAAGCGACGCCGCCAAATCAACGATTGTTCGGATTGGTTCGTTCTGAATTGATTCATTTCCCTGACGCGTTAGCCCCGGATAGACACCTTCAAAGCTGGAAATAATTCGATAAGGTGGTTCATTCGGTGGTGGCCCGCCCTGCGCGTTTAGTTCAGTAATTTCGGCGCGGGCTTCTTCTGTGGCAATCAATGCATCGGGAATACAGCCAAGCAGGCGGTTGCGAACCTGTCCCGCCAACTCCTGCCTATCGGGTGCGCACTTGGAAGGAATAGCAAGAATCGCTCGTTCAACTTTCTGGCGCTCCTCGACAGATAATTGAGGATATACCGCCTTGATAAAGTCACCTATGTGACTAGATGTATCGATGCAAACGAGAAACGAATCCGACGACGCCACTGGCGCGAGGAATATTCCTATTGTGCTCGGGTGGCGGGTGCCACAAGCTATCACTCGTCGCCAGATGGCAGCCCATTTATTGTGGCGAATCACTGCAGACAGGATTTGAGTTTGAATTTCCGCCAATTCCGGATTTGATGCAACCCTATCCAACTCTGTCTCAAAAGCATCAAGCATCTTTTCGTGGGGATCGTGGCGATAGCGGGTGCTGGCGTCCCAAATATGGCTACCGTCCGGGTGCAAACGGGCGATTACTCCGTTTATTTCAACCTCCTGTTCTTGTGACTGAGGGTCTCCCGTTTCATACGACTCGATGACCTGTCCGGTGACGGCGTGAACCAGTCCTTCAATTGCGGCTTCCGGGGCAATTTTCAGGAATTCCGGGAATACCTCCCCTAGCTGCCACAACGCATGCTCATAATCTTGGCGACGGTTGCTCGTAAGCGGAAGAATTCGGCCCGGCCCCATGGCCGTTTGATCCGTGAGGGTTTCTTCAAAGCTGAAAGCAGCAGCATACACGTCGCGCACAAAACTGGGATCGATACGAAACAATCGTCGAACTTCTCGAGCAAACGTGGGCATGTCCTCGTATCCAAATTGTTCGAGATGCTCTCGCATCAAAAGCTCTCCAAGCATCGCCTTGGATGTCACAGGATCGCTTTCGTACGTCCGGCAGACGGCTTCGATGGCAGACCGCACCAAAGAGTTGTCTCGTTTGTCTTGTGACTTCACGAATTCGAGGAGCCGCCGCGCGACGACCCCTGCGGAAATCCTTTCCTGCGGAGAAAGAGCTTCCGGTTTTTCACAGATTGACAGCAAAAGGAAACGAATGGAATAAACAGACCAAGGCCTCATATGGAAGACGTCTCCTTCAATAAATCACACCAAGGTGGTGCACTTGTTCCTGTCAGCGGACGAGCGGGGTCGGGCCGGGCGGAGCGAATCGCTCCCATTAAATGCCGAAATGCTTCCTGACTTGCGCCGTGGTTCGCGGATGTTTCTTTTCTCATCGCGTCCAATAACGGCTGGCAATCCGGGATTGAGTTTATGAGTTGTGCGGCTGCAAGAGGGCCAACAATTTTTCCTGTCGATGGGATACGCGAAGACTTGAATATTGTGAAAACGAAATTCCAGAATGATTGACGAGTGCCGTCTGCCGCCCACAGGTGCTGGTAGTGGAAAACTAGACTTGGCCGGACGGCCAACAACAAATCCGGTTCGTTTGCCAGCCATGCGACGACCTGATCCACCGGGCGTCTAAACAGCAGGCGTGACACGGCGTAATCGAAAAGTATATGGTGAGCATAAGTGATAACGTAGCGATTGGGCGCTTGTTCGGGGGAGGGTTGCCATTCAACCAATAATTGGGAACTCATGATTTGGCGCAATGGGTTGCTTGCGGAAGGGTCGGCGGCAACGACGGCGCGGTCGATTCGGAGAGTGCGCCTATTAACCATCTCCGTGGTTGCAAGTCGAAGGATTGCCTCCCGTGCATCGCCTCCCATATCGTCTCCGATGACCCGCTCTCGCCAAAATCTTTCAAGCAGTTCAATCTGGGTGCGAATTGGTGTCAATGAAGCGACGGATGCGCCACTTCCAATCAATTCTGCCATCAAGCGTAAGTTAAAAGGAATACGCAACAGGTTCAGCAAATCCTGTCCCGCAGCGGAAACAATTGCGCCAAGTTCAGCGGACTGCTGCTGGACTTGATCTAATTCCCCGTCGGAAAGGACTGGAATCTCAAGATGGCGTGTCGTGTTGAATTCGGGGTCTTGGTAGCTTGACGGTGGAGACCCGGCGAACAAGGCATGAAGCCCCGAACTGTAACGCAGGTCAAATTTTCGGATGGAGGGGATTACCCGCCACCGGCTACCGCTCGCTAGCGTCGCACCTATCAAATCTCTGAACGTCCGCGCTCCGGCCTCCGTGCGGGCAGCATCCAGCGCGTCGATGATCAAAAACCCCGGCTTAAGGCTGGGCCAGTTTCGCAGAACATCAACAATCTCACGTGTGCATCCGATTTCGTTCCGCAGCGATCCCAAACTTCCAGAATCAAATTGGCCCACAGCGAGAACGATGACATCGCCTTCTGATCCCAATAATGCAGCAACGTCATGAAGACCGCCGGATTTCCCGGCTCCAGGCTGTCCGACTACGACCAGCGAGCCAGCAAGTGCGGCATTTCGAAGTTCTACGGTGGAGGCTCTGGCAATTTTGACGACACCGCCCGAAGCAATCCGAATTTCGGAAAGAAAAGAAAGTGCGTGCAAACTCTTTGCCGATAGGTGCCGTAACTTTTCGATGTCGGCGTGGTAGCTACGAACGGCGTCCATATCGATCCCTGCCGAAAGTAGTATCCGCTGAAATTCGGGGCGGTTTGCGCCAGAATGATTTGCCCCGTATGTCGCACATGCCTGCACCAACCTGTCCCACGCCGCGTCAGCATCCGCAGGTGTTTTGAGGACTGTTGTTCGAAGCAAATCTTTTGCCTCCCGTTCTTGTGCCTGCTGCGGGTCAACGTCCAATATATGGACCCTCATAAGCGACGCAATTTGGCGAGTTTCCAGTTCACTTGGATCGTTGCCCTTGTGTGTTCGCCAAGACCTCGTAATATGGGCTGTCAGCACTTGGAGAACCTCACGGTCCTCATCGGATGCTGCCGAGTCCGCAATGGGCTGATTGGAAGCAAGGTTCAGAATCCGGCTGAGAACAATCGGTAAGGTTTGACGGATACGTCCTGAAGAGTCTGAACTTGTCACCAATACTAATCTGTCGATTCCCTTGTCGAGAGGGCGATGCCAAGCCGGTATCCGAGACAATGTCGGATGAGCGTGAAACTGCCTAACAAACTGGTCGATGACAGACGCAAAATCCGAGGCATCCGTCGCGCCGAAGGAAATACTATGCTTTGCCTGGATAAAAGCGTGTCCTGACGTCGAAGTGCCAACAAGGACATCATCAACGGGCTCAGGGGTTTCGCAGCGCAAGAATTCGAGCGTTGTCGAGCCGGGCAAATCCCACGGCGGCGTAGCGTTCTCTTCTGCCAAGACCCGGACGGCAAGCCAAGCGGCGACACGGTCTTGATAATTTATTCCTCCATGCGTTGCAGCGCCCCCGCCTGTTTGTGTTCCTGGCATTGATCACTCCACAAGATTTAATCTGTTCCGACCGCTTCTTGTGCGGGTGGATCGTCAAGGTCCTTGGCACCAATTTCATTTGCGCGTTGAGTCAATGCGTGTAATGAGGCCGTATCCAAACCGACGGCTTTCATTTTGAAATGCCGCTTGATGACTTTGTAAGGATTAAGCACGACCGCAAAACTTAAATCTCCTTCCGGGCCTGGCTGAGTCTTGATGAATTCAAGTTTTTCCAGAATTCTCATCCGTTCAGCCCATGTTTGTTCAGCGCGTTGGCCGGAAAACCCGGCATGGAATGCCATTTCCCTCGGTTTCAGGTTCAAAAAGCAATCATCATACATTCGGCACCAGAGTTCGAAATATGTTCCTGACACCGGCTTTCCTTTCGATAGGCGGTCCATCAGAGTGAGAAGCAAGGGCAACGCCCTTGGGATCGTCGTGAAGCCGGTGCTTCTCTGACGTAGCCAAAGCTCGGTTTCCGCGACATCGGGAAAAATGCGCTTGCGAAGCTCAGTTCGTTTTTCACCTATCTTTTGATTACGTGTCATAGTATATTCCCAGCCAAGTGTAAATCGGGCCGGGGTTTGGACCCCCGACCCTTCAAACTGATTTTTGTGTGGGTGCGAGTTTGAGCAGGTTTGGACCCTGCTCGCTCGCGCCTTTCAGTTCGCACAGTTATCGTAATCCCTGACCTCTTTATTGCAACGATTTCTTTAGTGCTACTGAGGTGTTTTGGGAGATTGTGCATTTTTAGCCTAAGACCAAAAACGCCACCTGCGCTTAGAACTCGACATTCGAGTTGCGATGAACGTGCGAATATCATTTCGGAAAACTCTGAATTCAGGGCACTTCCGTCGAAGTTGCTAGTGCTCATAGTTATCCTGTTATCATATGTGCTCATCTGTGCTCGCAATTATCATATGCGAACGGTGGGCAGCACAACGTGATGATATTCTCCGCCATATCCCCTCAAGCAACCGCAGCCGTCATCGGCACGATTTTCACCTCGTAGTCTTCCAGTGACGGAACGATGACCTTGGCCTTTTTGGAATAGGCCCGCACGAAGGCTTTGGAGCTGTGGCCAAGCGCCTGCTGGGCGAAGCGTTCGGGCATTCCAACGGTCTTAGCCCGTTCCGCCCATGCGTAGCGGTAGCTGTGCAGCGATATGCCGGTGATGTTCACGGTTTTCAGCCGTTTGATAAACATCTTGGCGCGGTGGTTTTCCTTGATTCGCGCCATGCGCGGGAACAATTGGCCAAACTTCGGCAATGACTCCAACACGCTCGCCGCCTCCGCGCCAAAGGTGATGATGACCGGCACGCCGGTCTTGCGGCGTTGGTAAGAAACGGTGCGGTCTTTCCAGTCAATGTCCTGGGCTGTCAATTCGGCAATGTCGGTTTGCGCCCCGCCCAAGTGCCACAAAAGCTGATAATACGCCCGGATTTCCGGGTTGTGCTCGCGCTCGATGATTCTGCGGTGTTCATCGAGTGTGATCGCTCGCTTCTCCTTGTGTGTCACGGCTGGCCATTTGAGCTTGGGCAGCACCGGCCAGGGAAGCGAGTGCATCCCCACCGCGAAATTGTGCAGGCGGCGCAAAAACATGTTGGTGGAGATTGTGCCAGAGTTCAACACCTGGAAGAAATGCTCCGATGCCGTTTCAATGAGCTTGCGGCGGCGGATGAGGTCAAAGGCTTTGTCCCGCATGGCGGCTTGCCACCGCGCCTGCGTCGGGCCGGTCTTGAGCGGGAACATGGCGTCCATGACATCCTGCCATGTGCGCTGCGCCATTGTGGCGTCGGCGTGCTGCAAATAGACCTGGGCGATTTGCAGGTTCATGGCCGGTTGCCTTGTGGCCTCATTCTTGGTGTTAAGCAGGGTGATTGCCTCGGCTTCGTCTTTGGTGCGAAGACTGGTTTGTTTGCCGGTCGCCGTTTCCTCGGCGCAAAAAACGCCCGCCCGCCGGAACAAGATGTATCGTTGTTTCATAACTGATTTCTCTGAATCGAGAAACCAGTCCAGTTTCATCCGCGTTCACGAACGCGAGTATCGGCGAGTTTCAGCGGAGTTTTGGCAAATTGTGGCGAATAGTTCACCCGCTCATCAATTTACTGACACTTTCACTGACAGTGGCCAGTCCGGGGCACCTAAACCATTGCCGCACACGCGGTTAAGAATGGAGCCAGTTGCCGGACTTGAACCGGCGACCGACGGTTTACAAAACCGTTGCTCTACCACTGAGCTAAACTGGCATCCATCAATGACTTACAGCATGTTTTTAATTTCACGCTTGACATTTGCCGACGTTTTGCCGAAAATATGCGCCATGAAAAGGAAACAACTTTTGGAGCCAATCGAAGTCAACATCGGTGCCGTCATTGTGAAAATTTACCGCCGCGAGCGTATGACTGCAAGCGGGAAAGCACGGATGGTTTTTGAAGTGGTGGACAAGAAACCAAACGGGGCACGGCGGTTTACAAGTTTCAGCGATGAAGCCAAAGCCCGGCATGAGGCGGAAAGAATCGCCCGGCAGGTATCCGTTGGCAATGCCAAGGCTGCCGCAATGACCAATACTGAGGCTGAAATATATGGGCGGGCAATCGTGTTCTTGCGCCCCACCGGCATTCCATTGGAAGTGGCAGCCGCGAAGTATGCTGAGGCGTTCAAAATCCTTGGCGGTGACAACATCCTGGAAGCCGCGAGATTTTACACCCGCCATCAGGTTGGCCATGTCGCCCGGCGGAAAGTTGCGGAAGTGATTGCCGAATTGATAGCCGCCAGGAAGGCACGAGGAAAATCCGCACGCTACCTCGATGATTTACGTTTTCGTTTGGGCCGATTTGCAAAAACTTTTGGGGTGGATATTTCCACGGTGACAACGGCAGAAGTGCAACGCTGGCTAAACGGTTTGAAGGGGAAGAGCCAGACTATAAAATGCTATCGCACCGTGCTGGGCACTCTTTTTAATTTCGCGGAATCATGCGGTTACATCGTCAAGGGGTCCAACCCTGTTGAGGACACCCAAAGCATTGACGCCACAAACGGCGAAGTTGAAATTTACAGCCCAGCCGAAATTGCCGCGCTGTTGAAAGCCGCGCCGATTGACTTTATTCCTTACCTGGCTCTTGGCGCTTTTGCCGGGGTGCGTTCCGCTGAGATTGAAAGACTTGACTGGTCGGCCATTGACTTGGCGGGCGGGTTTATTCACGTTGCCAGCGAAAAGTCAAAGACCCGGAGCCGCCGCCTCGTGCCGATCCAGCCGAATCTTTCCGCATGGCTTGCGCCTTATGCCGGGCAAGCCGGGTTGATTTGGAAACGCGGCCCAAATATTTTGCGTGACGTGCGGGCCGAAACAGTCAAAGCCGCAAAGACCGAATGGAAAGACAACGCCCTGCGCCATTCATATATTTCCTATCGGCTTGCCGATACTCAAAACGCCGCGCAAGTTGCCCTGGAAGCCGGAAACAGCCCCGCCGTTGTGTTCAAACACTACCGCGAACTTGTGAAGCCCGACGCCGCAAAATCTTGGTTTGCAATTGCGCCGGAAGACCCGGCAAACGTCATTCCGATGACAAATTCCCAATCGTCGTAAGAGGCACGGAAAAAGCCACTACAGGTTGACAAACCGCCCGCAGGTGTATGGATACCAATACAACATCGGCGGCCACGGCTCAAGTAGCCGGGGATTATTTGAACGAAAAACAGGCATCGGACTTGATAGGAGTTGAGCCGCGCACTTTGAAAGAGTGGCGCAGCAAAAAAGGTTTTCCTTTTCTCAGATTGTCACACAAGGTCGTCAGATTCCGGCGGGCAGACATAGACGAATGGATGGCCGATCATCTCACGGCAATTGTTGCATGATGCAAAGCCGCACTTCCCTTCCATCCCCTGTCCTAACCGGCGGGGGATTTTTTTTTGTCATTGCCCTGACCGCCAAGGCATGGCCGCGTCGTGCTCCACAAGCCCCGCCAAGGCTTCTTCCAGCCTGGCTTGATGATTGACCTTGCCAGCCATGCCGGGGCGCGTCGGGGCACGCCAGCCAAGGCTTGACCCCGCCTTGCCAGCTTTTGGGGCGCGCCCCCTTGGTTGACAAGATGGCGTTTAGCGAGATGTTAGACCAAGATTTTTCAGAGACACGATACCGCTTTGCGGCATTCGACAAAAACGCCGTAAACGAGAAGCAACGAACCGTTGCACTTTCCTTTTCCAGCGAGGCACCCATTGACGATGTTGGCACGGAAGGCAAACGGTATGGCGTGGAAATCCTGAGCCATGCCCCTGGCTGCTGCGATTTGTCCCGCTTGAATAACGGCGCGCCTTTGCTTTTGAACCACGACCGCGACGCCCAAATTGGTGTTGTGGAATCCGCGTGGATTGACCCCGTCACCAAGCATGGCAACGCCATTGTGAGATTTGGCGAGGGCAAGCTGGCCAGCGAGATTTTCGACGATGTAAAAGCTGGCATCCGCACAAAAGTTTCGGCGAGCTTCAAGGTTTCAAAGGGATCCAAGCAAGCGGATGGAAGCCTGCTCATCACGGCATGGATGCCCGGCGAAATTTCCATTGTCCCAATGGCGGGAGATGAATCTATTGGCGTGGCAAAGCGTTCCTTGCCTGCCGAGGTCGTGATTCGTTCTTATGCCCCGGCGCGCAGCCAAGCTTTCCAGATCACAGAGATGGCCGAGCGGATTGCGCCGCAATATCCTGCTCTTGACATCGCCCGCGTGGCGGGGTCGGCCATAGAGCGTGGCTATTCCGTTGATGATTTTATCCGCGTGGCCCTTGAAGCCTTTGCCACGGCGGCAAAGCCCGTCGATACCACTGCCACCGATGTCCTTTCCGACGCCCGCGATTTCAACAAATATTCCGTGAGCCGGGCTTTGCTGGACGCATTCGAGAATGGCGGGCGCGTCACCGGCTTTGCCAAGGATGTCAGCCAAGAAATCGCCCGCCAGACCAAGCGCGAGCCGCGCGGTTTCTTCATTCCTGAATCCGTTTTGCGCGGCCCGGCTCGCGCCCTGTCCACCAGCAGCGCAACGTCCGGCGGCTTCCTTGTTGCGACCGAACTGAAAACGGGTGAGTTCATCGACCTTTTGCGCAACCGCCCAGTGGTGGAAAAGATGGGTTGCCGCCGACTCACCGGCTTGGTGGGTAACGTTGCCATCCCGAAATTGACGGGCGCGGCTACCGCCTACTGGCTGCCGGAAAACGGGACTGTCACTGAAAGCGATCAGGTCTTTGGTCAATTAGTCTTGACACCGCACCGGCTGGTCGCCGACACCGCGTTTAGCAAGGAATTGCTGGCGCAAAACTCCGTCAGCACCGAGGCTATTGTCCGGGATGACTTGAATCGCGTTTCAAATCTCGCCCTTGACCTTGCCGCCCTCTGCGGCAACGGTGCCAATGGCCAGCCCCTGGGCGTCTATAACACGCCCAATGAGGATACACAGGTGACATTTAGCGCATCCGCCACATGGGCCAAAGTCATTGCCTTTGAAACCGCCGTGGCCACGGCCAATGCGGACTTTGGTTCGCTGGGCTGGATTACTTCGCCCGCCGTCCGGGGCAAATGGAAAGGCATCGCCAAGGCTACCAACTATCCTATTTTCCTTTGGGAGAATGATACGCGGCCCGTGGGTGAAATGGGCGCGCCGGAAGGCCAGGTGAATGGCTACCGCGCCTTGGTCACTAATCAAATTGGCGCAATCGCCTACCAAGGCAACCCCGGCAACGGGGTTATCTTCGGCAACTGGAACGACCTGGTCCTGGCTGGCTGGGCGGGCGTTGATTTTGTGCTTGACCCGTATAGCTTGAAAAAGTCCGGGGAAATTGAAGTGACTCAAACGCAATGGGCCGACGTTGGCATCCGCCACTCCACAAGCTTTGTCACCAGCGCGGACAGCGGCGCGCAATAAAACTTTCAAATCCGCAGCTTGATCGGCCACGGATTGAAAAATTCCGCTTGTTCTCTTTCGCGGGGGGCAGGCGGATATTTTTTCATTTCAACAGCCTCGCGATAGTGCTGTTAAGGTGCAATAAGCGAACATAAGCGGACAGAATTTGACGCGACTTGGATTTATTTTTGGCCGGTTTCACCTCTCAAAATGATTAATTGTGGCACAATTAAACCGAATGTTTTCCCGCTGGTGACGCGCTCATGCTATAATCACACCAGATGAGCGAAACAAACTAAGTTTCAGTAGCCAAGCGAGAGCGAGTGAGACGTTCAATATTCTTGACCAAAAAGCAAGTAGCGGCGCGCCTGGCCTGCACGACGAGAACCATTGACGCCTGGCTGACACGCGGCTTGCCGCATTACCGGATGGGGCCGCGCCGGGACTTATTCAAGTGGCCAGAAATAGAGGAATTCTTGAGCAAATTTCGTTGTGTTCGCCTCGGCAAATGCGAGGGAATAAAGTAACAAACAAAAAACAGTCAACGTCAATAATATGGATATGAAGACAAGAGAAAAAAAGATGCACTACGTTATCGCGGTTGCGGACCAAACGGGGGCCAAGCCGCTCGCGTGGGATCGGTTTTTAAGTGCCGCGCCCAAACCGGACGCATCAGAGCAGGTCAAACAGTTCAATGGCTCTACCTGGCACATTCTACGCGACAAAGGATTGTCATTTCTGAGCAAGTTAGTTGAATTGGCATCACGGCACGGCATTACCATGCACATATTATTCCTTAAAAAAGCTCCGGATGATTGGACGACGATATCGCCTGCCGCAAACCATAACTAGCATGAGTGCTGTAAACACAAGAAATCTAACTGCCCCCGCAACCGATGTTGTGGAAGATAATTCACAATTTGCCCTGGAAAAAGCCAGTCACTTCGATTTTGCACTGATTGATGAGCGGCTGGGGTTTGTTGTCCCGTCTAATCCGTTGCTTACCGACAACGACGCCCGCATTGACGCCGCCGCCTTCCTGCTCGGTGAAATTTGGACGTTTCTGGCCGAGGCGAAGTCTCTACAAGCTATGGGGGGACGCGCTCTTGGCATGATACTTTGCCAGAGGCCTAACCTGATTGCCAGGCTGCCTGATAGCACATTGCGCAAGTTGTTTGGAGTGGACAGAGTAACGCTTGCCAAATATATAATGAGCGCAAGTTCGCGGTTTGGCTTTAGAAGCGTGCGTAAGTAGTCCTGCCGCTGGCATAATAAAAAAATCCCGCTCATGGCGGGCTACCATGAACGGGGTTCGGAGATGACAGACAATGTTATGGGCTTGTCAACTTCTTCGGTGCAATTTTCAATCCAACCTCGGAAATTCCGAGGTTGGACAAGCCCGCACAGGCCACAACCGCCGCCGACTGTGAACGGTTTGCGTCTTTTCAACTGTAATATTATTACAGTTCGCCGCCTTTTGCGTCGATGTTTCCGTCGATCTTTTTTCCTCTTTCTTATTCAGCACATAGACTTTCGCAGCCCCATCACCGGGAATCGGTCAACTGTGAACCGTTCACAGTTGCGGCGGCGGGCTTGACGGCATATTCTCTGCCATCCTTGCCCGTTCGAGTTGCAGCGGCTGCAATAGAATTGCTGTCGTCCGAGCCCGCCAACTGCAAAAGTCTTGCAGTTGAAACCCCGCCAGGTGTAATAATATTACACCTGAAAAAACGGAAACCGTTGCCGCGCCGTGAGCAGGCACCCTGCCTCTTCCAATCCATGCCTAATCTCACCTAAGTTGACAAACCGCCCATTTATAGGGCGGGCAGAATATTGAAGTCCGTAAACGAATAAAGGAAAACAATGCTACAGACTACTATTCATTTGGTCGGGGTGATTCTTAATACAGACCCGACAATCGACGCGCAGGAACGCACGCGCATTTTACAACTACTTCAACCTGGATCCGCGTCGTCGGATCCGCCGCCACTGGAATTGCACTTGATCACCAGGCAAGAAGTTGCCCGCCGTCTGAATCGCACCGTGCGGACCGTGGATAGTCTCCCGTTAAAAAAAGTCCGCTTGCCTGGCAGAAAGACTGCCGCCGGTTTTCTCGAAAGCGACGTGGATGCGTTCATTAAGCAAGCCTGTGTTTCCAGTCTTTAAGCCCCCCTGTGATAAAAGCCAAACCAAAATGAGCGATTCTGAAAACAAAAATGCGCCCGCCATGCTACAGGCGAGCGCAGAAATGAAGGAAACCAATGACAACAATGCGACAGTTGTCAACCTTGCTTCCCTGCCTGCGCCCGTCCAACCTACAGACGGCGCGGAAAAGCCTTGGCAATTACCGCTTGAAAACTCGCAAGCTATTGCCGCGCCACATGCCGCCAGTGCATTCTATCCGCGCCGCGCTTTTCCGAATCAAAAAGGAGCGGGCCGCGAGGGGTATATTTGGCAGGACAAGGCAATCATTCTTCGCATCCTTGACCAGCTTGGAACGCGGGCAACTAATGGCCTTGCGGTTTACCTGGGTTTGACCCGCATCTCTGGCGAGTTGAAAAACGCCCACACCTTCAAGTCGTCCATAAGCCGCATTGCTTCAATGGCCGGAATGAGATGGAGAACCGCCCACAAAACCTTGCACGAATTGCAATCGGAAGCCGGGGTTATTCGGATTGAAACCAGCAAGGCCAATAATGGCATCGCCAATGATAAAAGCACTTATACCCTACTGCAAGTTTTGCATACCCCCCCACCGCAGGATTTGCACTCCCCCCTATGCAAACGACGACCGCCGTTATTTGCCGAGAGTAAGACTTATAATATCCCTACAGGGGATATTATAAGTAGCAAAGAGAAAGATACGGGTAGTGCGCCGCCTGCTGGCTTGCGCGCTGGGGGCGCGCAGCACGGCGATGCGCAGACCGCAAGAAGGCCGAGCAAGGGAAAGGGGGCGTTTTGACATGCCCTACACTGGAATTTGCAAAGCCTGTCATAAGCCAATGACGGGCGGGTATAGCGTCGGGGACTCTCTCTATTGCTCTGTAGAGTGTTACCGGCCAGCGCAACTAGCTCACGAGGCGGCACTCCGCAAAGATTTTTGGCAGCAATGTCCCGCCTATTACTCCAATGGCGTGGATATGGCAAAGGCCAAACGTCCCGACCATTTGGAGTATGTCAGAAAATGGAAACCTGATGAACGAACCGGGCTGATTTTGATCGGCGAATCCGGCCTGGGCAAAACATGGTCTGAATATGCCCTTGCCGCCGAATTAGCCGCCCAGGAAATAACGTGTGAGATTTGGCGAGGTCGGGACTTTGGGAAAGAAGCTATCAAACGCATCTGGCTTACAGACGACGAGCACCTCGATAAATGGGTGGAGCATCTTTGCGGCGACCTTGGCGTGCTTATGCTTGACGATGTTGATAAGATGGGACTTACCGACGTTCCGGTAGGAACGCTCTTTGACGTGGCAGACCGCCGGGGCAAAGATGAAATGCCGTTAATTATTTCACTCAACACGCATGGCAGCGTCTTTGCGGCGGCTATGGATGCCAAACAGAAAAACGGAATGAAAATCGGCGATGCCATTATCCGGCGATTTCGCGATTCTTGCTACACGGTGAATTTTGATGAGCCTGACATTTCCCGCGCCATTGCCCCGCCGGGCACTAATTGACTTTGAACCATGAAAACCAGTAACCCGGCCAAATTCAAAACCCGCAATTGGCTAGTCTGCGATTGTGACAAATGCGGAGAGGTATGGATGGCGGCCAGCGGCAATGCGATTGCCCGTGAATTCGGTAAATCATCCTGCCCATTCCGTGACCGCAACGCCATAAAACCAAAACACAAATGGCACCGGAGGCACCACCGGCGCGCCCAGAAACCCGCAACGGTCTTGCTGTATCAGTATTGGAAAATTGGACGTGACGCCAGACGCCTGGCACGTCAGCAACGGTGCCTTGCTTCAAAATAGCTCATGGCCCGATTGTCCTACACGCTGGCTCGCGGGCATGGCCGATCATCCACGCGCCAGTCCGTCAAAAGCCCCACAACGCATCGCAGCACGCCAAGCCATGATGAGCCAAGAACACAATCAAAGCCCCGCTCAAGTCATCGTCGGCACGCGGCAGCCTATCACACAGAATTGATACCAAGTCATCGCAATCCGAGGATGGATGGACACGCCAGCCAAGGTGACAGCCAATGGCAAGGGCCAGCCATAGCTTGACCGCAGGATGCCCGCCAGCAAGCCGGGCTTTCAGTCAGTGTGATGTTTGCCAAGGACGATCAGGACGCGCCTGCGGGCAACGTCGGCACTCCTACAGGGCTAAATTCTTCGGGTCCTTCCTGTCGTTTTCAGAAAGCGGGTTGCCAAGCGCCCCTTTTGCAGCTAGAGACAGGATTTTTGATTTAAAAACACCAAAGAGGATTAACAATTTCTTTTTTGCATTTCTACGGGCTATTCGCCCGCCATGTCGCGTCGGTTGACAAGCAAGCCTTAGATGTCAGTAACAATTTTAAATGATATTTTATGACTGATTCAGCGTATGGCCCAAAGCATTTGAGGGGAGCCTTCCCGGATGCCATGTTCGCCAGTGATTTGGCGGTATGGTTCAATCTGTCGCAATTAGCCGCCAACATTGGCGCGACCCGCACCGTCATTTACGGACTGGTTAGGGACGGGGCAATCAAAATTGATGGTTGCACTGATACCGGCCAGCCCTTGTTCCGCGCCAGTGAGCTAAACACCGCCCGCGATATTTTCCTGCGCCATGCGGGCCGAATTTGATTCATTCCAAACGTCACGCCTAAACCCCCACGACCTTTTTATGAACCCACCAAATACCCCATCGCCTCTCTTTCCCTCAAAAAACCCCGCGACCGGCAATCAACCCGGCCAGCCCGACGCCCCTTCAATGGCGCAGGACGCCGCCCTGATTTCCAAAAGCACAAGGCCGCTATCCGCCGATGATAGTGCGTCAGTCATTCGGAAAAAGGCCACGGCCCTGGCTGCGGCGGTCGGCTTCCGGGGCTTCACTGCTCAAATCAAAAGCACCCTCGGCGAACAAATCGCCGCATTGAAGCAGGATTGACAATGAGTCTCAACCCCATGCGCGACCGCGCCAATCTGCGCGCCAAAATATTTGGCCATGTGTTCACATTCACCATGCCTGCGGCCGTCACCGGCGGGGATGACAATACGGCGGAACTGATATTGGCTGATGGCCGCGACCAAGATCAACCCTTTGGGAAAGCGCGCTTTGATTTTACGGAAGGCACACGCGATGCCGCAAAAATTGACCTGACCGCCATTAGGGCGGCGGGTGTGTTACTGGACGGCCTACCCATTCGCCCAAAATCCATCACAGTATCACCAGTAGGAATTGTCGCGCGGCTGATGCAATGTCACCCGCGACGATTCGACGGCGCAAGCCTTTCTCTAACCTACCAAGTCAAGAGCTTTTGGCGCGTTAAAGTGGGCGACCCTTTCGACATGCAGGCATTCAAAATTCTTTCGGTCACAGTCGGAAATCCACAACCCTTAAATTAAGGAGATACATATACATGACAGTTAATACCACAATACCACAGCAAGCGCACGACAGGATTAAAACTTTGTTTGTATCCAGCGAATTCAAGCGCGAAAATCCATGCGAGATAGTAAGCACGAACGATACGACCCGCACAGTCACTTATGCTTTTCCTAGCGGAGGCACAGCCAAGCAATCATACGGAGAGGAAACTTTCCATTTGAATGGACTGGAAGTTGCTTTTGCAAAAGACAATTTTGTGTTGGTTGACGGTGACGGGAGCAAGGCGGTTGCAAGTCTTGTCTGCATAAAATTGGACGGGGAATTTATTAACGTCGTCCTCCGATATACCAGCGGCAAGAATTATGCCGCTGCCGCTGCCGTTGCCGCTGGCAACACACGGATGGAACTTGAATATCATAATTTGCGATGGCAACTGCAAGGCTGTAGCGAAGTAACCATAATCAATGTTGCGGTAAAAGGTGTGGGCATCTTAAGCCCGGCTTTCAAGCGCAAACAACCAAGGGCAAAAATTCCTGACCTATGCCTCGCGCCAGTTACTCAAATTCGCCCGGTTCGGTTTGACGCGGAGAACCGGCGCGGAAATTGTACAGTGGACGCCGCCAAGCGCGAGGCGGTCGTGGAATGGGTTGCGAATGACCCCTACGAGCGCGCCGATGGCGAGAATTACTCTCTTGACCCTAATTGCTTGTTTGGTGGGATTCTCAACCGGCCAGTCTATCCAAGTGTCGGTGGTGAAGCGGTGGAAGACGCTTTGCCGGTAGGAAAAATTATTGCTTGTTGGTGGGAGAAAGAAACCATTTACGATCCCACCTATGAGGCGGCGCACAGCGGCGCAAAGCGTATCACCTGAATCCGGCGTGAAAAGCGCCGGTTTTCTCAGAAAATGGCCGAAAACACGGGGTTTTGTCAAACGGGTTGTGCAGCAGTCGGTGAATTTTCAAGGTATCCCTATCGGTGTTCCAA
>Ga0182030_10002916_pt1 | contig 36430 bp, 32 predicted proteins | sample 812S3MmetaG_FD_121299 | JGI IMG/M metagenome (GOLD analysis project Ga0182030, IMG submission 121299) | Permafrost microbial communities from Stordalen Mire, Sweden - 812S3M metaG (Illumina Assembly) | ecosystem: Environmental > Terrestrial > Soil > Wetlands > Permafrost | place: Sweden...
AGCGCCGCGATCTCACCAAGCCAAATCTCAAACGCTGTTGGGTCCATGGCGAACTCCCGTGTCGCACGGAGCGGCAGCCCGCTTGATAGCCGATTTCAACAAACAACGCGATAAGAGCCAAAATAATAATCATGCCCTTGGACACGGAATCACTCGACACATGGCGCGGCGACGCGCGTTAATTGCCAAAGCATCACCGAAAATTAACCTTTTGACAAATCCTCCGTGAAAAATCCGCGTTTGTTCATGCTATGTCGCTACTATGCCCCGTCAGGGCCAAAGATTTTGCCACGATAGCTCACGCTTTCGAGCCTCAAATCGCCCTTCGGCTCGAACGCGTCGGCGCGCAGCTTCAACTCGCCGTTCTGCAGTTCGAAGCCGAGCAGCGCATAGGCGGCCGATATCATCCTCGCCGCCGAGCCCGTATACCAAGCCCAGCCGCCGCGTCCCTCGTAGCCCTCACCCTCATAGACATCGGCGGGTTGCTGATGCGGCGGGAGGCCGTAGATATCCGCCTGCGCCGGCGTCGTCAGTTTGGAAAGCGGCGAGATGGCGACCCAACTTTGGTAGGCCTTCGCGAAAAGCGCCTCGGCGCCCGCGCCGTCGCCCTGCGCTCTCGCTTCGACGGCGAGCTTCGACAAGGCGTCCACGAACCACGAGACGCCGTGCGAATATTGCCCGCCGTTCTCGCGCACGCCCGGCGGATATTCCGCGCTGCGCCCGGGGTAAGGGCTCGAATGTTCGTCATATGCAGGCGAAACCAGCAGAATCCGATCTGGCCGCGCCAGGATTTTTAGCGCGCTTTCGATGGTCTCGCGGCCTCGCTCGGCGTCGACGGCGCCCGACAACACCGGCCAGGACGCGGTCATCGCGCTCATGGGCGTCAACTCGCGTCCATCATCTGCGAAGGCGCGCAAAAAGCGGTCGCCGCGCCAGCACTGGGCGAGCGCGGCGCAAAGTTTCGCCGCCTCGTCGCGATAGCGCGCGGCGCGCTTGGCGTCGCCTTTCGACTCGAACAGCGGCGCCATGTCGAGCAAAATTCCATGCAGGAAAAAGCCCATCCACACGCTCTCGCCGCGACCGCCCGCGCCAACCTGGTCCATGCCGTCGTCCCAGTCGCCCGTGCCCATCAAAGGCAGGCCATGGGCGCCGAAACGCGCCAGCGTATAGTCGATCGCCCTTGCGCAATGGCCGAGCAGCGTGTCCTTGTCGCGCGAGGTGAGCGGCACCGTCGCCTCGCCTTCCCGACCTTTGGGCACCGGCGGCGCTTCGAGAAATGGCTCGACGCAATCGAGTATGGCTGTGTCGCCGGTTCCGTTCACGTAACGCAGGGCGACATAGGGGAGCCAGAGATGCGGGTCCGAGGCGTGGGTGCGATCGCCAAGGCCCGTGCCGCCGTTCGGCGCCCGGTGCCACCATTTGACCGCATCGCCTTCGAAAAACTGATGTGCGGCGTGCAGCAGAATCTGCGCGCGGGCGCGCTGGGGGCTGAGAAAAATGAGCGGGATCACATCCTGCAATTGATCGCGATAGCCGGTCGCGCCCGAGCGCTGAGCGGGGCCGGTCCGGCCCCAAAGACGCGATGCGAGCAACTGATAGGGCAGCCAGTCGTTGACCATCCGATCGAACTCTGGCTGGTTGGTCTTGACGCGCAGCACCGAAGTCTCGGCGTCCCAGGCGGCGCGGCTCTCGTCCAGCGCGGCCTGCGCGAACTGCGGATCGCGGGCCAGCGCCGCGAGCCGCTTCGCGTCCTCTAACGAGCCGGTCTGGCCATGCGCCAGCACAACCAGCGCCTCGCCTCCCGCCACAACGTCGACGGATCCGCAGAAAGCCGCGACTTTGCGCTCGTGCGCGGGCGCGCCGGCGTCCGGATGGCCGTGCTCGACCATATAAGGCAGCGCGGGATCGCGACTCTCATGGCCAAGAAACCGCCGCCGCGAGCTTTCCGCGAACTCCGCATCGAGCGAGGTCGTGGCGAAGGCCCACCCCTTCACGAAATCATTGCGCGAATTACGAAAATACAGCGCCTTCAAGTCGTCGTCGGTCGCGGTTTGGATTGCGCCCAGACTGTCGTTCGGCGTCTCGTCAAGAACGATCTCCAGCATCGGCACGATTTCAAGCAGCCGTTCGTGATCGCAATTGTTGCGGATGCGCAACAATTTAAACTCGATTGGCTGGCATTTGGCGACGAACACCGTCAACTCCAGTTCGAGGCCGTCCCGCTGCGACCGGTAGGTTGCGACGCCTGGCGCGAAAGTCACATCATGGACGGCGTCGCGACGCCGCAGCGGAACGAAAGTGGCCGCGAAGGCGTCCTTGCGCGCGAGGTCATAGACGTAGATCGCCTGCCCCGCCGGCGCCATGCGGCCTTGGCCCAGACGAAACGGCGTAAAACTGTTGAGGCGCGAATTGCCGCTGAACGAGAATATGTCGCCGTCATTCGTCAGCACCGCGCCGACCCCAAGCGAGTTGGCGATCACATGCGCAAAAGGACGCGGCGTTCCGTTGGTCGTGACGAGGCTGCGCCCGTCGGCCGAGAAGGCGTAGCGGCGCTGCTCCGGCGCTGGCGGCATGAGCAGTTTGCGGCGGCGCGAGAGCGCGCGATCGAGAATTTCCGGCGCAACCGGCGTTATGCCAAGACACCGGGCGACGGTTTCGGTGGCGACTCCCATGTCGCGCGCCCAACCATCCAGAATCACGATCTCGGCGACGCCGCCCTCCGGCACGTCGATCTCGACGCTAAGACTGGCGCAGGGTTCGAAGCCGTACAGCAAACCTTCGTCTTCCGGGGAGCGCGGGGCGCCAAGGCCGAGCAGGCTGTCGGGCGCGTTTGTAGGTCCGAGCCCATAAAAGCGCGACTTCACGTCCTCATAGCCCTTAAGCGCGATCGTCGTCCCCGACGCCGCGCCGATGGCGTGAAAGCCGATCTCCGGCGAAAGTCGCCGGTCCGCCCGCCTGCGCGCGCCGCCCTTGAGCAGTCGATTTTGTGCAAACACCGCGCCGAGCGACTGCACGAACCAGGTGCCGATGTGAAGGGCGTTGTAGGCGGCGTCGCGCTGTTCGACGCCGGTTTCGTTCAGAACCCATTCGCGCAGCGAGGCGAGTGTGATTTTGCGCGAGCGCTGTTCGAGATTGACGAGCCGCAGCCGCGTCGTCTCCACCGCTTCGTTGGAGGCGAGCGAAATATGCGCCTCGACATCGAATCCCTGTTGCCGGCATTGGAAAAGCAGACGATTTTCGCCCTCGCTGGTCAGCGTGGTCTTGGCTCCGACGCCGCAGGTGGGCGCCTGCCCGAGCGACCACAAGGGCCCCTCGCCTTCGCGCAGGAACAGGAACCGCCCGCGCGGATAGGCGTGATCCTCGGGACGACGCGTGAGATCGATCGGCGGACCGCCGCGCGCGACGCCCTCGATGCGGGTCGCGCCCTGCCCGTCCTCGAACCATTCGCTGGTCATCAAGCCATTGGCGAGGCGCAAGGGACGCGACCCAGGCGCGCCGCCGGCGCCGGTGACGCCGATCAACGGCAATTTGCCGGCCCGCGCAAGCTGCATCAACAGGAAGACGATCAGCGCCAGCGCCAGCACGGCGACATAAATGAGATAGCCGTCCATCAGATAGGTGTACGACGGCGGCCGCATATGCGTCATCTGCTCGGCGCCGGTCCAGGCTTTGTCCCACTCGGCCCCGCGTGGAATATAGAAGGGCAGCAGCAGCGGCGCCCAGGTGCCGAAACGCCTGATGCCCTCGGGAATGGCGCGGCTGATCTGCGCTTTGCCGAGGAAGCGGGCGGCTTTTTCGTCGGCGATGTCGCCGCCGATGAAGGACAGATTGACCAGCGTCGCGACGCGCAACCCCATGTGGTCGAACCAGATCAAGACGCGCAGGCCGTCGAAGGCGAGCAGCGCCGTGAAAACATCGAGGCTCCACTGGCGGAATTCATTGTCCGGCAGGACCGAATTCATCCAGGTCGCGACGGCCGTGCGAACCAGGCCGTCCTGATTGTACCAGGTCGGATCCGGCGTCGCCTTCAGGAAGGAATAGATCACCGGGGCCATCCACAGACCCCAGCGCAAAACGCGCACGGCGTTTTCGATCAGCAGATCGAGCCCCTCGAAACTCGCCAGTTGACGCAGCGGCTTCAGGCTCCGTTGCACGAGCGCGGTGAGGAAGAACAGATTGATCGAGAATAACGGCGCCGCAAACACCCATTGAATGACGCCCGAAAGCGACTCGTCATAGAAAACCCGCACGCCGCCGTCGGCCATGCCGAGATCCGTCGCGCCCCACTTGGAGAACAGCGGGCGGATAATATAGGCGTTGACCGGGCGACCGTCGGCGCGATAGTCGAGCGACACATAGGCATGGAATTTCGAGATGATGGTCGCGACCTGGCCGCTGTCGAGATACCAGGCGATGGCCCCGGCGACCAGGCCTCCGAGCAAGGCTCCGAGCGCATAGACTCGCCAGCAGCGAAGATGCTGCCGGCGCTCCTGCCGCAGTTCGAGAGCGTCGAGAGCGGCGTCAACGCCGGCGAAAGCCACTATCCCCACCGCGCCGCCGAATAAAAACCGGTCGAGACCACTCGAACCCGGCAGGTCGAGATAAAGGGCCAGCCAAGCCCCGACCCCGGCGACGACGCCGCGCGCGTAATTCGACTCTCTCGCATATACGGCTTCGAGCCGGCCAAAAAACGGCGGTGTTGAATCGGTGCTCTCGACGATGGCGCGCGCCAACGGAAACAGCAGCGCGCCGAGAATCGCCGCGCCGAGCGGTCCGGAGGCGTTGATGACCGCGATGGCCGGCGCGAAGCCCAGAATCAGATTGGCTCCAAGCAGCAGTCCCATGAACACGAGACCGTAGACGAGGCCTTTTTGAGCGCCGCTTTTCCAATCGCCGAAGACGATGACCGACAGCGAGGCCGACCCCCGCAACAGGCCCGCGAGCGACTGCGTGACGAGATAAGTCTCGCCCCACAGGCCCGCCTGCGCCGCCGCCGCCGCAAGCGCCGCCGCGATTTGCGCGACCGGCGTGGGCGCATATGGCGTGACATAGACCGAAACCGCGGTCGCGATGTAGGGCGTTACGGCGGCGTAAAGCGCCGCGAGAAACAAAACGCCGTGCGGACGCCACTCGCGCGGCAAGAAGCGGCCAAGCGCCAGAGGCGCGCCGACGACAACGGCCTCGTTGACTAAAAACAGCACAATCGTGCGTCCGACGACGGTTTTCACGGACTCCGGCGCGTCGAATTTGAACAGCGCCGTCCGTCCCAATTCGACTGCGACGGGCGACCCGAGCGCAATGAGCAGACAAAACAGAAACGGCAATGCGAACAGCGCGGCGCGGATCGCCAGAGGCGAGCGCCCGGTGAGCCCGACGGAGCCCGACAGATAAATAAAGACCGCCGTCCCGGCGCCGCCGGGGGTCAACAAAAACAGGTTTTCAAGCGAGGTCGGCGCGCGCCACAACACCCCCGACCGGTCGCACAGCGCCGCGAGCGCGGCCACGGCGAGAAAATCCGCCGCCGCCAAAATGCGCTTTTGCCGCCGATCGAGCGTCGCATCGTGGCGTGAAGCCAGCAGATAAAGCGCCGTCGCCGCCAGCGCGCCCGCGAACAGGGCGTGGCCGAGCCCATTCGCCGCCTCGACCGACGCCGCCGCCAGCAGACCGGCTCCGAGGAGCAGTCGCTCGAGTTTGCGTCCCTTGGATTGCGTTCCGACGTCGATGGTGGCCATTACGCTCCCTTAAGCGCGCCCGATTCGCGTCGGACGCCGTGTTGCTTTGAGCTAGAATCAACGGCATTTATGTCAATGCTTTGCAGGAAAGCGGGGAAAAGTCGACCCCATGCTCAAAGGAGCCGAACGCGTTCGCACGCCCCTTCGCAGAAGCATCGGAAGCGTCTATAGTGAAAAAAGCGTAAACCCGCGCGTTTTTGGTGAGCGGACAAAAGTGGCTGACATGGACGATACCGGACGCGATGGCGGTTCCCCGCTGGAGCCTGCGCGGATCGGCGCCGGAGCCGTCAAAGGGAAGCCCGACGCGGCGGGAGGCGGCTTGGCGCCGCGCGCCGCATCGCCGCCAAGTCTTGAACAGCGCGTGACCAGTTTGTCCGCCGCGCTCCGCCGAGCCCGCATAGACAACGCGGCCCAGTCCAGCGTCCTCGCGGATCTGCGGGGAGCCGAAATCGCCCGGCTCGAGATTCTGCGCGAGCAACTCGATCCTGTGCTGGCGCAACTGCCCCGCAACTGCGACCTGTTCGACGTTGCGGTGTCGCCGGGCGAACGCCCGAGACTTTTCATTGATCAGATCGGGTTTGTCGAACTGGGCCGGGATCGCCGAACCTATCGTTTTTTGCAGGACACGCGGCACGGACGGATCAACATCTGCGAGAACGATAGGCCCGAGACGATGGTCGAGGCGATCACCGCCTATATCGCGCATCGCCTGATCGAGCGGGAAAAGGCCTTGGCGAATGATTTCGCCAGCGGCGGAGCGGGCGCCGCCGGAGCGGCAACAGCCGCGGCGCGCGCGCAAACCGCGGGACCAGGCCGAGCGGCGCAAAGTGACTTCTCCGTCCAAGCCTGGCGGATCTTTCTGTTTTTTGTCGAGTTGGTCGGCTCGGTGACCTTCTTCGGCCTCCTCGCAATGCTGGGACTATGGCTTTACCGCAACTTCAAGTAGCGGCGGGAGAATGCGGCGGGAGAATAAGGAACAGCAATGGCTTTCACGCGCAGATCGTTTTTGGCGGGCTTCGTTTCGTGCCCGCTGTGCGCCGCCGCCAGGGCGGAAGGCGCCCATTGGAGCTACGACGACGTCCAGAACTGGGGCTCGCATGATTCGGCCTCTCAGGCCTGCGCCATCGGCGGCGAACAGTCGCCGGTCAATCTGACCGGCGCCATCAAGGCCGACATTCACGCTCCCGCCTTGTCCTGGAAGCCGCAGGCGTTCAAACTCGCCAACAACGGCCACACGATCCAGGCCAATGTCGCGCCGGGAAGCTTCGCGGCCGCGGAAACAGGCGTGTTCGAGCTCAAACAATTTCATTTTCACACGCCCAGCGAACATGCGATCGACGGCGAGCGCGCGGCGATGGAGGCGCATTTCGTCCATGCAGGCGATCACGGCGACCTGCTGGTCCTCGGCGCGCTGATGCAGGCTGGCGGCGGTAACGAAGCTTTCGCCGCGCTCATGGCTGCGGCTCCGCCAACCGAAAGCGAAGTCGAGCTGAAAAAGCCGATCGACGCCGAGGCGCTATTGCCGAAGGCGCGCCATTTCTTGCGCTACGAGGGCTCGCTGACGACGCCGCCCTGCTCGGAAGTGGTGAACTGGTATGTCTTTTCCGCGCCTGTCGCGGTCGCGGCGGACGATATCAAGACTTTCGCGAAGCTGTTCCCGATGAACGCCCGCCCGCTGCAACAGTTGCATCGGCGCGTGCTGCTGACGGATTAAGCGTCGGCGTCACAAGTCCAGCGCGCCCAAATCCACAACCTCGCCGCTCGCCTCGTCGAACCCGCGCGCCCGGCCCTTTACACGCACTTCAGTCCCCGCGCGCGAAATCGAAAACAAATGATACGCCGCGCCTGGGCGATGCGTTTCCGCGCGCGCCGAGGCCGAGGCGACGCCCACCACGGGGACGGCGCCGCGAGGGCCGGCCAGACGATGCAGGCTCTGCGTGTGGTTGTGGCCGTGCAGCACCAGTTCGGCGCCGCGGCGAGCGATGACTTCCTCGAAGGCGCCGGCGTCGTCCAGCCCGCGCAGCGCCCGCGCGCCGCCGCGATGTGGCGGATGATGCAGCATGACGACGCGCGCGAGACCTTCCGCCTCCGTCCGCTCCAGTAGCGCCGCCAGCCGCGCGCATTGGTCCGGCCCAAGCCGCCCGGAGGCGACAAACGGCGCGGTCGGCACGCCGGACGAAAGCCCGATCAACGCGACGCCCTCGCGCCGGCGCAGATAGGGAAAGCCCGACTCGCCCTCGTCGCTGCTTGTCCAGGGCGCGAAGCCTTGCGTCAAAACGGAGAGCGACTGCGGAACATAGGCGTCGTGATTGCCCGGTGAAAAACTCACGTCCTGCGGCCCGCCAAGCCGGTTCAGCCAGTCTCGCGCCAGCGCAAGTTCGGCGGCAAGGCCAATGTTGACGATATCGCCGGTCATCGCGACATGATCCGGCCGTTGCGCCAGGAGGTCGTCGACGAGCCGGCCGAGCCGCGACATGTCGTGCTGGGCGGCGCGCTTGCGCAGCCAGTTCACATAGCCGGTGGCGCGCTTGCCCAAAAGCTCCGCGAGATTGGGACGCGGAATCGGGCCGATATGGGCGTCGGAGAGATGGGCGAGGAGGAAGCTCACGCCGTTCACGCCCCCCCGATCAATACGCCGGCGGCGAGCACAATGGCGCCGCCGAGCACGATCTGAAACACCGCCTGTAGGAAGGGCGTGTCCATGTAGCGCGCGCGCACATAGGCGATCGCCCACAGCTCGAAAAACACCACCACCCCGGCGATGGTCGTGGCGATGCGAAAATGATCCGGCAGGGAGTCGGGCACGAGATAGGGCAAGGAATGCCCGAGCCCGCCGAGCGCGGTCATCAACCCGCAAATTCCGCCGCGCAGCAGGGGCGAGCCGCGTCCGGTGAGCGAGCCGTCGTCGGAAAGCGCCTCCGCGAAACCCATGCTGATGCCGGCGCCGATTGAGGCGGCGAGGCCGACGAGAAAGGTCGGCCAATTGCTCTGCGTCGCGAAGGCCGCCGCGAACAGCGGCGCCAGCGTGGAGACCGAGCCGTCCATCAGGCCGGCGAGGCCGGGCTGCACATATTGCAGCAAGAACATGCGATGGCGGGTGTGCTCCTCCTCCTCGACGGCGCTCCTTGTCAGCGTAGCGGCGCCGATGCGCTCGGCGATCACCTCGTGACCGTGCTCCATGGCGGCGAGGTCGCCGAGAAGCTTGCGCACGCCAACGTCCGACGACTGATCGCGCGCCTTCTCGTAAAAGCGCCGGCTCTCGAACTCCATCGTTTCCGCCTGTTTGCGGATGGTGTCGAGCGAGAGATTCTTGGTGAGCCACACGGGACGCCGGCGCAAGAAACCCTTCACATCCTCTCGGCGGATGGGCGGGAGATGTTCGCCGAAGCGCTTTAGATATTGTTCGAGCAGCAGATGGCGGTGGCGCGTCTCCTCTTTCGACATCTGCTCGAACAGTGTGGCGGAAGCCGGATAGCGCTCGGCGAGATCCTCGGCGAAACACATGTAGATGCGACCGTCCTCCTCCTCGGAGGTGATGGCCAGCGCCAGGATTTCGCGTTCGGTGAGTTCCGAGAAGGCCTTCAAGCGCTATGACTCCGATTGGCGACGGGAATAAGCCCGCAGCCGGGTCAAAACCTTCTAGAGTGTCGCGGCGGTTTTTGCCATAGATTGCATGACCCCTCTTCGCGGCGAGTCCCATGACCGAAAAAACACAAAGGCCCCGCGCGGCTCTGGCGACGCGCATCATCACCTTCGCCGCGCTGTTCCAGCGGCCGATGACGCTTGGCGTGCGCGCCCTGGTCGTCGACCCCGCCGGCAGAGTGCTGCTGGTGCGCCACACTTATGTGCCGGGCTTTTATCTCCCCGGCGGCGGCGTCGAAGGCGGAGAAACGCTGCTGGAGGCGATGACGCGCGAACTCGTCGAGGAAGGCAATATCGTCGTCGAGGGCGCGCCCGCGCTGTTCGGGGTCTATCTCAACCGCGCCGCCTCGTCCCGCGACCATGTGGCGCTGTTCGTGGTGCGCGCCTTTCGCCAGACCGGACCGCATGTTCCCGACCGGGAAATCGCCGAAGCGAAGTTTTTCTCCCCCGACGCGCTGCCCGACGACGCCACGCGGGCGACGCGGGAACGGCTCGCCGAGGTTTTGCACGGCGCGCAGGCGTCGCCCTATTGGTGAGTGGCGCACATCGTGAATAACCACCTCGTCCTTGGACGCACGGTTATCCGGCAGCGATAGGGAGGGGCCGCCACACGGCGCAGGCGCCCCTTGCTCGTGGGGCCGGCCCGAGGAGAGCGCAACAACAGATTGACGACGGCCAGAAATATCGCCGCAAGCAGGCGCATTACAGGCCACGCCGACGGCGACCCGCTTGAATACGACCCGCACGGCGCTAGTTGCCTCGGCTAAAGCCAGCGTCTCGGCGCATCGGCTCCGCCTCTTCAAAGCGTCTTCGATCGTCCGACAAGGGACGAGGCGTCGGGGTGGGAGAACAAAGGGAAAACGCCATGAACGATTATAAATTAGCCAAGGGCCCCGCCACGCCGGGAAAAGAAGGCGACAAATATACCGGCATGCGCGAAATGCAGTTTTCGCTGACCCCCAGCGTCCTCCTCTGCGGCGCGGGAGGGGCAATCCTCGGGGCGATACTCTCGCTTTGGGCGACGAACGACATAGGGATCGTTGCGGCGACCGTGGTTGTCATGGGGATCCTGTCGGGCATTTTCGGCATGTTCCTCTGACGCCTCGCTAAATTTTCGCTCTAGGGCGGAGAGCGCCGGCCTAAAACGCCAGCGCTCCCGCTGCCGCCGCCGATAGCAGACACAAATCGTGCAACGCCAGCGCGAGGCGCGGCGGGCGGCCTTGGTCGTGCAAGAGCCGCATCGCGCCGACATTGACCAGCGACCAGCCGGCGCCGACGGTCATCAGGGCCGCCGTGATGCCGCCGACGTTCGTTCCCGTGCGCAAAACGCTCAAAGCGAGCAGCATCGCGACGAGGCCGCCGACCATGGCGGCGACCGGCGGCGCCAGCTTGGGCCAGCGCGCGGCGAGCGCCGCCGGCCCGTACATCGCGAGCAGATGCCAGGCCATCGCCGCGCCGATGAAGCCGCGCGACGCCTGGCACAGCGAGAGCTGCAACGGTCCGTGCAACATCCCCGCCGCCATGAGGAACCAGCCCAGCGCGCCAGCGAACGTCGCGGCGAAAAAGCGCCAGGACAGGGCGACGCCCGGTCGCGCCTCCAATCTTATCGGGGCGACCGCGTGCGGCAGACGGGTCGCCAGCCACAGAGCGAGCGCATGCAGCGCCGCCGCGAGGATCAGCAACGGCCCGACGCCCTGGCCGAACAGTCCGGCAAGCCCGATCAGCGCCGGCGCGCCCCCCGCCGCCACCGCGCCCCCAGTCAGAACCACGAGCCCGGCGCGCGTCGCCAGCGCCGAGCCGCGCGCCGCTATGTGGCGGTAGAACAGAGCGAAACCCTGAGCGAGACCAAGCCAGAAAGCGCCAAGGCACAGCGCTCCGAAATTGCCGTGCGCCGCCGCGAAGGCGGTGAGCAGCCCACCCGCGACGCCAAGACTGGCCCCCAGCGCAAAAGCGGAACGGCGCCCGAAGGCGTCGATCAGCAACGCCGCCGGAAAGGTCGCGAGCGCCGCGCCGACCAGCAGCAGCGCATAGGGCCAGCCGAGCCGATCGAGCGTCGGCGCGAGGAGACGGCTCGCCTCGGGCAAAGTCGAGAGCACCAGAGCCTGCGCCAGCGCCGAGAGGCCGAATCCGGCGGCGAGACGCCCGAGATCATGCGCGTCGAGCGCGTCGTCGCCGGCCTCGATGCGGCCGCAGAGGCAGGCCAGTTCGCCGGGGCGCACTCTGAGATCGTCGACGCTCATCGCCCCTCCTCGATGTCGTCGTTCGACAGCACGCGCTGCGCGGCGCCGTCGAGATCGTCGTATTGCCCCGATTTCAGCGACCAAAGAAATGCCATCAGGCCGACAAAGCCCAAGGCCAGCGCCAGCGGCACGAGAAACAGCAATACGGTCATGGCCCGCCCTCCCGAAGCGCGCCCTCGGAAAGCGCGCGCGCCTGTTTGCCCGTGCGAAGAGCGTTCAGCGTCACCAAAAGCGAGGAGCCCGACATGGCCGCGGCGGCGATCAGCGGCGTCAACAGCCCGAACATGGCGAGCGGCGTCGCCAATAGATTGTAGATCGCCGATAATGCGAGGTTCTGGCGCATGACGCGCTGCGCCTGGACGCTGGTCTCGACTGTCGCCAGAACGGGCGCGAGGCGGTCGCCCAGAAACACCGCGTCGGCCGCCGCTTGCGTGACCTGCGTCGCGTCAATCGGCGACATTGAGGCGTGGGCGCTGGCCAGCGCCGGGGCATCGTTGAGGCCGTCGCCGATCATCAGGACTTTTCGGCCCGCCGCCCGCAGCGCCTCGATCCGCGCCACCTTGTCGGCGGGTTTTAGCCCGCCGCGCCAATCGACGACATCGAGCGCGCTAGCGATGGACGCCACCGCCTCGGCGCGGTCGCCCGAAAGAATTTCGATGGCGAGGCCGCGCCGCGTCAGCGCCCCGACGACCGCCGCCGCGTCGCCGCGCAAGGTCTGGCGCAGTTGGAACAGCGCGTGACGCGCGCCGTGGCGGAAAGCGACCAGCGAGACGTCCGGCGCCAATGCTCCGAGCGCCGCAACCTCCTCCTCAAGCCCGCAAAAACCAGGCGAGCCCAACCGCGCTTCGACGCCCTCGATCTGCGCGCGCACCCCCTGCCCGCGCTCCTCGGTCGCATCGGCGAGCAAAGGCGCGTCGGGCCGCGCGCGCGCCACGGCCTGGGCCAACGGATGGCTGCTGGCGCGCGCAAGGCCCGCTGCGAGTTCAAACAAATCGGGAGCGATGTCTTGCGCATTGACGACGCAAGGGTGCGGCGAAGTCAGCGTGCCGGTTTTGTCGAACACCACCGTGTCGATTTGCGCGAAACGTTCGAGCGCGTCGGCGGCGTTGAGCAATACGCCGCCCCGGAACAGCGCGCCGCTGGCCACCACCTGCACCGCCGGCACGGCGAGCGCGAGCGCGCAAGGACAGGTGACGATCAGCACGGAGATGGCCGTCACCAGCGCGTCGTGAACCGAGGCGCCGCGCCAAAGCCAAAACAGCGCCGTCGCCAGCGCGGCCAGATGCACCACAGGCGCATAGAAGCGCGAGACGCGATCGGCGAGACGCACATAGCGCGAGCGCGCGGCGGTGGCTTTTTCCAGCAGGCGTTCGATCTCGCCGAGCAGCGTGCCGGCGCCGGCCGCCACGACTTCCAGCGTCAGCGCCCCGTCGTCATTCAGGCTGCCGGCATAGACTCGCTCGCCGCTCGCGACATGCCGGCGCGCGGTCTCGCCTGTAACGAGACTCTCGTCGAGCGTCGACGCGCCGGCGATCACCACGCCATCGGCCGGCAGAACTTCGCCCGGACGCGCGAGCACGCGGTCGCCGCGCCGCAACTGCGCCGCCGCGATCATCGTCTCCTGGCCATCGGCGCCGAGTCGGCAGGCGAGTGGCGCCCTTAACGCCGCGAGATTGGCGGCGACGCTGCGCGTCTTGCGACGCATCGCGGCGTCGAGATAGCGCCCGAGCAAGAGAAAGGCGAGCAGCATGATCGCGCTGTCGAAATAAGCGCGCTGCGCATGGGTGAGCGTCTCGTAAACCGACATGGCCAAGGCGAGCACGACGCCGAGCGAGATCGGAACGTCCATGTTGAGTCGGCGCGCGCGCAAGGCGTTAAACGCGCTCTCGAAGAACGGCTGGCCGGCGAAAGCCGCCGCCGGCAGCGCGATCAACGCCGAGAGGCCGTGGAACATATCGCGCGTCGCCGCGTCAATATCGGCGCCTTCGCCGATCCACACGGCGGCGGACAGGAGCATAATGTTCATCGCCGCAAAGGCGGCGATGGCGAGACAGCGCAGCAAGCGCTTCGAGGTCTCCTCTTCCGCGCGCTCGCCGCTGGCGAGTTCGAAGGGATGCAGACGATAGCCCATGCGGCGCAGACGCTCGAAGACCCCCGCGAGCTCAAAAGCGCTTTCGCGCCACTCCAGCGACAGTCGCCGGTTGGTGTAATTGACGCGCGCGGCGATGAGGCCGGGGAGATTGCGCAGGGCGGATTCTATATCGCCGATGCAGGCGGCGCAGGTCATGCCCTCGATCGCCGCCTCGAAGCGAAACGAACCGTCGTTGCCGCGCGTGACAAGCGCCTCGAAGTCGAGAGCGGGCGCGCTCATGGCGGACTCAATCGATTTGCAGGCGGTTGCGGGAACGGAAGACCTCGCGCCCGCCCTGCGAAGCCGCCAATTCAAGATCACGCGCGCCCGGAGTTACGACGACCCGGGCCTCGAAACGGCCGGGCGCCGTCTCTTGCAGCTTCGCCAGCACATCCTGTTTCTTATCGACAAGCGAGGCCAGATTGGCCGCGAGTTCCACGCCCGAAATATCGCCGCCCTTGGCGTCGCGCGCCAAAACCAAAATCCGCGTCTCGCCGGTGGCCTGCCGCTCCAACGACGCGTCGACCTTCCAGCCGCGCGCCGCCTGTTCGCGCGCGCTGGCGATTTCGCGGTTGTAGGCTATTCCATGCTCATAAGGATGCGCGTCGACCTCGCCGCTGAAGGTCGAGAGCGCGGAATAGACCATGACGGCGTTGACGGAGCCGATCACGCCGAAAAACGCCAGCAGCATGGCCAGCACCTTCCAGCCGGTGAGCGGCCTGCCCTTGTCGGCTTCATTCTTGCTCGGAACGAGATCGTAAGACGACATTGCGGCTCTCCTGCTCATAAAGGCGCTGCGGCGCTAGCGCCAAAGGAATACGTCCTTCGCGGCTATGCTGGCGTCGCCGTCGATTTCGCGCGCGGTGAAGACCAGCGGCAGCGGCGTGTCCGCGCCATGAGCGCCGCGCATCGTCACCAGCACGCGCGCCTCGCGCGTCTGATCGGCGCCGACCTCGACGAGGAGGCGCCCCTGCGTATCCGCCGTCTCGCCCACGACGTCGATCTGCGCGCCCGCCGCGCCCGCGATCTCCACCGCGAACCGCCGGGTCTGCGCTTTCATGTTCGAGATGCGGATCGTATAGGCGTTGCGCACGCTCCCGTCCTTCAGCGTCACCGTGAGAGGGTTGCGGTCGTGCAGAACGTTAAGCCGCATATCGCCGCGCGTGGCCAGAGTGAACAGCATGAAGCCGCCGATGGCGACGATCAGCGCCGCGTAGACGATTGTGCGCACGCGGATCGGCTTGTAGATCGACGGTTGCCCGCATTGGCGGCGCTTGATGTTCATCTCGGTGTCATAGGCGATGAGCCGCGTCGGGCGGCCGATCTTCTCCATCACGCCATCGCAAGCGTCGATGCACAATCCGCATTGGATGCAGCCGAGCAAGGCGCCGTGACGAATATCGACGCCAGTCGGACAAACGGCGACGCATTGGCCGCAATCGATGCAATCTCCCGCCGCCTGGCCGTGCGCGCGCAGCAACGCCGCATGTTTCAGCGATTCGCGCGGTTCGCCGCGATCATAGCGGTAGGTCACGTTGAGCGCGTATTCGTCGGTCAGCGCCGCCTGGATGCGCGGCCAGGGACACATATAAAGGCACGTTTGCTCACGCATGACTCCGGCGAGCACATAGGTCGTGAAGGTGAAAATGCCGATCCACATATAGGCCAGACCGCAACCCGGCGCGAAAGTGGCGAGCTTGTGGACGAGCGTCGGCGCGTCCTCGAAATAAATCACCCAGGCGCCGCCCGTCCACCAGGCGATCAGCAGCCAGAGCGAATGTTTCGCGATTTTTTCGCGGATCCTTTGGGCGGTCCACGGCCCTGCGTCCTTGCGCATGCGCTCGCGCGCGTCGCCTTCGATCCAGCGTTCGCTCATCTGGAACAAATCGGTCCAGACCGTCTGCGGACACATGTAGCCGCACCAGATGCGGCCAGCGACGGCGTTCATCAGGAACAACGTCAGCGCGGCGACGATCAACAGGCCGGTGGCGTAATAGACCTCCTGCGGCCAAATCTCGATGAAGAAGAAATAGAAGCGGCGGTGTTCCAGATCGACCAGAACCGCCTGCGACGGCTCGCCCACACCGCGGTGCCAGCGCACGAAAGGCAGCAGATAGTAGATCGCCAGCGTGAGCAGCTGAATGCCCCATTTGATCCGGCGAAATTCGCCATCGACCTTCTTGGGGTAAATTTTGCGCGCGGGCGCATAGAGGGCGCCGTCGGCATTGCCGTGGGACGCGGTCTCCGAACTGGACAAGCTAGGCCCTTTCCTTGAGTATGAGCGGAGCCGCGCACCCGCCTCTGCATGAGGCCGGCGCGCGAGCCCTTATTGGCCGCCGCCGAGCGAGTGAACGTAGACGGTCAGCGCCTTGATCGTCGTGTCGTCGAGGCGTCCTTTCCAGGCCGGCATCACGCCGCCGCCGCCCTGATTGATGCGGTTGACCACCGTCGCCTTATCGGAGCCGTAGAGCCAGACCGCGTCGAACAGATTGGGCGCTCCGACCGCCGGATTGCCCTTGCCCTCCGAGCCGTGGCAAGCTGCGCAATTCTCGTCGAAGATCTTTTCGCCCTTCGGCTCTGGAGCCAGCGCGTCGGGCAGATCGGCCATGGTGCGCACAAAGTCAGCCACGTCGGAAACCTGCTCCGGCGTCAGAATGCCGTCGCGCCCGAAGGCCGGCATGGCGCTGGCGCGGGTTTGCTTGTCGGCGTCCCAGCGCGCGCCATGCTCGATCGTGGTCTTGATGTCGGCGAGCTTGCCGCCCCAGATCCAGGCGTCGGTGTTGAGATTGGGATAGCCCTTCGCCCCTTGCGCGCCGGCGCCATGGCAGGCGGCGCAATTGTTGAGGAAGGCCACCCGACCGACCGTGCGCGCCGCCGCGAGCAATTCCGGATTTTGCTCGATGGACTCCAGCGGCGCGTCCTTGATCTTGGCGAGGATCGGCGCGCGGGTCGCTTGCAGGTCGGCGAGATCTTGAACGACCGCCGTTCGCGAATGCCAGCCCAGCACGCCCTCGGTCGCCCCATGCAACAACGGCCACGCTGGATAGACGACGCAATAGCCAAGCGACCAAACCACCGTGGCGATGAAGGTCCACACCCACCAACGCGGCAGCGGCGTGTTGAGTTCCTCTATGCCGTCCCACTCGTGCCCGGTGGTGGCCGTGCCGCTGTGCTCGTCGATACGAATTTTGTTGTCGTGCAGATTGTCCACGGACATTCTCAGTCCTCCCGCAGCGGAATTTTGCCGGCCTCGTCGAAGTATTTGCGGCGCGAAGGCCGCAGTACATAAGCGAGCGCGCCGACGAAGATCAGGGCGAAATAGGCGAAGCCCCAGGACGCGGCGAAATCTCGCCACGCTTCGAAAGTGGAAACGTCTCCCGTCGTCATGGTTTCCTCCGTCTGACGGGCGCCCTGTCGGGCGCCCTATGGCGCTCACCTGATGTTGGCCTTGTCGTCGTAGAGCTTGAAGTCGACCGAAACGCCGAGATGCTGCAGATAGGCGATCAGCGCGTCTTCCTCGGTGACAGCAGTTTTGCCGGCCACATCGCCGAGGACGGCATTGGGATAGCGCTTTTGCACATCTACGCCGCCGGCGTCGTCGGAGGTCGCCTGCGCGACGAGATCCGCCGTCGCATTGTCGATCTGCTCGTCGCTGTACGGCACGCCGACGACCCGCAGCAGGCGCATCTGCTGGGCGAGATGGGCGCCGTCGACCGGCGTCTTCGACAGGAAGGCGTAGCCCGGCATGATCGACGACGGCACCACGGCGCGCGGATCGCGCATATGGTCGCGCTGCCAGTCGTTCGAATATTTGCCGCCGACGCGGGCGAGGTCCGGACCGTTGCGCTTCGAGCCCCACTGATGCGGATGATCGTACATGCTTTCCGCCGCCAGCGAGTAATGGCCATAGCGCTCGACCTCGTCGCGCAGCGGCCGGATCATCTGCGAATGGCAGGTGTAACACCCTTCGCGCACATAAATGTTGAAGCCGGCGAGTTCGAGCGGCGTATAGGGCCGCACGCCCTCGACCTGCTCGATCGTGTTCTTGAGATAGAACAAGGGCACGATCTCGACGAGGCCGCCGATGGAGATGAGCAGCATGATGCCGAGCAGCAGGACGATCGAGTTGGTCTCGAGCAGCTTGCCCAGTCCCAAGGCGGGAGCATGTTGGGTCGAATTCGACATTGGTCTCGTCCTCACTCTGCCGGAATGGGCGACGCGGCGGCGTCGAAAACTTCGTCGGCCTTGGGCGCCGCGATGGTCTTGTAGATATTCACCAGCATGATCAGCATGCCGACTACGAAGAGGCCGCCTCCAGCCGCGCGGATGAGATATTCTGGATGCAGCGCTTCAGTCGTCTCGACGAATGAATATTCGAGGAAGCCCTGCGGGGTGTAAGCGCGCCACATAAGGCCCTGCATGATGCCCGCGACCCACATCGCCGAGATGTAGAAGACGATGCCGATGGTCGAGATCCAGAAGTGCCAGTTCACGAGCTTCAGCGAATAGAGCTTCTTGTTCCAGATCCATGGGATCAGGCAATAAAGCGCGCCAAAGGAGACGAAGCCGACCCAGCCGAGGCTCCCCGAATGCACGTGGCCAATGCCCCAATCGGTGTAATGACTCAGCGAATTCACCGCTTTCACCGACATCAGCGGGCCTTCGAAGGTCGACATGCCGTAGAAGGCGATCGACACCACCAGCATGCGCAGCACGGGATCGGTGCGCAGCTTGTCCCAGGCGCCGGATAGCGTCATGATGCCGTTGATCATGCCGCCCCAGGACGGCATCCACAGCATCACCGAGAACACCATGCCGAGCGTCTGCGCCCAGTCGGGCAACGCCGTGTAGTGAAGATGATGCGGACCCGCCCAGATATAAAGGAAGATCAGCGCCCAAAAGTGCACGATCGACAGGCGATAGGAGTAGATCGGCCGCTCGGCGCGCTTGGGCACGAAGTAGTAGACGATGCCGAGGAAGCCCGCCGTCAGGAAGAAGCCCACGGCGTTATGTCCGTACCACCACTGAATCATCGCGTCCTGCACGCCCGACCAGACGATCACCGACTGCGGCGAGAAGATCGAAATCGGAATTTCGGTGTTGTTGCCGAGCACCAGCACCGCAATCGTCACGATGAAGGAGAGATAGAACCAGTTGGCGACGTAAATATGCGGCTCCGTGCGCCGGGCCAGCGTCACCAGATAGACAAGCAGATAAGTGACCCAAACAACCACCAGCCACAGGGTCGCATACCATTCCGGCTCGGCGTATTCATGGCTGCGCGTAATGCCGAGCAGATAGCCGGTGCCGGCGATCAGGATGAAGAAATTGTAGCCCAGCGCCACGAACCACGGCGCGAGATCGCCGGCGATGCGCGCGCGCGAGGTGCGTTGCAGCACATAGAAGGACGTCGCCAGCAAGACGTTGCCGCCGAAGGCGAAGATCACCGCCGAAGTGTGCAACGGCCGTAGCCGCCCGAAATTGATCCAGGGAAGATCGAAGTTGAGCGCGGGAAAGGCGAGTTCGAGCGCGAGATACAGCCCGACGGCAAATCCCGCCGTGCCCCAGAACAACGCGGCCAATGACGTGAATTTGATCGGGCCATAATTGTAATTGGGTTTGCCGTCGATGACGAGCGGCGTTGGCGCGATCGGTCGCGCGTTATAGCGTATGTTGATCGCCACGACGGCCAGAACGGAGCCCAGCGAAAACAGCGCCATGTGGAAGGCGTAGGCCGGCGTATAGGCGCGCGTCGCGATAAAGGCCGTGACGATGGCGAGCAAGGAAAATATCGCCGTGAGCGATATTTCGCCAAAAGTCCGCCGTTTCGGAATGAGAGGCAGTCGCTCCATGATGTCTTATCCCCACGAATTTTTGCGTGCATGTGCGAGATGCGTAGATTCGTATGGAAACCCCATAGAATCCCGCTGGCTGTCGTCATCAACTGCAAAGCTATTGTACGATGCACAATCCGACAATACTTTGACATTAATCAACAAGCGGGCCGTCGAGGGGTCGCTGCGCGCAAGTGTCACATCGTCCGCAACACTGTGCGGCTATCGCCCGGAATGAGGCGGGTTGAGACGTGATCGCCGTTCGAGTGTGAAGCTTTGCGACATTCCAATGCACCCCGTCGCGCGAATTTGTCGCAGGGTTTTAACGTCCAGAAGCCGACGACAGAAGCTCGTCGCTTTGCAGAAAAAACGCGGGCGAATCAGGGCTGGCAGGGCCGCTGGACATGGTAGCCGAGCAAGGCGCCGAGCGGCTCCGAGGTGCGCAATTCCGTGAGCCCGGTGAAATAGACGCTGCTGCCGGAGTAAGGATAGCCGAGATCGCAATGCGGGCTCTCGACCGCCAGCGTGGAGGCGTAGGGCTGCGGCGCGAGCGCCGCGCTGACGACATAGCCGCGCAGCCCGGCGACCGTGACGAAGCTCCAGTCATGGCGCGCGCCCTGGCGCGGGCTTTCGATAATGACTTCTACGCCCTCGGCGAGCACGCCCAGCACGCGCGCATGGACGCCGGGCTGGGCGCGCAGCTTGGCTTCCGCCGAGAGGGTCGCGGCCCGTAACGGACAGCAGCAGAAAGCGCAAACGGCGAAGACTGCCGCCGATATCGCACGCCGCATTGAAACGTCCCTTCTCGTCCGCCAACGGCCGCGCCGCGGATTTTCGAACCGCATCCTTATGGCGCCTTCTGCTCTCTTGCACACAGCAAAACTCTTGCACACAGCAAAACTCTTGTACACAGCAAAGCTCTTGCACACAGCAAAGCGCGAGATCAACTTAATGGGTCTCCCGCTTGGCTCCAAGCGCGTTAAAGCCGGCGCGTTAAAGCCGGCGCGGTCCGTGTTTCGATCTTGCGGCGATTGCGCCGCTACGCCAGCAAGACGTTGCTGTTCGCGGCGCATTCACGCGAGTCGGAGGCGGCCGCCGACGTCTTCGCGGCGCTGAAAGCGATTTGCGAATAGAGGCGCGGAAAACAGCCCCAGTCACGACAACGCCGTTTGTGAAATATTCGGCGCCTCATCGAGTTGTCCACAATTTTATTTGATTATTGCGCGACCCTCATGGTTGTCCAAAGTCGACGCGCCGCTTAGGTTTGTCGGCGTCGCTAATAAGGCGTGGAGTTTCGGAGCCCTATACAACAAGGGTGAGTTAAGAAGATTTTGCGATCAATGCGCCGCCCGCATTTGGTCACATGCGAGTATACGAGTATGCAGGCGACCATGACCCGCGGTAAATTTCTTTGTTCCCCTGTTAACCGACGCCCAAAAGCGTTCGAGGGAGCGTCTTCGCGGAAGATTGCGCGCCGACTTCATGGGGGAGGCGTCGCGTTCTCAAACCTGTCGAAACGCGCGACCCGATCGAATGCGGGAGAGTGAACATGTGGGCCCTCAGTCGGGAGGAGCTTTTTGAGGCTTGTCGCGCAATCTATAGGACGGCGGGAGACAACTTTATGTTGCCGCCGCTCATTCGGGATGTCGAAAGTCCAACGGAAAAGCCAAAGCATACCTATTATAGCCTGACAGATGCCCAATGCATTCGATTCATCGTTGAGTTCGACGAAGCTTATTTTGACGCTAACAAGTTTCCACTCAAGAAGTTCCCGTTGCGTTTCAGATGCGAACTATGCGATTTAGAGTTTCAAGCGGTTCCGCTTGAACTTGGAGAAATCGAAACCAGAGCATTGATACGCGCATTTTTCCTTGGCGTTAAAGTGCAAATTATTGCCAATGAAAATAGGCTTCCTAGAAATTACAATTTGCGTATTCAGCTTTCCTCGACATTATTTGTCGAATGCGGGGAGTTAATAGACGAAAGCGACGAACTATCTCCAGAAGATATTTGCAATCAAGTGAGCTTTGACCTTTATAGCAAATCATGCGATTTCTTTGGAAGTCCGCAAGACGGATTGGCGGTTTGGCGGGTGCGCGTCGCCCAGGAGCTATTTGGCGAACCAAAGCCCGCGCCCGAAGTCTTTTGGCCTCAAGAGGCCGAAATGAATGCTCGCCGCGCCATGATGGGCGATGCTCTTTCTCCGATGAACTCCGCGCTCGCGGTCGCCACTGTCGCCCCTGTTCTTGCGTCGGGCTCTCCTATTCTCGCGGTCTCCCCGATGCATGTGGCGACGGTGAGGCGGACGTCTTTTGCTTCTGGCATTGCCGCCTCTCTGATGATCGGCGTTACCGGTTTGACGTTGGGTTGCGCCTTTTGGGATGAGATTTCGGCGTCGCCGAAGAAGCTGACAATCAATGCGCAAACCGCTTTGGCGGACGTCTTGCCAGAAAAAGCCGCGGCCTCGGGCGCTCCTCATGGCGTCGCCTTGGATCCCGCCACGCAAACGCTGGTTACGCCGGTCCGTTTTGGCGATTCATGCGAAGCCTCCGACCAACTTTTTCGCGCAACTCTCCCGCTCTGCGAGACGCCTCTCGTGATCGCCGAGGCGCAGCCCGCGCCTCCTCGGGAATTCGCTTTGGCGCCAGCTAAGATCGGGGCAAGCGCTACCGTCGGCGCCAAGTCGAGTAAACCGAGCGAAGCGCTTCGGAAGAAGATATGCGCCGCGGTCAAAACCGTTCCATCACATCCCAGCCAACGCAAACGGTCGATTCATATAGCGAAACGAATTCCGGCCAACCCGCTTGTCGTTGTGCGCCGCGCGGTCAAGTCCTTCGCCGCTGGCTTCGCCAGGGACTTGCGGCGGATCCCTTATCAGCTTTCATCCCTCATTGCGGGGCGTTAGGGGCGCGCGCCGAAGCAGGGGGCGCATATAATATGCAGCCCTCGACGCTGGACACGCTATGACGCTCAAGAGTCTGCTGCGCACGAAGTCAATCGAAGCCCTCCAGGCCGAGGCGGGGCGTCCGAGGCAATTCCGCCGCGTGCTTGGTCTGTGGCAACTCACCAGTATCGGGCTTGGCGGGTTGATTGGCGTCGGAATCTTCGTGCTCACCGGCGTCGTCGCGGCGACGCAGGCGGGTCCGGCCGTGTCGCTGTCCTTTGTCATCGCCGGCGTCGCCAGCACGGCGGCCGCGCTGTGCTACGCCGAATTCGCCTCGATGATTCCGGTCGCCGGCAGCGCCTATACCTACGCTTATGCGGTGCTTGGCGAAATCGTCGCCTGGATCATCGGCTGGGATCTGCAGCTCGAATATGCGCTGGTCGTCGCGGTCGTGTCGATCGGCTGGTCGGGCTATCTTCAGGCGCTGCTGCGGTTGTTCGACGTGGCGCTTCCCATTTGGGCGCAAGGGGCTCCGGGCGTGGGCGAAGGGGCTCCGGGCGTGGGCGAAGGCTTTTGCGTCGACCTTTTCGCCATGCTCGGGAGTCTTGGCGTCGCGGGCCTGCTGACGCTGCGCGTCGAATGGGGCGCGCGCTTCAATACGGCGATGGTGCTGATCAAAGTCGCGGCGGTGCTGTTGGTGATCGCCGCCGCCGCGCCGCATATCGACCCTGCCAATTGGCGCCCCTTCATGCCCTTCGGCTTTGGCGGCGTTGTGGCGGGCGCGGCGGTGGTGTTCTTCGCGGTGTTCGGCTACGACACGTTAACCACGGCGGCCGAAGAGTCGCGCGACCCGCAAAGAGATCTGCCGCGCGCGGTGCTGCTGTCGCTGGCTGTTTCGCTCACGCTCTATATAGCGATGTCCTTCGCGCTCACCGGCATCGTGCGTTACGACACGCTGAACAACGCCGCGCCGGTGGCGAACGCCTTCACGCGTATCGGCATGCCCTGGGTGACGCTGATCGTGTCGCTGGCGGCGGTGTCCGGGATTTTGAGCGTGATGCTGGCCTTTCTGCTGGCCTGCGCGCGCATCTGGTTCGCGATGAGCCGCGACGGACTGCTGCCGGCCTGGTTCGCCGTCCCGCATCCGCGCTTCGCCACGCCCTATCGCCCGACCTTGATCGCCGGCGCGATCTGCGCGCTGGTCGCCGGCTTGTTTCCGATCCGCGAAGTCGCGGAACTGGTGAACATCGGCACTTTGTCGGCCTTTGTGGTGATTTGTCTCGCGGTGATCGCGCTGCGCCGAACCAGACCGGACGCCGCGCGCTGGTTCCGCACGCCCTTCGTGCCTTACACGCCGCTGATCGGGATTGGGTTTTCGCTGTGGCTGCTGTCCAAACTGCCCGCCGTCGCCTGGGAGCGCTTCGTAATTTGGCTGGCCATGGGGCTGGCGGTTTATTTTTTCTATGGGCGGCGGCATAGCCGACTGGGCCGGCCGGAGTAGGATCGCGCCGGCGGTCGCCCCGACGCCGATTCGGCGCCGAAGGCAAGAATTTTTAGTCGTTTTGCGCGACATAATTTTTCTGTCATGTGAATAAGACTCATAAGTCAAAAGCGGGCGTCGTCACGACGTCATACGGCGGCTTCGGCCATTGCCGGCGCGCCCCGGAACATGCGACAGTTCGGCGTCCTAGAACGGCCTCCGCGTCGCGTTTGTGGGTTTTGGTCGCGTTTGAAGGTTTAACGGACAGTTAACTCGAAATCAGAGAGCCAATGGCCGCCATCGACCCGTTGCCGGGTCGGCGCCTGTATCAGGTCGCCGAGCCGAGAGAGCCCGCCACGCGGGTCCCGCCGCATAATATCGAGGCGGAGCAGGCGTTGCTCGGCGCGCTGCTGGTCAACAACGACGCGTTCGACCGCGTGTCGGATTTCCTGCGCGCCGAGCATTTTTCCGAGGAGCTGCACCGGCGTATTTACGAGGTCTGCGGGCAGTTGATTCGCGCGGGAAAACTCGCCACCGTGATCACGCTCAAAACCTTTCTGAGCGGCATGGACTTGCCCGACGGCGTCACGATTCAGGGCTATCTGGCGCGTCTCGCCGCCGAGGCCACGACGATCATCAACGCCGAGGATTATGGCCGCACGATCCACGACCTCGCGGTGCGGCGCGATCTGATCAGCATCGGCGAGGAAGTCGTCAACACCGCCTTCGATTCGCCGATCGACTCCTCGCCGCGCCAGCAGATCGAGGAAGCCGAGCGCAAGCTCTACGCCATCGCCGAGACCGGACGCTACGACGGCGGCTTCCAACGCTTCGCCGATGCGCTGACCATCGCGATAGACATGGCCAATAGCGCCTATCAGCGCGACGGACATCTCTCGGGCATGGCGACGGGCTTGAAGGATCTCGACGAGAAAATGGGCGGACTGCAAAAGTCCGACCTCATCATCGTCGCGGGCCGTCCCGGCATGGGCAAGACGGCGCTCGCCACCAATATCGCCTTCAATATCGCCAAGGCCTATCAATTCGAGCTCGAACCGGACGGCTCGCGCAAGACCATCAACGGCGGCATCGTCGGCTTTTTCTCGCTGGAAATGTCGGCCGAGCAATTGGCGACGCGCGTGATCGCCGAGCAATCGGGCGTCGCGAGCTACAAGATTCGGCGCGGCGACATCAACGAGGACGACTTTCGCCGCATCACCGAAGCGGCGCGGGAAATGCAGCACATTCCCTTCTTCATCGACCAGAGCGGCGGCATTTCCATCGCGCAACTGACCGCGCGCGCAAGGCGCCTCAAGCGCCAGAAGGGGCTCGACCTTCTGGTGGTGGACTATTTGCAGCTGCTCTCCGGCTCGCGCGCCCGTTCCGACAACCGGGTGCAAGAGATTACCGAAATCACCACCGGGCTGAAGGCGCTGGCCAAGGAGTTGGCGGTGCCGATCATGGCGCTGTCGCAGCTCTCGCGCCAGGTCGAGAGCCGCGACGACAAGCGCCCGCAGCTCTCGGACTTGCGCGAATCCGGCTCGATCGAACAGGACGCCGACGTGGTGATGTTCGTCTATCGCGAGGAATATTATCTAAAGAACCGCGAGCCGCGCGAGGGCACCGAGGAACATATCGCCTGGCAAACCGAGATGGAGCGCGCGCATGGCCGCGCCGAGGCGATTTTGGGCAAGCAGCGCCACGGCCCGACCGGCATGGTGCCGCTGGCCTTCGAGGCGGAGATCACGAAGTTTTCGAATCTGGCGGAGGAGGATAGGTTTCCGGCGCGGATGTGAGTAGACGCGATCATTCCTCACCCGCCGCGAACAAATTCAAAAAATCTCGCCGTTCATGCAGGACGCGCACGACTTGCGCCGTGTTGGCTTCGATTCGGTAGAATAACGTGTGCGGATGGACAAGCAGGGATCGCAAAGCAGGGCGAAGTTCGTCACGCTCGCGACCTGGCAGCGGGTTTTGACCCAACCTCTCGCCGCTTGAGGCAATTTCCCGCACGATGCGATCCGCGATTTCGGGCGATGCGGCGCGGGCGTAATATCGCCAAATGTCGCGCAAGTCCCGTTTTGCGCGCGGCGCCCAGACGACGGTCCTAACCGCGGTCATGTTCCGCGCGCGCTTCCAAAATCAGATCGTCGACCGCGAGCGGCGCTCCAAGATCTGCGTCAAGCTCCGCCAAGCCCACGTCGATTTCATCGCGCAGCCTGGACAGAGTCTCAACGCGATCAAGCAAATCGCGGGCAATTTTCTCCTGCGCGGCTTCTGGCAGCGCCGCCACTCTTGCTACAGCGATGTCGAGGGTTTTGCTCATGGGCGCAGGATACCATAAGGCGCCTGCGCGCCAAGCAATAAGGAAGGCCCCGCCACGGCGCATTTTAGGGGTCGGCCCCGCTCATGCCCCTCACCTCGGCATCACCGCCCAATAGTCCAAATCCAGCAGCACCGCCGGGTCCGGCTTGCCGTCGGCGCCGGTGAGCGGGAACTCGGCGCAGGGCTTGTCCCTGGTCGCGACCAGCCGCAGCCGCAGCGCGCCGATGTCGCTTCGGCCTGGAATCTCCGCCTTGTCGAGCACTTCGCTCCAGGCGAACACCGTGCCGCCGGCGAATAGCGGATTGACATGGCGACCGCCGTTGATCGCCGCGATATGGAAGGCGTTGGCGAGCCCGTTGAAGGACAGCGCGCGGGCCAGCGAGATCACATGGCCGCCATAGATGATGCGTTTGCCGAAACGCCCCTGCGATTCGTAATATTGGTTGAAATGAACCTTCGAGTTGTTCTGATAGAGGCGCGTCGCCAGCTGATGCTCCGCCTCCTCAACGGTCATGCCGTCGATATGGTCGATCTTCTCGCCTTTTTCGTAATCGCCCCAGACGTAGGGCGAGCCGGCCAGCACTCTGTCATAGGCGGCGCCGTTCAGCGGCGGCACGGCGTTGCCGAGATCGGCCGGCGCGACGGATTTCGGCAGAGTGGGCACGACTTCCGGGCCGACGGGGGCATCCTTGTCGCGCTTCTTGACCATCACCCAGCGGGCGTAATCGAGCACGACCTCGCCATGCTGATTCTTGCCGGTCGAGCGCACATAAACGACCCCGGTCTCCTTATTGGAGTTTTCCTTAAGGCCGATCACCTCCGACGTCGCCGTCAACGTGTCGCCGGGATAGACCGGCGCGAGAAATTTGAGATCGGCGTAGCCGAGATTGGCGATGGCGTTCAGCGACACGTCGGGCACGGTTTTGCCGAGCACGAAATGGAACACCAGAATATCGTCGATCGGCGCTTCCTTATAGCCAATCGCCTGCGCGAAGGCGCGCGACGACTGCGCCGCGAATCGCGGCAAATATAGCGCGGTGTAGAAGGCCGAGTCGCCCGTCGTCACAGTGCGCGGCGTCGCGTGGCGGATGATCTGGCCGAGCGAGAAATCCTCGAAGAAATTGCCGATGTTCGATTTTATCTTGGTCATGGGATTAGCCGTTGCTCATTTGGCGGTTGGCGCCAGCCGCCGGGCCAGCGCGTCTATGATGCGGGCGGAATCGCCCGAAACGAACAGTTTTTTCACGCGACTCGTATGTCCGGAGACCACGGCGACGGCGCTTTTGGGCCTCTCCAGCGCTTTCGCCACCAGCAATTCCAGCGCCGCATTGGCGCGTCCGTCTTCCGGCGCCGCGCGCACCCGCGCCTTAAGCACGCAGCGCCCGTCGGCCAGCGTCTCCAGCCCCTCGATCGCGTCGCGTCCGCCCTTGGGCGTCAGCCGCAGCCATAAGGCGACGCCGCCCTCTTCCGCGCGCCAGGCCTCTTCCGCGCGCGAGGCCGCGCCGGGAACGGGTTCAGCCAAAGCTGTGCGCGATGGCGCTGCGTAAAAACTGCAAGCCCAGCAACACGATCATCGGCGAGAAATCCAGCCCGCCGAAGGCCGGCACGACTCTGCGGATCGGCTCGTAAAGCGGTTCGGTCAGGGCGGCGAGAGCTCGTCTTATCGAATAAACCGCTTGGGAACGCGTATTGATCACGTCGAAGGCGATCAGCCACGATATGACGAAGGAGGCGATGACCACCCACCAATAGAGATCAATGATCGTGAGAATGAGTTCGAGCACTGCGTATCCCATTTTAAGGTTCCTAGCGTTCACGGTTTGGAGACTTGTCTAGCCCCACGGCGTCCGCGCCGCAATCCTTCGCGGGCGAAGGGCAAGCGACCGCTACGCGGAAGCAATTGACAGGGCGGAGTCCGCCGTGTAGTCACCGCGTCGGACCGGGGCTGTAGCTCAGATGGGAGAGCGCTGCAATCGCACTGCAGAGGTCCGGGGTTCGATTCCCCGCAGCTCCACCAAATAGCCACTGAAAATCAAGAAATGTAGCAGCGTCTCGGGACTTTGCCGCCGGCTCGGGAACCACGACGCGGCTGGCGGGCTCGACGTTCTCTCGCGGAGACTTTTATGAGCGAACATTGGTTCATCTCCGGCGCAAACCGCGGCATCGGCTTGGAACTGGCGCGGCAGCTGAAGGCGCGCGGCGACCAGGTGAGCGCCGGGGTTCGTAACGAAGAGGCGCGCGACGCGCTCGCCGCGCGACTCGCCCCGCAGCATGCGCGACTCGACACGCTGCTGTTCGACATGCGCGACACCGCCGCCATTCGCGCCGCCGCCAAGACCATAGACTCACCCATAGACGTGCTCGTCGCCAACGCCGGCGCTTTTGGGCCGTCGCCACAGACCGCACTCGATGTGGATTTCGATGGCGCTCTCGACCTTTTCAACGTCAACACGCTCGGACCGCTGCGGCTGGCCGTGGCCTTCCTGCCACAACTACGTCGCGCCAAAAATCCGCGAGTCGTGCTGATATCGAGCGCGCTCGGCTCCATGGCGACCGTCGATCCTTCGACCGCGATCTATTCGGCGACGAAAGCCGCGCTCGACAAATTCGCCCAGTGCCTCGCCGTCGAGTTGAAACCGCTGGGCGCGACCGTCGTCGCGCTGCATCCGGGCTGGGTGCGCACCGATATGGGCGGCCCCAACGCGCCTCTGTCGGCGCCGGAAAGCGTCGCCGGAATTATCGCGACCGTGGACGGGCTCAGCCTCGAAAACAGCGGCAGTTTTCTCGATTATCGCGGCGAGACGGTCGCCTGGTGAGCACGCTCCAACGCCTATTCGCGTAGCACAGCGATCGCCGCACGCGCCTCTTGCGTCAACGCCTCGGCCGCTTCCGGCGTCATCCGCCGGCGCGGCGTCGCGATGTCGAGCACGGCGGCGACCCGCGCCGGGCGCGGCGACAGAATAAAAATCTTGTCGGCGAGCGCGATCGCCTCGGCGAGATCATGCGTGACGATCAATGTCGTCACATGCGTCTCGTCGATCAGCCGCGCGAGCAAATCGCGCAGTTCGAGCGCGAGCGCGGCGTCGAGCGACACCAGCGGCTCGTCGAGCAGCAGGAGGTCGGGCTTGATCGCCAGCGCGCGGGCGAGCGCGGCGCGGCGGGCGAGGCCGAGCGACAATTGCCGTGGAAAATGCGCCGCGTGCCCGACCAGGCCCAAAGCTTCCAGCAGCGCCTCGATCTCCGCCCTGCTCGCCTGCGGCGCCGCGATGTGGATGTTGCCGGCGACGTTACGCCAGGGCAACAGGCGCGGCTCCTGGAACACCATGCCGAGCCGGCCATGGTCGGGCAGCGCGACGCTGCCCGCGAAGTCCCTGTCGAGGCCCGCGACGATGCGCAGCAACGTCGTTTTGCCGCAGCCGGACGGGCCGACCACGGCGCCGGCTTCGCCACGCTTCAGCGTTAGGCGCAGATCCGATAGCGCGCGCTGCGAGCGCCCATTGGCGGAGAGATAGTCCTTGGACGCAATGGCGACGTCAAGCAGCATCGGAGCGCCAGCGCGAGACATGCCGTTCGAGGGGCTGCACGACAAGGGTTTCGACGCCCAGCATGATCGCCACGAAAGGCAAAGCGTAAGCGAGCAGCAGGCGCACGTCGAACAGTTGAAAGGCCAGATTGATCTTAAAGCCGACGCCATTGGAGCGGCCCAGCAGTTCGACGATCAGCACGATCTTCCAAACCAGGGACAATCCCGAGCGCGTCGCCGCCGCGAGATAGGGCGCAAGCTGCGGCAGCACGATATGGCGCAGCCGCGTTTTGAGCGGCAGACGGAAGACCAACGCCATCTCGTCGAGCGTCGGATCGAGCGCGCGCGCGCCTTCGCGCGCCACCACCACGGCGCCGGGCAATTTGTTCAGCGCGACGGCGCCGATCGCCGCCGCCTCCGTCAGCCCCGCCCAGATGTAGGCCAGCACGATCACCACCAGCGCCGGCAAATTGAGCAGCACGACAAGCCATGGATCGAGGATTTTATCGGCGAGGCGGCTGCGGCCCATCAGATAGCCGAGCGCCGAGCCAAGACTCATAGCCAGCGTAAAGCTCGCGGCGACGCGCGCCAGCGTCGCCGCGAGATTGACGAAGAGTTCGCCGGAACGCGCCTCCTCCAACATGATCAGCGCGACCGGTCCCGGCCCTGGCAGATGGCGCGGATCGGAAAACATCGCCGCCGCCTGCCAGAGTAAAATCATCGCCGCGAAGGACGCCAGCCGGATCAATGGCTTTCCCTGGCCTTATAGAAGACGCCCGCATCGAGCGATTTTGCCGGCCCGACCAGTTTTTCGCCACCGATCTCGGCAAGCACGGCGAAGAGTTTCGAAGCGTCCGCCTCTTGCTCAATGAGCGTCCCCTCAGGCGCGCCCTCAATATAGCGCTTGCGATAGAGATCGAGCGTCGCTTTGTCCTTCGCGCCGAGCCGCGTGGAAGCGGCGCGCCACGCCTCATCGTTGGAGGCGACGAGCGCCCTGGCTTTCTTCATCATGGCAAAAAAACGCTCCAGCGCGTCCCGATGCGCGTTCGCGAAATCCTCGCTGAAGACATAGCCGGTGACGATCGGATCGCGCTTCGCCCCGAGCGCCTTTTCGACCTCGGTCATCTCAATCGCCCGACGGAAACCGCGCGCTTCGAGGTCGAGCGCGAAATTCCAGAACTCCAGCACGGCGTCGATCTCGCCCTGCGCGGCCTTTTCGGCGAGCAACGGCGGCGCGCCATAGACGATCGTCGCCGACTTTTCGAGGTCGACCCCCTGCTTCAAGGCGTAGACCTTGAGCAGCAGCCAGCTTTTGTCGAGCGCCCCGCCTGCGACTCCAAGCTTCTTGCCGGCGAGGTCCCTTACGCTCCTGATCGCCGCGTCCTTGCTCATCACCGCGCCGATGCCGGCCGAGGCGGGATAAAATGTCAGTCTGGCGCCGCCAGCGCGCTCGCGCGCCACCCACAGCCAGTCGGAGACGATAATATCGGCGGAGCCGCCCTGAAGCGCGATCTTGCCGGCCTCGGTCGAAGCGAGTTCGGTGATTTTGAGATCGAGCCCCGCCTCCTTGTCGAGATGGAGGCTTGAGATCGCCGCCATCTCCCAAACCGTCGTCCCCGTCGCTTGCAAAGCGAGACGCAACATATCGGCTGCGAAGGCGGGCGGCGCGGCAAGCGCCAAGATCGAAAGGAGAGCGGCGAGGAGACGGAGGCGCATGGGCGAATCCTTGAGGCGGACGCGAGAGCAACACTCGATCGCGATCCTCTAGCGCAGGAAGCCGGCGGCGTCGATGCGTCCGCTTCGCCACGATCGCGCCAGGAAGGCGGCCCTGCCTATCGCGCGCTACCTTTGGTCACGCGCATGGGCGGGGCGCATCTCGCGTGCGAACGAGGGTAATATTCGCGCGAGAACGCTCGCGATGCGTCCGCCGAAGCGGTGGAAGAACAGCCCCGCTCCGATGATCGCGACGCCGAGCGCCGAAAGCGCGAAGGGAAAGAGAATTGAATTACGAAACACCTCGTCGGCGAGATGACCCAAATACAGCGTCACGCCGATCGCGCCGAACACGGCGTAGGCCCGGCGCATAAGGAATAGCGACAGAAAAATCAGCCCGACGTTGACCAGGCAATAGATCGCCTTGCCGAACTCGGCGCTGCTGTGCTGCTCCGTCAGGCCGCCCCAAAAGGCCATGAGGCCGAAGAGATGCAGCCAGAACGCGAAGTCGCCGCCGCGCCAGCGCCGCAGATCGATGGCCCAGGCGGCGATCAGCATCACGGCGCCGAACGCCATGCTGACCGTCGCGCGCTGGTCCCAAGTGAAGCTTTCGACCCCGGCGATCCAGGGCGTCAGATCCATCGACATGAACCACAGCGCGAAAGCGATAATCATCACCAGAAACGGGAAGGGAAAAAACGCCAGCGCCACCAGAGCGGCGACGATGGTCCCCGATTCCATCGGCAGCCAGCTCGACTTAATCCAGACGTAAAAATCCCGATAGGGAACGGCGTCCGTTGGATCGTGGCCAGTCATCGCCTGAACCGCGAAAACAAACAGCGGCGCCATGCCGACCGCGCAGGCGATCAATAGTCCTCCCGGCGTGCGCAGACCGCGCCCTTTCCAAAGATAGGCGCCGGCGGCAAGGAAGGCGACCGCGTAACCGATGGATGTGGCGAGCAGCGCCTTGGCGCCCCAAAGGCCGAAAGCGTTGGTCGAAAACAGCCCCATCGCGCCGAGCACGATCAACGCCCCGAGATACCAGAGCAGATTGACGAAATCGAAGCGCGAGGGCGCCTCAGGCGTGGGCGTCGCCAAAAACTCCACCAGTCGCCGATAGGTGGCCGCGTCGATCACCCCGGCGTCGAGCGCGGCGCGAAGATCCTTGGTAGCGGGAGCGACCATGCGGCGATCCTTGTTTCAAAAGCGGGCGTCGTTGACCAAAGACGGCTGGATCGGACAGGCGCGGTTGATCCCGACCGTCGCCCCGGACTAAAGCGCAAATCATCATTTCAAAGAGTGCGGCGCCGCACAAGGAACGCCGCCATCGCGCCCTCGCGCGCGATTTGTCCCGCAATTTGTCCCGCGATCCGCTTGGCGAAACATTTGACACTCGCGGCCGCATTCGCCAGATAACCCGAGGATAGCCGGTCGCCGCGCGCTCGTCCCTCCGCAAGCCGAGAAGATCTTAAAAAATGCAGCACAAGCCCAGCGGCCTCACTTATGCAGAGGCTGGCGTCGACATAGACGCCGGCAATCGGCTCGTGGACCTCATCCGTCCGGCCGTTCGCGCGACGCGCCGACCCGGCGCCGACGGGGAAATCGGCGGCTTTGGCGGCGTCTTCGACCTTAAGGCGGCGGGTTTTACCGATCCGCTGCTGGTCGCCGCCAATGACGGCGTCGGCACCAAGGTGAAAATCGCCATAGAGTCGGGGCGCCACGAAACGATCGGCGTCGATCTCGTCGCGATGTGCGTCAACGATCTCATCGTGCAGGGCGCCGAGCCGCTGTTCTTTCTCGACTACTATGCCACCGGCAAATTGACGCCCGAGGCGGCGGCGTCCGTCGTCAAGGGCATAGCCGCGGGCTGCAAAATCGCCGGCTGCGCTTTGCTCGGCGGCGAGACCGCCGAAATGCCCGGGCTTTACGCAGAGGGCGACTATGATCTGGCGGGTTTCGCCGTCGGCGCGGTCGAGCGCGCGGGGCTGCTGCCAAGACCCGTCGCGGCGGGCGACATTCTATTTGGCCTGCCTTCGTCGGGCGTGCATTCCAACGGCTTTTCGCTGGTCCGCCGCATTGTCGCGCGCGCCGGCCTCGCCTGGGACGCGCCCGCGCCGTTCGAGCCGGAGCGCAGCCTGGCGGAGGCGTTGCTCGAGCCGACGCGCATCTATGTGAAGCCCCTGCTCGCGGCGCTTAAGGCGACGGACAAAATCGCCGCGCTCGCCCATATCACCGGCGGCGGCTTTCCCGATAATTTGCCGCGCGTCTTACCCAAGGGTCTCGGCGTCCGGCTCGATCTTGCGGCGATTGCGGTCCCGCCGGTGTTTGGCTGGCTGGCGCATGCCGGCGGCCTCGCGCAATCTGAAATGCTGCGCGCCTTCAATTGCGGAATCGGCATGGTCATTGTTGTCTCGAAGCAGGCGACCGACGAGGCCGAGGCTGCGCTGCGGGCCGCAGGCGAAAGCCCCATTAAAATCGGCGAAATCGTCCCGGCGATCGGTGACGAGCGCGTCCTCATGAATGGAGCGCTGCGACTGTGAGGCGCCTGCGCACGGCCATTCTCATTTCCGGCCGCGGCTCGAATATGGATGCGCTGATCGAAGCGGCGCGGCCGCTCGATTTTCCGGCGGAGATCGCTCTCGTGCTCTCCAACCGTCCCGACGCTCCGGGTCTTGCGCGCGCGAAGAGCCTGGGGCTGGCGACGGCGGCGGTCGATCACAAGATTTACGCGGGACGCGAGGAATTCGAGCGCTCCATGCAAATCGTGCTGGAGACCTATCGCATCGACTTTATCTGCCTCGCCGGCTTCACGCGATTGCTGACCCCGTGGTTCACCGGCGCCTGGAGCGGGCGAATGCTGAACATCCACCCGGCCCTGCTGCCATCCTACCGCGGCCTGCATACGCATGCGCGGGCGCTGGCGGACGGCGTGAAGATTCACGGCTGCACCGTGCATTTCGTCGTCCCGCAAATGGACGAAGGCCCCATCGTCGCACAGGCCGCCGTAAACGTGCTCGACGACGACACCCCGCAAACTCTCGGCGCCCGCGTCTTGGAGCAGGAGCACCGGATCTATCCGCTGGCGCTGCGACTCGTCGCCTCGGGCGCGGTGCGCGTCAAGGGGAACAGGGTTTTGGGCGGCGCTATGCGCGCGGAGGATGTGTTGCTGGCGCCGGACGAGGCGGCGCCACCTTAGCCGCCTTAATCGGGCTTCGCGACGCTTTATCTCTCAGCGCAGCGAATGCGTTGCGGCGACGACAGTCGCCAACTCCATACAAAAAAAGCCCCACCCGACGGCTACGTGTCGAGCGGGGAAGTTAGGGGACTCCACGCGAGGGGAGACCAGCCGCGTGAAGTGGGTTGCGCCGATCATTCGGCGGTCGGTTAGACCCCCGCGCCGTCCGTTCGGCGCAAGGGCGATTCTCTTCAGCCCTTGCGCACCAGCGCCTTGACGCCCTCGTCACCGAGAAGTTCGCGCAAACGGCCCAGGATTTGGAGCGTTACGCCAAAGCAGCCCAGCGACATCCAGCCGAAAAACGCAAAACCCCAGTGCAGCGGGCTCGCGAAGCCTTCGTCCATCCAGAAGCCGGTGTGGCCCCATTCATTGAAGCCAATATTGGGGATCACCATGAAAGTGCCGACCACGAAAATGCCGAAGGGCAGCGAAGCGCCCTTGGAGAAACGCGGCAGCCGCGTCATCGCGTAGATGTAAGCGCCGAAACCCAAGATCGCGAACAGCGGATAGGACATATAGAAAGTGACAATGTTGCTGGGCGTGAAATCCGAATCGCGCACCGCAGTCATGTGCCAGACCGCCGTCTGTTCCGTGAAAAAGCTCAGGCCGATATAAAGCGCGAGCGCAAACACGACGAGCCATTGCACGAGCACGAAATAGCGACGCGTCTCTTCAATCGGCGTGATCGCGTCAAGGTGACGATCGCGCGTGCGCCACAAATAGCCGCCGACGCCAATAGCTCCGAGAATCGAGGACACGATCGCGATCAGCAGCGGCGCTCGCCAATAGACTTGAAACTCCGGCGAGAAGGAGTCCAACCCGGCGCTCCAACCAAAGAACTGCTCGTAAACCCTCGCGAGAACTGCGAAGGTCAGCACAACGCCTGCGCCGATCCATAATGTTTTGAGACTGAACGACGTCTGTGCGCCGGTGGTTACGCCAGCGCCGCTGGCGATTTCGTTGATGCTCATTTGATGTCTCCGATTCTAACAATTTGGTGAGTCCGACGCGGCGGCGCTCATGCGTCGCCGATAGCGTCACGAGGGCGCGCCAATCACTGGGCGCGCCAATCTGGGCGCCCCAAGCGATTGCGCAGGGACGAGCCGCATTTATTCAGATGCTATGGAACGGCGTCAGGGCGACGCATACCGCGTCGGCGATGTTCCGTTTATTGGTCGCTTCGCGGCGAGGCTATCCTCGGCGGGCGCGACGAACCGTTTTGACGAAACGGACCAGCGCCCGGTCGAAGGGACCGAAAATCAGAGGCTTGAAACTGGGGGAGCGCGCGGAGATAAAGGCCCGAGTTCCGGCGCTACGCGCAACGCCCCGATGCGATATCGCGGCGAGGGAACTCTGGTTGTTTCCAACCGCTCTATGCTGCTCCCGATCTCGCGAACCGAGGGAAGCAAAACATTCGCGTGGAGAATACAGCAGGCGCCATGCAGGTGCGATTTTGGCGAGACGGGCGCCCCCTCGGGAGCCACATCTCCTGGAGGCGCACAAGTGAAGGTGAAACCTGCCGCAGCGTCTCCCGCCGTGGCGCCGGCCAGCGCGACGCCGGCGAAAAGCATTCCTGATTACGCCTGAAAGTCAGCCAGCTTCAGGCAGCGGTATGGCATAGGAGCGGTTCTCAGCGCGACCAAGGCGAGACGCGGGATCATTGCGCCGAGATCATATCGTCGGTTGAAGCG
>Ga0182030_10002918_pt1 | contig 36418 bp, 22 predicted proteins | sample 812S3MmetaG_FD_121299 | JGI IMG/M metagenome (GOLD analysis project Ga0182030, IMG submission 121299) | Permafrost microbial communities from Stordalen Mire, Sweden - 812S3M metaG (Illumina Assembly) | ecosystem: Environmental > Terrestrial > Soil > Wetlands > Permafrost | place: Sweden...
AACTACGACTTCCGCCGCACCGAGCAGTGCATCATCCCCTACGCCACGCAGGAGGGCGAGATCAGCTTCTGCGCCTACAACACCGGCGTGGGCTGGCGCAACATCATTGAGAAGATGCACATGACGTCCACCCTCACCAAGTGGTATGAGGAGCACGGCCGTCACGAGATCTTCGCCGGCGGCAAAAAGGTCAGCATGACCAATGTGGGCCACGAGCTCAACCTGAACATGGAGCACGTGAACGCCGAAGCCAACCACACCCTCGACGAGCTGGGCATCGCCAAGAACAGCCGCGAAGAGAAGCTCCGCGCCCGTGCGGTGACCACCGCGGACAAGGTCAAGGCAGACGCCGAAAACGCGAAGATGGCCAAGCTCTATCGCGAGCATGTCCTGGGCGAAAAGCCGATCGAAGGCCTGGTCCGGCTCGATTCCATCCGCCCGGCTTCCAACAACGCTGCCTCGCCCATCAACCGGCAGCAGGAATCCGAGCCCGTCGCCGGCGACTAGCATTGCATGCAGCAGCCGCGCCTTCGGCGCAATCCAACTTCAACCTTGGTTCTCAACCGCCAAAGGCCGCTCCAATCGGGGCGGCCTTTGTTTTTTGGAAATTTCACTTTTCTCTTGCCAGGTTCTTGACCCAAAGCCTAATCATGAAGAAGTACGCAATCGATTGAGTTTTAGCTCATCGAAGCAAGCGCGCGGGTGATGCCGGCCAGCGTGCAGCATTGCGGAAGGAGCAAGGGTTGAGACGGGTCGAGCCAGGAAGAGCATTGTCGCGGGTTGCGTGGAGTCTGGCCCTGGGGCTGGCGATGGCTGCGGCCTGCGCCAGCCAGCAGACTGCTGCGCCACCCGCGTCCGGCGACGCCAAGCCGGCCGATGCGGAGAAGGCCAAGCTGGCCGACCCCAAGCCGCCGCAGAATCGAACCATCGAGGAAGGCCGCGCAGCCCTACGCGCTGCCGAGGCCGCGCATCCCGGCAACTCGCCGGAGGTGGCCGGCGCGCTGATTGACCTGGTGGACGACGGCATCCTCGCCTCGGCTGTGACCGATGAGACTCTGGCGACGGCGGACCGGGCGGCGAAGGTGGCCGAAGCCGCGAAAGGGAAGCAAGATGGCCTCTACGCGGTCGCGCTCGGCACCAAAGCCTATGTGCTGATGCTCATGGATCATCCCGAACTGGCCCGGCCCATGGCCGAAGAGGCTCTGACCATTGAGCAGCGCTTCGGCAACGACCCGGATGACCTGGCGGACGTGGCCGACACGCTGATCTACGTTTGCCAGCGGAGCGGCGACAGCGCCTGCGCGCAGCGGACCGCAGAGCTGGAGGTCAATGCTTTGCGGACTTCCAAGGACGTCGATCCGGAGCGGCTGGTCCGGGCGCTGCTGGGCCTGATGTACAGCCGACAGCAGATCCACGACTACCCTGGAGCCCGCGCCACGGCCGATGAGGCGATGGCCATTGCGGCCCGGTCTGAGACCGTCTCGCCCGATTGGGCCATTCTTGAAAATAATGCCGGCGGCTTTTACATGTTTGACGGCGACCTGGAATTGGCTCAGCAGCACCTGAAACGGAGCCTGGACATCGATGCTCAACTGCATAACGCCGAAAGCCCGTCGCAGGCTGCCGCCATCGGCAACCTGGCGTATATCGAACTGCGCCTGGGCCACACCGCAGAGGCTCTCCAGGACTACCCGCGCGCCCGCGAGCTGTTCGTCAAACGCTTTGGCCCCGGCCACTCGCAGACGGCGCTCATCGATGTGGGCTATGGCGATGCGCTTACATACATGGGGCGGTATCAGGAGGCGATCCAGCTGGAGCTGGACGCGCACAGGGTGCAGCGCGAGCAGATTCGGCTGGCCATCCGCCTGATGCCCGAACAGCAGGCGCTGTCGATGGCCAACATTGCTTCGCAGTCGTTCAACACCATGGTCTCCGTGGTGACCCGCCGTCCGGAGATCGATCCGGCCGAGGTCTACCAGGAGGTGGTTCGCTCGCGCGCCCTGGTGACCGAGGAGATGGCGCAGCGCCAGGCCGTGCTGAATCGCAAGCTCGATCCCGCGGTCGAGCCGCTCGAAAAGGAGCTCGACAAGGAGAGGCACGCGGTGATGGAGTTGCAGGGAACGCCCGCTGCAACCGAGCCGCCGACAGTCCTGACCGAGGCGACCGCCAAAATGGAGGCGACCGAGCGGGAACTGGCCCAGCGCAGCGCCGTGTTCCGGGCCGACGAGCGCGCGCAAAGCAGCGACCTGGCCGATCTGCGCCGGCACATGCCGGAAGGGTCGGTGCTGGTTTCCTATGTTTCCTATGGCAAATATGCCGACGAGCGGTCCAGCATCAACAAGGCTCCGGCGCCCTATTACATGGCCTTTGTGCTGCACAGGAACTCGGAGCGCATCGGGGTCTACGACCTGGGAGACGCAACCTCGATCGTGGATCTGGTGGAGAGGATGCGGACTTCCGTCGATGCGGAAGCTCACGGCGGCGGGATGGGCTCGGTGCGCAACGAGCGGGAGTACCGCGCGGCCGGCTTGGAGCTGCGCAAGCGAATCTGGGATCCGATGAAGCGGGATATGCTGGACACAAAGCTGGTCCTGGTCACGCCCGATGGCATTCTCAACCTGGTGCCCTTCAGCGCGCTGCCCACCGCGACCGGCTACCTGGTGGAGCACGGGCCGGTGGTCCACATCCTCACCAGCGAACGCGATCTGCTTCCTTCCTCCACAGACGGCAAGAAGAGAGGCTTGCTGGCCATCGGCAGCCCGGCGTTTGAGATGGCCAAACTCGATGCGCCGCCGGCCACGGACACGCTGCGCGGCTCCCTGATCCCGTGCGATGCCTTTGCCAAGATGGCCTTTCATCAGCTTCCCGCTTCGCTCAGCGAGGTGCGCGAGATTTCATCGGTCTTCAAACGATGGAATGCGCAGGAACCGGAGCAACTGCTCACCGGCGAAGAAGCTACGCGGTCGCGCTTTCTTGACGCCGCGCCGCAGTCCCGCATTCTGCATATCGCCACGCACGCCTTCGTGCTCGACAAGAGCTGCGGCAACGGCAACCCGCTGCTGCACTCCGGACTGGTATTTGCCGGCGCCAACACCAGCCGCGACACCGCCATCCTGACCGCGCAGCAGATCGCCTCCATTGATCTCAAAGGCGTGGACTGGGCCGTGCTCTCTGCCTGCAACACCGGCAACGGCGAGCTGAAGGATGGTGAGGGGGTTCTGGGCCTGGAGCGGGCTTTTCGCGTGGCCGGTGCGCGCAGCGTGGTCATGTCGCTGTGGCCGGTCGACGACCAGGTGACACGTGAGTTCATGAACGGCCTGTACGCCGCGCGCTTTGGCCGGCACGCCACCACCGCGGTCGCCGTTTGGAGTGCGGCGCGCACGCTCTTGAAGTCGCGCCAGGCAGCCGGCAAATCGACGCAGCCCTGGTACTGGGCCGGGTTTGTGGGCGCGGGCGCCTGGCAGTAGGCACCTGCGGTGCGGCAGACGCCGCTTGCGCGGCCAGAGCGGGCCTGCCGCGGAGACCGCTCGTCCTTGCGGGGGTTACATCCGGTTGATGAGCGAGGCGATGCACGCGGCGCCGAAGCCGTTGTCGATGTTGACCACGGAAACATTGGGCGAGCAGGTGTTCAGCATGCCCAGCAACGCGGCAACTCCGCCGAAAGACGCGCCATAGCCCACGCTGGTGGGCACGGCAAGCACCGGCGCGTTCACCAGGCCGGCGACCACCGTGGGCAGAGCGCCCTCCATGCCCGCGCAGACAATCAGCACGCGAGCCGACTGCAGCGAGGTTCGCTGCGCCAGCAGGCGATGAATGCCGGCCACGCCTACGTCCGCAATCAACTCGACGGCATTGCCCATCAGACGCGCGGTGACCGCGGCTTCTTCGGCGACTGGCAGATCGCTGGTGCCGGCACAGACCACGGCAATGGTTCCCTTGCCCGGTGCGGCCGGTGACTGGGTGAGCGTGATGCAGCGCGCGGTCTCGTGATACTCCGCGCGGGGTTCCTGGTCCGCCTCGAGTTCGCGTACGGCGCGAAACATATCGGCGGATGCGCGCGTGGCCAGCACGTTGCCGCCATGCAGGGCCATGCGGACAAAAATCTGGGCCACCTGCGCCGGGCTCTTGCCGGAGGCGAAGATCACCTCCGGCATGCCGGTGCGCAGCGCGCGATGATGATCGAGCTTGGCAAAGCCGATGTCTTCAAAGGGCAGGTCGCGCAGGCGGTCGAGCGCATCGTTGACCTCGGTGCGGCCCTCGCGCACTTCATTGAGCAGCGTTTCAATCTGCGTGCGATCCATCAGAGCTCCTTTGCCGTCTCGCCGGCCGCATAGATGCGCATGGCCTCCTGCATCACCTGCTTGAGCGGCAGCGCGTGCTCGGCGGCGATGCGGCGGCAATCCTCATACTCCGGCGAGGCGTTGGCCACCTGGCCCGAGGGCCAGCGCGCAATTTTGATCTGCACATCGCCCCACGGCGTCGCGACTCTGCGAAACTCGCGGGCCAGTGCGATCTTGTTTTCCGTCCGCCAGTGCAGGCCGATGGTGGTGGTCTCGCGGAAGATGAGATCGCGCAGCGTGGTGACGAGATCGGGACGGCAGAGCACGGTCAACTGCACGCCGGTGCGGCCCTTCTTCATCTGCACGGCCGCGCGATAGACGTCCCACGCGCCGGCAGCGAGAAGCAGATCGCTTACGTAGCCCAGCAGCTGCGGGCTGGAGTCGTCGATGACGGTCTCAATTACGGCGATGGACTCGGAGTTGGCGGTCAGCGGGGTCTCTGCATCCGCTTCGCCGACAAGGATGCGCAGCAGGTTGGCCTCGCCGGGCGTATCGCGGCCTCCGGCTCCGTAGCCCGAGGACTGAATGCGCACAGCGGGCAGCGGCGCGTAGGAAACGTCAAGCATGCGCAGCACCGCTGCGCCGGTGGGCGTGACGCGCTCCATCGGCGGGCCGGCCGCGTAGACCGGCGCATCGCCCAGCAGGGCAAGCGTGGCCGGCGCGGGCACGGGCAAGGTTCCGTGCTGGCAGACGACCGTCCCGCTGCCCACGTTGAGCGGAGACGCGAGCCAGCGGTCGACGCCGAGAGCCTCGCATCCCGCCGCGCCGCAGACAATGTCGACGATGGTGTCCACCGCGCCCACCTCGTGGAAGTGCACCTTCTCAACGGGAATGGAATGGATGGCTGCTTCAGCGTGGCCGAGCAGCTCAAAGGCGCGGATGGCGCGGGCTTTCGTCGTCTCCGTCAGCGGCGCGGAGCGGATGATGGCGAGAATGGAGGAAAGATGGCGATGCGGCGCGTGGGCGTGGGTCGGCTGCGCATGAGCCTCGTGGGTATGCGGTTCATGGGAATGCGGCGCGTGGGACTCATGGGTGTGCGCAGGTTCTGGCTCGGAGTGAGAGTGACCGCGGTCAGCATTCTGCGCGGGTGAGTCCGGCGTGATCACGTCCACCTTGGTGGCGGTGATGCCGCCGCGCATCACCTTGCGCATCTCAAGACGCGCACCGACGTTGAGCGCCGCTGCGGTCTGTTCAAGGTGGGCGAAGGGAACGCCGGCGTCGACCAGCGCGCCCAGCAGCATGTCGCCGCTTATGCCGGAAAAACACTCAAGATATCCAATACGCATCGATTGTGATTCTAAATCGTCGGCTAGGCCCCGCGCCGGGAGAGGACGTCGGCGGGCAGAATCGCGTTCATGGAGCCGGACCGGAAGCCGGTCGTGTCCAGCGTGACGTATTGATAGCCGGTCTGCTTGAGAGCCGCGGTGATGGCGTCGAGCATCTCCAGCGAGAGTGCGCGAGGCAGCTCGGCGCGGGCAATCTCCACGCGGGCCAGCTCGCCGTGATGACGGACGCGCAGCTCGCGGAAGCCGAGCTGGCGCAATGCTTCTTCAGCGCGCTCCACCTGCTCGAGGACTTCGCGCGTCACCGTGCGGCCGTACTCCACGCGCGAGGCTAGACACGGGGCAGCGGGTCGGTCCCACAGCGGATAACCCGCCGCCCGCGCCAGTGTGCGTACCTCGAGCTTGGTCAGGCCGGCCTCGGCCAAAGGCGCAAGCACATCATGCTGCTCGGCAGCGCGCTGTCCGGGGCGAAAATCCTTGCGGTCGTCGGCGTTCATGCCGTACGCGATAGACGCAAAGCCGAGCTCCACGCCCAGCGATTCCATCACGGCGAACAGCTCGTCCTTGCAGTGGAAACAGCGATTGGCGTCGTTGCGCTGGTATTCGGGCCGCTCCAATTCCTCGGTTGCGACCACGTGCAGGGGCATCTGGATGGAGTGGGCAAATGCTGTGGCCTGCTCCATGTCGCGGCGCGCAAGGCTGGGCGAATCAGCAAGCACGGCGAGCATGCGGCTGCCGAGCACGCGATGCGCCGTGGCCGCAAGAAACGCCGAGTCCACGCCGCCCGAGTACGCCACCATCACCCTGTCCAGTTGCGCGAGACGGGCCTCGAGAGCGCCGAGCCGCGCAATCGTCTCCGCCTCAAGCGCAGAGGGACTCTGCGGCTGATCGGTCACTGAAACGCCGGTGTGTGAACTCACCGCCATGGGCCCGATTATACCCTTTTTGTCTGGATGGAATGCGGCCGGCAGTTTCAATGAGGCGCGACAACAACAGTACCTGCGGCGCGGAATACGATATAGTCGGGCTGTGCAGTCAGGCGGAGCGGCGGCGGCGAACATGGACCAAGAGGCGCTCCACCTTTGGTTTGCGTATCCGGACGATCTGCTGAATGAGGAGTCCGTTCAAGCGTGCCTCGAACTGCTCAGTGCCGAGGAAACCAAGCGCTGGAAGACCTTCAAATTCGATCGCCATCGCCGCGAATATCTGGCGACGCACGCTCTGGCGCGCATCGCGCTTTCTCATCATCATCCGCTACCGCCGACAGCATGGCGCTTTCAGTCGAACGAGTTTGGCAAGCCCTTTCTGGATCCACCGCGCGCTTTACACTTTAACCTATCCAACTCGCTGGGATTGGTCGTGTGCCTCATTGGGCAAGGCGGTGAGGTGGGCGTCGATGTGGAGCCGCGCACGCGCGCTGCATCGATTGTCGAAGTCGCACCACGCATGTTTTCTCCGCTGGAGCTGGCGCAGCTGGATCAACTGTGCGAAGACCAGCGGCCGGAGCGCTGCCTGCAGCTTTGGACGCTGAAAGAGGCCTACATCAAGGCGCGCGGAATGGGACTGGCTCTGCCGCTGGACAAATTCTCCTTTGTGTTCAACGGGCCGGAAACCATCCGTCTCCACCTGGACCCCTGCCTGAGTGATCAGCCGGGACATTGGTGCTTCTGCCTGCTTGAGCACGCGGACCACTGCATTGCGCTGATGGTGGAGCGCGGGTCTCCTCTCGCACTGCACCGGTGGAAATTGAGGCTGCCCGCAGCTCCTGTGGAGTTGCTTGCGGATCCGCCAACCTGGTTTTCAAGCTCATAGGACGCGCGCAACGCAGAGCACAGATATGCAACCTGCCGATCAAGAGCCCATCCAGCCCAGGTATTTCATTCCGGTGTGAAGAGACTTCAAGCGTTGCGAACGGCGTTTGCGATCTGCTGCAGCGTGCGTGCTTCAAACAGATCCGCAAGCTGAAGGTCTACTCGATAGGTCTTCTTGATCCTGGCGAGCAAGCGGACGCCAACCAGGGAGTGACCGCCGATCGCAAAGAAATCGTCCTGCGGTTCAACCTGCTTTACTCCCAGCAGCTCCTTCCACCAGAGGGCCAGAGTGGCTTCCACATCTTCGGTTGGCGGTGCAACAACGGGGTTGGGTAGCGGAGCCGCAGCCACAGATGCAGCGGGACTGCCTGGCGCAAACTCCTGAAGTTCCCGCGAAGTCACAATCACGGAGCCCGGCGTGCGGGTCGTGAGGATTGTGGTTAGAGCCCGGACGCCATCGTACGTTGCGATTCCCGCACGCCGCTCTTCAAATACCCTCTCACTTTTGACGTGAACGTCGCTGGTTGCAGATGGATTCTGCACAAGAGCGCCGGCGGGGTTGGTGATGCGGCGCATGGCAAAGCCTTCGATCTCAGCCAGCACCTGGTCCTGCTCATCGAAGAGCGTGATGTCGAACACGGCAATCTCGCCGCGGCTCTTGCCTTTTTGGTGCAGGCGCATGTGGCTGCGGAACCGCACAGGCAGCGCCTGAAAAAACCGCGCCTTCTCATAGCAGATCGGTAGAAAGAGGTCGCCGGAGTGCTCGTAGCCGGGGATCAGATAGAGCGCCGCGCCCGTAGCCAGATCCAGGAGCGCGGGGTGGAGACGGAAGCCGGAAGTGTCTGCCGCGAACTTCTCGTCCAATTCAATTTCAGCAATGCCCTCACCGTTACCCAGCAGCACACGCCGCAGCGATCGCCAGCGGGGGCCGAAGTCGAGCTGGCGCTCCTGCCGTGTGCGGTGCTGGTCATCAAAGACGATCTCCTGCTCCTGACAGCGCGCAAGAAGCGCCGCGCGGTCGACCCGTACCAGCGGTGGCGCATGGATGTGCGCAACAATGCCTGTGGAGTGTTCGATCCAGGCACTCGATTTTGAGAACACTGAAAAGCGCTGCGCGCCTCGGTCAGGGCTCTCTTCGGGCTTCAGGCGCAGGCGAACCTCTCTGCTCTCGCCAATGTCAACGATAAGGGGCGCGAGAAAGAAGACATCGCGAAACTCAACGGCGCCCTGGCGCGAGCCGCGCGAGAATGCAGCGGCGGCCATCTCCAGATAACCGGTGCCGGGAAGAAGAGCCCTTCGTTCGCCTCCCACGTTGAGACTGTGCTCAGCGAGCATCCACATCTGCGCCGGTGAGAACTGGCTCGCGTACACAGTTTCCTCAGGAGTGTTGAGCGTGCGCGTCTGCAGCATGGGATGCAGCGTGGCGGAGCGCGCAGCCATGCCGGCGTCGCGCCACGCTTCCCAGTTGATGGCGATAAAAGGTCCCTTGCGGCTCAGCGCAAAGGCATCGAGAAATGCATTGGCAGCCGCGTAGTCCACTTGCCCGGCGATTGGAAGGACAGAACTGATGGACGAGAACAGGACGAAACACTGCAAGGGAACGTCGCGCAGCGCCTCTTCAAGCACCAGAGTTCCACGAATTTTTGGCGCAAGCACGCGATCCACACTCTGTGCGGTCTTGAGCAGTAGTGGCCCGTCATCGAGCACGCCAGCCGCGTGAAACACTCCGTCGATCGTTCCGAATTTGTCTTTGGCCTGCGCAATGATTGCGCGCATCTGTTCAAGGTTTGTAACATCGCCCTGAGCTACCAGCAATCCACCTGAAGCGGCGCGAATATCAAGGAGCTTCAGAATGCGCTGCCGGTCCGCATCGCTCAGCTGAGCGCCCTGCGAAGAGGCGTCCCACATCTCTTCCGGCGGCAGAGCGGAACGGCCTACGAGAATCAGCCGCGCTCTGAACGCGCGCGCCAGATGCTCGGCAACGGCCAACCCGAGACCACCCAAACCTCCGGTGATGAGATACACGCCGCCCGCTCGCAAACGCACGTGTTCCGCGGCGGCGGCCGGGTCGAAGCGCTCCACGGCCTGGACGAATCGCTCGCCGCGGCGGTAGGCGATGGGACTCTGTTCTCTTCCTGCAAGGATTTCCGCGAGAATCTGCTCAGCGCTCTCAGTGGTGCTGCTGTTTTCAAAATCAACATCGATGCAGCGGCACGCGATCTCGGGAAGCTCCACCGGGATAACGCTCGCGGGACCAAATTGCACCGCGCGCTCCGGATCGAGTACCGCCCCTTCAAATACTTGCTGAAGGTGGTTCGACACGAATGCCAATTCGAGTCCGCGCGCGCCTTGGCCGGCGAGCGCCTGAGCCAGAAAGAGCGGGCTCAGAAAGCTGCGCGCGAGGGTCTCCTCGAGAGCAATGCTCGGGTCGTTCGGAACCACTGACCACAGATGCACGATGCGTTCCATGGATCGGCCACTCTTGACGATGTCCGCGACCAGCGCGTCATAGTCCGCGCGGACACCGGGGCGAAGGGTATAGCTTTGCGGATTGACCTGCCTGTAATCCGATCCGGCATCCACGAGAATGACGTCGCGCTGTTCTGCCCGGAGACGTGCGGCAATCTGATCGGCAAGGCCTAGCCGGTCGTTGAAGAGCAGCCAGCAGCCGGGCGCATCTGCGGGCACGGGCTTGAGCAGCGCAGGCTTCCAGATGCGGCGATAGAAGAAGAGCCCGCCGTGCTCGCCCTTCCGCGGGGCCGGTGCGGGCGATGCCGATGGCTGAATTGGGTCTGCTTCAATCCAGTACCGCTCATGGTCGAAGGCGTATGTCGGCAAGGACACGCGGCGCACCGAATCAGCGTCGTGGAGCTTCGTCCAATCGATATGAACTCCAAGGGTCCACAACTGGCCAAGTGTGTAAAGTGCGCAGCAAAGGGCTCCCTCCCGCTCACGCGGATGAGGCAGGGACCGAAACGCCGCTACCGATGCGCGGCCCTCATGGTGTGCCAGTGAGGTCAGCGCTGTGCCCGGCCCGATCTCCAGAAGAATCTGATTTGGCTTGCGCTGAAGTTCGGAAAGACACGCAGAGAAGCGGACGGTCTGGCGGAGATGCCGCACCCAGTACGCCGGATCCGTGGCTTCCTCGGGCTTGATCCATGTGCCGGTAACGTTGGACAGATACGGGATATGCGGCGGCTGAAAGTGGATGCCGCGGAGCTTCTCCTCAAACTCCGCGAGGATGGGGTCCATCATGGCGGAATGGAATGCGTGCGAAGCGACGATGCGCCGGGCCGCGACCGACTGCATGGCCAGATCCTGCTCCAGGGTTGCAATCTCCGCGATTGGCCCGGAGACGACGCACAGGCTGGGACCGTTGATAGCCGCGAGCGAGAGATTGCCGTTGAGGTGAAGTTCGGATGCCGGCAGCGAGACGGCGAGCATGGCGCCCGGCGGCAGGCCGAACATCAGGCGGCCGCGGAGTGCGGCGATCGCGAGAGCCTCTTCCAGCGAAAAGACTCCGGCAAGACAGGCCGCCACATATTCACCAATGCTATGGCCCACCATGGCCGCCGGTTCAACTCCGATCGACATCCACCACCGTGCGAGGGAATACTCGACGGCAAACAGCGCGGGCTGCGTGAGCCAGGTTTGATTCAGCTTGTCCGCTGCGCCGGCCCGATCCGGCTTGGAGGGATACAGGAGCGTTCGCAGGTCTGCATCAAGGGGTGCAAGCAGAAGTTCGGCGCAGTGATTCAGCGTGTCGCGAAACACTTCCTCGTGTTCGTGTAACTCGCGGCCCATGTCGACGTACTGAGAGCCCTGCCCCGAAAACATGAAGACCACATCGGGCGCGGAATCTGCCGCAATACCGGCTGCGAATTGCCGGGTCATCTCTTCAGCAGAGGGATCTTTCACGACGCGCGAGTCCCTGGCTACGAATGCGCGGCGATGCGGAAATCTTTGCCGGCCGACATGGCAAGTGAAGGCTGCATTGGCAACGCTCACGTCTGCATGCGCGTCAAGATAGGCCGCAAGATTGGCTGCCGCTCGGTCTGCGGATGTTGCCGTCTTCGCGGAAACAGTCAATAGGTGGTACGGCCTTGTCTGGGGATCGATCATCGGCCGCGGAGCTTCTTCCAGTACGACGTGCGCGTTGGTGCCGCCGATGCCTAGCGATGTGACGCCGGCGCGGCGCGGCTGTCCGTTCGTCGGCCAATCGGACAATTTGTTGTTCACGAAGAACGGACTGCCATCCAGCTCGATGCGTGGGTTGGGGTGATTGAAGTGGAGGCTGGCAGGCAGTTGTGCGTGCTCCAGAGCGAGGACTGTCTTGATGAGCGCAGCGACACCGGCGGCAGCGTCAAGGTGACCGACATTGCTCTTCAGCGATCCAATCGCGCAGTAGCCGCTACGCTCGGAGGACTTGCGAAAGGCTCGTGTGAGAGCGCGCACTTCAATCGGATCGCCAACCACCGTGCCCGTCCCGTGCGCTTCAACGTAGGAGATGTCATCCGCGCTGACCCCGGCGAACTCCAGCGCCTCGGCAATCACCTCGGCCTGCCCCTCGACGCTGGGCGCCAGATAGCCAACCTTGCGGGCGCCATCGTTGTTGATCGCCGATCCCAAAATCACGGCGCGAATTCGATCGCGGTCCTCAAGTGCGTCTTCAAGCCGGCGCAGAACGACGAGCCCCGCGCCGCTTGAAAAGACTGTTCCGGTTGACGCCGCATCAAACGACCGGCAGTGGCCGTCGCGGGAAAGGATCTCTCCTTCGCGATAGAGATAGCCGTGCCCGTGCGGAATCTCGATGGTCACTCCGCCGGCAAGAGCCATGTCGCACTCGTGATTGAGCAGGCTCTGGCATGCCAGATGCACCGCGACAAGCGATGTGGAGCAGGCGGTCTGCACGCTCACGCTTGGCCCGCGCAGGTCGAAATGATAGGAGACCCGCGTGGCCAGCACATCCTTGTCGTTCCCTGTTTGTTTGAGTTGAAACAATCCCGTTGAGTCGAGCAGTTCTCGATTGGCGAGCAGGTTGTGAATCAGATACGCATTCATGCCGGAGCCGGCAAAAACGCCGATGGACCCGTTGAAGCGTTGAGGCGGATGGCCGGCGTCTTCGAGAGCTTCCCAGGCGCACTCGAGGAAATGCCGCTGTTGTGGGTCCATGATCGAGGCGTCTCTTGGGCTAAGGCCGAAGAAGCGCGCATCGAACAGGGCAACGTCATCGAGCAGCGCGGCGCGCTTCACGTAATCATGCCGCGCCAGCTCCGCGGGCGTCACGCCGGCGGCCAGCAATACGGCATCGGACAGGGATCGGATGGACTCCACGCCGTCACGAAGATTGCTCCAGAACTCGCGCACATTGCGGGCGCCGGGAAAGCGTCCTGCCATGCCGATGATCGCGATCGCGGAAGGCTTCATGGTCACCATTTCAACGCTGCCTCGCCAGCTTGCGGCGCTGCGCGCGATCGGTCAAAGCAGTTTCCGATGCGCGCGGCTCGGCTCCCGCAAGATGGCGGCCTAACGAACGGACGGTGGAATATTGAAAGAGATCGACAACGGAAATTTCGCGGCTGAGTGCATGCTGCAGTTTGGCGTGAACCTCGGCGACAGTGAGAGAGTGAGCGCCAAGGTCGAAGAAATTGTCATCCAGCCCAACCTGCGCAACACCGAGCGCCTCCTGCCACGCCTGTGCAACGATGCGCTTGACCTCGTTCTCATCGTCGCGCTGAAGCGGCTCCACAGCCGTTGTTACGGCGGGCATCGGCGGAGGAAGTTCGACGAGCGCACGACGATTGACTTTGCCGTTTTCCGTCAGCGGCATTGCGGAGAGAAAGACGAAGGCGGAGGGAATCATCGCATCGGGAAGCTTTGCAGACAATGCATTCTTTAATTCGCTTCCTTCAACCGTTCCGGCAGATTCGGACACGACATAGGCCACCAAGCGCTGGTCGCCTTCGCGATGTTCGCGCGCGATGACGACGGCCTGTTTGACTCCCGGGCACTGCTCAAGAGTGGCCTCGATCTCGCCGGGTTCAATGCGATGTCCGCGCAGCTTGATCTGATCGTCGGTGCGCCCGGCAAACTCCATGCTCCCATCCGGCAGCATGCGCGCCAGGTCGCCGGTGCGGTAGAGACGATGCGGTGAGACGGATGGCAGGCGGAGAAACCGCGCGGCGGTAAGCTCCGGACGGCGCCAGTAGCCGCGGGCCACGCCGTCTCCGCCGATGAAGAGCTCGCCCGTCTCGCCCAAAGGCACCGGCCGCATCTCCTGATCGAGCAGGTAAACCTGCGTGTTAGCGATGGGGCGGCCAATGGGGATGGAGTTTGCGACCTCTGTTACCAGATGCGTGGTCGACCAGATGGTGGTCTCCGTGGGGCCGTACATGTTGTGCAACTCGCCGGTGAATACTGCACGCAGACGTGCGACGACAGCGGGCGGCAGGGCTTCCCCGCCGAGCAGGAGTTTGCTGAGCGTGGACAGGGAGGAAGACGCGGCCTGATCGAGAGTCAGTATGCGCGCCAGCGACGGCGTCATTTGCAGATGTGTGACCTGGTGGCGGATGATCTGGCTGCCGATCGATTCGTTGCCGCGATCGCCATGGAGCACCAGCTTGAATCCGCGAGTTAACGTCCACAGCAGTTCGAGAACGGAGATATCGAATGCGATGCTGGTCACCGCAAGCCAGATGCCAGATTTGCTGCCAATCACCCGATCCATGCCAGTAAAGAAGTTGACCACGTTGCGATGCTCGACCATCACGCCCTTCGGCTTGCCCGTGGAGCCGGAGGTGTAGATCACATAGGCAAGATGGCTGGCAGTAACGGTCGAGCTGATCGCATCGGCGCTCTCTCGCGCGATGACGGGGTCTTCGACATCAAGCATGGCGATGCGGCTCAGATCATGCGGCAGACGCGCACGCGTCTCACGGGTGGCGAGCAGCACCGGCATCTCTGAGTCGTCGAGCACCGTTGCGATGCGCGCCTCGGGATGACCGGGGTCGAGAGGCACATACGCGCCGCCGGCCTTGAGAATGGCCAGGATGCTGATGACGAGGTGTTCCGAGCGGCCCAGGAAGATACCCACAAGGGTCTCCGGCTTGACGCCCAGCGTTTGCAGATGACGAGCAAGCTGGTTGGAGCGGGCATCCACCTCGCGATAGCTCAGCTGACGGTCGCCCGCAACAACCGCGATCGCATCTGGAGTCAATGCCGCCCGCTCCCCGAACAGGGCGGCGATGGTGCTGCCGCGCGGATAGTCGACTTGAGTCTGATTCCACTCAGGCAGCTGAACGGGTGACATGATAGTTCTCCAGAAACAGATGCTCGATGCCGGTTCCGAGAAAGGTTTCGATCGCTTCATCGGGCGTGTTGACGATCGGCTGGCCTTTGACATTGAAGCTGGTGTTCAGCACCATCTGACGACCTGTCGTTTGCCCAACGGCGAGCAGCAGCGCATGGAAGTCGGGATTATCAGCGGCGCTTACCGTTTGCAGGCGCGCCGATCCATTCACATGGGTGATGGCCGGCAGCAAGGCTCGCGCTTCCGGGCGGACATCGACCACGCTGATCATATACGGATGCGCTTCACCGCGCGCAACATTGAACCAGCGCGGCGCTTCCTCCAGCGAACAGGCCGGCGCGAAAGGGCGAAAGGCTTCGCGCTTCTTGACCATGGCATTGATGCGGTCGCGCATCTCCGGATGGCCGGGATCGGCGAGGATGCTGCGATTGCCCAGCGCGCGCGGGCCGTATTCCATGCGGCCGCGGTCCCAGGCGATCACGCGGCCATCCGCAATGAGCCTCGCCGCCGATGAACAGGTCTCTTCAAGTGAATCGAAGCGGCGCCAGTTAACTCGATGCTCAAAGCGCTCGAGGGCAGACTCGATCTCGCTCGCGGAATAGCGGGGGCCGAACAGCGGCGCGGGCATGCGGCGATTGTCAACTTCACCTGCAAGCGAGGCGCGATAGAGAGCGGCGCCCAGGGCAACGCCGTCGTCGCCGGCCACTGGCTGAACGTAGACCTCGTCGAAGAGGCCGGAGCGCATCAGCCGGCCGTTGGCGGTGCAGTTGAGCGCTACCCCGCCGGCCAGCGCGATGCGGCGCAGGCCCGTCTTCTCGCCAAAGTGACCGCAGACGTGGAGGACGGCTCGCTCAAGGCACTCCTGCAGCGCAGCTGCCACATCCTCGTGAACGCGCGTGACGGGATCGGCGGGAAGCCGCGGCGGAACGAGGTCTTCAGCGAGATAGGCGCGGGTCGCCGAGTAGAATTCACGCTCGTCGCGGGTTCGATTCAGCTTGAGAATCGGAATCCGGATGGTGCCGTCTTCGCGCAGTTCCACGGCTTGTTCAAAGAAGGCGCGAAAGCGGGCCGGGTCGCCATAGGGCGCCAGGCCCATGATCTTGTATTCGTCGGAGTTGAAGTCGAAGCCGAGATGAAGCGTGACGAGCGAATAGAGAATGCCGATGGAGTCGTTGGCGCCGATTGTACAGATCTTCTCGAGCTCGCCGTCGTGGAAGTCATACACGCTCAGGCTCTCGGTCTCTCCCATCGCATCGTTGACCACAACCAGACATTCATCCCAGCCGGAGGTAAACGCGGCGCTGGCTGCGTGCGCCAGGTGATGGCCGACGGAGTGTACTTTACTCTCTGCGAACCCGGGAAGATCGCGGCGTATCTGGGCAAGCAGCGCTTCGCGGGAAAAGACCTGGTGAAAGCGATCGGCAGAGGCTTCGTCGTGCGCGTAAAGGTCGCGATAGGGAGCGTAGTCGAATCCATGGGCGATTTCATCCACTTCGTCGATCGCCATGCCTGCCTCTTTGAGACAGTAGCGAATAGCCCCAATGGGGAAGTCGCCCGTGTGTTTGTTTCCGCCGAATCGCTCCTCTTCCGCGGCAGCCACCAGCTTGCCGTCCACCAGCAAGACTGCGGCCGCATCCATGCCCTGGGCAATGCGATACTCGCGCTCGTCGAGGCCAGCAAATGCGCCCCGCTTGAACGGTTGAGACCTCTCGAGTCCGCTGATGCCCAAGACCTTCATTGCTGCCTCAATCCGCACTGAGGGGGCGCGAAAATGCCTGTTGATTGCATGGATCCAACAAGGCAATTCTAGTCCATATCAGATGATCGATTGACGCGCGGCGGAGTGAGGAGTACCTGCATTGCACACGCAAAGCGGCGAGCGGGCTTGGCCTGCGCGTCATCCGGCCCGCGTGTCCCAGCGCGGCTGCATCAGAGCTTCACAATCACTGACTTCACCTGCGTGTACTGCTGCAGGCCGTACTCGCCCAGCTCGCGGCCAATGCCCGACTGCTTGTAGCCGCCGAAAGGCGCGCGCGTGTCCAGAACGTTGTAGCAATTGACCCACAGCGTCCCGGCGCGCACGTCGTTCGCCACCGCAAGCGCCTTCTTGATGTCGCGCGTCCACACCGCGGCGGCAAGGCCATACGTTGTCTGATTGGCGCGCGCAATGGCTTCATCGAGCGTGCGGAAGCGGATGACGCTCATGACCGGCCCAAAAATCTCTTCGCGTGCGATCTTCATCTCGTCCTGCACATCAGAGAAGACCGCGGGCCGCATGAAGTATCCGCGCGAGCCGATACGCTCTCCGCCGCATGCCAGCGTTGCGCCCTCGTCCCGGCCGGATTCGACGTAGCTCATCACGCGGTCGAACTGCGTCTGATCCACTAACGGTCCCGAATCCGTTGCTGGGTCGAACGGGTCGCCGACCACACGTTTACGCGCGCGGGCAATGCTCTTCTCCACAAAGCTGTCGTAGATCGACTCCTCCACAAACACGCGCGAACCGGCGCAGCAGGACTGCCCCTGATTCGCGAAGATGCCCATGTGAGCGCCTTCGACGGCTTCATCCAGATCGACATCCGCGAAGACGATGTTGGGGCTCTTGCCGCCCAGCTCCAGCGTGACCGGCTTCAAGTTGGACTTGGCCGCGGCTTCCATCACCAGGCGACCCACTTCCGTTGAACCGGTGAATGCCACCTTGTCGATGTCCATGTGGCGCGCGATGGCTGCGCCCGCCGTGGGGCCGAAGCCGGTGAGGATGTTGACCACCCCTTCGGGAAATCCGGCTTCGACAATGAACTGGCCGATCCGCAACGCAGAGAGCGGCGTCTGCTCCGCCGGCTTCAACACGACCGTGTTTCCTGCTGCCAGTGCCGGAGCCAGCTTCCACGCCATCATCAGCATGGGAAAGTTCCAGGGAATGATCTGGCCCACAACGCCGATGGGCTCATGGCGCGTGTAGCAGAGAAAATCGCCATCGATCGGAATCGTCTTGCCTTGTATCTTGTCCGCCCATCCGCCAAAGTAGCGATAGCACGCGACGGTCTTGACGACGTCCACTGCTTTTGCGATGGAGAGCGGCTTGCCGTTGTCGAGCGACTCGAGCCGCGCCAATTCCTCGGCATGGCTTTCAATCAAATCAGCGAGGCGGTGGAGGAGACGGCCCCGCTCCGATGCGGGCATGGTGCGCCACGGCCCGTTCTCGAAGGCTGCGCGCGCGGCACAAACGCCCTTGTCCACGTCCTCGGCGGCAGCCTCGGCAACCTGGCAGATCTCCTCGCCCGTGGAAGGATTGATGGTGGCAAAGGTTCTGCCCGACTCGCTCGCAACCCAGCGGTTGCCGATGAGCAGCTTCAACTCGGGAAGAACGATTTGCGCCTCGGCATTCGCGGCGAGAGTGGTGGCCATGGCCCGGAACTCCTTGGAAAAAGCTTATCGCGACAGCGACATGCTGGTGACGGCGCGATGCTGGCCTGCGTGTTTTTGCGCCCAGATGCCTTGCAACCAGTTGCGATAGATACGCGATGCGGAACGCTGCCACGTATTCTCGATCTTCGCGCTATCGAGCGCGGCCGCGATGCTGTGCAGCATCTCCGACTTGCTGCGGATCGAGGACGCGCTGTCGCGCAGCAGGGTTAGCGCCTTCTCCGTGCTGCTTGCAAAGTAGCCTTGCGGCAGCAATGGATAGGCCTTCGCCTCCCCACGAATATAGCGGCCCACATCGCGCCGATACTCGCGCATCAGCGTGTCGGATTCGTACTCTAGATGGCCTTGAAAAAAAACAAAAAGGCTCCTCTCCTGCTTGACGAAGATATCGACTCCATCGCTGGCGATGCGCGAGAGCACCTGATAGCCGGCGCCGGTCAAATCCTCCTGCGCGACACCGTTCCACCGGGAGTGAGGCACATGGAACCGTGGTGGAAGGCCCTCCATGAGCGGATGATCGGAGACCTGTTCGCATTCAAAGACGCCGAAGTTCTTCTCATCACTCTTGCGCCGGCCGATGCCATCCATATGCAGAATGGCCGCATGCGCGGCGAGACACGACCAGAGGGCCGAGTAGGTGTTGCTGCGTGCCCACTCCAGCACTTGTGTAAAGCTCTCCCAATAAGGCTCGTCGCGCAAGTCCGCCATCTTCGGCTCTCTGCCGGTTACGATGATGCCGTCCAGGCGCGTACTCAACAGCGCGTCGATGCCTGCATAATGACTGACGAAGCGCTCGCCGCCGCTCTCAGTGAACGACAAGCCGGGCAGCGTGTAGAACGAGACCTGAATCGGAATGCCTTCAGACGCAGCGTCGAGCAGGGAGACGAACTGGCGCTCGGTGGCCCGAAACGCCGCACCCGCCATGTTGTTCACCAGGCCGATCGTCACGCATGGGCCACGCCGCTCCGCGCGTTGCCACGGCGCGCGCCGCAGCGGCAGTGCGCTGCCGGCAGCTGCGTCGTGACTGAATCGGCTCGCTTCCATGTTGACGACCATGTGTCTCCTCTCGTCCTGATCTTCTTTACTTCCACGCTGCGTTAGCTCGCCGCGGCGAGTGCCTGGTCCAGGTCTTCGATGATGTCATCGATGTGTTCGATTCCGATGCTCAGCCGGATCATCTCCGGCAGCACACCGGCCTTGCTCTGCTCCTCGGCCGACATCTGCCGGTGCGTGGTCGAGGCAGGATGACAGGCAAGCGACTTCGCATCACCGAGATTCACGAGCCGCGTGACCAGCTTGAGCGCATCATGAAACTTCACCGCGGCCGCATAGCCGCCTTTGATGCCCACGGACAGAAGCGAACAGGCACGGCCGTGCAGGTATTTCTGTGCCAGTGCGTGATAGGGGCTCTCGGGAAATCCAGCATATTTGACCCACTCGACGCGCGGATCGGCGCGCAGAAACTCAGCGGCCTTCCTTCCGTTCTCCACATGACGTTCAACGCGCAGGGCGACGGTTTCAATTCCCTGCAACAGGAGAAAGGCGCTCAAGGGCGAAAGCACCGCGCCACCGGTGCGCAGGTAGACGCTGCGGCAGCGCGCGATGTATGCGGCGTTGCCGAAGTGGTCTGTGTAGATCAGCCCGTGATAGGAGTGGTCCGGCTCAGTGAAGGCAGGAAAGCGCGATGCGTTCTGCTTCCAGCCGAAGTTTCCGCTGTCGACAATGACGCCGCCAAGCGTAGTGCCATGGCCGCCGAGAAATTTTGTCAGCGAATTTACCACGATGTCTGCGCCGTGCTCGATGGGCCGCAGCAGAATGGGTGAGGCGACGGTGTTGTCGACGATCAGCGGAACACCGCGCGCATGCGCCACATGCGCCAGACCTTCAATGTCGCAGATGTTCCCAGCGGGATTGCCGACACTCTCGCAAAAGACTCCGCGCGTTTTGTCGTCGATGAGACTGGCGATGTCCTCAGGCCGGTCGCTCTGGGCAAAGCGAACCATAACTCCCTGGCCGGGCAGAATGTGCGCGAACAGCGTGTGCGTCGTGCCATAGAGCTGCGGGACAGAGACGATGTTGCAACCCAGCTCCGTCACATTCAGGACCGCGTAGTTCACAGCCGCCTGGCCGCTGCTCACGCACATCGCTTCCAGCCCGCCCTCGAGTGCCGCAACGCGCCGCTCCAGCACAGCCGTGGTTGGATTCTGGATGCGCGTATAGCGGAATCCCTCGGCCTCAAGATTGAACAGCGCAGCAGCGTGGTCCGCGCTGTCGAAGGCGTAGGCCACCGTCTGATAGATCGGCACAGCCACGGCCCTGGTCGTGGGATCGACTTCGTAGCCGCTGTGGATTGCGATCGTTTCCGGCTTCATGGCAATCTCTGTCCTTCAATCGTTCGATTCAACTCTGAATGGCCTTTCTCAAACAGCCAATCCTGGGGTTCACGCGGTCCTGCGGTTCTTTACTGCGAATACGAGATCGTTCATTTTATCCACGACCCACCCGATATCCTCTTCTGTGGTTCTGAAACTGGTGATGCACGCACGCATAGTCGGAATTCCGCCAAGCTCCGCGTCGGACATCCAGGCAATTTGATGCTCGCGAAGCTGCGCGAGCAATTGCGAGGGGTTGAGTCCTGCGCGGGTAAAGCAGACGACCGGCAGCGGCGTGGAGTTGACGATGCGCCAGCCGCTGGCCTGCAGCAGATCGCGCAGCAGATTGCCCATGCGCACCTGATGCTCCAGCATGGCGGCGTAGCCCGCCTCGCCCTTTTCTGCAAGCGCCATGAACAGCTTCAGGCCTATGAAACGGCGCGACCACTGGGCCGAGTGGGTGAGCGGGTTGAAGGTGGTGGAGGCATCTTCACTGGCCGCCTTGGCGGGCATGTAGGTCACGTCGGAGCGGAATGCCTGGGCCACGCTCTTGCGGTGGCGGCAGAAGAAAATCCCGCAGCCCATGGGAACCGAAAGCCACTTGTGCGCGTCGCAGGTAATGGAGTCGGCCGCTTCGATTCCAGCAAGCCAGGGTCTCAGATTCGGAGAAACAACGGCAGAGCCGCCGTAGGCTGCGTCAGCATGGAACCACAGATTCTGCTCTTTCGCAATGCGCCCAATCTCCGCCAGAGGATCGATGATCCCAGCGGCCGTGGTTCCGCCGGTGCCGATGACCATGAATGGCAGCATTCCGCTCGTGCGATCCTCGGCCACGCGCGCGGCGAGGTCGTCGACGTTCATCTTCAAGTTGGAGTCAGTGGCCACGATGCGCAGATTGCGCCTGCCGAGACCCGCCATGTGCGCAAGTTTGTTGAAGCCGTGATGTGTCTCTTCGGTCAGGTAGATTGTCGGATCGCCGGAGAGATGGCGAAGGCCATACTCACCGTACTCGGGAAAGGCGTGGGTGAGTGCAACCACTACGGCGGATAAATTTGCTTCGGACCCTCCGCTGGTGAATGTGGCGATGGAGTCGGCGGGCAGGCCGAATTTATCAGCGAGCCAGGCAAGCGTGTGCCGCTCCATTTCGTTGGCTGCCGGCGATGTGCGCCAGTTGGCCAGCTGCGAATTGTACATGGCCACCAGCGTGTCCGCAACCACGGAGGCCAGCGTCACGCTGGGGTTATAGAGGCCAAAGTAGCGCGGATGCGTGACCTGCACCTGCCATGTGCGCAGCATCTGCTCCACGTCGGCGATGACTTCATCCAGAGGCATGGGCTGCTTGAAGTCGAAGCGCGATGCAAGATAGGCGCGGATCTCCGCGGCCGTCACATGCGGGACGATGGGGCCGTCTGCAATGCGCGACTCGAGCGCCGTAAACTCCTCTCGAATTTGGTCAATCTGCATCCGCTCTTTTCCTCTTGCAAACCGAACAATGACTGCAGCCTGTGCGGCCGCGCGAAAACTACAATCGAAACTCGCCATTTTGTATGCGGCGGTATAGGTCCGCATTGAGTTCAACAAAGGCGCCGGCTTCATCGTTATCAAAGTAGAGCGCGTCAGTGCTGGCGGCTGGATCACAGCCCTGGCGAACGAACTCGGTCTTCGAGTATTTGAACGTGCCGGTCAGATCAGCCTCGCTGCGCAGGCGCAGAAACAGAGGCCTTGCGTAGGAGGGAAGGCAACTGGCCAGATGCAGGCGCAGGGCGGCGAGATTCAGTTCACGGTCCGCGACCAGTGTGGCCATGCCGATGCGGCCCTCGGTGCCGGGAACCGCGACGCCGTATACGTTGGCGTGAAGAACGCCCGGAAACGCGCAAAGCACTTCAGCAACTTCAGTCGTGGCTACGTTCTCACCCTTTCTGCGAAAGGTGTCGCCAATGCGATCGACGAAGAAGTAGTAGGCTTTTTCATCCCTGCGCATCAGGTCGCCGGTGCGAAACCAGGCGTCGCCGGCGGCGAACACGTCGCGTAGTATTTTCTTCTCGGATGCCTCGTGCGATGTGTAGCCCTCGAAGCGAGTGGCGACCGTGGATGGATCGCTGACCACTTTACCCAGGGCCTCACCGGCTTGGTTCGGCGCGCATGGAATGCAGCGGCCTGCTTCGTTGCGGACCGGCTCGCCTGTCTCAATGTCAATCAAGATGAGCGCAGGCGAAAAGCGATGGGTGAGATAAGGCGGAATGTGACCGATGGCTCCGCGCTTGCCTTGCACGTTAAACAAGGAGACGCTGCCCTCAGTGGCCGCATAAAACTCGAGGATTTGCGGAATGCAGAAGCGGTCTTTGAAGGTGTCCCAGATCTCCGCGGCCAGGCCATTGCCGCAGGCCATACGGATACGATGCTCGGTCTCGCGCGAGGAAGGCTCGGTGTGCAGCAGATAGCGGCAAAGCTCGCCGATGTACTCAAACAGCGTGCAGTCCCAGCGGAGAATATCGCTCCAGAATTGACTCGCCGAAAATTTTTCGCGCAGCACAACTGAGCCGCCGGCAACCAGCATGGCGCCGGGCACCTGCACGCCGCCGACGCTGTGGTACATGGGCAGGCAGTTGTACATGCGGTCAGCCCGCTCGACGTTCATCATGCCCGCGAACCAGTGGCTCCATTGCATGGTGCGCCCGTGGCTCACCTTTGCGGCTTTAGGCAGACCTGTGGTTCCGGATGTGTAGATATAAAGCGCCGGATCGTCGATCGCCGGCGTTCGGCGTTCATCGCTGCTGAGCGATGAGCCGGAGTATTGGTCAACGCGTTTGTCAATGCGCGGGAACGGGGCGTCGCTCTGGCCGTGAATCCAGATGGCCGGAGAGAGAGCAAGCTGCGGCAGAATCGCGGTGAGTGCCGCGGCAAATTCAGAGGAAGCGACGATCTGTCTGGGCGCGACGATGCGAATGGAATGCGCCAGCGAGTTGCCGACCAGGTTGGTGTTGAGCAGCGAAACAACTACGCCAACGCTGGTCAGTCCAAGCCACAGGGCAAAATACTCAGGACGATTGGTCATCAGCAGGCAGACCACATCGCCTTTGGCCAGGCCCTGATCGAGCGCCCATCGCGCGTACTGGCTGGCGCGCTCGGTGAGGCCGCGATACGTCAGGCTCTCCCGATCCGAGAGCAGCGCCGGGGCGTCGCCCATCCGCGCTGCCACCTCTTCGACGACGTTGAAGAGAATGCGGTCCGGGTTGCGCGGGATGGGCGCAGTCAACTCGAGCGCGCGCAGCCACGCCTTCGCGGGAGAGACGCATGCCGGGACCGCTTCGTGTTTTTCAACGGTCATCATGCAGTGTTCCCCGCGTCCACAGTTATCACTGTGCCAGTGATGTTTCTTGCGCCTTCGCCGAGAAGGAAATCAACGGCGTTGGCTACATCTTCCACATCGACGAGGCGCTTCAGGGCGCTTCGCCGCTCGATGCGCTGCCGGTCTTCTTCTTTCATCTCCCTGGTCATCTCCGTGCTCACGAAGCCCGGAGCGACAGCGTTGACGGTCACGCCGACGCGGCCCACTTCGCGCGCCAGCGATTTGGTGAAGCCGACGAGAGAAGCCTTGGTGGCCGCGTAAACTGAGAGCCCGCTGTAACCATTGAACGCGGTGATCGACGAGATGTTCACGATGCGTCCGCTGCCGTCAGCCATCATGATGCGAACCACATGCTTGGTCAAGACCATGGGCGAGGTAGTGTTCAGGCGCACCACCTGCTCGATCTGCTTCGTGGAGGTGAGCGCGAGAACGCCGTCCGTGCTCATGCCTGCGTTGTTTACCAGACCGTAGATGGGGCCGTGCTGTTTGCGCAGCGCTTTGACCAGTGCGGCGATGGCCTCAATCTCGGCGAGATCGAACGGCGCAAAATGCAGAGCGCCCGGATGCGATTGCTGTGCTGCAAGCTGAGCGGCTTTGAACTCGTCGCTCTCCTTGCGCGCCAGGGCGATGACGCGGAATCCGGACTGAACAAGCTTGCGCGCAATGCCCAGGCCCAAGCCGCGGCTGCCGCCGGTGACAATGACGTTACGCATGGCGGCGCACCAGCTTTCCTGACTCACCGATGGCCAGCGCGGGGACGATGTTGATGGCTGCCGGGACCTGGTGCGGAGCCAGCTGGCCGCGGCAGAAGCGCAGAATCTCGCCGTCGACTACGCCCGAAGAGCTCTCCGGCGGAAGTTGCTTCAGCACCACATCGGCAACCACCAGAGAGCCGGTGATGGGATTCTTTTTCGCCTTGACCAACGACATGACCACCTGCGGATGGCGATTGAGGACCGCCTCCACTTCTTCCGGATGAACCTTGAAGCCGCCCACATTGATGGTTCCATCGCGGCGGCCGGTAAAGTAGTAGCGGCCATCGCGCAGCTCAACCGTGTCGCCGGTATCGACAAAGCCGTCTGCCTCTTTGAGGGTTGGGCTGTCTGCGTCCAAGTAGCGGAAGGCAGAGCGGTCGGAGCGGATCTTCAATGTGCCGTCTTCAATCTTCATTTCGACGAGCGGGTTCCGCGTAAGCGCCTCGGGCGGAAAGCCCATCAGGCCGTCGCTGACGTAGAAGCCCACGCCCGCTTCTGTCGAAGCAAAGGTGTGCTCGATTTGCGCCTGCGGAAATTGCGCTTTGACCTGGTTAAGAATGGCCTGATCCACGATCTCGCCGGACATGCGAATGTATTCGGGAGCGATGCGGCTGGCCCAGGGGCTCATGAGCGCGCGGCGCCAGTGCGAGGGCGTGCCGGAGATGTGCGTGACTCCATGCGCGCCGGCGCGGGCAAAAAAATCGGCCACCGGCTCCTGCGCGCTGGAGACAACAAGAGACGTGCCGGTGAGCGCGGCGTGCAGAAAGATGTGCATGCCGCCGTAGCGGCGCATGTCGTAAAACGTGCTCCAGACAATAGACGCGGACGCGGGGCTCCTGTGCATGGCCGAGCCTGCCAGACTGGCCAGCGTGTGCACGGCGAGCTTGGGATGCCCAGTGGTGCCGGAGGTGAGCAGAATCCACTCCGTCTCGACACGTGGGCTGCGGTCTGCGCTGACCGGCGTTACGTTGTTGCGGCACAGGACAACGCGGCCTACGCCGTGATCGGCCGATGCCGTCTCCGGATCGTCGGTCACCAGAAGATCGGCTTCGGCTGTCTCCGCAACGTAGCGAAGCTGCTCCCGCGGAACGTCGGGCGGAAAGAGCACGATGCGGCGCGCAATGCCGTCGAGCTCAATGAGCGCGGCCGCGGCGCGAAACTGATCGCGGGTTGCAATCAGCACTGACTTGCCGGTCAGGTCACCCGGATGCCCAGCAAGAATCGAACCCGCAATCAACTCGGCCCACGTCGCTTTTGCACCGAGCCCCACCAGGATGCGCGACGACGGATCGCCGGCGGCACGAATCGACGAATCGAGCGAGCCCGGATTAGTGTGCGGCATTTTCATAGAACCGGATGAAGTCGCCGAAGGTCACGGGGAAGCGTGCATCTTCGTCATCGCTGAATGGGTCGGCTCCGAGCGAGCCCTCAAGCCGGGCAACGACGATTGCGAAGCAGAGTGAATCCAGTCCTGAGTCGAGCAGGGGCAGATCGTCTGTCAACGGCGCAAGGCGCTTGTCCTGCTCCTGAGCAACCTGCGTGAACTGTGCAATTACTTCCGATCGAATGTCCATCTATCGTCCTACCTGCCTTCCAGTGCACAAACCCTGTCGGCAGGCACCGCATTCGAATCGTGCGCGTTGGAGTTGTCTTCGTCGGCGCGCAGAGACGCAGCGCCAGGCTGTGCGGCTTTCGCATCAGCCAGCGGAAAATGCGCGGCCAGCCATTGCTCGATGTGCATCTGGACCGCGGCGCGGCCCTCGCGATTGGCAAAGGAGTGATCGGCGGACTCGACGAACTCGGCCGTTACGCGGCTCTTGCGGCCGGCCAGCTTGACGACGTAATCGATGTAGTCAAACTCGCCGCGCCTGGGCTTGGCGCCCTGAGCCTTGATGCCCGGCGCCTTGAGCAGAAGAATGGGCACGCCTGTTGCTGCCAGCTGCTTCCAGCGCGCCAGCAGCTCGTTGTTGGCGTTGCCAGGTGGCTGGCTGCCGCGCAGCAGGAGCTGAAGCTTTCTGGCGCGGTCGTAGATGTTGCTCAGCAAGCCGCCCACGGCACTGCGCCGCGCCCAGTCGCTCAGCCCTTCGCGGACTTTTGGCCTCTTGGCCTGGGGCAGATGGAAGTACGGGTCCAGCAGGATGAGGCCCTTGCAGTGTTTGCTGGCGGCGGCCGCGTAGACGGCGGAGACGGAGCCGGCGCAGTGGCCGAAGAGCACCGTGCCCGACAGGCCGTAGCGCTCCACCAGTTGTTCCATCGCAGAAGCTGCCACGGAGGTGAAACCGCCGGCGTTGATGAAGTCCAGCAGATCGGTGGAACTCGAGCCTTCGGAGTCGCCCAGGCCGGGAAGATCGATGCGAAACGCCGGATAGCCTTTAGCCGCGATGGAGGCGGCCCAATGCACTGCGGAGTCGCCGCTCGCCGCTCGGGGCAGAGAGAGCGAGTTGAGGAAGAGAACGCCGGGGCGATGAGATGCGGACGCGCCTGCGGGGCAATCAGCCGGCCGATGCATGGTGCCCAGCACACGCGTCCCAAGGCCGTCCAGCACGATCAGTTCGCGGTCTTCGATGGCCTCATGCATAGGCGATTCCTTTGGTGGACGGCGACGCGGCGTCGGCAACGCGTGCCGTGATCCACTCGCGGTTGGGCGCGAACAGCCAATTAAAATCCTTCAGGTCGTCGTAGCCAACGATTCCGCCCTTGGTTAATGGAGCGGCTTGGCGAGTGAGCTTGACGATGCGGACGGGCCTTTTATAAGCGAGAGCCGCGCTGTCTTCGCTCGCCAGTGACTGCGGCATGGTGACGTGGAATGAATTCCGCCACAGGTCAGGCGACCAGCAATAGCCATCCACTTCGAGCGGAGAGCCCTGCTCCAGTTCGCGAATATAGTCCGACGCCGACTTGCGCTCGTCGCCAAATTTGAAGATCTGCTCCAGGCCCACCCAGCGCAGGAGCGTGGCCCGCAGCGCCTGGTTGGCGTTCTGGGGCGGAGACCAAAGCAGCAGGCCGTCGCCCATGCCTTCATCGAATGCGCGTCCGGAAAGAATCGCGCCCAGGCCCAGCCCATGCAGCAGCAGCGGCGCTTGCGGCGAGCGGGCCTCAAGCCAGGCGGCAAGAAGCCGGACATCCTGCTGCCAGTCGGCGAAGGTCATCTGCTCAAACGCACCTGTGCTTTCGCCCGTGCCGCGATAGTCGTAGCGCAGAACTTCGATCTTTTCCGCAGCGAGAGAGCGCGCCCAGCGCACCCAGGGCAGATAGGAGTTGTGCCGTTCCGAGGCGAACGGACCCACCAGCAGAACGCGCGCCACTGGGTCGGTAACCTCATGCAGGACGGTATAAAGATGCGCGCCGGATACGGGAAAGTATCCGGCGTGCTCCTCGAACGGCCTGTTGGGATGGAGCGGACTATGCAATGCAACACCCAGTTGAATCGGTTATGCCGCAGACTCTGGAACCGGGCCCTGAACCATTGCGATGATCAGATTGCGGAGAAGATCGACACCCTCGAACAGGTCCGCGTTGGGACTGATCGGGTTGATGGCCGTCTCCAGCGACAGGGCGCGGAACAGCTCTGCCGTATGTGTGACGTCGCAGACGCCATGCACATCAGTGTACTCCAGCTCCGTTGAACCCTGTGCCTTTGCCAGGTCGGCCAGGTAGCCCATGAAGCGCTGAATCCAGCCCTCGAAGAAGGCCATGGTCAGCACCGACTGCACGCCCTGCAGCTTGCCCAGGAAGAGGCGGACCTTGGTCAGCTCTTCGCTGGTCGCCAGCGCATCCGTGTCAGTGGGGAAAGCGTGCGCGGCCACTGCAAAACGGCGCAGCATGGCGGGGTGCGAGTCGCGGACCTCTTCAAAGAGATTTTCCGCCAGGATGGGGCGCACTTCATCGCACTTGACAGCGATGTACGCCGCAGTCATCCAATAAATGAAGTTTCCTTCGAGAACTGCGCTATAACGGGCGATGATGCCGCGGCGCTCGGCCGGAGTCAGGCTTTCCGGGGTGGGGAGTTGCGCGATCAGATCGTCGGTGATGGCTGCGATCTGCTGCTGAATCGAATCTCCGACGGATTCACCGTCAATCTGCGGAGCGAATGCAATTGTGCTCATTTTTCACCTACCAGGCAACGGAGTGGGGAGTGCGGCAAAGCACATCCGGATGAACGCAAAGGGCAGAGAGTGCTTGCCCGAGTATGAGAAAGACCTGACGGCGAGAATCATCCGAAGAGCAGATCACCGGCAGCGAACTTGTGCCTCAGAGCGAACGTCAGGCCGGTTTCAGGGGAACGATCATCGGGCCGTTCCAATAACCTGTGAAACCGGAGTGAACCCCTCGTCTGAGACGTGCCACCCGATTCCCCGGTCAGCCCACTGTTCCATCAGACGAAGTGGTTGCTTCGATGTGGATTCCAGAATACAGGACTTTCATGGAGAGTCAGGCAGCTACTGGTCATCTTCACTCCCTAAAGGAGCTATGCCAATGCCCCTTTTCCGCCAGAGGGATGGGCCGTTGGTACTTGGAAAAACCGGTTACCGGTAATCGGGTTGGGGTGGTTACGGAGCGATTTCAAGCCTCCTGCGCGGGGGGGTGAAATTGCGAATAAATCGCATGGATTCAGACACGTTGCCCGTGTTCCGATGCGGCAATCCAGGTTTGTGCTGCCTCGTCCGGTCGGGCCGGAAGCGCGGCGTGCTTTGTATGACTTTGGCGTGCCGGAGCGGCGGCGCTGATGGGCCGCCGCGGTTTGCAGATTCCCTCCCTATCTGTTATCAAGGACGCGCCAGAGGAATTAGGGCAATCCCGCAACCTGGGGTTGCGCGGCACAAGGGAGTTTCCGGTCATGATCAGCTTTTTGTTGCAAAGACGCGTCGTTTGCCCGCGCGCGGCGGCTCTCAGCGCCCTCCTGGTGGCGTTCACGATGGTGGTCGTTCCCTGCCGCGGCCGGGCCCAGGCTCAGAAAGATTTGAGCCTGGACGAGCTGCACAGCAGCTTTCAGAATCCCCCCGATTCGAGCCGCATCATGATGCGGTGGTGGTGGTTTGGGCCCACTGTCACCAAACCCGAGCTGACGCGCGAGCTGGAGCAGATGAAAGCTGCCGGCATTGGCGGTGTGGAGATTACACATCTCTACGCGCTCTCGCTCGACGATCCGAAGACCGGGCTCAAGAACACGCCGTTTCTTTCTGACGAGCATCTGGATGATCTCCACTACGCGGCCGGGGAGGCGCGCCGGCTGGGGCTGCGCGTGGACGTGAGCCTGTGCAGCGGATGGCCGTTTGGCGGGCCGCATATCCCGGTCACCGAGGCTGCGGGCAAGCTGCGCGTCGAGACGCGGCCTGTCGAAGCGGGCGAGACCTCCGCAACCGCTCCATTCATTGATGCCGGCGAAGAGCTGATCTCTGCCTATCTGCTTCCCGAGCCGGCTTCTGCCGATCAGCTTGCAAACGCGGCTCCTCTGGGCGCGCCGGTTGACGGCCGTTACGCGTTCGCAGCCGCAACGCAGTCGCGCACGCTCATCTGGTTCGTCTCCAGCCGCACCGGGATGATGGTGAAGCGGCCCTCGGTTGGCGCAGCCGGCTTTGTGCTCGACCACTACGACCATGCGGCGATCGAAGACCACCTGCACGCCGTTGGCGATCGCCTGCTCTCGGCCTTCGGCGACCACCCGCCCTATGCAGTCTTCAGCGACAGCCTGGAGGACTACGCATCGGACTGGACGCCGGCGCTGCTCGACGAGTTTCAGCGCCGCCGCGGCTACGATCTGCGCCCCCACCTGCTGGCTCTGGTCAAGGATGTGGGCCCGGAGACTGAAGCCGTTCGCCGTGACTGGGGCCGAACCCTGACCGAGCTCGCGGACGCCAATTTTCTCAAGCCCATGCAGGCCTGGGCGGCCGAGCACCACACCCTGCTGCGCTCGCAGACCTATGGCTATCCCCCGGTGACGCTCTACAGCAACCGGATCTCCGACCTGCCCGAGGGCGAAGGCAAGGCGACCTTCAACATGTGGCGCGAGTTCTCCGATACGCGCTGGGCTGCATCCGCCGGGCACCTGTTCCACCACACGGTCATCTCTTCGGAGACCTGGACGTGGCTGCACTCGCCGGCCTTCCGCGCCACGCCGCTGGACATGAAGGCCGAGGCGGACCTGCATTTTCTGCAAGGCATCAATCAACTGGTGGGCCACGGCTGGCCGTACTCGCCGGAGAGCGCGGGCGAGCCCGGTTGGCGCATGTATGCGGCGGCGGCGTTCAATGCGCACAATCCGTGGTTCTTCGCCATGCCTGAAGTGACACGCTACCTGCAGCGGGTCAGCTTTGCGCTGCGCCAGGGCGAGCCGGCCAACGACGTGGCGCTGCTGCTGCCCAACGACGATGTGTGGGCCTCATTTTTTGTGGGCTTCCAGAAGCGGCTCTCGCCCACCTCCGCGGGCGGCTTCAATGAGTCGGGATCGAACGTCACGGTCGATGAGCAGCTGGACAAATTTCTAGGCAAGCGGGTGATCGGGCAGGTGCTCGATGCCGGCTTCAACCTGGACTTCATCGACGCGGACACGATCGACAGCGTGGGCATTCCGTACAAGGTGCTGATCTTGCCCAACGTGGACAGGCTGCCCCTCGCGACGTATGAAAAGATTCTGGCCTTCGCGCAGCATGGCGGCATCGTCCTCTCCACGCGGCGCACGCCGGCCACCGCGCCGGGCCTGATGCACGCGGCTGATGACTCGGCGAAGATCAAGGCGCTCTCTGACCAGCTGTTCCATGGTGGCGTGGCGACCGCGCACTTTGTCGCGGACGAAACGCGGCTGGGCGCGGAGCTTGCAAGAGACACGGAGCCCGATATGCGGCTCACTCCGGCCACGCCCGAGGTCGGCTTCATTCATCGCAAGCTGGCGGGCGGCGATCTCTACTTTGTGGCCAACACGGCGAATGAGAGCAAGCACGTGAGCGCGCATTTCCGCGCCACCGCGCGCCATGCGGAGATGTGGGACGCTCTCACGGGCCAGGTTGCAGGACTCGCCGACCCAGGAAAGATTGATCTTGATCTGGAGGCCTACGGATCGCGGCTGATTTATCTTTCGGATGAGGCCAAGCCTGCGGTGCCTGAGCCCACGCGGCGCGAGACGGTGAAGGCAGATCTCTCGCAGGCCTGGAAGGTCACCTTCGGCGACACCGGGTTGAGCAAGCAGATGGAGAGTCTTGGTTCCTGGAGCGACGACGCGCAGACGAAGTACTTCTCCGGCCAAGCAACCTACGAGAAGACTTTCGACTTGCCGAAAGATGCGGCCGCTGCGGGAACAAGATATCTGCTCGACTTTGGCCAGGGAACCCGGCGTCCGCTGCCCTCGCCGCCCGGCAAGAACAACATGTGGGCCTACCTGGATGCGCCGGTGCGTGATGCGGCCGAAGTCTACGTGAATGGCAAGCTCGCGGGCGTGGTGTGGCATCCGCCCTACCGGATCGATGTGACAGACCAACTGCACGCCGGCGCGAACCAGATCCGCATCGTCGTCGGCAACACGGCCATCAACACCCTGGCCGGCACGCCGCAGCCGGACAACCGGCTGCTGTGGGACCGCTACGGCATGCTCTTTATACCGCAAGGTATGGAGAATCTGCACCCGCTGCCCTCCGGCCTTCTGGGGCCGGTCAAGCTGATTCAATCGGTCGCGGCCCAATAAGCAGAGCTGGCGCCGGACGCGGACGGCGATGAGCGGAAAAGAAAAATCGGCAGACAGGAAGATTCATGCCTGCCGATTCTGTTTTGCCTGATTGACTGCGCGGCACGAGCCTACCAGCTCACCACCGTAACGGCGAAGGGTTCGAGTTTGATTGTGCCGCCGGCGGGCTTCACGCTGCGCGCCGGGCCGTCGCCGGTCGCCAGGTCCACCGTAAGCGCGCTGGCCTTGTCGGCATCGGGCAGCTTGATCTCCACCACGCGGTTGCGCTGGTTGGCCAGCAGCAGCTTGTGACCGGCGGGCGTAAGAAAGGCCTGCGCCGTAACGCCGTCCGCGCCGGAAAGCTCAGTCCCTACCAGCGTGTCGCCGGAGTGGAATTGATCCTTGATCAGCTTGAGCACCCAGAAGCGCGCGTTGGGCTTGTTGTTCTCCCAGTTCATCATGCTCACGCTGGGGAACTGCGTCGGGTAGCCGATCAGCTGCGACTCGCCCACCACGTCGATCTGCAGCCGAGACAGCTCTACAAAAAGGTACGCGTAGAGCGAGCCGGCCAGGTTCCAGTAGAGCTTGGGCGGCGCCACGTTGTCGCCGGCCTTGTTGTCGGTGGGCAGAATCACGCCCAGCTCGTCCGTGTCCGTCTTGGTCTCCGGCGAAAGCCGCTTGCGGATGGACTCGATGTAGCGTACTGAATTCAGAAATCCGTTGGCCTCGTCGAAGAACGTGTACTGCCAGTCCTCGATGGTCTGCGAGGATCCCGGCGACGCGTAGAAGTGATACGAGATCATGTCCAGCGGAGTGCCCGGCCGATGGTTCTTGTGGTCCAAGAAATATTCAAAGTATTTGGGGCTGAGGCTGGGCATGGCCAGCGCCATGCCGACAAACCTGGTATCCGGCGAGACGGCGTGGATGGCGCTGACGATCGCGTCGTAGCGCGCCGTGTACTGCTCGGGCGTCATGTTGTGCTCAAAGTCTACCTCGTTGAGCACCTCCCACCAGGGCATCTTGTAGTGGTAGCCGGAGTCGTGGCGGACGCCGTTCTCGTCGGTGAAGCCGCCGTTGACATACCAGCCCACCAGCCGCGCGTAGTAGTCGCCCAGTTCCTTGCCGCTCGGGTCGCGGAGCTCGGTGCCCTGGGTGTAATCCCACACCACCTTGTTCGGATCGGCGGGATAGGCGACCGGCTTGTCGGTCTTGTAGAGCCAGGTGGGGCTGGTGCTGAAGTTCAGAATCGGGGAGTGGCCATCCGTTGCGGCAAGAAAATCCTTGGTCATGGGGTCAATCACGCTGAAGTCCCACGAGGTCTTCTGCGGGGTGGGCGGCTCAAGCTCGGCGACCGCCATCCGGGGATAAGGCAGCCACGGCACGTAGCGCACGTTTTCGGCGCCCAGATCTTTTACGGCCTTGTAGGACGCAATGCCCAGCGGCTGGCCGGGACGCAAGGGCGGGTTCACCACCACCTGCAGCGTGGGTGTGGTCTTCGAGACCAGCCCGGCCTTGTCCCAGTTGATGGTGAGCTTGGGCGCATCCTTGGGTGAGTCCTGCGCGGCCATCGCGGCGCTCATGGTAACAGTTGCCATGCCCGCAAACAGCAAAGACTTCAAACCACGAACGTGCAAAATCGTGTGAAAGAACTTCATAACCGGCACTCCTTCGCGCATCGCCGGCGCCCGTTGGCAGGTCCGCAGAGGGAGAGTTGGGGCGATCAACGACCGACGCCAAGGTATACCACCTCCAGTATGTCCTTTGCAATCTTTTATGTATTGGTATTACCGGCATTGATTCCGGGCCTCTTGAGCCGCCCGGACTGCTCGGCGCACCCCTCCAAGCCGGGCGGTGAGGGACGAGTTGGCGCGGAAAAGATCGGACTTGCCAATTCCGGGAAACGGAATGTACTCTGTGCACGCAAACCTGAAACAGCGGGTGAATGAATGAGCGCTGCGCACAGCAACAAACCCATACAAGATGAAGAGCCGGCCCGGACAAACGGCCGCAACCCGGACCGCAACGAGTCGCAAACCGTGCTGCGCGCCTGCGCGGTGCTCAAGGCCTTCCGCCAGGTGGGCGAGGAGCTGCTGCTGGCCGACGTGATCAATCGCACCGGCCTGCCCAAGACCACAACCTTTCGTCTGCTGCGCACGCTGATCCACGGCGGCCTGATTGAACGCGCCAGCGCCGGTGTGTATCGAAACAGCTTTGTCCCCGTCACCGCGCAGACGTTTCGCATCGGCTTCGCCACCCAGGGCGATACGGAGTTCGCGCGCGAGGTGACCAAGAGCGTGGAGATGGCGGCCGCGCGCGAGCACGTGCAGCTGATCACGCTCAACAACCGCTACAGCGCCCGTGAGGCGCTGCGCAATGCCGATGTGCTGATCCGCGAGCGGGTCGACCTGGTGCTCGAGTTTCAGACCTATGAGCGCGTGGCCTCGGTCATTGCTTCCAAGTTTCTATCCGCCAACACGCCGGTGATTGCCATCGAGGTGCCTCACCCCGGAGCGACCTATTTTGGCGCGGATAACTACAAAGCGGGCCTGATTGGCGGCAAGGCGCTGGGCCGCTGGGCCAACGAGAACTGGGGCGGCCAGGTGGACCAGCTGGTGCTGATTGAGCTGCCCATTGCCGGCTCCCTGCTGGAGCTGCGGCTGGCCGGCCTGGTGGATGGTTTGCGCAAGGAGCTGCCCGGAATCGTGGACGTTCCGCAGGCGCGGCTGAACGGTCGCGGCACCTTTGAGCAGGTGCTCGATGTGATGCGTAGATACCTGCGCCGCCGCGGGGCGCGTCGTACCCTGGTAGGCACGGTCAACGACATCTGCGCACTGGCGGCGCTGCGCGGCTTTGAGGAAGCCGGCGCCGCCAGCCAGTGCGCGGTGATGGGCCAGAATGCGCTGCGCGAAGCCCGCGCCGAGCTGCGCCGGCCGGGTACGCGCCTGGTGGGATCGGTGGCATACTTCCCGGAGCGCTACGGCGAGGAGCTGATTCCGCTGGCGCTCAATATCCTGCGCAAGAAGCCGGTGCCGGCGACGCTTTTTGTAAAACATCAGCTCATTACGCCGCGGAACGTGGACCTGATTTATCCGCTCGACCGGCAATCCTCGTCGTCCGCGGAGCCGGAGCGGAATCACCTTCAGTTGGCATCGCTGTAAGGGAGTTTGTTCCGCAAAGCGGAATCACAGATGCGTTTTTCTTTTGCGGTGCGGGCGCTGGCGGGAAGGCGGTAGTCTCCAGATGAGAACGGGACACGGGCGGGGGCACATGAGGGGGGATTTGTCGCGCAGGCGGTTCTTGGGCTACGCCGGGGCGGCAGCGCTGGCGGGCGGATTGCCGCGCCTGGCCGCCGCGGCCGCGCCCCGGGGCGGGTACCCACTCGAGTCCGTACTCGGGTCCAGGCTCGAAGAGTTCGACTACGGCCAGGTGCAGCTCACCGGGGGGCCGCTCAAAGAGCAGTACGACCGGGTTCTGGCCAACTACCTGGCTCTCGACAACGACCGGCTTCTGAAGATCTACCGGGAACGCGCCGGGTTGCCGGCTCCCGGCGCAGCAATGGGCGGCTGGTACGACGCCGATGGGTTTGTGCCCGGCCACACGCTGGGCCAGTACATCTCCGGGCTGGCGCGCATGGGCCGGACTAGCGGCAACACGGCGTGCCAGGTCAAGGTCGGCGAGCTGGTGGAGGGCTTTGCCGCCACCATGGGAAGCCAGGACCGGATCTTTGCCGGCCCGAACGCCGAGAAGGTGTGGCCCTGCTACATCCTGGACAAGCATCTGGCCGGGCTCATCGACGCATATAACCTCGCGGGCGTCGAGCAGGCGCGGGCGTTGTTGCCGCGCGTGTTGCATGGCGCGCTGCCGTTCATCCCGGAGCGCGGGCGGGATCGTATCGGCAAGAAGGATCCGCCTTACGACGAGACGTATGTTCTGCCGGAAAGCCTGTTCGCAGCGCATGACCTCACCGGCGACGCGGCCTTCCGCGACCGCGCCCTCGCTTATCTGCTCGACCGGGAGTTTTTCGATCCGCTGGCGCGCGGAGAAGATGTGCTGCCGGGCCGTCATGCCTACAGCCACGCCATCGCGCTCAGCTCGGCGGGCAAGGCGCACCTGGTGCTG
>Ga0182030_10002920_pt1 | contig 36381 bp, 42 predicted proteins | sample 812S3MmetaG_FD_121299 | JGI IMG/M metagenome (GOLD analysis project Ga0182030, IMG submission 121299) | Permafrost microbial communities from Stordalen Mire, Sweden - 812S3M metaG (Illumina Assembly) | ecosystem: Environmental > Terrestrial > Soil > Wetlands > Permafrost | place: Sweden...
AAGGGCAGGTTGAGGAATCCGTAAGCCAACCACAATGAGTTCCAAGTCAAAAATTCAACAGCTACGACATGAGCTCGAATCCTGAAACCACATAATGGCCCGGATATTCTCAACAAGCCTCCCGTTTTGGACGTGTACTGGCATGGCGAAAAGAGAAAAGGAGAAGAAGCAGAAGCCACGTCGTTACCAATTAAAGGAGATGATCCAAAAGAGATTTCAAATGCGACGAAACAATATTTCAGTCTTGCTACCAAAAGAGAAACAGCCTACCTCAATCCAATATACTTAAATAGCTTTGGCATTTTGCCTGCAGGATCAGGATAAGTTCAAGTCTTTAGCTATGTTGCCGTTGCTTGCCTCAACGAAGGGGACGGAGAAGCAGGATGATATGTGAAGGGGAGAAAAACATGACTTTAATTTTCTATACAAATAAGCAGCATAGGAACTGCTGCCCTGGGTTATGATACAGCAACGAGAAAAAAGGAGTTGGATAATAATAATTGCTTGAGGTTACCTCGTGTTTTGCATAGAACTTTGCTTGTGCCAACATGTTCAAGTCTCAAGCACAGACTTGTTGTGATTATGTGGGAAAACAATAATGTTTTAAGAATCAGCATAGAAGCTATGTTACTCTGCGATTTGACAAGCTATAAGATCCCACCTGAGGTGTATATCACGAAAATACCATAACCGCGAACCGTGATGGAACAACCTGGAAAGTGGGGCGTGGTAACTAGTCACGTGCCAATATCGCTTAGGTCCTTCAGTTTATCGCACTTTCCTAACTCCCCGAAATCAACTTCATCAAATTTGATTACGAGATAATTCAACAAAATGGTTCGCCTTCCCCCCTTCAATTTGCGGTACTTAAAAGCGCATACTAATCCTCACAAGGTCAAAAAGCGAGCATCTAACGGGCGCAACAAGAAGGGTCGTGGCCACGTCAAGCCCATCCGCTGCTCGAACTGCAGCAGATGTACTCCCAAGGACAAGGCGATAAAGAGATTTACCATCCGTAACATGGTCGAGTCGGCCGCCATTCGTACGTGGCCTTTACAATGGGGGTAGGGGAGGATAGAGCCGTGGAACGCAAGCTGATATTTTCATATAGGTGATATCTCAGATGCATCTGTATTCCCAGAATACACCGTTCCCAAGATGTACCTCAAGTTGCAATACTGCGTTTCTTGCGCTATCCACGGCAAGATTGTTCGGTATGTTAGCTCTTGAGACGAACCTTGGTCGAACATCCGTAAGTAAAGAAGGAATAGAGAGCTGATTCTATCATAGTGTCCGTTCCCGTGAAGGTCGCCGCAACAGAGCACCCCCACCACGTATGTTTACCCCACAATTTGTTATTGCTGTTGTGCTAACCGCTTTACAGGTGTCCGGTACAACAAGGACGGAAAGAAGGTCAACCCCAATCAGGCTGCGGCGAAGACGACACAGGCATGAGCCGTATGATAGTATTTCTCGGGCATCAAGTGGTCGTTAAGGGGCGCAAATTGCATGGAAATTGGGCTGCGTTTCGTCGAGAATAGACTCAAACAATAAGAGCTTACTTGGCAATCAACAACTCAACTATCGCTGTCAAGGCCGTGTGTGTCGTGATTTCCATTTCTTCTTCAACAAAGTGACTTAGCTATCAGAGGCAACTGGGTTGAGCATTGCAGTGAGCCTTCAAGAATTTGCTCTAAAGATTCGAATAATTACAACATCAATGAAGGCAGCACTAAATGCCAGGACTGTGCCGGAATCAAAACGCAGAAGGTGGACTTCATTAGAAACAAAATTGAGCAGTGGATAAATGCTCCATCAAATACCGTTATAAATTTACAGTAGATATAATAAGAAGTCAATTCGTCCCTCCCATCACGTTCCAGAGTAAACAGCCGTCACCCCTCTTCCGCATTCGATCCTCTGCTCTACGCTGACATTACGACCCTCAAACCTAATCTTCTTTCTTGGCGTGATCTGAAATCTGTGCTCCTCCCTCCTTCCCTTCTCCTTGTCCGCTTCAACATCCAATGGAGCAATGTAAGTTGGATTGTTCACATTATTCCTCTTTCCAGTTCCAAGCTGATAATGTTCGTTGCCACCCCACCAAAGTACGTCAGCGCCCCAGTTGGTATCGTTCTCAGAACTTCGGTCGCTAGCTCCTAGATGCGTCACGTTGTTCATGATTGCAGAAGCATGAGTTGAGCCAACGGATAGGTGAGATAGACGGATAGGAATGACGACGTTATTGACCTCGTCATATTCGAAGAGACCAGACAGTGCCTTGATCTTGGTGGGAGTCCCTTGAACATGCGTCCAACGGCCATTGCCTAGCCCACCTAAAATACCTTGTCCGCAGGACCACGTATCCGCTGTAACGCGTCCAAGCCCTCGTGGATCCTGCTCTCCTTGGCCAGCTATCCGTGTAGCATCAATAGTAAAGAAGCTGTTAAGACCGCCAGCTGCTACGTCCGTAACTCGAGGAAGTAGGTTGGTGCCTTTGTAGAGCTTATCAATTGGGAGAAGAGATGGTGCGTCAATGGTGGGTGATTCGGCAGTAGGATCAAAACCCAGCTGGCCGCAGCTATTATCTCCAAAAACAAACACTCTACCTTGCTTATCAACAGCTAAAGAGTGAAGATCGCCAGTAGCAATCTTGGTAATCTCAAACCTCTTTAGCGTACTAAGCTCGTGAGGCTGATCGTAAGAACCTGCAGGTCTCATAGCCCAGGTAAGACCTGGTACACCAAGCTGTCCTCTTGATGGGTAGTCCTCAGTGCCTGATGCTGCGGAGAACAATCGCCCCTTGGAAGTTAACAGAAGGCAATGCTCCAAACCACTACTGATGTCAGAGACCTTCTCACCCCACGACATGTTACTTGGCTGGAGCGTTCGATAGCTGATTCGTGATCTGCTCTTCCAAAAGGGAAACCAACTGCTTTCTTGAGCCTTCTCGCCTAATTCCTGATCCTCTTGAGACGCAGAGACAGAATAGACCGTCCCGTTGGAGGAAAGTGCAATGATGCGGTCTCGAGATATTGAGATCTTGGTAAGATTTTTCCCGGTTAAAGTAGGAGTTGGATTAGGATTTTTCAACGAGAAAGCGGCGCCCCATTGGAGTAAATCACCATTCTCCGCAATCGCAGCACCAAAGTTTCTGTCCAGCTTAATATCTCTAACCAATTTCCCATCAAAATAAGGTATCCTCCGCGGCGTCTTGATGTTTGTTTCGTCCGATTCCGGGCTGGCTACTTTCCCAGCGTTGGAGCCCCATGCCCAGACCCCGGGATTTTCCCAACTTTTCTTGACTTGAAGATGCTGTGAACTAATCAATTCTCGGTTCTCTTCCCTCGAAGTCGGCTTTTTGCGTTGCTGCTCAAACTTGACCTCAGCTGGAGCCGGGGCTGCTTCTGCGTAGATAGTTCTGGGATAGCCCAGGTTGTATAGGCATACACCCCCGAAAGCAATTGACAATAGAAGGGCACCCCTCCGTGCCCCAGGTGAGGGTCTACCTGATACAGCAACTCGAGAACGATTGGGCCCTTCAAAAAATCTACGTTGAGCCGTTGATCCTTTGCGGGCTCGTAGCACCAATCTAGGAATCCCTCGTGACAAATTCATTATGAAAGACTGTTTGGTGTAAGCTTCCGTTCATGCAACACGAGAGCAGCATAGAACAGACCTTGGATTATTCATTTGACCCCTGTGAGAAGCAGAGATTATTTTCGTTCAGCCTCGTCCCTCGCCGTCGATTGATGACGCCTCGATACTACGGTCGCCTTTGTCGCTGTGGGTGCATTTTATCCCTGCAACTTGAGAGCCTTGTCGTCCCGCAGGAACACTCGCATTTCAGAAACCGTGTTCTATCAGCCTCACCGTTTTCTGCGTATGACGCGAAGATTAAGCAACAATGTATGAGGATTCATGGTACACTTATGTACCTGATCATTCTTCTAAAAAGAACGAGATGTCCTCGCAATCCTCACAGCATCGTCGCAGAGAATCCTTGTTGAAACAATCAAATGTTAGCTCTTTCCTCATCACTCTTTCCTCATCACTCTGGAGAAACCCTGACCATTGTATAGGGCGTTAATCAGATATCTAATGCTCCTGAACCCATTATGGAATTATTTGATATTCCAGGGCTAAAAGGTCCTCCAAAAGCAACACTGGTAAAACGAGCCAAATCTTACAGCGATTTTTATGATGCTGCAATTGGATACCTTGGCAAGGAGGACACAGAAGATATGACAAAGGACGTTTTCGATGTTCTAGAGAATGAGAAGTGTCAACCCCCTTGGAAAAGCGGGTATGAGGAATATGAGGATGAAATTTTAGATGCGAGCCAGGAAGAGTATCAGTATGCATGTTTCATTTCTCTCACCATGTTAAACTGACCTCTCAAACAGGTTGTATAGAGATCAGTTAGAGTTATCTGAGAGGCATCTTGATAGTTTACTTCACGATACAACGGCTGCCTTAGACCTATTAGCCACTCTGTCAGAATCTTTCAAAATCGTTGAATCCCAGACTACGGCATTTCAAGCTCAGTGCGAGGACTTGTTGGCCGAGCAAAAAAGGCTTCGTAACCTTGCCGACGAAGTTGGCACCAATTTGCAATATTATGCCTACCTTGAACCTCTCACCCGACGCCTCAACGCTCCAGGGGCTGGACGCCTAGTCAGAAATGATGATTTCTTGGACATGCTTATCAATTTGAATACATGTATATCATTTATGGATCAACATGTAAGTATGACCCTCCTGAATGAGGTAGATTCTTGTCACAGGGTGTATGTAGTGTAGCGATAGTCTGAGGGCCCTTTCTTGGCCCTTGAGCGAGAGCTAATCATGATTATAGCCTCAATATCGGGACTCTGTAGTCTACAAAACTCGCTATACGTCGCTCCTCGAGAAAGCGCTTAATATCGCCCAAATGGCATTCTCCTCTGTGCTGCGTGATGTTTTCGATGATGTATCGAAACAGCTTAAGGCGAAGGAACACAACGAAACCGCAGAATACATTTTATTGTATGGCAAATACGAAGCAATTGCTGAGGATCTGGATTCACCACTGAAGACTATTTTGAGATCAAGGGAATTCTCATTCGGATGTAAAGGGGATGAATTGGATCAAAGCTCATATATCGAACAATACCATGAGCTGTACAGGCAAATTCTCGATAGTTTTCTAAAATTTCGAGAACCTGTTGGCCAGGTTCTGTTAAAGAATCTCAAAAAATTCGCCGCCGGCGATCCTAAACCAGACACAGAGTTTAATCTTTTTGCACGGCATTGCGTTCAGCATGTTTTAGACTTATGTCACCATGAGCTGAAATTAGCAGAGAAATTCTTTGCTGGCGGTCCCATTCTAGCAGAGTATCCTGCGCAGGCGTCTTGGAACGCAGCTGGTGGCTATGAGGAAAAGCTTGAGCAGAATCGATCGGTCCACATTAAGTCACTTCATGTTTTCTTGACGCCATATTTAAGTAATGGAGACCTGCATCGGGTTTGCGATCTCGTCAATTGGCTTGAAAATATATATCTAGCCCCTCTCGAAGGGAGCGAGGACAGCGACACGCCCCAGGAATATAGGAGAGCAGCTCATGTCTTGTTAAATGATCATCTCTGGCCATTATCTGATATCCTCTTCATTAAAGCTGCGGCTGAAATCGAACATTTCAAGCCAACAGCGGACGATCTGAGAATTACAACGGATGAGATGATCAAGACCAAAGGTAGCAAGAATGATGATCTCAAGGTGAAAATTGTTGGAGATTCGCAGACAACAGCTGGATCAACGATATCAAGCGCTTATCCTACTGTCAAAACAGCCGTCGGCCTGCTGGTTATGTACAATGACAGTATGTATGATAGACCAGTAAGTTCTGTCGTCAAAATCTCTGAGAATACCTCGATTAATATTTAATAGAAAAAGGGAGACGTGCTCTACGAGATCGTACATCAGGCAACGGAGTCTTTACAGAGAGCAGCGACTACGATCAAACGTAATTCAACCATATTGGAAGCCCAGGTCTTTCTTATCAAGAATCTCATGCTCATCGAAAATCTTTTCATGACTCACGAGATTCCGGATTCTATACGGCAGTCAGCGGAATTAGACTTCTCTCCGATTTGGGACACAATCAGAGAACTCCAGGCTCGAAAGCAATTATTCAACCCTTTAGCCTACATCACCCCTCTCGTAAAAGGCCATCTACTTCCAGCTGTTGTGGATCACGTTCTTGATGCAAGAAAGGAACTGGAAAAGGTCCTTGTACAACAGATTACGGCATTCACAAAGCACTGGAAAACACGTTTGGCATACAAAGATCCGAAGGAGAAGGGTTCATCCATTAAGGCAGCTAAGGAATTGGAAGCTCTTTTAGACGGGGTCTTCGAGGATGAGACTACTAAAGCGGCATTGTGGAAGATGATTCGATCTGAAGAATCGACTTATTGAGGAGGCCTCAAATAGTTATCATAGTAGACCAATGATACATCAATGATACCCTAATACCGCCAAAATCTACATTCGAACCAAATGACAGTAAAATGAGAATCTCATCCAATCGTAATCACGTGCTTTTCCTCGCGCCTTCAATTCACTTCATTTCAAGAATCGCGTCGCCCGTCTGCTCCCGTCTGCACCTCATTCCTCAATGGCCATTCAACGACCTACTGCATTGGAAAAGCTCCTCTTCCATACCTCGCTGACGAATACCTGAGTGCCATTATACCATGCGGAATGGCAATGCGCCTTTCAGAAAAATAGAGCAAGGTCACTGCTTCAACCGGGACAATGGCGTTGTGCAAGTTCTGGCGACAAGGGAACTGTCGAAATGGAGGTAAGACCTCCCTCCCCGCTCTATTTTCTATATTAATGCATCAAGACCGCTGTACATACGACCATCCTTCACAAGAACAGAGGAGCTCCAATGGTAACCGATTTGCGCCCCTCCAAAACTCCGACAACTTCAATACTCGAAATAGCAACAACGGTTTCCAAAGTAGAGGTCAGAATTCGGGTCATATAGCACCTCCTGCTGCAGGCACATTGCCATTTTCCCTCGAAAAGGGTGCTATAATTACAGATTTGTCCACAGAAAAGCCGCAGTGGATTCTTTCAGCCTATGGTCCCGGCCGGCATGCCCCAGCGCAGCTCTTCGGCGGACCTGAGAGAGAGAAGAGTTTTGAAGAGCTACGATTGCTTCATTATATGGGGGTTGCATCTGGGAATCCTCAGCAAGCTGTGCGTCGAACGTCCTATCTGGGTATTTTTCGGCAGCTAATTATTGTAGGCCCAACAAGCCGACAAATTATATCAGGATGCAGATTCACAGATTCGAAATGCGCTACAGAACGTTGACGGAGCGGTGAACTTCATTGTCAATGCGGAAAAGGATCATCCAAATAGGGTAGACATTTGCCGGACGTCTGTTGGAGTGGAAGGGGGATATAAACCAAATCCTCTTAGCCAGGGGCAAAGCAATGGGTCTTTGCAATCGAATACGACCGGAAATACCCCTTTTGGGGCTCCTAGTCAACCAGCGAGGGCCTCCGCATTTGGCGCTCCAAGTCAGTCAACAACGTTTTCCACGTTTGGTGCCCCTTCAACATTAGGAGCTTTTGGACAACCCTCGGCCCTGGGACAAAAACCAAATCCATTTGGAGGAGTGGCACCGTCTTTCGGGGCGCCCTCGCAACTTGGCTCTTCTGGTGCTTTCGGTCAACCTTCTGCTTTGGGACAGAAACCAACCCCATTTGGTGTTCCTTCTGGAACTTCATCCAATGCACCAGCTCCTTTCTCGTCCTTTGTAGGCACTGCAACCCCTTTCAGTCAACAACCTCAAGCAGCCAGTAGCAATTGCTTCGGTACGCCGTCACAACCCTCGGCTTCTACTGGTTTCCCTCCCTCACAGTCAAATTCTTTTGGTCAACTATCCGATCAAAATCTTTCGCCATTTGGTAACCCTAATCCTCCAGCACAATCGAATCCATTTGGAGCACCCTCTCCGGCACCTAACAATCCCTTTGGGCAGCAGCCTCCTCAGACAGCGCCAACAGCTACAAATCCCTTTGGCGCACCTTCAACTCAGCAGCCCAACCCTTTCGGGTCAGGCTCTGTTCAGACAACCTCATCAAATCCTTTTGGCAATTCTCAACCAAATCCTCCAACTACGAACCCCTTTGGGAGCCAACCCAATGGCACCGCTAAGAGTCCATTCAGCGCACCTGCACCGATAGCTACAAGCACCCCGAATGCAGCCCCATTTAGCAATCCACCGCAATCAACTTTGAATGGAAACGCTGAAAGCGGACAAACGCGATCAAATGGCTCATTCCAGCACCCACCTCTCAGCTCTTACACCTCTTCAGCCCAAGATGGAAACAAATTAACCATGTTCAAGGGAAAACGGGTCGTATATCATGGCGATGATGCGGGATTTCAAAATGCGTTGGGCAAATGGGAAAGGATATGGTGTCCCAAAGGGTTTCCGGTCAGTCACGCGGATACAGAAATGGATGGTTCATTGTACGATGAGGCGACGGAGGCAGCATATATGCATTTACGGCAGACTGGATCATTTGCGGGAGGGGTCATGCCTATGTTACCGCCAAAGCGGGAGTGGTGTTCGTATGATTTTTGATGACTTCAAGGCATATTTGACGGCTGGTAAGAGAATAATGCATGGCCAGGCGTTCGGTAGTAGTTTGAGAATAGTATGTTGCGTGATACTCCGCCAGCGAAATAAAAGACAGCGTCCAATTGAGAAAGCACTTCCCATTCAGATTCATTACCTACATTCTGTGATAGATTTGGTTGAGGAAAGCTATACATTACTACACCAGGAGGTACTAATCGTCAATACATAAATAGATCATCCAAAATTAGCTGCTAAACAATGCATTCACTGCCCCGAAGAGCCAATAATCTTCTCCTTCAGATTCTCAACCACAGTGGTCTTCTCCTTGAACGTCAATCCACCTCCCCAACTATGCTCACTATTCGCACCTCCGCTTGTAACCTTACCTTCCTTTACACCCGTCTCATAAGCACAGTTTCCCATATCGAGTTTCTTAGCTGGTCCCGTTGGCGAAATGTCAAAGTCGAAGATATCCATCGGTAGGCCGAGAGTGGTGCAGGCTGGAGTTATATTAGTAGGTGGTGGAGCAGATGTATTATAGGGTTTTACCGTTTGGAATATCAACAATGCCAGCGACGTGGCCTTGAACCGGTGCGCAAGATAGTAGGAGGTAGACTTGATAGTCCGAGTAACCGAAGCGCCGTAGGTATTCGATGCAGCCTGGGAGACTCGTAAGTTATCAAATGTTAGCAGTATAAGACGAGGGAGAACTTGCGGAGAATTGTTTGCCTATACGCGACTGTCACATCCATATAATGCTAAGACATCGTTAATCCATATCGAAACAAGTTAAATCATTGTCACTCACCTGCTTTCCATGTTCATCAACAGAAAACCCCTCGAATGTCAAGTATCGTCCAGGGCCGTAGTGGGGCTCAACTGGACCTGGAAGATAAATAGGAGATTTCATCCCCAACTCCGCCATACCATTCTTCATAACTTTGAAATTCATGGTAACTACACCAGACATTTCAATAGCACCACAGAAAGAGATCTCGCCATCTCCTTGAGAGAAATGTAAATCCCCGACACTGAACTTGGCACCAGCGAGGTGGACAGGCAAGAACACCTTACTGCCACGGGATAAGTTCTTAATGTCACAGTTTCCACCATGTTCGGGGCGTCCTTTTCGGTATTAGCCAACAGCTGGGTGGAAATTTCAATGCAATAGAAGGTTAGAAGACTTACCTGGGATAGTTCTAGCACCTTCACGGCCAACTTTGGCTTTGATATCCTCGGATGCGCTCCCAGCATGCACATTCTGGGGATTCGGAGGTTGGGCCACAATTCTGTCTAACTTGTTTGCTGCAATAAGATCCCCTTCACGCTTGTTCCATGTTGTGAGGACCTACAAGGCGTATGAGCATGTTTCTCTTCCTAACTCAAAGACATACCTCTGCCGAGGGAGCACAGCCAAGAATGCCTGGGTGTATCAGACCAGGGAACTTGACGTGCGGAATATGACGAGAACTGCAATAGATCCCTTCAAAATCCCAAATAGCTTTGGCCCTATTGGTCATATGATCAGCCAGGTGAGACAAAAGATCAGGCTTTTGATTAATACATACGCAGTAGGATATATTTCATCGAGGAATCCACCTCCGTTGTTCTTGTCAAACACACCTGTGAAACCCCAAGGATGCGCCTGATGAGGTTGTACATCCATTATCTCAACGATTAAAACATCCCCAGGCTCTGCAGTCTCAATCTCAAATGGACCAGACAAGTAATGGATCCTGGTCAAATCCACGTTTTTCATGTCATCAGCGCTGTCATTGTTCCCTATCACCATGAGCATTAACTTTCCTGATACGAGTTGAATGCTCTTACCAATTTGTCCTCCTGTCCAATCCACCTAAAAGTTGATGAGTGGGGGCGTCATACTGCTGAGGGTTGAGGGGCTCACGCATTCAATCTTGACAGTCTCTCCATTTTTGATAGTTCCGGCAAATGGAATATCTGGATGCCATCGGTTGTGCAGCTTAGGTTGTTTCTCGGCAGGAACATCCAGAGAAACTTCACAAATATTGCGGATTTCTGTCAATCCCATTTCGAGGAATCGAGTAAAGTGATTTTTGGTGGGGGGTAGCTGGATCAGGAAAGATGGAATGATAATTTAAACAATTTAAATAAATGAAAAAGACGAAAGAGAGAGGAAACCAGGAGATATATCCGAGATATATCAGTTCTTAGGATCAGAGAGCTGCCCCGCCACTCAGATGTTATTAAATGCGTTACAACAGAAATAAGTGGACGAATGGTATCGAGAATGGTGCATCGCGATAAGGACCACACGTTGTTATCAGCCGGATTGCCCCTCTTTGGAGCTATGACGATGACGATCATTGACATGCAATGAAACTATCAAACAACACACCTAATCAATGCGGGGTTCTTGGCTCTGGGACTATGGCATCTGATCTTTGTTTGAACGGATTACGCTCGGCATCTTTCCTCTCTTTCGGATGCAAGCTGGATTTGGTAAACCTACTTGCTATCACTACCCTTGAAGAACTTAGATGACTTTAAATATCAGAGACCGTGAGAAATGAAATGCCGTGCACAGACTAGTCCCTCCAAGATATTTCTCTAGAGATTTCTTTAGTCGTACAGGAGTGTCGCTTCCTTGGTGGTCACTTCTTGGCTCTTCCCGCGCTCATAAGCCGAAGCCCCGAATTTGTTAATAATAGCTCATATGGAGATAATTGACGAGGACAATCTCAATGTCTCCACTGGTTAGGTAGACTCTCTAACAATTCGAAAGCCCGGCCAACGTCCGATGACCTCGCCGGCGACACTGTTGGTGGTATCAGTGGGCAGGCGAAATGGGGGATGTTCACCGATGCATAATCATATCACCTTCGAAGTTTATTCGATAGCAACATATCTCTCTCAGTTTCGGATCTCATCCCTTCCTCAAACTACCTCGAACGCAATTCAGAGTAGGGTGGCGGAGGATCTGACGGCATTTCGGATGAGGATGCTCGCGCGTTTGCCGGATTTTGTGCTGCTTGATGCCCTAGGGAGTCGTTGTAGGCGTCAAGGTTCACGAGCTTGAGATTCAAGAACTCATGCTTGTTCTTCCACACCTGCTGGCTTGCTGCAAATCCCTCGCTCTGGGACGGTGGTGGAGGGGGATCAGTGATCTTCGTTATAAGATATGCCGTCGAAGCTTCTGCGATCCCGTAGATGAGTACACCTAGGAGTGGAATTCTCTGAAAGATGTAGAAGCCAACGCCAAATCCAAACAAGAGACCTTCACGATCGTGGAACCAATGTTTCTTTTCCTCTTTTGTAAATCGGATACGTGAAAAGTATGGCTCTAGCTTAGAGGGGTCAGCCGACATCAGAGACTTCGAGAAAAGAACCATACCAATTCCCTCATCAAACTTCTGGACGCAAAATAACTCTGCAAGAATATAACTAAATATCTCCTGGGCAGGAAAATCCCAGCTCCAAACACTACAGCTGCGGGTCCTAAACCAGCAACCTTATTGAATGTGTAGAAACTGGCGGCGGGAAGCACAAATCGACCCAGATAGGGTATATATGACAGACCAAAGACAGCGAGAGATATTCCTGCTTTATTTCCAAAGCGCATCATAAACATAGTGATTGCCTCTGCCGTGCTCTTTGAATGTGTGCTTCCGTCTCGAGTCGCGTATTTTCGCAGGTTTGGGTAATAAGTTTCTCGCAGAGTAGAAAGATCTTCCCCCTCATGCTTCTTGTAATAAGTTGCATCGACCCATTGGAGCGAGTCCATGAACCTACGTCTGTGAGTAGGTCACCTGCGAAGTTGTGGAAGGGTTGAAATACATATTGTCGAGAGTCGGGGTAACATATCTCATAAGAGTCATCAGGAAGAAAGGCACTTGAAGGACGTAATTCTGGATAAAGTCCAATCCATTGACAATAGTGTCATCCCATGTTGCATGTTCGAAGTTGATTATGAAGGAGAGAAGCCATAGAAGCACCTTAATGCCAATGATCTAGGCGCATCGTCAACCTTGTAATGTGCAAGACGGAAGAAAAGATTTACTGGAATAGCAATAGCAAGCCTAATGGCAATTCCTACTCCGACTGCTATAGCAGCTTGCTTGTAGTGCTCAGAGGTAAAAAGAGCAGGATTTTGCAATGCCCTCAATGCTCCTACAATGGTAAGTTGAGCGCCTCTTAAGATGGCATTGGGATCGAAATTCGAAACCTCGAGTTTCTTTTTGAGTTGTTCTTGGGTCAAAAGTGGCCTTTGCGCCGACCTTGGTTGCGCCATCATATGTGTCGCTCTTAAGAGTAAAGTAACAAGCAGTGCTGGTTAGATATCAGGGTTCGTTCTCCAGGTTTTGAAGGGTCAGCCTCAGCCTACTAAGTACTAGCAGGCGGGGATCTGCAGTAGTGTGCGGCAGTACAAACGCGTTGCAACCTTCATCTCAGAGCACAATTAGAAACATTGAAAGATGGACCTCCTTCTATAATTCCACATTCTTCTACTTGTTCTTCTCTTATCCGCACTGCAACTTGGCATGAATATATCCATCAATATTCGGCGCATTCCATTGTCTTTTCTATCATAAGCACCAAGTGAGCCTAAGGCAGTGGCTATACTTTATCAAGACCGGCCTCCTGAATCCTTTAGACTCTCCAATGCCTCAAATGACCATGGTCATCAGGCAATAGACCTTTCTCGAATCTTGCCCCGCAAGAAATTATGGCATTCTTGACGCCCTCAACTCCAATAGCTCGACGTACCGTCAGCCTACCAGCCACCAAGCCAATATCGTCCCCTGACCAAATTGAAGTGCTATACAACCTTCCATCAGCACGTATCATTTCATTTTCGACGTCAAGTTCAAACCCGAGACCGAGTTCAAGTAATAGCATACCTGCAGTGGAGGAAGAAATTGGGATTTTATCATGGTCCTCCCGATTTGAACGGACAATTGCTGTTGGTATGGAACCCCTCTTCGGTCACGAAGTCTCGAACTGACTTGTAGCACAGGCCCATTAAGCATATATCGAGCACCTGGCTCTGTAGCATTTCTAAATTGTTCAAACGCATTGCGACCAATATTACCAAAATCACAATGCTGGGAGGTAGATGGCGCAGGAAAGTTCGTGCTTCAGATCCGGAAGCCCCACTACTGGCGGATTGAAGTCCCCAACAAGACAGAACTTGAACAGATACAGATTGAGGAGCTCAAGGGAATTTTGGCAAAGGTGTTATTGTTCGAAAGGACTCCATGTCCATTTCAGAGAGACTTCATTGTCGAACTCCCGGAAGCATCCCTAACCCCCATCAAGAAGAGACCATGGAAGCCTAAGCTTGATACGACGCCTTTGAGAAATATGGAGCGAGGTGACACGTCAATTGATCAGTCGGCTTCAGTCTCTATTCAAGATTCCATTTCAACTCCTTCAACCGCTCGCTCCCAAGAGACCACCGCCACGCCACAGACTGCATTCCCAATCACTGAAAGCGAGCCACACAGTTTCGATACGGCTCAAGCCAAATGTCAGGAAACAAAAATCATTTCGGGGAATTCATCTCTGACCGATCCATCTTCTAGTGAAGTCCCGGAGGAACCTGTTCCTGTCACAGCTGATACTTTGGAATCATCAGCACCAGAACCCCAAGTGGACATACCTCCAAGAAGTTGGAATATGCTTGAGGAAGATCCTGATAGCTTTAGTGATGCCACTGACGATACCAATATCACACCTCGAAGCCAATTACAACCAGCTTTTCAGTCGATGACTATGGAGACAGGGAATGAAAATCGACCTCAAGCATTGCAGAATTGTAGCAGATCAATAACTGCTCCTCCCGTTCTATCTCTTATAACAAGTCCACCTTCCAAACGAAGGACCAAATCTCCGCTGAGAAGAACCTCTATAGCAACTAGTTCGGAGTCAGATTTCTCATCGAGTGTCGACTCATTTCACTCTGTGCAGTCATGGCACTCACCCCTTGCTCCTCCTTCGCCACCGGCATCGGCCTCCTCATCACCTACCTCAACATACCCTTATCCACACGAGAATATTGTCCTACCAAAGCGGTTACAGCATACCCGGGACACGTCAGAAATGACTGTTACCCCTGAGACACCTTACGCGTGGGAGTTATCACCAATACCAGACACGGCGGTATGTCCTATTTTGCCCTTTATTTCAATAAATTTCAGGAGTCAAGCTCTTGGGGAAATGTTTCTAAACACCCTGCACATTAAGAACTCGGCTTCTCTACTCCTAGAACATCTATCAAAGGCTGTACTAATTTGCCAACAGGCGATTTTGAGAAGCCTTTCTCCACCACCAAAGACGCCCACTCTCGTAACAGACAGCAGTGAAAAATCTGATGAAGAGCAATACGAGATCGTAACTCCTCCATCTGTACAATCAGGCACCCGTCATCGAGCCACTACTAGCAGTAACTCTCGGCGCCGAACACTATCACCCCTGCCCGCCGCAATAAATTTATTTTCGCCCTCTCCAAAGCGTCGTAATAGGTGTCTTCAAACCGCTCGGCATCTCCCAACCGCCATCATCCAGAAGACTTGCGAAATCCTGCTTAGTCCTCCTAGCCACTTACTTCAGTTAATGCTTAACATTGCTTCTAAGATCGCAGCAGGAGAATGGAGAGGTGTACTTTCTGGACATGGTGAAGCTGTGCATTGGGATTTCGAAGACGAATACGCTGGTGAAGGTTGGACCGAAGACGACTTCGGGATTAGTCTGTCAAAACCGCAAAGCAAGCCTATCAAGCCCAACGCCAACGTACCTGGTGGTAGCTGGGAGGTCGACTAATCTAAAATTTTGATTGTTCTTGAGAAGTGTATGAATTTGTAACAGATACTCCACATCGATTTTGTATGGTTTGTTTACAACGGCGCGGGTGTTTACATTTGGAGATCAATGATTTGCACGGGTTATGCATGGAAATGTGATGCCGGCGTCTGATTTTGGGCAAGATCATGGGTTTTTTGGAGGCTACATCTTTTCTAATGACACTCATTCTTCATCTATTAAAATGCTGCTTAGTATCATGCTTCGTGTCTATCCAGCTATGCCCTTTATACATCGTGGATTCATTCTCAACCAGGAAATCCTCCCCTCGCCATCTTCCTCGCTCTCTGATCCCTTCGATTGTGATTAGCTCTCGACCCTTTGTTAGCCTCTTTCCGCTGTCTGGCAACTTCAGTCTCCCTGTCTCCCGTAGATCCCGCAACATTACCCCTTCCCCGACCTATACCTCCGCGAGCCCGACGACCTCTATATCTACCACCCCTGCCACGGTTATTACCATCGACTTCAGACTCTTCCGTTCCAGAACCTGCAGGACTCGATCTCCAAGATGTAGGAGGCAAGTCATTCTGTGATCCCTTGAACGTAACAAATTTAGCCTCAAGTCTCCGCAATTGTTTCGGATCTCGTGACAGCACCAGCGCCCACCCTTCAATAGCTTCATCCGTCATGCTCGTTTCCTCCCTCAGCGCCACTCTTGGCTTCCCTCTACGGGTTGCCGTATCTCGATCGAACAACTTAGGCATCATTTGATAAGCGCGGAATAATGCTTCGTCATTGCCATCGCGCACGTCGGGATTGGATTCTTCTGGGTTGTTCCCGGGAGCCGCTGAATCGACTGACCCTCCTACATCCGCGATATCATAGGTATCATCTCGCTCATCGTCGTCTGAGTCGAACGCTGCGAGGGCTGAAAGAATTGCTGCTTTATTAGGCACGGTAGAACGGTCTTGAAGGACGTCGTCTGCTGTCCGATCTGGATTTCGACGTCCAAAATGAAGCTTTGATGCATCAACTGCTAGTTGATCAAATTCATCGTCATCGAAGATATTGCGCCTCGTTGGTGGAGTCGAGTGAGGTGCAAGATCGGGCGCAAAGTCGTCATTAATTTGCTGGGTAGAGTCCCTGTATGAGGTCAGAGACGTTCAATGAAGGGGAAGGTTCTAGACTTACAAGGTGTCCGATCGATCAGCACCCTCCAAATGAGTTGGTAAGGAGTCTTCCAGTAGATGTGATATTACTTGCTCTACATCGTCGTTATATTCGTTAAGAAGCTTAACAATGAAGCCTGAACCGAAATCTGGAAATAGGTCTTGCACTTGCGAAATCAAACTCATTCGATGAACATGGGCTCGTGATCCATGACCGTATTCATCACCAGTAGCAGGCCATTTCCCTTTGTCGATCTTTCTTTTGATGAAAAGAGCTCGTTGACCACTACCTCCTGCCTTTCGGAACTTTTCGAGTGCAGTGAGTACCAATTTCGCTCGAGAGGATCCGGAACCACTAGAATCTATTCGTTGTTGAACTTGCTTCAATATAGGGGTTACAGTAACCAACTCTGCAACAAGAGAATCATTGACATTCGTTGGTCCTGCTTTGTGTGTTTCTGCAGCAACCTTTAACGAATATAACTGGTCAACGAGAGAAGAGAGATTAGGCTTCTTGCTTTCCGTAAGGCCAATCAGACACAGATATGTGGTCGAGATAATGGACTTGCGTAAGGGAGGGTTCATGAGCTTATAACAGCTTATGAGGGAGTCCATAAAATCGCTTCCAGCTGTTAAAAATGCAGAAGCTTCAGGAGATGCATGCAATAAGTGGTTCAGTTGCTTCAAGCGCAGTTCCGCGGTTTTAAGGTCAGCCTTGAGTCCAGCATCCAGTTCTCTGATCAAGAAGTTTTTGACCAATCTCAACGAGTTCTCCAAATATGTAGAACTACGCTTCCACACCATCGAAACTAGCTTGCTAGCATGGCTTTTGCCATAAATCTTGCAAATGTTTGCAAGAAATTCCCAACGGAGAAGCGGCTCTGGTGGAGAACCGATTTCCAAAAGCCTATAGGACAGCAAGAAACACTGCTTTCGTAACTGTTTCCCTCTGGAAGGGCCAGTGGATGGAAATATATCATGTGACAGCGCCAATTCTGCAGCAAACGAGGTGAGGAAAGTTGGTAATGATTCATCCTTGGAGGATATTTGCATAAAGTCCGAGGGAGCAAACGATAGATGTGCTTCTGTGAGAGAAACCCACGCATCGAGGCAAGCTTCCCATTCTTCGGGGACCAGATGTTGCCTCCACGCCGCTTCGGGGAACGGGACCAACGGTGGAAGTGATTTGGCCATGGCTTACTTGTGAGGTAGGTGAGTTGTGGTCGGGGATGAGGAACAGGAGCAGGAGTTCTCGGGAGATAAGGAAACCAGAGACCTCCAAGTGTTCCTAAAGCACCAACCCACCCCTAATATGTACAACTGCAAGCTCGCCGTTTGACTCAGAGTATAAATACGTTTATATGAGTGCACGGAGCAGTAAGGCTGAAGAATTTACCAATTGGGCTAGTCCCTCGCTTGCGAACCCCCAGACTTTTCGCCCACACTGCCAAATTCTCAAAATCGCGAACGTCCTTTGATTCCCCCATCGACAAATCAAGAATCTCACGATCACCTTCATCACTTTGCCGTAACTGAAACGTTCGAGTCGTGAAGGACATTCTACAAACGCAATGTCTTACCAAAAGGAAAAGGATTTCGGCGAAGGCCCAGTACGTTTCCAGTCCAGCATTTTGGAGGCGCACACTGATCGTATTTTTAGAAAACCCACAAGATCCGCATCACCCTCACCAGCCGAAAGGTCGCCTCCCTCGAGAAGGTCTGCCAGGAGCTTATTGAGCGTGCCAAGTCCAAGGAACTCCGCGTCAAGGGCCCCGTTCGTCTCCCAACCAAGACTCTCAAGGTCACTACCCGCAAGACTCCTTGTGGTGAAGGATCTAAGACTTGGGATACTTTCGAGATGAGAATTCATAAGCGATTGATTGAGTAGGTCTTCTTTCGGAGGGAATTCAAGAGTGGCTTGCTGACCCTCAATTAGTCTTAACGCTCCTACCGAGGTCGTCAAGCAGATCATCATCAACATCGAAGCTGGTGTCGAGGTCGAGGTTACCATTGCTGCTTAATTGCAGTACCGGAATGGCACTTTGGAGATGTGGGTGGGGAGGTAGACAGTAGGACAAGTCACAGTCATCTTCTACTTTCTGAATGAAGAAACTTCAAAATCGCCGTTTGTTTTGAGACTATTCTATGCTTTCGTTCCGCTTTGTCAACCAGTGACTTTTAATTGATACAACTGAATTAAGGATAGGATAGGCATCGCTAAACTAAAACTCAGGTAACGATTGTTCGAATTGAAATAAGCATTCAAAGTAGAGAACCTGAATCTCGAGGTCCAGGGTCTTGCCTAGGCCCAGATCCTACGCTGTCACCTCTTCGTCGAAATAGTCCTGGAGGAGTTCTTGGGGCCAGACTCAAAGACATTGAGCGTCCAGTTCGTCTTTGACATAGCGATATGTGTGACATGCCATTTGTCAATCCGTTCGTAGCACTACTAGCTCTGGCACTGTGTAGAGGGCCTGTTATCGGCCCAGTGGCTATTCCCATTTCTGTTGCAACATCCATTGTTCCTGCTGTAGCTACACTTTGTGTCGACCCGGTAGCCTGCGTAATGCCAGTCAATGCGTCAGCTATTCCCGTTCCTGTCCTATGCCTTGGTTGAGCTTCCATGCCACCCATTGTCTGACTAGATGCTATAGAATGAGGATCTGCATTGGCGAGCCGGTTTTCTTCTTCCTCTGGCATTCTGGGTGGATCCGATGGCATTCTGGGAGCATCCTGAATTCGCTGGGCCAATGTCTCATCGAGATTGATAGATTGAGCCGACGGACCAGTTGAAGATCCCGTAGTTGAAGATCCCGTAGTTGAAGATCCTCCTTCTTGTGACGAAGTGTAGTTATCTCCCGGGCCTCCGGATGACTCCGGAGGGACATTTGAGGATTCAGGTGAGTTCGAGCTCTGCATCCCAACCCGTCAGCTGCCGTTGTGTCACAAAAGAAGGCACATTGTAATCCGACAAACTTACTTCACTTTGGATATCCTGTCCGCCTCCATTATCACGGGCTTGTTGCTCAGAATTCATCATTTCCTCTACATCACCAGTCGCAAAGCCAATCCTGAACTTCAATCCATATTTCTCAAACGTGCTATAATCCGCGAGACTTTGACCACGAGCTTTCAGGAAGCGACGACTCGAATCGAATGCCCATCGCTTTCGGCTCATCATATCAGTAAGTATCAAAGACTGTTTAGTCCTAATCTCAATAGTCAGGTAGTCAGGTCGAATAACATCTGCATGGGAAAGACTATCAATTGCTGTCATGTCGGAGCGTGATTGGATCCCATAATCTCGCACAATGAGACGTCTCGGAGCCTGAGACAGAATCTGTAATAGTACCGGTGTTGGTTCATAAGCATCAGCGTCATGGCGATGCGGAATTCGTATGTGACAGTTCCGGCGACGGCACCAAGGGTTTATCATGGTAGGCGGTAAGTTTTGATTGTCTGAAGACGAATGAAACAATCCTAGATCTGGATAGCAGGATGACTTCAGTGATGATTGTTCAACCAGAAAATAGAGATTGCAATATTGTGCTTGACGGAAGAATCGGCGAACCTCGAAATTTGTACTTCAATGTGGTAAGAAACGGTCTGGAAAGGAAGGAACTACTACCCTTGATCGTTCGCTCTTGCCATAATTAATGCTCTTGAGCTTTAATGGGTTTTGCTAAACTGACTCGCTTTCGGATCATAATCATTTCAATTAACAAAACGTGTTTTTCGAAGCATAAAAGGAGAAATGACTTACCGTACGGAGTTCAATCTGATGCTGATATAGAGAATATAATTTCACCTCGTGCTGGCTATTCTAATATCATCTTCACGCTATCATTGATGGCTCACAGGGGTTCAAGAGAAGTTTTCGATAGGGCAGCTATCTGCGAATAATAACGCGATCGTGCATCAGCTAAACTTAAGCTGATAATTCCCAAAGACTCCCCAATGGTCTTAACATGCCATTTGGTTATTGTACATAGTTAAATAAGAAAACGCCAACTTGTTGCCCGATTATCGAAGCCCAGCGCGCATCAGATCCAGTTAAAGCCCGTGATCTTAACTCCTTTGGCCTTGCTCCTCGTCTTCTTGAATTCCTCAATCTCCTTTTGCTTCTTAAAAGCATCTTCCTGCTGAGCCGCCAGCTTGTACAAGTCAAATTCTCGCATTTCCTTCCACTGGTCTCCATGCAACTGCTTGTACAGGTCATCCGTACCATTGTTCATGTCGACACACCATTTATTCAATGCCTTCATTCTCTGATCCAGAATCAACTGCTTCTTCTCTTCTTCGTCGGCCTTCCTGAACTTCAATCGTGCAGAAGCCTCAGCCTCGAGCTCAGCTTCACGAGCCTTACGCTTCTTTGCAACCTCTTCTTTATTGCGCGCCTTGTTCGCCAGATATTCGAGGCTGTGGCCGAGAGATTGCTTTTCTTCGGGCACGGGGTTTGCATCGAGTGGAGGAGCAGTGTAGAAGATGATTCGACCATATTCATCACGGTGAAATTGGGATCGGATATCCGCCGGAATTGCGCTGTTAGCCTGATCAGGAAGAGTGTAAACCTCGATTTGGCGAGGCACGTTATAAACGTTAGCACCATGAGCGTTGTGTGAAGTGGACGTTTGTGGAACCGGGCGGGGGGCAGGAGGTGTGCTTTGATAGTTATTATAAGTGGTGAGGGGATTAGGATGGTGCGCAACGGGAGTACTTGACGAAGTTGGATATTGGTTGTAGCTCTGCTGTGCTTGGTAAAGAGGCGTCTGCAGCATACCTGAAGGCAAGCCTGAAGCGGAAGCAGAGCCGTGAGAGCCATATGAAGTGTGATGCTGAAGAGTTGGCGCGGGCGAAGGGGATGGTCTTGGAGGAAATGATTGGGCGTAAGAGGTTTGGCCAGAGCCTTGGTTTGACAAAGGCGAAGGTAAAGGCGCGGTAGCTTGAGTTCCCGACATCGCGACGTCTCCTTGCGAATCGTATCGTGGTCTATCACTAGTAATAGGGCGACGGGCTGGTTCTGGTTCTTCTGGTGGAGGAGAAGGAGTTGGTTCGGGAGGTGGAGATTCCTAGTAATTGTGAGCAATAAAGTTTCGAAATTTCGCGCGATGGTCAGTGAATGATAACGAAGATTTTAAAACTTACGTTTGCTTCGCGCGGACGCCTATGCACAGCTCCTACGATTGGCGGTGCATTTGGCACACCCCAAGTGGGCTTTGGCAATGGATCATCCTCTTTCGCATCTTCCCGAAGTAAATGCTTGATGGGACTTGGGACCTTCTTCATCTTTCTAGGCACATCAAATAGGTCCATTTCGTAGTCCTTCTCTCTTACTTCATCCGGTACGCAGCTAGCCCAAGTCTTGATCTTATTCAACTTGAACTTTTCCTCGTTGTAGCGAGCCTCGCAAACATAAACTTCCTTATCGGCTGGAAATCCGCGGGGACGTCCTTTGTTGTAGCGGGTGAAGAACATGACGAAGCAACGATCCACGAGCTCTTCAATCTTATGATCTCGGTATTGTCCTGTCTTAACAACCTCGTTCTCGAAGAAATGCTTCTCAAATCTGTGTACAGTTTGTTCCGGGCGGTAATACCAACAGGCATTGATCCATTTTTGACCCGCGGCATCCTGCCAAGTGCGATAGATCTGGGCAACAATTGGCTTGGTGACATCGTTGTCATTGTATATATGGACCCAATCGCCAACTTTCCAAAGCTCGCCGTTGTACAGAATCTCTGGTAATGGAAGCCGACCATCCTCATCCACGAAATCGCTATCGGGCTTCTTCTTTTCTTGCTCTGCAAGGGTTCGACCCTCTCGTTGAAGGTCGACTGCGTCCTTGTAAATCTGACTACCTTCAAGATTATAGGATTTGGCGTTCTCAAACATCAGATCCAAATCCTTCATAACCTGGTCGACAGACTGGTACTTCTTCCTCTTGGCCTTCTTCTTGATCATGTCCATTGCGATAGGGTTCTTTATATCCGCGTAATATTCCGGCATTATTGCTTTATCTGGCAGCCTCTCAAAGGGTAGGATCTTAAGATCACCTCCGGGGTTCTTAAATTTTCTCAAGCCTTTCAGAATAGTATTAATACGAGCTTCCATTGGAGTGTGAACCTTAGGCGGGCGCCCGCGTTTCTTCTGCGATTCTGGGTCATCTCTTCCACCATCATCGTTCTTCTTTGCAGGCACTGAAGATCGCCGACCCTTCTTTCTTCCCCGACGAGGGCGGTCATCATCTGTATCATCCTCATCTTCTTCTTCCTCGTCCTCATCCTCGTCTTCCTCCACTTCGACTTCAGCTTCCTCATCCTCAGGGTCTAGCGGAGGAGAATCTTCGAAATCAGGAATTTCTCCCAGATATGGAAACTCCGCTTCCTCAGCAGTAATCGTTCCGTTATCGACCAGCTTCTGCAATTCTATCTTCACTTGTTCTCGAAGGGCAACTGCATCCTTATAAATTCCTGACGATGGACGATTGTAGACCTGTGCATTATGCGAAATGAGGGCAAAGTCTCGTACAAATTCTTTGTAGCCCGTATATAGCTTTCTGAGGATCTTACCCTGTTTGAAAGATCAATATAATGGTACATTCTGAAATTCTGGCATATTTACGCACCCTGATTGTGCTGAATGCGGTAGGTTCTTTAATAACTTCCCAATACTCGGGTATGAATCTTTTGGCAACGATGCGCTGGAATTGAGTTGTGATTTCTTCGCCACTACACGAGTTAGACAATTGAGGCATGAACATGAGAGAATGCTAGTACATACGCTTCATTTTTAAATTCCGATAGGCGACGTGTAATTCCATCCATAATATCCAAGGTGGCTTTCGGAAGGCGAGTCGCACTCGGCGCAGGAGGAGCTCTTGCATTATCTTCATTGGCGATAGGTTCTTCTACCTTTACCTCCGGAGGAGGCGCAGGGCTTTGCGACGACATCGTGATCAATCTGCTCGAAATGTAAACTCCGGGTAGTTGTTCAGTGAAGCTTGGTGTTCGCGCATCCCTCGCGTTTCCCACAAGCAAGGGTATAGTCACGTGATTTAAACCATTCAGCCTCTTGCGCAAGGCATCATCCAGCCTTGCCACTGGCTTCTTTAGGGATAGACTTCAGTCTTCATTCACTGTCGACCATGAGTTTCATGAAGTCTCAAAAATTATGAACTATTTTCGCATGAGTTCCGAACATGATATGGGCAGTCAATCGTGAAGAAATATCTTCGGACCATTGTCGTCCACAACTTTCATCAACCCCGCAACGACTCCGATATTTGTGCCACCATGCGTGCACGATTGAGAGCCCCTGGTGGCACTTCAACTATCATCCTCCCGGATGATGCTACAGTCAGTGATCTTCTTGCAGAAATCACAGTAAAGACATCCATCACCGAGTTTGATATCAAATATGGCTACCCTCCAAAGCCTTTATTGCTTGAGCAAAGCCAGAAATCACAGCCATTGAACCAATTGAGCATTAAGTTGGATGGAGAACAACTCACCATCAGTCCCAAAGAGGATCCTGCTGCCAACAAAGCAACTCCTGTAGTCTCCGAGCAAACACGCAGCCATGATCCCGCACAAAAGAAGGCTGACCCCCCTAAACCCTTCTCCTTTGGCAACATAGGCAGTTCCCCTGAGCCAGCAAAAACCTCACGATCATCTGGTCTCGTATCTCTCAAGAAAAAAGCCATGGATGGAGATGTTCCCGAGATCCCTTTCCCGGAACGTGGTGCAACAGTTGGTAAAACTTAAACTCCTCTAAGCTCCTTCCACTCTCTTCAAATCATTAACAAATATTTATAGTCCTCAGAGTCATGCCAGACGATAATAGCTGCCTTTTCCGTGCCCTTGGTACAGCAGTCGTACCTGGAGATGATCTCAGCATGCCAGAACTCCGCTCCCTAGTCGCAGGTGTCATCCAGTCAGATCCCGAAACATACTCCAGAGTCGTCCTTGAGCAATCGCCCGATGATTATTGCCGTTGGATTCAAACCCAAGACGCCTGGGGAGGTGCCATAGAGCTAGGTATCTTATCCAAACATTTCGAGACCGAAATTTGCAGCATTGACGTCCAGGTTCGGCCCCTCCCCAAATCCCTGCAATAAAACCAATTATTAATTAGGAATATAGTCATTACGAGTCGACAAATTCAACGAAGGAGCCAAAACCCGTTGCATCCTCGTTTATTCCGGTGTCCATTATGACACCATAGTCCAAAGCCCCTCGGAACCTCCTCACACGAAAGCAGATAATCCTCCGGAGTTGGACGTTCGTGTTTGGGACAAGGATGACGACGAGATCTTGATTAAGGCTTTGGAATTATGCAGGCAGTTGAAGGATAAGCATTACTTTACAGATACGGGTGGAATGGCTCTCAAGTGTGAGACTTGTGGCATCATTGTTTATGGTCAGGGACAAGCACAGGGTCATGCTCAGCAGACTGGTCATTATGACATGCAGGAGATAGGAGCTTGACCATATCAAATTGGATAGATAATGGCTTCAATGAGCATCCAGCAAAGCATAGCTTGTCACCCAAAATCCGAGACCCCTCATCACGATGTGGCAGCTGAGATGCATAACTTATATACAAAGTTGACCAATCTATCTCCTAGTGAATCTTAAATGAACATTAAGATCCCTTGTCTTTTCAACGAATTAAGTTATTCAATCTAAAACTAAATCTAGAATTGCATCTCAGTACACAATAAACCTAGACTATGGGGGCATAAAAGCCAAGTAGCTAAACTCGAGCCCTCTATCCCAATTCGTATCTTCTCTTTCCACTTTAGATGGGTGAGATATCACAGAACCAAGAGATTCTAAGAATCTGGTATTGGAAATGCATATAGAAGCCGAGACTTTTGGCAAACTTGGAAATCATATAATATGAAGAGCACCAAGCCAACAATGATAGAAGTGATGAAAAAAACCACAGCATTGATAGTGGGTATGGCTTACTTCGAGCAAATACATCCTAATACGCCAGAAAATGCCTATTGCTTGATCTTGATATGCACAGCTGATTAGAAGGAGATTTTGGTGAGTGTGACTTGACACTTGAAGCATATATTGTAAAGCATCCTCAGCTTATAAGAACAGATGATTACAAAGATTCGAAGCAAGATTCGAGGTCGGTGAACTTTGAAGTGGAGTAGATCGAGGAGCCTGGTACATGGGATTCTGCTTCCCGTTTGTGAAGACCTAGGAGGATGTGTTCGAAGATTGCAGTAGAATATGATGCAAAACCGAACCGATGTATTTCATCAGTTTCTATCAGCTCACTAGTCAGCTTGGTGAATGAAGAATGAAGCAAAAGAAGTTGTCTACGTTGCGTTGCCTTATGACGGCTCTAAATGATAGCTCGTTGCAGGATAGAAGGTACCTTGAAATAGAGGGAACAGAGTAGTTTTTTGTATTTGCCTCAAGTCTTCAAATTTATGTAAGCATAACCTAGGTAGAAGAAGTCCCGTTCCAGTGATACCCGGAAATGCTTCCTGCCCAGTCCCTACGCACGACCTGCGAATCTTTAAAACTTTGCCCCATATTCTAGCTTGTCTATGTTCCCCTCCACTCTCATGCGCCAACTGCAAAAAATGACCCATACTCCACAATTCCATCCTGAATATAGGGTTTTTGGCCTGTGAGTCAAAGTCAGTAAATTGCAAGAGAAGCGAATATTACCAGATACAACCTAACAGTTGATAGTTTTCTCTCCGCCATGAGCAAGCCAAATTGCTTCTCCAAAACCATCAGGAATCTGAACGAATTTCGTCTATAAGAAAATTAAACAACATCTGTTTCCTTATTGAACCCCGGGCGGTTTGAAGTACGAGCCTAATTTTGACCTATAAACCCTTGACAGGCCTAGATCCAATCCATCGGCGGTGCAAGGGACCACTTTTTTAAAGGGGAATTTAAACAGGATCGACATTATGAGCTTTAGAAGTAGAGCTAAAGGGATCGAAAGGAGACATTTTTAAGTTACATCCAAGAACAGGTAGTTTCTCGTCAGCTTTGGGTGATTTCGGTGTGCCGCCCTGTCGATTAATTCGTCTCTTGAATGTGGTGATGGGATCAGCACCGAGCTAGTAGAAGTAACAGGATATGCAATCTGGGGTGTCACATGTGTGGAGAAAGCTGAAAGTTGAGTCAAGCGTTAGTAAGTTGTCTTAGATCTGAACATTGGGAGGTGTTATTTGGACGAAAGGAAAGAGCCTGATTTACTATAGCTTGATAAACTTGATATGTGTAAAGGTTGTGCGACTTGCGTTGTGTGTGATCTGAAATCAACCAACAAGCCTGTGCTTATATTATCCAGACAAGGAGATAATGGCTATTGACTGTTTTCCCCAGTCAGAATAAGGCTGAAGAAAAACCAGTGGACTGGGACCAGGAGAAATAGAGTGAGAAGAGAGAACCAAGAATCAGAAAATACAGGTCTATTAGACCAGGAAGACAATGTCTGCTTATCAATCGAAGCCCTGTCCTTCCATCATTCGCGTACACTAGTATTTGCATTGAGATGGGTTTTTTTGGACAGGTCGTTGGATGGAAAGTTTCATACTTTTCACTCCATCTCTACTACTGTCTACCAATCCAAAGTGTGGATGATGCATGGAGGGATGGGTGCTGGGACAACTATGTCGAGAATCCCTTCAATAGCATTGTAAGAGATTGAGGAGATGAGGACCGAGATACAAGGTAGGTTTGCGACTATTCCTAAATAGGCAAGCATTTCGCTTAATATTTGTGGCGTTCCCACATAACACTCGCATCTTCTCACCTCCTACTTTTCTTCATCTTAATTCCTGCTGATTACTGAGGAAGGTTTGTCTATCCTTTGATCCATTTCCCAAGGCGTTGCAGCTAATTGTATAAAGGCATTTCTGTCTAGGCAATCATGCAGATCTTCGTCAAGACCCGTAAGTTCTCTGCTTTGACATTTTGCTGGCACTATTGCCTCTTGTCACAGGCCATCACTATCTTGCCGCAGCACCAAGCTGACAACCTATAGTGACGGGCAAGACTATAACTCTCGAAGTAGAGTCCAGCGATACCATCGACAATGTCAAGTCCAAAATCCAGGACAAGGAAGGCATTCCTCCCGACCAGCAACGCCTGATCTTCGCCGGCAAGCAACTCGAAGACGGCCGTACCCTATCCGACTACAACATCCAGAAGGAGTCAACTCTTCATCTCGTCCTCCGTCTCCGTGGTGGTGCCAAGAAGCGTAAGAAGAAGGTCTACACCACCCCCAAAAAGATCAAGCACAAGCGCAAGAAGACCAAGTTGGCTGTCCTCAAGTACTACAAGGTCGACGGTGATGGAAAGATCGAGCGTCTTCGCAGAGAGTGCCCCACTCCCGACGTAAGTTGCTCCGTGTCATTTTTAGTCAAACCAAATCTAATTTCTATCTACAGTGCGGTGCTGGTGTTTTCATGGCTGCTATGCACGATCGCCAATACTGCGGACGTTGCCACTTGACCTATATCTTCGACGAGGCCGGAAAGTAAATCGGTGGTTAGCTAGGTGAATGGATGCGTGGCAAGCTTCTGATGAGCTCTGGTGTATTTAGACTCTAAATCCACATATTTGCCTTCATTTATCAAGTGCTTGCTTATGTTCATAACACTTTCCTGCTTCGTACAATTGTGTGGCAAAGTCAACGGCGAATTTGAGTTCAAATCTGAAACCTCGCCCTCTGGCTCACTTGAATACATAATTTAGTCCTACGATCTAAAGCGTGCTGACATTTCGGCTAATACTTTGGAAGGAAGACTTTCTGGGCCTGAATGTTCTGCAAATTAATTTCAGAATCTAATCCTTATAAACTTCTCCCTGCTCTGGCTGGAGTGTGCTTGTATCGGGAAGATTAAGTTTAGTGGCTGCAAATCTACCTCACGGCTATTATGGGATCAAAATCCATCAAGTAGATGAGTCCCTTCAGCAACAACGCCCTTCAAAGCCTCAGGATCCAATCCCAGCGCCTTCAAGATCGCTATAAGTAAATCAGTATAGGTTTATCACAGACGTTTTAGGAGCCGACAAGCCGACGAGCTCTGAAGACTTGCTCCAAGAGCTCGGCTCCTCAATCATCGTAGAATCAAGGGTATAATATCACGTACTGGGTGCAACCTGCTTAGTAGAAACCCGCTGATCGAATTTCGTCTTCCTCAGACTTGGGTTACTAACAAAACAGGCTACATTCCTATCATCCCTACTCAGACCACCATGCTCTGCAATCTTTGCCGTGCTCGTCGTATAGATGATCCCTAGATTGGGGCGAACAATGATATCCGGAACAGCAGGATCTGTCAAAGGATCACCGTACCCTAGATATGTAAGGCGCTCACCAGATATGATATCTGCGATCTTGAGAGTATCGCGCTGGCGATTCAGGTTGTCCACCGCTGTGTTAGTTTCTAAGTGGTTCTCAAGAAATATGAGAGCAATGTCGTCGGTGGTTATGAAGTCAACTTTGACCCCTGTTGCGGGACCGATAAGGCTTGGATCGACTTTTCCATAGAGTGCTGGGTCAATAGGAGCTTGGCCATGCTTGCTGGCAATTATGATCAAGGTATCACCGAGGATGTTCTTTGCTTTAAGGGCTGACACGACTTCACCAATGGAGCTGTCTACGAAATCGATAGCCTTGAGGACTGGGGCGCTGAAGTCTAGAGATCCTGGGATATATCCTCCACCGTCAATCTTCTGGGCAACGGAAACTGCTTGAAAGTTTCCCCCGAAAAGTGTGGGTGGTTTTGTCAAAGCATCTTGTACTTCAGAATTCGCAGGTGTCTTACCGTCGATCCAATCAAGGAAGGCGTTGACATGCAATTGATCGTATGCAATAGTTGCGTCAACTTCAGTTGGAATCGAGGCAATTTCAGGAAAGTATCCTACGCTAAGTCCTTTTCCTGATGGACCACGGACAATATCATACGCGGGGTGCTTGTCTGTGTATGCGGTTTGATGACCGGCGGCTTGAACTATCTCGAATACTGTATTGACTCGGACACGTTGGTGAGGATACAGATTCGTACACTTCCCATTAACCAAGGTCTGTGGCAGATTAACTGGATCGATGCCACCGGAGAAAAGCTCGGTCGAATTATAGTCCTTGGTTTCATCATAGGTAACTTTGGAGATTGTGTGAGCCTGTGCAATACATTTGCAGAAGAGAGTATACCTTCAGCTCCAGCAGGCCCGCTGCAATTTGAACCAGTCGTCGAGTACGGGGGCCAGAATGTACGATCGTAAGTATCATCGTACCATACACCAGTTGTTCGTGGACTTGCTCCAGTGAACAGATTAATTGTCCCTGGAAACGAGTCTGATGGCCCGGAAGTCAAAGCGTCTGTATATTCGTATCCTGTCTCGAGAAGTGTCGCTATCGTGGATTGAGGTCTCTTGGCAACGTATTTCCCTACATCAGAGCCATGAAATCCATCGATGCTGAAAGCTGCTACATACTTGTAGACTTTCTCACTATTGTTGGCTGATGTACGCCCACCGAGGACGAGAGCAGTAATGTAAATAGACTGGACAAGCATAATTGTCTTCTGCAGTGAGAATAATTGAGTGTCCAGGAAAGAAGTGAATATCGAGGCAGCCAGAGAACATTATATACCTACTTTTCATTTCATGTTCTTTGTAGAGCTCTCGCGGAAAGATTTCCCAACCTGGTGAACTGCAAAGCAGATATTGTGGCCTGCATGGGAGCACCGCAATGGATTTGACGCTGTGGCCAATGATACAAGTCTCAAATGTCATTGGTGCAGCTACGCGATCAAGATTTCTTGCAATCCTTGAAGCTCAAGTCTACAAATTGCGGGTCTTTGCATTTCTTGAGAAGGTACTGCTTACACGTGTATGGCTGTACCTTTGTCATTGGGACAAATTCTTTTCTATCTTCATACGCCTGCTCGGCCTTGCCGCGCGGAGTAATAAAATATTTGCTTTTGAGATGAATTCAGACTGCAGTCCTCAATTGAAGATATTCGAGGCTTTTCAAGCATTGAAATGGCCAGTCATTAACTCACGTTTCCGAGCATGTGCTATGATCTCTGAGTGCCTCAGTGGGATATTTGTTCTTTCGAAGTTGCATCGAGCAGCTCTGCGGCTGAGTAACGATCTCATATGTTGTACTTTTCTCTGACTATAAAAATCAATCAAATGAAGAATCGCATGAACTTTTATCCAAACATGATTATCATTTAATGCGCCGCCATTGGGTATCATCATATGCCATAACTCCACATGATTAGGGTACTCCGAAGAAGAAACCGGACAAGGCGAGATACTCAGAGAAATGAGTTGAGAACATCATCAAGTTTCCTCTTTTTAGCCCTCGTTACCTTAGGGACTCTATGCTTCAACTGAGACAAATTTTGACTAGGACTTTTGAAAGTCCCATTCCTCGCAGACTTGTCCCAGCTTCTTAGCGTATGGCCATCCATAGCATTAGCACTAACTTGAGGAGGTTGGCGGATTCGAATGAATACCAGCGCTTTTGATGTTGACGATACCCGAGGTGTCGGGCCTAGACGAAGGGATGCCATTGGAACAGAATTCACAAGTTCATCACCAACAACAGCTTGATCGCCGAGAGGCACTCCTGCTTTCAACAGATCGAGATCGCCCCGCAACTCGCCCACTCTGGCAAAAGCCGTGTGGGTTGTGAAGTCCCAAGTTTCTGGCGCCTTAATTTTTGTGTTACCTGCATTGTTATGGCCAATCCCCTTTTCTTCTCGAAGTTGTTTCGTTTGGCGTCCCTTCTTCGATCCATCATGCTCAGATTGAAGCGAGGGGATATTCATAACTGCGACGGCAGCTCTGAGGGCTCGGAAGTTCGAGACTTCTCCTCTACGGATTCGTCGAATCTTAGAGCCATCCCATAATGGTTGCGGTACGGCGCTCTGAGAAGGAAATTTGAATGTCTGATCTTCATTCGCCGAGAAGGCTTCGTCTTTGCACCAACCGTCAAGCAAGTCAAGGACATTTCTGGAAAAGGCAGACCGCCAACCAAGTCGTTTGGCGCTGCTCTCGACATCCCGGCCAAAATTGCACCCGCGCACATCGTAAAGTGCTAAGGCAGGAAATCCATTGAGGAAATTCATGGAATTCGCCGTCAAATCCTCATGATTGCACATTTTTAAAATTCTCAACACGCGGAACGCACCACCGTTCACGGCGGCGGAATACCAGGCTCGGATGAGACGATCTCCTACGCCTTGAGCAAAATTCTGAGTGCGAATCTCATAACCTATTGCCCTGGGAAGATTGATGATCTCTAATACGGCAATATTTGGGATGTTTGAAAGCTGGACGAGATCCGGCACCGGGAAAGTCGTTGTGATACTTAATGATGTGAGAAAGTCGAAAGATTTTGAGCTGAGAGGATTTGCGTAGACCTGAAGGGGCGAAGAAGGGTTCAATATAGCTTGGCGATACCTTAGGAGCTCCAAGGTAGCCATGTCACTGTTATGGAGGATTTTTGAAAATATGCTCCACGTATTAAAGCACATTGTGCATCTATATGAGAGCTTTATTAGTAACTTCTACTACCCTGGGCCACACAATTCTGTATGAAATTGTGTGATCCATCAGGGAAAACAGCAGACCGACCTTCGGTTCACCGCATGCCAGATTTGGCGTACGATCTGTATCGGCAGGCAATCTATCCCTTCTAAGGTAATGTCGGAAATATTTTGAATAATACACTCTATAGCAGCATCCTGCAAGGATCGAGCACCTTTGCGCCCTTTGACCTTTGAATTCTTCACATTATCAAGATGCTTCTGGTGTTGGCTTAGATCCTCAGTAGTCCTTCCCATTCCCCAGCTCTTGGCCTGCTCCGCATGATCTTCACCATCAGACAAGAATGGCCCAAGTACAACGCGGCATTTTCGAGTCCAATTACTGTCATCGGAGCTCTGGATTGCGGTAGTTCTTTCGGTATATATTTGTCCTGTGGATTCGTCGAATTTATGATTTCCCAATGGCATCCAATATGGAGATTGAGACCGGCGTTTGATGCCTAGACTGCGTCTTGGGACCAGCCAATTCATGGTGATTTGTCGTAGATCATCTGCAACAAGAAATAAACGCGCTCATATGTGCGAGAACATTGATGTCACAGGAGAGAGCGCGAGATTGAGAAGATTTGAGCTGGACGCGTGAGGTGCTTATCGATAAGAACCTGAGGATCGAACCAGACTTACGAAGAACTTAGTGGCAGAACCGGCTTCCCCACTACTACATAGAGGAAGTAGGTACTTCATCAAGGTCTCTCGCACCGAGTAGAACTCGATGTGTGCAGCTGGGCTACACATACTTCACATTGACAATGTTAAAGAAATCAGGAATATTACTCTCATGCAACAATCTGCTCTCTCTCCATCCTTCCCCTCCAACATCGAAGACATCATCATCTCACACGACGAGATGTCGAGCGCAACAACAGTATCGTTTCTATGCCATGGTCAGCGATGGACCCAGCAGACATAATCATGGTGGCCTTCGTTGGCCAGAAGTCACATCTGCAAATGCAATACCCTCGCCATACCAGATCTTCAACCAGAAGAAGGGTTCACCCTACTCGAAGCGGAGATTCTATGAACTGGTGAAACTATATCATCCTGATAGGCATGACCACGAAAGTTCAACCGACGGATTGACTTATGCTATGAAATTGGAAAGATACCGGCTCGTTGTAGCAGCCAATGATATACTTTCGGATCCTGTCAAGAGAGGTGCATATGATTGTTATGGAGCCGGGTGGAATGGACAGCCGGAAGTTACGGGACCTCGAGATACAGCAGAATGGGGCAACGGTAATGGCAGAGGATGGAGCGGGGGGCCCGGGGGCCCTAGTCAGAATGCAACTTGGGAGGACTGGGAGAGATGGTATCAGCGGGATGCCAAAGGCACTCAAGAACCAAGATTCATCTCGAATAGTGCCTTTGTCGGGTTGATTATTACATTTGCTGCATTGGGTGGTGTTGGCCAAGCTACAAGAGTTGGTAATTACTCGATGAGTTTCATCGAGCAGAGAGATGCTCTTCATGACAATATATCCAAGGATCTTACTCGAAGACGAAAAGAAACCACCACCGGATTTGGCAGCAGAGAAGAGAGAATTCACAGCTTTCTGAAGCAAAGAGATCCTGATGGCTATGGGGTGATAGATCTGAGAGATGAGAGTTACAGGAAGCTCCTTCCAGCGCCCGAGGTATGTTCGAGTAAAGACATCAAGGAGCGACGAATAGGTATTTACCGTCAAACAAAAGATAGTCCCAGGGATGGATAAGCTACATTTCAAATAGCTCGGTCTGCATGAATGCAGCACTCCACGATGCAGCTATTCATGAGACGAGGCCAAGAGCTCAATTCGAAAGCCCACATGAGTTAGGATCCTACGTGACGGTCGAATTGCACTAGAGCTGGTATCATCAACAGACTGGGCATCCAAGGAAAGGTCTCCCTGACACTGGTCGTTCAGGAAGATTGAGAATACCAACTGATCGGCTTACTCCACACCCGTGGAGGTAGAGGAAACGTCGATTTATGAATAGAATGGCCTACATATGCTGATGTGCATTGTCCCCATGTACGCCTTAAAATTAGGAAGGGGCTAAGAATTCTGATGATTATGTGTAAATAGGAAATACGATTCCGAAAGTAATCCATTTTCATAATTGATAAGCCTACAAAAGTTAATACAGAAGTAAAACATTGCTACCTTGAATTACCTTCAAATTCCTTCATTGATAATGGCTCAAGGCTTCATCATCGCCTTGCTCAGCCTCGCGCTTAGAGCTGAGTTGACGAGATCGTCCTGAGACATGCTTTGACATTGCCACACAGGTGCCTCTCCACAAAACAAAATATAACCACTTCGCAAGAAGTTCAAACTGATATTCTACAGCATTTCACTGTTCGTCGTCTCCATTGCCCTGCTCATAGCTCATTTTCAATGCTTAGCCTTGTCATTTACAACCTCGAAACATCTCAACCACTTAGACAACAAAATGGGCGGTGGAGATGGCTATCGTTCCGTTGCCTACTTTGTCAATTGGGCAATCTACGCGAGGAAGTTCAGGCCTCAAGATCTTCCAGCGGATAAATTGACCCATGTGCTTTATGCTTTTGCTAATGTCAAACCGGAGAGTGGAGAAGTGTGAGTGCTGTCTATCTCACGTTACCTGGTTGAGCAGCTAGGCACACGTGCGATTTACTTTTATCAGTCTTATACTCAATCCATCCTAACATAGAGTAGCTACTTGACCGACACTTGGGCCGATACTGACATCCACTGGGCTGACTCGGGAGATTCCTGGAACGACTCGGGGACGAACCTCTACGGCTGCCTGAAGCAACTCAATCTACTTAAACGCCAAAATCGCTCTCTAAAGATTCTGTTGAGCATTGGTGGCTGGACCTACTCATCCAACTTCGCAGCTCCAGCATCAACTGAATCTGGCCGTGCAAAAATTGCTTCCTCCGCTCTGGACCTAATCAAGGACCTCGGGTTTGACGGCATTGATATCGACTGGGAGTACCCCAAATCTAGCACTGAAGCAGAACATTTCGTGCTCCTTCTTAAAACATGTCGAGATGCAATGGATGCCTATAGCTTTACTCTTCCTAAAAAGAACCACTTTGAACTCACCGTTGCATGTCCAGCCGGGCCCCAAAACTACAACAACATGGATATTGGAGGCATGGACCAGTATCTTGATTTCTGGAACTTGATGGCATATGATTACGCTGGGAGCTGGGATTCGAAAGCTGGGCATCAGGCTAATTTGAAGCATTCGAGTGGAAATGCGAAGTCTACGCCTTTTAATACAGAGCAGGCGGTTGAGCATTATCGGAAGCAGGGTGTGAAAGGGCACAAGATTGTACTGGGGATGCCGCTTTATGGGAGGGCGTTTGAGAATACGGATGGGTTAGGTATGCTGTTTCAGGGAGTAGGTCCGGGAACTTGGTAAGAATCATGATGGATATTTGTTAGTGCAGTTACTGAGTTTCTGGTTTTCTAGGGAAGCTGGCGTCTACGACTTCAAGGTATTACCTCTTGCGGGAGCGCATGAGGATTATGATCACGAGGCTGGTGCTAGCTATAGCTATGACCCTGCCAAGCGGCACCTGGTGACTTATGATACGGTAGATATGGTGAGGAGAAAAGCCGAGTGGATCAAGAGGGAGAGACTTGGAGGAGCGATGTGGTGGGAGAGTAGCGCAGATAAGCCTGGGGATCAGAGTTTGATCCTGAACGTAGTTGATGTTATGGGTACACTGGAGCGTGATGAGAATTGTTTGGATTACCCGGAATCCAAATACGATAACTTGAAAAACGGTTTACAGGGTTAATGAAGGATATATTTGACGATGAGATATGCATAGCAGCGCTTTGGATTCATCATGGCCAGAATGAGATGTCATGAATACTCATTGTCTCAATCGATATCATACAAGCTAGAAATTTTCGGGATCCTGAAAACTTATGTTGTTGCTAATCAGAGTGAAACCCCCAAAATTGAAGACCTAATTCGAGATGCTTCATTATTAGAATCAAAGCTCTTGAACATGCGCATTACTCTTTTGATCTGATAGGATCGCCTGCCCTGCATGATCCTCGACTACCCTCATATAGTCATCCATAATCAACTGTGCAACATTCATTCCCATCAATGCACTCGTCTCCATTGTGCTAATGAAACTCTCAATCCCGCTAGTGTAATAGAATCCCCGAGCTAATTCTAATTC
>Ga0182030_10002921_pt1 | contig 36381 bp, 51 predicted proteins | sample 812S3MmetaG_FD_121299 | JGI IMG/M metagenome (GOLD analysis project Ga0182030, IMG submission 121299) | Permafrost microbial communities from Stordalen Mire, Sweden - 812S3M metaG (Illumina Assembly) | ecosystem: Environmental > Terrestrial > Soil > Wetlands > Permafrost | place: Sweden...
CTCTCATTATCGTGGAATTCGGAGATGGGTGATAAGGGGGTGGAAGTGGGGAAGGTGGCGGACAAGCTCTTCCACCATGCGAGAGTGGGCCGGTAGGTGTTTGATGAGGTGGAAGTGCGTGGTGAGATGGAGGGAGGAGAGCGGAAGTCTCGGATGGAGGGGCGGAAGGGGGTGCCAAGGAAGTTGGTTAGTGGGTTGGGGTTGGTGAAGGGGGTTGGTGGGGAGTCATCCATGAGGCGGGATTGGAAGGTTGAGGAGCGGAAGGGCATATTTGTTAAATTTGGGCGGTGATTGGTGTGATGATGAGATTTGGGAGGTCAGGGTTGGATGAGGAAGGGTCTGATGTGGGAGGTGTTGTGTTGATGGAAGAAGCGGAGGACGTATGTTTGAGAGTTCAAATGTTCGGCATGGGATGAAGATTCTTCTGCCTTATGATTGAGAGCCTTGATTGACACGGTACATAATATCAAAGTACCAATTTTTGGTTGGGAATGTCATTTCAAGGAGGGTTGACATTCGGGCGGCTGATATCTCTTTGTTCTCTACAAAATGAGAACGGCACGACGGGTTCGGGTATCAATAAAATGGAACCCATGAGAGAACAAAGGAGGTATTGTCTATTAACAGCATCTGCCATTTTGCCCTCATAATCGTCGCTAACAATTGCTCGATGAGATCTTGAGAATCCCAAGAATCCCAATTGGGTCATTCGGCACGTGCCCGATTCAACCCGCAAACGGCTCAGCTTTCAACTGCCTCGACCACTCTTCCCGTTTACCATCCAAGAACTCTCCTTTCTCCATCCATCGTGTTTCAAGCCACTTGGCCAATTCCTCGTCGCTCTCTGGTAGACTTTCAAGAGGGATTCGCTTCACGTCAACGTGGAATCTATATCCTCTCGTGCTGCTTAACCCACCGCAACTCAATGATTCCCAAATCGTAGGTGCTTCCAAGAACTTATTCTTGTGTCCGTATGCGATTGTCATATCATACACCGCCTTCACATGTTTTGCTTTCCTCAAATGTTGAACTGTGGTGACGAATCCCTTCGTTCGTGGGTACAGGAGGTATTTCGGAATTGGTCGATCATGCTCTTTGCACCAAATCTTCGTCTCTTCATATTTCTTTGGGGTATATCTTGTGGCCTCGCTGAAACTGATGAGCCCTGAAACAGTCAGTATCCGGTGCAATCAAGGGTCCTGTTTTAAGTGCTTACAGGTGGGCCATTTCTTCACCACAATCCCCGCAAATACTCGGTCCAATTCCTTTCTATCTTTCATCCATTTCCTGCTAACCATTGGCATACCCATTGCCCAAATTCCCCAGCCTAACAATGGCACCCATCGAAGTTCAATTTTTGCGAACCATCGACATCTGCCGAGCATGCCAGATCGTACAGCAAGGGCTTGGATCATGTAGAAATCGGTCCAGCTAACATGATTCGAGATCACAATGGCAGATTCTCCTTGCGGAAGAGCATCGCCAGACGTCGTGATCTTGCCTCCATTGATGACCTCGAAAATGGCTTGGATCCAGTTCCAACACATAAATGCGACAAATGAGGAGGCATCATAGACCCAGTTAGGGAAGAAGTAGCTGACGGGGAGGAGAGCTGATAGAATCAGATCCATAAGGATCAATCCGCAAGCCCATGGTATTATGATGAATATACCGCGAACATTCGTAAATATATCTGCGGCTGCCATTTCCAGAGTTGATGTGGAATCAGTAACGATCACGAAGAGCTTTTCCCCTGGAGAGCGGTCAACGCTTCAGGTCACCTTGTAGCAGGCCCCACGAAACAAGTTTTCAGGGTTCGAGCGCGTCGCAGCTTGGCAGCGAACAATGGAATACCCCACGATATTCCGACCCCAGATATCAGAAAACGGCATTTAAGGTTTTCCCACCAACTCTCAAGTAGATTCATGAATTCGATACGAATGCCGTGTAACGAGGATTGCGTATCCTTTTCAGTATCCAGGGTCATTGAGGCTCTAATTATAGGTTTGTCGGCACTCGGTGGTTGGGATCAGCCAGGGTGTCACTAAACAGAACAGGGAACGGGGCGTCAATTAGGCGTCGGCAAGGGAGTCCTGATCGGAAGAACCAGCAGTGTGGAGGCAAAACCTACTGTCAGTAAAGACCTCATCATTCTCTTCCTATTCATCAGCACATGCAGCTTATACCCGTGGCTGCTGTTATACGATCTCAATTGCTTCCCACGCCTTCCGGACGCTCTCAAGTCCGAACAATCCGATCTGCACTGCCTCTCTCCCAGGCACTGAAGGGACTAGCGACCGTTGTGATTATCACATTAATAGGACCCCTTCCAAGACTTTTAGCTTCTCGCTCTACTCCAGAGACCACTTTACGATCAGTTGCGAAACCAATCCCATCAAAAAACAAAGAGTCGAAGCCCTTCGTGCGCAACTGCAAATCAAGGTTCTACACATCCTTGTGACGATCAGGAAGTGGGCAATTTATTGCAGATTCGCTTTTTCCCCAACACTCTATTCCAAATACTTCTGTCATCCCCCAGCGCACAGCAACAACTAAGCCCCCAGCCTTTTGGCCATTGGACGAAGACAGCACATCAGGCACTTCGAGGGACCCATTCTGCGGCTAAGTTCATGCACATCATATCACGGTCTATATCCGCGGTGCACAAAAAAGTGTGTTCCGACGACACGCCATCGTTGCTCTTCGTGGTTTGAGCACAAGCACTCGAACACGAACATCCAGCTAGCGCAATTGATTAGATCACTACATCTAAGCGTTCAATAATTGATACGAGCGCTCGAATAAGGGGATTTGCCCAGATGTCAGCCGATATGTCGTCGGCTTCCCCAATCGATCAATATGGGAGTCATCCGGGAGGTAGCGGGTACGGTAGTGGGCAGTCAGATGCTGATGGAGGAAAGAGTCCCTTATCCATGAGCCTGGGCTTCTTAAAAACCTTGACAGAAAAGAAATCTACACGCGGTAATTCCTCTCTGCCCTAGCTTGCTGTGCCGCATACTGACCCATGCACAGTTGACGGGCAGACGCCGAAACGAAGAGGCCCCAAGCCTGACAGCAAGCCTGCATTGACGAGGAGGCAAGAGTTGAACAGACAAGCTCAAAGGTAAGGCAATTTTTGATGATGGATGCCCAGCGCTTATACCCACCAGGACACATCGAGAGCGAAAGGAGCTATATATCAAGGCTCTCGAGCAAGAGGTCTTGCGATTGAAAGAAAATTTCAGCTTAGCATCACGCGATAAAAACAATTTAGCTGAGGAGAATCGTCAATTGAAGGAACTACTTGCCCAGCATGGTATACCTTGGAACGGCACGGGAGGAGTCGACGAGCTCACCCGCAATACTAGCAACGGTGGCTACACCTCTAGTGGTAGCATATCGGGAAGCTATGCTCATGGCTCTTCAAGCTATAGCCCTCCTCCCCCATCAAACTCATCGAATCAGCATTTCCAGAGTGTCTCCCCTCCAACTGTTGGTGGTACGAGTGGCCGTAGCATGAATCAGCAACAAGCTCAACCAGGGGTAGATTATGATCAAGCGGGAATAGACTTCGTCTTAACGTACGCCAACAATCCTTCGAAGGCGTACATGTCGCCTCCCCCACAATAAACTAACGACGTCTTTTTTCGACGCGTAGGTTAGAGAGACCTTGTATGGACCACATGCAATTCTTGGTCGAGCGATCTAGTGAGCCGGAGGGCGACCCTTGTGGTCATGCGCTGATGGCATCGTGCCCTCCAGAGCCATTCCCCGAGAACAATCCAGCGATCCCTTTCGGACATAATATACCACATCTCAACGGAACCGCGCCAAAGACTTGGGACCTTTCGATACCTGACCTCGCGAACCTTCTCGACCTGAGCAAGAGACTGAATCTTGATGGTGAAATTACTCCCGTTATGGCCTGGGGTATGATATTACGCCACCCAAGGTTTTCAGAATTAAGGGCAGAGGACTTTCAAAAAATGACCCAAGAGCTGGGAGGTAAGGTCAGATGTTACGGGTAAGTCGCTTTTGCTATAGAAATGACATCCACTGATTTCATATAGATTTGGCGCCGTATTGGAGGAGTTTGAGACCAGAGATGCGCTTGAAAATGTGTTATGTATGAAACCAGAATCGCCTTATTGAGCCCTGTGGAATCAAAGCGTGTACGGGGTATTTGGAGTACAATTCTTCAACATGTTTATGATCTATGAGTTAAGGATTTGTTCCATTTGTGGTACTATATGGTGTTATCATCAATATTTATAGATATTTGAAAGTAGTATGCTCAAGCATCAATATTAAAAGCTTCTCCGATGCCTTGACATCCAAAAGAATAGCATAGCAGAAGGATTTCTGTAAATACTGTATATTAGCTTCCAATCCCTTGTGAAATCTGAAGAACGCAGCTCTCATCCGATAAGATTCAAGCTAAATAATGAACGAGTACTTGTTTGGAGCTGATCACGTGCTGATGGGTAGACTTTAAGGCCTCAGGCTGACATTTTTGTGCAAGGATCGATTGCCCCGCTAAATTTACTTCCACAAATCCATCGCGAAATTCGAGAATTACGAGGTTGCTGAAATCCACGAAGGTCAATACCAAAATACTTCGCAATCATGGCACCAATCTCACTTTCAGACATTATCTCTTCCCTCCCATCGGATGACTCGTGGGGCCCTCCAGTATCTACAGAAACAACTCTAAATGGCGTTCCCTACGCCCCATATTCAAAAGGCGACAAATTGGGTCGCATGGCAGACTGGACTGCTGAAGGCAAAGATGGTCGAGATGGTAGAGGTGGGAGACAACAATATAACCGGAACTACAGAGGTATGGGTTCTTGCCTTGACTTATAAATATATTTTAGAAAGGGGACGTTTTCTGATCTAAACCCACAGACCAACAAGTTTATGGCGCTGGCACTTCTTCGCTTTTCGCAGTTCAGGTCGCTGAGGATGAATCGACTTTCTCCGTTGTGAGCAATACTCGGGACTCGACGAAGACGAGATTTGGACGTGCTGGTACTTTCACACGGGGCCGGGGACAACGCGGCGGAAGAGCTGATACGAGAGGCGGCAGAGGGCAATTTCAAAGAGTTGGTGGACGAGGTGGTCAGCAAGGTTATAACCAATATGACAACCGGGGAGGCCGTGGTGGTGCGCGAGGAGGTAGACGTTTTGGCTGGAAAGATTACGATAAACCGCAACGAAACCGCGATGCATCTGTTAATATCAAACCTGATTGGAAAATGTTGGAGGAAATCGATTTTAACCGTCTGGCTAAGCTGAACTTGGATACCGATGATGGAGAGGATATCGACAACTACGGTTTCCTATACTACTACGATCGATCGTTTGATAAGCAGCCTGTTAAGAGCGCGGAGCGCAAGTTGAATGTCGTTGATCGCGCCGCTTATAATGTCACCACTTCCTCAGATCCCGTCATCCAAGAACTCGCCGAGAAGGACGAGGCCACCATTTTCGCCACCGATAGCATTCTCTCCATGTTGATGTGCTCTCCTCGATCAGTCTACCCTTGGGATATTGTCATTGTTCGTCAAGGCAACAAAGTCTTCCTCGATAAGCGAGATAATGCTACCCTCGATATGGTCACTGTCAATGAAAATGCTGCAGACTCTCCTATGGATGCTTCAGAAGGAAGCAAAGATGCTATCAACCAACCATCCGCGCTTGCTGAGGAAGCAACTTACATCAACCATAACTTCGCAAACCAGGTCATGGTTGAGAACGAGAATCAAAAGGTCGAGATGACTCATGAGAATCCTTTCTACAATCCTTCAGAAGAGACTGAGCCTGCTGCTTCCAAGGCATACAAGTATCGCCGTTTCGATTTGTCACTCAACGACGAGGAGCCAGTTCATCTTATTGTACGAACCGAGATTGATGCTGTTCAAAAGAATGCCATTAGCGGTGAAGACCAATTCCTCACTGTCAAGGCATTGAACGAATTTGATCACAAAGCGCAAGGAAGTGGTGGTGCTTTAGATTGGAGAACGAAGTTGGTCAGTCAGCGCGGTGCTGTCGTTGCAACTGAGATGAAGAACAACAGTTGCAAGTTAGCTAGATGGACTGTGCAGAGTATCATGGCTAAGGCTGATGTCATGAAGCTTGGGTAAATTCTTTTCCTCTCCCTATCTCATAAAATACTAACGTAAATTAGATTCGTCTCTCGTGCAAACCCCAAGACGAACGATCGCCACGTGATCCTCGGTGTTGTTGGCTGGAAGCCGCGCGATTTCGCTCAACAAATGAACCTTTCGCTCTCCAACGGATGGGGTATTGTCCGCACAATTGCTGACATGTGCCTGAAGCGTGAGGAGGGCAAGTACGTACTAGTTAAGGATCCAAACAAGCAGATCTTGAGATTGTATGAGGTTCCGGCTGGTAGCTTTGAGGATGATGAGCAGGGAGAGGTTATAGAGGAAGTGGAGGTTGAGGACGAGTAGACGGAAACTAACATTTCACGGGCGGGTTCGAGAAGTGTTTGTGATGTATGGATTTGATCATTGGGAGGTTGGCATGGAGTTATGATGCATAGCTAGATGGCAATTAAAATCCTGTTACCTATCCAATCTTCCTTAGTATGGAAGTGATGTATCTGTTTCCTCAAGGCAAATTCCAAGTTTTGGGAAACAATTCTCGGCACTTCTCTTCAATCCTCTGAACTTCACTTTGCTTCCAAGAGCTCCGATTTCCCATGAAAGCAAGATACAGCACAACTCTCACATTAATATCACGCCTATCTATCTGTCTTTCTGAATTTCTTTGCTTTTTCAGGGGGTTCGCTGACATTTTCGTTGCATATCTGAAGGAAAATCGTTCTTCCGGAGTTCAACCACAATGTCTCCCTCAAATTTCGTTGCACATCTGAAGGAGGGGGGGAATACTACCCCAGGAATCAAGAAACAAACTCCTCGAACAGAGCCATTGGGTCATTCTGAAGATTTGACATATTCGTTACAAATCCCCTAGACGAACATTACCGGGGGATGCAAACTAAGGGTTCTAGACTTTGCTTGCATGTTTGCTCTTTCTTCCGAGGACTATCTGCCTTGGTGATTTGCTCTGCTCTGCTTGTGAGGTAAGAAAGGAATGATATGTTATTTTCAACAATCTAAAGGAGAGACACTTTCGTTGCATCTCTGCTGGAGAAATGTTCCTCCGAAGCAATGAGGATGTCTTGAGTTTCGTTGCATATCTGCATCTGAGAGGGGAAATATTTCTTCCGAAGCTGCTCGTTCTTTCCTTTGTGTCGATTAAATATTTCTTTGACAGTTTCGTTGCACACCTGCTGGAAGAACGCTCTTCCGAGACAACAAAGATGTCTAGTTTTCGTTGCATATCTGAGGCAAAGCGGTATGCAGATCCTCACTCTGTTTCTCTTTGACTTCTAGAGAAATGCCACCAGTTAGCTTAGCACGTGATGCGTCCCAGCGACCCTGAAGCTATCTTTCTATGCAACGAAACCGTGAGACAGATTTGGGGGATTTATCGAGCCTAGATAATACTTCTCAAATAGACACTTCTAATGGCGGTCGTGATACATGGTTTCGAGAAGCTGGTTCTGTCAAGCGTCACTTGACCCGTAGCTTTTCGTTTTCTGGTAGAAGCTACCCATCACTAAAAGGCCTCTCAAAACTGCGGAAAATTTATGACTTTCATGTCATCTCTTTTCGCATTATTATGCGCATCCAAATACAGTCCTCTCAATACAACTCTGGCATCTTGAATGTGTAATTCTTTGCCCATGGATTCCGACGAAATGACGGAGAAGGTATCACCACCACCCTGCCAAGCCTAATATCCTGTTGTGTATGCCTCGTTCTCAAATTCTATGCCGAAAAAAGAGCATATTGTTTTCTGTAGAGCTTCCCTTCTTTAATCCAGGCGGTAGTTTCTCTGAAGACCCTTCGATCGAGCCTGCGCGTATCCGTCTTGTGGAAAATCGCTCCAATTTGTATCGCTTGTCTGGCAGTGAGGTGATTTCTCTAAGCATCGGTCTTCATAGAGACTACAAAGAACTGGTAAAACAGCTTGAGAAAGGAATATCCCAGAGTGTAAATTCCTGCAACCTTGCCCAGAAGGAGAGGGAGGCAATCGTCGAAGGATAAAAATGTCAGAGGGGGATATTCCTTGTATTAACAGGGAAATCGCGAAGATTGTAAAAGATCATAAGAATCTGTCGCTAATATACAACTGTGCGTAGCGCTAGTCCTTCGCTACAGAAAATGAAGCTATTCCCAGATCTCTCACGTGAGACCATGATAACAAACAAACTAGAAATAGTTTAGGTATCAGGCCAAGTCATTAGGACTAAAACAGCCTTCCAAAGACTCTTGTTACGGGAGCGTCGAACCACAAGGTTCGAGCATTGCTTCAAACATTGGAAGCACGAGGATGGACTGATTGCTTTATCCTATATTTTAGACGCAAGAACTTGCATAACGGGCAGCTCTTGTAGAAATGCGTACAAACATGACGTCTGACTATTGTGACTAAACCCTTCGTGCATGCTGGTGTCCCCAATGGGCGCTCGAATTCCTATATATAGTCAGAAGAAGCTATCTGCCCCCAAAATATTCAAGATCATTGTAATACCTAGTAAAGGTCCACTCCAAAGTGGATCGTTCCCCGCAATGTCTCCATCAGTACTAAAAAAAGGGGTCCCCGTGCATTGGTGGTCTGTGCCCGTTTTAGCGCCTCGCGTTCCTTGACGCGCCTCAAACCCCAGCCTTCATTAGGCAATAGGCAACGAGACTATTCTCACTTCCGATTGAGACTTTACTTTCGAACTCACGATGCCCGGGGCTATTAAAAATCGAAGGCGGAGGTCTACTGGCAGATTTCGAGATCCAACGACAGGCCGATTTGTCACAAGTTTCGCGATTAAAGCGGTGCAGAGAGTCTGTAGTACCATTCACATCAATGCACAGAGCGAATTGGTCCATGGATTACCTGGCGCTGTAGGCGGGGATGCTCCTGAAGAAATCCCGCTACACACTGTGAAATTCTGGCAAGATGAGTACTCGAAATGCCAAAAGTCTTATGTCAGTATAGGCATGAACTCTTAGACGAGATTGACACTGATATTATGTAGACCAATCTCAATGAGAGGACAACTGAACTATCTCAAAAGTATAAAGAGCTTCGAGAGATTACGGCATCACTTCGAGAAGAGAGAAAGGATTTGAAGACCAGATGCGAGACCCTTCAGCAACGGCTAGCAGAGAATACAATTCCGGAAGGAAGCAGGTTACCATTACCATGTGGATTCCTGGATACCATAGCAGCTAAATGGCCCCAACGCCATAAATCTCGATACCAGAATGTGAGGGTCTTATTAGTGTGCTGGATGTCTGACGACTTAGGTGTATCCAGTGAAATGGAGCGGCTTGAGGAGGTTTTCACAGAATCGTACAATTTTGAAGTCGATAGGTTCTTCATACCGGATGATACACCAGCGAGCTCTCTGACTTCTCGGGTCATTGAATTCATCGGGAACGGATCGCCTGAAACATTGTTGATTTTCTATTACGCGGGGCACGGCTTTATAAATACAGCTCGTCATGACCTCTACTGGGCACCGTAAGTTGGCTGCGCATCCTTATACTGTATTACTAACCCAATCCTAGTGTACGGGGTGAAAGTGGCAACGAAATCATTCCCAACATGTCATCAAGTGGTATCCAAGGGCTGTTGGAGGAGACAAAATCAGACGCATTATTACTGTATGATGCGTGCTTCTCCTCTGACAGCGCAATTACGAACCCTTCTTCTCAGCGAAGTGTTACCGATCTGATTGCATCGTCCGGGTTCTGTAGTTTGGCTCCCGGCGTTGGCTTGCATTCGTTTACAACGGCGCTCATCGAAGAACTGGAAACGGCAGCTAAAAATGGAAGTGCATTATCTGTACCTCAACTTCATAGTCATATTCATTCACGGCTCCGAAATAGCCAAACTCGAGACGAGAGAAGGGCTCCAATTCATTGCGAATTGACATCTGATAACAAGGACCCAAGAAAGATAATGCTGGAGCCTATGGAAGGTGAGACTAGATTTCTGCCACGGTCACCTGGAGGATCACCTGTCACCCATGTCTTTCCATCATTCCCGCCCATTTCGAAAGGCGAAAATTACAGAGTGGCCGTGTCTCTTCCTATCGCAGACAGGCTTATGGACAGCAAAGGCCACGATGATGAGGCATGGATTGAATGGCTTCTAAAAGCCCCAGAAACCCATGCTGGGCCACCCCACTATGAGATTGTGCGCAACGCATTATGCAATACTGTATGCAGCGAGAGTCCGTCGCCGCGGGTACAGACACGCCATAGATCTCCACCAATCTCACGGTCGAGAGGAAAGGTTGATATAGTTTTGAAGGGCAAGCAGAATCTACTAGCAAGTCCAAGGGTCACTCGAACCGTGACTCGGCAATGTCGTCAAATTCTCGATTCCCTGGAAGACAATTGCAAGCACGCTTCTTGCGGGATCCTTGCGAATGGCTGAACCCGCTTGCACTGCTTGAACCTCAGCTTTATTTACGCCTTTAGGCGAATGAAGACAAAAATACAATACCATTGGAGAAACAATTGAGAACTCCTAGACCCAGGCTTCGAAGTTCCTGTCCGATCAAGATTATTTGGGCATTAGGCGCAGACCAAGGACCCCAAAAGCATTACGACAGATACAGACCTGCTTCCACAACACCACCATTGTACAAAGTAAGACATACAATCTCCTTTGCTCCGCAATCTAATGGCTAACGTTGGACTTTCAGAGAGATCCGCCAGGGTGAGAATAGATGGCGGAAAGGAGTATGAAGGCGATTTCTACAATATTCCTGTTATCATAAAAAGATCAAAGGAGTTTGGGACTTGGAGGAATGAAGATCAGGGACAGAAGAATAAGGGCAAGATGTCACCAAAAGTAGAAATCTCCATATCATTTATCACAAGCGATAAAGCTTGACTGCGAGAGAACTTTTTGTTGACTTCTAATAAGGATTAGAGTAACCTTTTGTCCCAGTCCATCCCAATCCCAATCTAAGTCAATCTATGCATACCAACCCGCCAGGAACGCCATCACCAGAACGCCGTGCAATACTTAGATACATATGTACTCTCCCGGCCACTACTTCTCATCGTCCGGGGCATCTTCAATATTTGCCTTAAACTTCTCCTTACCAGCCTCTTCAACACGTGTTTTATCGAGCTCCTTAGCTTTTTCAACCTCCTCAACTCCCACATCCGCAAAAGACAAGCTCAACTGCTTCATAATCTCCACCTCCCGCGCCCTCGTCTCCGGACTATCATAATGATTGTCTTTAACGAGCCTCACCAAATTCCTCAACAAAACAGCTATCGTAACTTTTCCAATCGCAGGCACATATATGCTAGCCTTCTCCTTTACCGCATCTTTATCAAAGTTTTTATAACTCGAAAAGTTAACACAAACAGCGCCATTCTTGACAGCGTTCATGTTGACTTTGAAATCAGGGCCGGGAACACCACTGATTACGACGTCGGAAACGCCGAGGCACCATTCGAGGTTGTGGCCAGGAAGAGCTTCGACCTCGGCGGCGAGGGCTTTGATGCCGATACCACGGGTAAAGACTTGGACGCCGTCGATGTCAACAGAGTAGACCGTTGCGCCATCGTTGGCGAGGAGGGCGGCGAGCGGTCGACCTACGGTTTCAGATCTGTTGATTACGGTGATGGTTCGGCCAAAGAGACGGTGACCGCGTGGGAGGATGGGGTTGTACACGTGCAAATATTCCAAAACTTTGACGAGGGCGAGTGGGGTACAAGGGAGGATCGACTTCTTCGTGTTGTCCAAGTCGGCCTCAACGTAACGCTGGTTGTTATACATTCTGAAGAGGTAGGGGTGACTCAAGCCCTCAACGTCTTTCTTCTCACATGGCAATTGCTGAATGTATGCGTCACGGCCGGATTGATGAGGGAAAATCGGGTAATAGACAATAATTCCGTGAACATCGTCGTCCTTGTTGGCAGCGAGGATAGCGGGTTCGAGCTCTGTGGTGCTGACTTTGCGTAGCTCGTAGTCGAAACCACTAGAAAGAATATCTTAGCAAACGATGAAACAATTTAGAAGTTGTCACGTGCGAAGAGAATCTTTCTCAGGAATATAGCAGAAGTACCTCACTTCTGAATTATACGTGGAGGAGATCAAGCTTAGCAAGCGGGTAAAGGAGAGACTTACTTCTCCGCGCAGGTTTTCGCAGTGTAATCCGCATATGCAACGGCTGCTTCATCTTTGTTGGCAAGAAAGCCAACCAATTTGGGTCTCGTAGGCCACGTTACTTCCTGGAGTCCCTTCTTGACCTCATCCAAGAGACCCTTGGCAATGGTGTTCGCGAGAATTACCTTGGTAGAGCCGGGTTCTGGGAAGATAGGTTTCTCCCAGGTAGTAGTTACACCTTCAGACATCGTAGTGGGGTAATTTGAGTCAAGAAAATAGGTATAAGAAAGATATTAGGGCCTTGATCTTAGTTGCAAAAGTAAGCAAATAGGTGTGCGGCCAGATGAGGTGATCCCAAGACTTTATGTGACACGCTGGATGTGGTTGGTGGTGGAAAAGACAGTGAGTGTACAATCAGTTGGGATATCAATAAAATTTTCTTATCACCGATAAGGGGGGCTCGGCTAACTAGCGTTGGTGCTGTGTCACTGTACGCTTGACTGTATATAGTAAGGTAAGCGACCCGCTAGTCAATCACTTTGACATGGCAGACATGAAGTTGAAGTTTTGCAAAATGCACCACATGTTGTCAGGTTTTATTAGCCTTGTACTGCATTTTCCACTTTGAGACTTGCAATAACATGAAGTAGACTGAAGGACTGCAGCTTGCTCGGACTAGTGTGAATATTCTGTAAAGAGCTTTACATTTGACTATACAAGAAAGTAAAAGTGAGATACTAGGATCACTTTGACAGAGGTGACAAGGCACAAGGCTTGCAATGGTATCACTTATGGTGTCTTGTGTTTATTTTGTCTGGGTTTTTTTTTGGTTTTTTTGGTTTTTTGGTTTTTTGAAACTTTTCAGTCAACTTTATGGAGCCAGAAAGCAAGGCAGAAATAAGTCAACTTTATGGTGTTACACATGAAGAGTCAGCCTTGTGCCTTGCTGCGATTTTAATTCACAACACGTATCCAAATTGACCCGAAAAGCATTTGCATCTTGATTTAATAGCGTTGATATCCTGTCAACCTCAGCAGAGCTGCAAAGCAACAAGACATCAAGTCCTAGTATCTATCAATTATAGGAAGAAAGATTAACCTTGTATTTCACACAGCTACAGAACTTGGAGTGGGCTGCTATTTTCAACTAGACATCTCTTCTATCAAACTAGAAAACTATACCGCCTAGAAAATCTAAGAATATTTGCATCTTGACCTTTGTCAAGCAACCTAGGTGACTCGCTTCCTTATATTCCTTTCTCTCTTCAGATTCTGATTTTTTTGTCCATCAAGATCAAAAAGTTTCCTCACGGCTAAATGCCATCAAGAGAATAGGGGCTCTCAATTGCATAGGTAATGAAGACAAAGAAGTACTGCCACAAACATATAGCCTACAAACACATGTATCTCTACTAATTTGTGAACTGTCCATGCAAATGCAGATTGCTAGCATACATAGAGAGCTAGACAACAAATAAATCTCTGTTACACCTAGTCTATTTATCCTCAAACACCAATCTCCCCCACCCTCTAGAATGTCTGAATGTCCAGCACCCTATAAGGTCTATATATTAAATTCCATCTTCAATTCTCTTTCTTGCCACTGGGTAGACACAGCCGCATGGGATTTTCATAAAGACTACAATGATCTCCTAGAAGTCATCTGACAACCAATACTTTTCTGAACAGTCTCTCCTCTGTAATAAATTTCTCTTACTAGAGAATCCAAAACCTAGTCGCCATCAATATTAGAACATGGACCAGAATGACTCTCCTAGGACCAAATGCTGATCAGGCAAATCCTCCAAGTAGAATACCCAGTCTGTCTTTCATGTTTGTGCATCTGGATGGGATCACTTCTTTCTGAGACTCTATGCACGAATGAGACTGAAAATAATTGGAGTCCCTTTCCCTGTCCCCTGCAAACTTCCCCGCTCCCCTTTAGGTTGCTGAGGACACAAACTCTACCCCACATGTGCTGGTTAAGGAGTTTGGGCAATCCTCATATGGATATGCTACCCCGCATGGCGTCATCGGCGATACAATCCGCCGAGTACCGGCGCTACCAGGATACTCTTCCACCGCCCGGCAGAAATCCCCTAATTTCCTAAAGACTTGTAATAACAAATCTAAAAATTACAAACTCTCGATATCTGTTATTACAACACTTGCTCTTGCTCAGAAAAACATTGTAAGTGGTCGCATTACATCTAATACTCATCTGCAACTATCACTTGCCTTTAGAAGCCTATCCTTCTCGTATAGTCGCTCCATGAATGACTTGAGAAAGCTGCCCCTCCAAGCGCAGACATCCTCACTTCTGTCGCAAGATTGATTTACCACTTCTCCCCTTTCCCATTCTTTACGATTCGTAAAGCCCAGAAGCTATCTTCTGCATATTTTGAGGAATTACACGCCTCTTCTCTCCACCGCCTTCTTTGGCTTATCCTGAAGCTTTATAATCCATCCTCATCCTCACTTTACTTCTTACACCCTGATCACTTTCTTCTTGAGGGTTATTAAAGATATTATCGCACTTCCGCTTCCAATCCGATATCTCCTAGCTAATGAATTTGGATTCTTGCTCACGAAATTACTAACTTTCTCTTCCACTTAGGATCACCAGCAACGAACTTCATTTCAGATGACCACGATTAACACAACGAATACATAATGGCGGGAAATTATAAGGATAGGACGATTGCCGAATGGATGTTGACGGAGGACCCCAAGGAGCAAGAGGCAATTGCAATTGATATTGCTGGAAGTACGTACGACGTTACAAACTTCTATCACCTAATACTGATTTTTGGAAAGGGCTCGACCTCGGAGTGTATGATATCGTCCAGATCATTCAAGAGCTACGGCCCTACATCACGGAAGGCGCTTCATTGCCCGATACAGCAAAGGGTAAAGTGCGAGAAATCCAACTTCAACAGAGTAATACTTATTTAAGGCAGCTCTACGTATTGTAGTAACCATACTGAATGCTATGCAAATTCCCTTGAGTCGTATCAATGGTAGTATACAATCTTATCAAATTGAAAGGCTTTACTGATGATGGCAGTACATACTCTTGTCGAATACTTCTGCGCGCGGCTAGAAAACATCGAACAATCTCTCAACAATCGGGCAGGAATCAAGGAATCAGCTGAGGCCTTATTTACACTCATCAATGTCGGCGAAGGAAAGCGGTTCCCACCCGGTGACGCCGTGGATGTTGCGAAAGCCATCTTTACACTGAGCTCCAATGATATTTTGAGGGATCAAAAACTTCCAACCCGCGTGGCACTTCTGAGACTTCTTGAGTTATTGATGGAATCTTATAAATCACACCTTTTAAAGGATCTTGGTAACGAGAAATTTGTGCAAGGCGTGGTATCAATGGCTGCATTCGAAAAAGACCCGAACTGCTTGAGGGTTCTGTTTGGCATGTTTGAAGACCTCAGCCGTAACTGGAAACTTACTGAGGATGAGTGCAACCCGATATTCCAATCTTTCAGTCGCTACTATCCCATTTCGCTGAAAGAAGCTATTAACAAGGACCCCGCGGTACCAACACCCGAGGAGCTGAAGCTTCTTCTTTTGAATTGCTTCACTTCGAATGATTTCTACGCGAAGGAGGCATTTGGAAGACTTATTGATATGTTGGATGCGAATCACGATTTGTCAGCGAACTCGAAGGCAAGTGCACCAGTTTAACACATGGCTAAATGCTAATAGCTGGGCAGAAAGACGTATTTGATACAATGAGTGCTTGCGTCAGTACCTATGGCCTTCCAGTAATCTGTCAATGGGCTCCCAAAATCTGGGATTCGTTGAAATTCGAAGTGTGGAACGGAGAGAACGAGGATTTCATCAAGGGCTCGTTGAAGGTTATTCATACAATGGTAACAATTATGAGTAACCGGAACTGGGATTGGGACGACCAAAGTAATGAGGCTGCCAAAAATATTATCAGCATGACCAAAGAATGCAAAGAACGAATCATCGATACCAACCAGCGTTATGTTCCGAAAACTGGTCTAATTCTCGATGCCATCGCATCCGCTTCTCCATACTCATTTCAATGGGTTTTGAAGACGACTCTTCCTGCCTTGTTAACATTATGGGACGGTACAAGTGCTAGAGGTGAAAAGACACCTATTTTGGATGTTTTAAACCGCATTTTACACGCACGGGTTGAAGTCGGAGCGAAACTCGAAGCTGCTTCGAGGAACGTAGACTCACAAGACGAAGAACCGATTCTATATTTGAGGAAATGCATCTCTACGATTAGCACTTGCTTGGATACCTTTAAGGATAGGATAGTTGAGGGAGTGTACTGGAGTGCGATGACCGAAAACTTATCCGATTCAGAATCAGATACCGCATTTCGAGTCAGTACCATTCGGGGTTTGACATGCCTTATGGGAATCCCCAACTTGTTATTCGACTTCGAGAGCGGCACAATTATCTCAACACTCAATAAGATTGCCATGGACTCAACTCAGCTTCTGCAGCTGCACGAGGTAGCCGTCCACTCTTTGCGACAGATCTCGATCCAAGATCCAACCAGATTTGGCGCGATTACTCTTCCCAATTTCATGGCACATCTTCCAGAGTCTTTTGAAGACTCACGCCAACGAGATGTTGAGAAGGACCGCATCATACACATTCTTGATTCCTTGGTTGAAATCGCGTGTACCGCTACTTGCAGCGGTGATGGTTCCTCAAAGGATGGTGCAAACCCAGCACATGCTGTGTTCGATCAATTCCAAGAAAGCATGTTAACGAAGCTCTTTGATGTTCTGAAGCATAAGGAGCAGCTCCCGTATGCCGCTCTCTTCTTGGCTGCCATTTCTCGTGGTCTTGAGCTCTTTGACGACGTGCTCAACAATGTGGGGACCCAAATTAAATTACCAGTACAAGCTTTGGATTTCAGATACGCCCAGGATCCTTCACACCACCCCTATGGATGGATTGTTCTCCGGCTGTACAAACAGCTGGCAGTTATTAAAGACGTCCATGACTACGAGGCTGGCGAAGGTATTCCATACGTTGGCTTGAATCTCAAAATGGACGAAGACATGGGCATCATGGACGAATTTGTGCGACTTGTTGGGGACATTGCCACCAAGGCTCTTCGTTCAGCCCAGACAACTTATCTTAACAACTTTGTCAATGCGGAGGGCAGTTCAGCACCGAGTCATATCTGGAGTCTATTTGTAGATAATTGCCCTGAGAGTGTCGACAGCACGCAAATGAACTTGAAGGATGCACCAGTAGACAAAGGGTTGGCCAATATACTGTCGATGTCCTTAGTCGCAGGCATGAATCGCACCGTGAGTTTATTTCCCCGAGAGAACAAAGCCCCCGCTAAACTTTCATAGGATCAAAACAGACTTCGGATTAACGTTGGCACCACCAGCTTCGCCTTAATGGAAAATGTCACTGAACCTAACAAAGTCCTCTCGCCTTACTCGCGAATATCTCAACTCTGCTTCCTCCAACTTCTTGTCAACAAGTTTGGAGCAGCTGCTGAGGTTTTGCCCGACGGAGATACTACCCTAGCTGATGCTATGGAGAAGCTCGGTATGCGTTTCCTTACGGATTCAGGAGACCGTATCTCCAGCCAGGTCTTCCAAGCTGTGTCATACTTCGCAGCCGCTTCCTTGGCTCGCTGCGATAAATCAGACAAACCCCTCGTTGAGCTCATGGTCAGCGGCCTTTCACACAAGAAGCTAGGCAAAAAGATCGCTCAATCCTTCCGCACTCTCCTCTCTCCCTCACACATTATGAACAAAGAGAACTTCTGTCACATCCGTCCCCTCCGGCAGGGCCACCTCTATAACTTCTCCATCAACGCCATCCTCACCATGTGGCAGCGAACTCAAGACCATAGCACCCGTACAAACTGCTTGATCGCTCTCGCCGCTACCATTCACAGCATGGACACTAACGTCTACCTTGACGCCGTCCCCCAAATCCTCCCACTAATCCTCGAAGGCACAAACGTGCACAACGACGACCCCACAAAAATTTTCTGCATAAACATAATCGCGCGTCTCATCCCCCTCGTTCCTACCCTCATAACTACGCACCTGGACTCCATCATCTCGCGCATGGTGTCCCGCACCCGAAACACGTATTACAGCCCCTCGGACGCAAATGTCGAGTGTCGGGCCGCGGCTATTGATGTTTTGGCGTTGCTTGTGGAACATGTGGGGAAGACACAGGTGTTGAAGAGGAAAGCGAGGGTGTTAAGTGAGTTAGATGTCGCGGTTGATGATTGTAGCGTGGTGGTTAGGGAGAGGGCGGTTAGGTGTCGATTGGCGTGGTTTAATTTGAGGGATAGTGAGGAGTAGGAGTTTGGGGGCATGGGATGGAGTTAGAATAAATGCATCATAGATGATAGATAAATGATACCATTAAGCATGAGATTGTGTTTGATTGTTTGAGAGATTGTGATACTTTAACGTGAATTGATGATAGACCCTGAAAATCCGGACCTTGATTGTCTCATAATTTGTGACACATTCGGGATCTTGAGAGCCATTTCGGAGATCCTCGAAATCCGAATCCTCTAATTGTATCAAGATATGTAACACATTCAAACTCCTTAGAATCAATAGGTTCACTTCTCTAGTAAGTTGTCTTAATTCCTATGTTCTGATTGTCTCACAAATCCTGAGACATTTAAGGCCTATGAACCATCCTAACGCCATACCTATAGACTTTTCTCCATCCACATCCTCTACCCCTACCCAACTAAGCCTTCTTCCCCCTTCTCTTTCCCCCCTTCGAAGGCGTCGCAGTACTCTTCCCTTCCTCCTCCCCAAGCACAACCCCATCCCCACTCTCTGCCAAAAGCGCCATCCACTTCTCATCCATACTCTTACCATCATCTGCCGCGTGCCTCTGCTTCTTTCTCTGCTCCTTCGCCTCCTCCCTCTTCGCAAAAATCTTTGCCTGCGCAGCCGCAACTCTCTTCGGATCCGCCTCCCCAATTATAGCCGAGTTCACAGCGAGCATTTCTTGGAAGGGTGCGGCGATGAAGTGACCGGCGACGTCGAACCATTCGGTGAAAGGTTTAGAGAGGGTCTTGACGTGGGGTTTCGGGGAGGAGGGCGTGTGGGTAGTTATGGTAAGATTGTAGGTTGGGACGTGTTTCTTGGTTGCGGTGGAGATTTCAATCTGGAGGATCTGTCAGCTTCTGCCCCTAGTCTTTTCAATTTGCGCTTGAGGGTTGGGGAATATACCTTTCGCCCATCTTTATAATGTCCTACATAGACCTTTCCCTTCTCAACGCCCCAGATCCAAAATGTCAATGCACCATTTAATAGTGTATACACAGCGACAGCAGCCGCGGTGTAGTATTTTGTGTCGTCAAATCCAAGCTTGTAGTCCCAGTAGAACGTCGCAGCGCAGATTGCGAAGGCAGTATAGCCGAGTGCGAGACGGACGTCGGAGAGGGTGTGGGACTGGGTGAAGGAGATGGAATTAAGGTAGTTGGGGATTGCGTCGTCTGAGGTGTTCTTTAGGTCTATAAAGCAGTTAGCTATCTATTTTAATATTCTAGTTGAAGCTTGATAGGTCACCAAGAGTAGAGAATTGGAATACAACATACCAGCCAACGAATGGACAGAAATCTTCTCCTGCGAAGCCATGATTGCTGATATTTGCGCAAGAGAGGAAACGTGGAGAATAGAAGAAGATTTGGTGATGAAGAAGGTCGCGTAACGTGTCTTGAGAGGCTGAATGCTGAGCCACTTTCGGCAGCATCCGAATTTAGCGGGAAGCCTCTGTAACGACTTGTTAAGCAATGGACGACATCTGCCAACATCAATCTAAAAAGATTGAAGTAACAGCAAAGATGGCGCAAGTTCCAGTTCAGACGATCCATAGGGATCCTCAGCTATTGTGAGATGAGCTAATTGCTGTGAGAGACATGTGCTGATTGAATAGCTACTGGATTCTGATCCCTATCACTGTTGTTATGGTACATTCCCTCCTTTCCCACCTCGTATCCGCCATACTCACGAAACTAGATCCTGACAGGCGTACTTCGTCACTATGCCACAGTCCTCATGGCCACGGCCCCCAAGAAACAAGACCTCCCTTCAATCAAAGAGCAACGCTCCTTACTCCGCGGAATCAATCTCCGTATGAACGGCAACGCCATCTCGCCCTCCTCCTTCCAAGCGCGAAAAGATTATCTCGTCACCGCTTATGAGTCAGGGCAGTTTCTCAAGGAACCAGATAAGAAAGGACAGACGGCCCCGAATCCCATGACGGATCCGGCGGCTATGGAGGGTATGATGGGGATGATGAAGGGGAATATGGCGATGATTGTTCCGCAGACGTTGATCATGGGGTGGATTAATGCGTTCTTCTCGGGCTTTGTTATTAGTGAGTTTACCTCAGCGGCATGCTATAGTGAAGGGGTGCTAACAGGGACAGTTCGATTACCGTTCCCATTGACCATCAAGTTCAAGAGCATGTTGCAAGCGGGTGTGGCTACTAAGGATATGGATCCCCAGTGGATGTCTTCGATTTCGTGGTATGTTTTGTGTATCTTCGGGTTGCAGTCAGTCTTCAACTATTTGCTTGGAAGCGATAATGGTAAGTTATCCTCTCTTTTTTCGGGGAACGTCAGCTGATCAAGGGCAGCGGCAAGTCAAATGCAGCAACAGATGGGGCAGATGGCTCCCGGGGCTGGTGCTCAGATGTTTGGGCCCGGTGTGGATCCTGACAAGCAGTTCCAGGGTGAGGCGGAGAACTTGGCGGTGTTGGCCCACCAGTATACTTTAGAGGGGGTTGAGGAGAGACTTTTGAAGACAGTAAAGGTGTAGATAGGTAGGTTAGAGACAATAAATGACCATGTTGGATTTGCAGTGCTGAAGTCAGTGAAAACTTTGCGGCCTATCATTCACACCTTTCTTCAAGACTCCAAAACAGCATTCCATCATCACATGTCAATAAGTGGAACCGTTTGTAAGGATAAAATAAGTCTTGCTATCTAAACGTGCTCTTGGATATTGAAAGGAATCTAGAAATATTCGTGTCTAACACGCTATAAGCAAGTGAAACATCTTTCAGCGACGTTCCTCTCATTCTGTTTGGCTTATTGGAACGCTAGAACACACACAATATATCGATGGTGACTGTTGCCCGAATTTATATGTTCGAGAAAAGAGCTTCTCAGCTGCCATGCCAGATTCGTGGAGATTTATGAAATCAAATTCCTTTCTTTTCTACGACATGAAACCAGGCGTTTTCGAACAATAAACTCAGCTGCCAGAAATTTCTCGGAAAATTGTTAGTGTACGACATTGTTATTCAAGTCGAGACTTCCTTGTCGACCAAAAAGGAAATATGCGACATGCGATATTTCATTCACCTCTTCATTTTCACTCATCTTCCACCATCACACGATCTTTCGAGTACCGATTTGGCCGTCATAACCTCCTGGTGTGGCTCTCTTTTTTGTGATAGGATGGCATCTAAGAAGTCGCCAGGACCTGGCCACTCGTCAGCTCGATCACTAAGGATAGAGCCTACATCGATGTCGGTGCCCACAGAGAAGGCCGCGGAAGCAATCAATGGAACTATGAAGATAAATAAAAAGCCCATCACGAATACGGGCGAGGAAGTGCGACCTTACAAGAGATCACGTCTCTTAGGGTAAGTGGAAAACCTTCTCGAGCAGTGTGTATAGAGACTAATCTTCGATACTGTCAGTGGCTTCGATGATCTTATTACGCTGAAGGTTGGCCAAGAGAAGAAGGTTTTCACTGTTCATAAGCGGATACTTTGCGATTCGAGTCCATTCTTTGAGTCAGCCTGCAAGCCTGAATGGATGACATCCGACGAACGAATCATTGAACTCCCAGAGGACGACTGCGTTGCTATAGATCATATGCTTTACTGGATGTACTTCGACCAAGTCTCAATACCAAACAGATATATCTTAAGTAATCAAGGATTCGACAGTGGCATGGATTCAGCATCCGGTCTTATTGCCAAAATGTATGTTCTAGGTCAAAAGTATCAAATGCCTCGTCTACGAAATAATATCGTGGATGCTTGCTATGAATGGATGAACGACCCAAATACGATGCCTACTGTAGTACTGAATTATGTTTGGGACAACACTCCACCGAAATCCCCTCTTCGAGTCCTCTTCCTTGGGCGTATCGTGGAGTGCTACCCACACGATATGTTAACGCAAGCTGCAGATAAGCTGGTACCGGAATTATTGAAGGAGTTGATGATTCAATTCAGCATGGAGAGAGAATGCCATGCTGAGTCGGGGTGTAAAGATATATCCATCGGGTACAGTATGCACGAGGACTATTGCTACAGGTACCACGCGCATGAACAAGGCGAGATGAGACGCTGTCCTGCTTATCTTGATGATCCTGATATGCTTATTATTTGGGTCAACAGTGATAATTGAACGAGGTACGTATCTTTGCAACTTTAGTTGCCTCGTACTATCCGAGGCAACTGTACTTTCATTGGAATGAGGGACTGATGCGAGATTACTTAGAGCCCCAAATGGTTGACGATATGTGAAATCTTCTCTTGCTGGTTTGCAGGTACTCGTTGGATAAGGTAAAGGTGGCGGATTTGCCTCATAACGTAAATTGCTCACTGCAAGAAGTCTGTCTACCTTTGATACTCGGGTAGAATTATAAAGTCAATCTCTCATTTTCCGTCCCAGTCCCAACGCCAAAACTCCTTGCCAGACAAAGTGACCCATCTCACGCCTTTCTTGGTTTCTTCACAAACTCTTCATCACTAACCACATCCTCCTCCATCTCATCCTCCGAGTCGGCCACATCCCTACTTCTCTTCAGACCCTTCATCTTCCTCGTCTGTAACTCCTTCAAATCTTGCTTGCCCAAATGAATCCTACCAATCTTATCACCCACAATATCCGTACTGATATTCTTCTTCGGCCTCTCCGCACTCGTCTTCGCCCTCCTCAACGCCTCCTTCAACATGGCCTCATCAGCATCCTTCACCCTACCCACCCTAAAATCCATCCTAGGCCCCATCTCCTCAACCTCCACCCTCGGCAACTTCTGCCCACTCCTCTTCGTCCTGATCAAGTAAACCCTCAAATGAATCTTCGGCTTTGCCTCCTCCCCATCCACACTATCCCTCACACTAATACTCACAATGTACTGCAACCCCTCCACATCCACCTTATCCGCTGGCTCGCCCTTAAAGAAATCTGTAAAGAAACTCTTCGCCAACGTATACTCATTCGGAATCGGACTCTCAAACGGCGTCCCCGCAAACAACAACATAGGTTTTAGGCCAACCGCACATTTCTTATTCTTAAACTGCTTCAACATCCTCAAACTCTCCGGGTCCAGATATAGCTCCAACATATCAAGAACCTTATACTCAAACGTCCTCACACAGGTAATTGTATGCGGACGTTTCTTGCTCGAGCTCCCAAACAATAGAATAGAAGCATCATTCTTCTCGCTGAAGAATTCAAGAGAGGAAGGGTCTTCGAAGGGATGGATCTCGTTTTTCTTGGTGAACTTTTTGGCGAGCGGAATTCGTAATTGATAGAGGTCGGTAAGTGCGTCTTGTGTGATTTGACTGCAAGAGGTGCCGCGGAGGAAGAGGGCGGTTTTAGGGTTTTCGATGGCTTTGGGGGCTTTTTTGTCGAGGGCGCGTTTGCTGCGTGCGTTGCGGGGTTTGCTGTTGCAATTAGTATTTCAGAACTAACAAGAGAAGATCAATTGGGAAAACCATACATTTGGCGCAACATTTTGACGTTTTTGTGGTTGAGAAATTGAAGAGGCTCACTGCCGCATCAAGTTGAAGAGGCCGTATAAAAATTATTTTTCTCCCGATAAGATCTTATGCATTCACACCCCTGGTTTGATAAATAGCGACACCCTCACATGCTTCTCAATGCAAGCCTCAAAATATCCCTGTCAATCTGGGGAACCGTCAATTTCCTACCTCGTGCCGAGCCCATTCCTCCCTTCAAACTGCATTGTCAGAAACAACACCGTCTGCCTCTAACTAATTCTCCTCGAACTCTATTTTCCAACCTGAACGATACTACCGATGTTACTACGGCGGTAGCAATAAATCCTTCAACCGTGCTCGCGCACATCGAGGAATTTGATATCAGATTTGCCGAGGTTTGATTCTATCGGTACAATGTCTTCCCTCGAAAGAATCACGGTACGCTCCCAATCCCGCAGACGCAGCGCATGCTTGCTGATGGGAATGGTGGCTAGAAAGCGATTGAGAAAGTGATTCTGGACCCGAAATATAAGGATTATTTAGCAATAATCAAAGCTGCGAGGAATGGCGCTGTGTATGGTGCTAAAGTGCGGTTTCCGCATGCATTGGTGTACGTCCCCTCCATTTCCCTTCCCAATTGTCTTTAGGGAACGAACGGATGCTGATGTGTGATTTTTGGCATAGAATGATATTCCTCTTTCGATCAGGCACAGTACGGGAGAAGGTAAGCCTCATATTCAAAGCCACGAGAACCCACGCCCAGAACCTGGCTAAGTACGCGACGGTGTATAAATTGGTTATGTTGGTGCTGAAGCATATGGGGAATGAACCGGGCGTGCAAGGCCCGAATGATACTTTCTTTGCGGGGTTGATGGGTGGGTATTTGGTGTTTGGACGGAGGTCGAAGAAGGGGCATGTTAGTTCTGTTAGTAAACAGATTGTGATTTTTGGTGAACTTGGTTATTCCTTGTGCTGGTTGGGGCTTGGCTAATGGAGAGGATAGTATTTGCACGAGTGATGCTCTCAATAGGGAAGTTGTTGATACAGCCCAAATTTGGGATAATAAAGAGCCCGGAGCTCTCGAAACGGATATCTCACGATGCGTGGCCGGTTTTCGCGGCGATGAGTTGGGGGATGGTGATGTGGTTGTTTAAGTGGTATCCTGAGACGGTGCAGTTGGGGTTGAGGAGTAGTATGGATTATATTTATGTGCAGAGTGATCATTGGGATAGTTTGAGGAACTTTATTTTCTACAATAAATGAGAGATGGGTTCAGACACTGGGGTACGATCAAGAAGCTGGAATGGATACGATACCAGGAGATACGAGTACAGAATGAAGGATGTGTACATAGAACTTAGGAGGCCGGTTTTTGCATAGCGGGCGGGAGGATATCACATGTAGACTATTAGATCTCATGATATTTACCAATCTATCTTGTACATACACATACACATACACATACCACCCTTCACCCATCAAACTTCTCACAAACACTCCAATCGCCATACCCCACTCTCAACACCAACCACCTACCCTTTCCCGTCCCTCTTCTTTCACACAACCCCTCTCTCACAGCCTCCCTAACACATTCCCACCAACTCCCAAACTCCAAGTCGCACGTCCCCTTCTCAATCGAGAACGTGATCTCATCCAATCGCAAAAAGCAAGAGTTGATAAGGAAAACCCAGTCACGGGTCGGACAATCGTCTTTTCCGTATATTATCTTGATTTTTCGCACGTTGGAGTGGCGGATATGGAGGGAGGAGAAGGTTTTCATGTCGTGGCCGTGGGAGAAGCTGAAAGTTACATTTTGGTAGAATGTAGAAGCTGGGAGGTCGGAAGTGAAGAATGGTGAGGCGAGGGAGAGGGAATTTGTGGTGTGGATGGGGATGGAGGCGTTGGCTGTGGTGATTATGAAGGGTGGGAGGGTGGTGAGGTATTGATTGTAGATGAGTTGACGGAGTTCATAGGGGAGATGAGAGATTGGGAATGATTTGGGGGTTTTCGTTGTCTCCTCTTGGACGGGTAAATCCTTCTCTTCGATCGTGGTCACGATTTTAGAAGGTCCTGATATGAGGTTTGGGAATGAGGTATCGACGCTCATTTTATTCCAGAAAATAGAATATACAAGAGATAAACTGCAAATTAAAGAACTGAAAGAAAGAGATATACTTATTAGATGAATTGGAGGGACATTTCCCTTATATTCTAGAGGTAGAAAGAGCATGTATACAAGTGAGCAAGTTTGAGTTGAAAAGCTTGCCGAGACACCACCAAAGGATGCTGCGCAAATTGAGCACGTAATGAGCACGATGTAAACTTACTCAGCTAATTAGATTTTTCAATTGCTGATACACATCAAGATAAAGTGACTTGCTTTGAGTGGATGAAGTCGCGAATATGGATTGAAGAGCAATGTTCTCCTCGTCACCACACGGACCACTTCAGCCTCGTTCGCGAAAATCGAATACTTGCAAGGCTCCAGGCTGCATCTTTCTCATGACCAATTTCCCTTTTCGCATCGTGCCTTTCATCTTTCCTTCATCCTATATATAATCCCCCATTCCACACAATGAACCTCACAACCCTTACCACTACCCTCTCCCCTTACATCCACCTCCCACCCCGCATCCACACCCTCATCTCCTCCCTCCCTCTCCCCGCATCACTCAACCTCTCCCTTGCCCCACTCCTCGCTCTCGCAGATTTCACACTCATATCCCTCCGCACCATTCAAAGCGGCACCTCCTCTCTCCTCGACATCCTCATCCTCTGTCCCGGTCTGCATAAACAATCTTCTGCCGACCAAGCCCACCATGGCGAGTACCCGGCTACTGCAGCCATGACGACCGGCTATGTGTTTCGGACTGAGAATCAGGCTTGCGTACACTTCTTTCAACGGGTGGGCAAGACCGGTTCTCTTGTGACGCTAAATGTGACGAGACCTGAGGTTGGGAGGTTTCAGGGAGTGAGGGACATGTTGTTTGGGCCGAGAGGAATAGAGAGTGTGCATGTTGCTTTGGGGGCGTTGACTGTAGATGTTATAGCGGGGTTATGGCTTATTGGAGACTTTTACGCGTTGGGGTTTATTTGCATGCTTATTTTATCACGACTTTTGAATATGTTGGCCATTAGGAGAAGGTTGGCGCCTGAATGGAAAGGTGCCTTGGAACCGGGTGTCAAAGGAGATTTATTGGTGTTGTTAAGTCAAGATCGGTGGGTTAGGGTTCAAGGGTTAGTTGATGATTTGAAGGCTGTTACTTCAGGTCAGTGGTTGAGAGATAAAGGGTTTGTGGAGGAGTGTTTGGTGGATCTTGGGACGGTGTTGGTTTATGCGGGGGTGGTTGTGGGAAGTAATTCTACGCAGAAGGGCGGGCTGATGGTTGCTGCGTTGTTGGTGGTGAGTTCTATGGTGCTTGGTGTGGCGAATAGAAGCGGTGGGAAGGAGTTGTGGATGCATGGACGAGTGGTGAGTGTGGGTGGGGAGAAGAAGTATGCGAGGAGAAGGGAGTTGGCGGATGAGTTGATCGCTGAACATGGGAGAGATGATTGGGCGATTGGTATGGGAATGATTCCGCCGAAGGACAAGAGTGCTGGTCTGGCGATCATGTGAATTTTTGCATAGGGAAGTCCCAAATAACGAGGAGGATTGTGAACTTGGACCGCAACGAACGGCGTTCTCAGCTGATCGAGTGGTCGAATTTCACCCTCCTTCACTGAAGGTGTTCTGTATTCCCTTCTAAGCGAGTTATTGTTTCAAGGCCTGCTTGCGTTTGGACCTCCCAAAAAGAATATATTGAGCGGACGCTGGTCGGAGTTGAACTTCCCAAGCAACAATTCTTCTACCTTCACTATGAGAGTGGGTGCGCAAATTTATGGCAGGCAAATTACAACTTCGTTTACGAAAGAATTTGTACTGTACATTTGTGTTTGATATTCTCAAATTAGTCCTTTCAGTTTTCTTCTTGCTCCTCCCTCGTGTTCTTGACGATTGTCGTTCTTCCTACCGTCGCGAACCAGACGATCTTGCTTCCAACACCAATTTTCATCCAATCATTCTACCTCCCTAACTTCAAGGAAAGTTCATTCGATCATTTTCAGGATTATCAGGACTTTGTCTAATGTTTAATTCAACTGATGGAATTCTCGTGACTTTTCGTGACGTCGAGGCAGGGGTTCAGTGCCCCACGCGACGTCAGCAGAATCCTTAAGGAGCATCCTCCAATCCTGTACTTCTTTTTCCGGATTCGCAATTTCTATCTATGGGTATTGCGACGGCCATCATTATGCCATTAATCAATTCTTACTTCTCAATCTTCTTGCAATGATGGGTCGCTTTTTCCAATAATTGCGACCGATAGCAATGCGCTACGAATTTGCAGAAATATCTTCTGATGTTTCACAATGCTATGCTTATAGCGATTCATATCATTAATCATGATGGATTGCGACAAAACTTTGGTATTGAATTGGTCTTCAAAATTACGAGTCGACGTGGGATTGAGATCTGATCTCTTCCGCTCCTGCTGATTGTGTGAAGTCACGTTGAGGTCAACCAAAATCCGACCTGACGGGCAGATTCAAACCACCCCACCACCAGCAAGTTATGGTAGGGCTGCTCGACACCATCCTTTTCTGCAGAGCCCTGAAAATAATAATTTTAAGTTTGAAGGCCACCCCCCCCAATAGGGTCGCTTGTATTTCAGGTCCAAATGCGGGTACATCTGAGTGAGGCTGTGCTCCCGCATCCCATTCCCCAATCAAATCCTACTCCCACTCCAGATCCAATTCCTCTTATATCATACAATGTTCACTTCCCTTAATGCCCACGGAATTTTGACTCACAATACAAGTCTACAATCTGCATCCATCCTCAATATAACTATGCTCAGCCCCATCAGCCTCTCTCAATTGAGCGACAAGCACTCGGGCAGAACCCGACATCTTCTATTATCAGATCTTCAACATTCTCGCCCAAGATGTCCACCTATTGGAACTTTCGTGAGATTCTCAATATCTCTCCTGAGGCGGAGTCTTTCGGATGTGTTGGTACTCGACCAGAAGACTCAACAAGATGTGGCAACAGACGTCCCCTCCTGTCCGAGTTGAATCTAGCCAAGGCCTCTGAACTCTTGGATACTATGGATCAATGCGAAAGCTTGAAAGCTTCGTATGACTACCTCGACGAATTAGCGCATTTGACTATCTGTATCGCACACTCGGAATCCGAGAATGATCAGGTGACTCAGATTAGTGGTCGCTGGATCGACATGATTATTCAGCATATGAGGAAGGAAATTATGACTTCTCCAAGACCAAAGACAAGAAGAGGTCATACAAGGCCCAGAGAGTCCTCTTTCACAACTCCGAGCTTAGCTGCTCTAGATGAGGAGAAAGAAGAGCAGGTATGCTTTCCCAATTCATTCTTGTGAGCTTTGACAGCTAACATTTTATACAAGATTCATTCCCCAATTCCTCTAATGAACAAGCGGACTTCCATCATTCGAGAAAGCTCCCTTACTCGGCAAAGCTCAACTTCATCAAATTACTCCAATGGATCGGCCGGGTCGATTGGAACGACTGGATCCAAACGTGGCAGAAAGCTATCGAGCAAAATCACCAACCTCATCTCGGAAGTCGGGTTTCACGATGAAGCAAATGAGATGTACTCTCCCATTGAAGCGCCAGCTCCATTCAGAAGTGTCAGCAGAGCTCGATCAGCAGATACTACCTCTACTCCCCGCATGAAGCGGAAAGATACAACGATGTCTTTACCAATTGAAGAGAATTCGAGAGAAGAGGAGTGGGCAGCAGAGCAGCTCAATTCCTTGCTGGCTAAACCTCATCCTCTTCTACAATCCGCTCACCAGTCGCCACGCCAAGCCGAGGAGGAGAATAAGGAATTGATCAGAAAATCAATCGTGGAAACTATTGCAGCACAGCCGCCGACCATCAAGCGGCCAGTTCCTAGATCAAGAAGCAGCACAATGTCAAGTAACGCGTCTACCGGGAGCACAGCTTCAAGCGCGGCATCTGCAGCATCGAGCAAGACCTCTCACGCAGACTCAGTCACCGCATCCAGTCCTCCATCCAGCAGATCGTCGAGCGCAAAGACTAGCCCGGAGCTTGGAGCAATTGACGGGAAGCATAGCACCTTCAAGCCATCAAATTCCAAGTCACAATCGATTGCCCCACCTACCGTGAAGTTGGCAACTCCTTCAACCAAATCCCCAGAGGCAGGACCATTACCTAATTTTGACTTCGGGATTTATGCCAATCTACCACTTCCTCCCGGCTACAAGCAGGGATTGTCGCCAGTAAAGGAGAAGTTCCCCGATGTTGAGCTGGAATCCGACTACAAGCTTCCACCGAAGACATTCCAAATGGACGAATCGAGACCATCATATTCTATTAAGGATATGGAGAAACCGATGCCGACAGAGGAAGTTGTCGTCAAACTGGTTGAGGAGCAAATGCCACAAACCGAGCCAATCAAGCAATTGGAAAAGCAGTTGCCCATGGAACCAGTTGCTGAGCAATTGGAAAGACCTAAGAACCCAATCGCTAAGCAGTTGGAGAGACCAACGATGGAGGCTCCCAGGCCAACCGTATCTGACGAATGCGCGGTAGAGTCCGACGACGAGTCGAGAGATGTCGCAACTGAGATTCACACACCGGAACTTTCCAAGTCAAATACCATTGACAGCTCATCATCATCGGGGCTACCAGAGCATGAAACAGTGGTACCCATCGGAACATCCTGGATCTCCTCCATAGCACCGAATTCCCAAGCTTCATCTCGCCGAGCATCCAGAAGACTCTCCCGCGCGCCATCCGTATCACGACGTCTATCTCGCACCCTCTCCCGCACCATATCCCGCCGATCAAGCAGAGCTTCATCCTTCGGCATCAACGACGAATCAAAGCAGGCAGATCTCGTCCCCCTAGAAAAACTAATCAAGATGTCATACGCCCTGGCCGACCGTCTGGACGGTCTCGATGCCCCCGGCCGCGTCGAAGTCCAAGCCCCTATTCGCCCTACCCGCTACAAGTACACGCTTCCATCCTCTTCTCGTGCCGTGGTTCAACAACCACTTCCAGAAATCCGTTACTCTCGCCTCTTCATGACAAGTTTGGATCCAGATTCCTTCCCGTACGCTAAACCATCGTTCACGGTCCCTGAACCTCTCAAGGTCGAGAAAACAGACAAGAGATCTGAAAAAAGATCCGAGAAGAAATCAGACAAGAAAGTAGACAAGAAAGTAGAGAAACCAAGACAACAAAGCGTACCCCGCAAACCTGTCTTGGAGCACAGAACTAGCGGCGCTCCATCCGTCTACAGCGCCAATGGAAAAGAAGTCCGCACTTCCCCCCAACAAACTCAGACTCAACCGCAACCCCAATCCGCGACCCGACCACCTCTCCGCCCACGTGTCGGCACAGGGAAAGAAGTTTTCTCTCCCCTTGCACCACCACCGTCTATGCCTGCTCTACGATGGGAAACTCCCTACTCCATCCCTCGCGTCTCACAGCAGCAACAACCACAACAACAGCCAATGTATAAATGTTTCCCACCTCCACAACTCGGGGGTCCAGCACAGACATTCGAGGGTATGCGTGTGCCGACACAGACGCACATGATAAGACCAGATGTCGATGTTGACGGGGAAGTATGTCCGATATGTGGGGATCGACAGGGGATACTTTGGAAATGTGATTGTGAGGGTAGGAGGAAGGGGATGAGGGGGCAGGCCAAGAGGGAGAACTCGGGTTATGGGGGAAGGGGTGCAAGTGTGAGGAGGGGGACGATGAGGAGGTTTAGGAGGAGGGTTGCTAGGGCTTTTTCGACAGTTTGAGTTAACCTCGGCCAAGCGAAAGGGTATGGTGTGAGTTTTGCAGGGAGGGAGAAGGAAGGAGTGATATAAGGTAAACTGAGGTTGCATTAATTTTTTATGTTTGTTGATTTTAGCATGGGATATTGCATTGGCATAGATACCTTTATAGCAGGCGTCGGGTCACAATCTTTTGGAAAATAGGTGGGAGGAATTATGAATAGGGAGGGATCGGAGGATGTATTCAGCTATCGCAGCATTTTTTAGGGAATCTAAATCTCATATTACTCTGAACTTGTTGTCTCACATTTCTTGATAGATTCGATTGAATATTTCCCAGATCCGGGTGGATAATCCAACCTTCGATACTATTAAACTTTTAGACGCTGATAGCGATCCAAAATAGTATTGTTAAGTTTGGAAGTTTCAGTGGATAAAATTAGATAGAGTGGACCATCTTGGGCTGCACACCACCTAGCGATTTTCTATCGTGATATCTCTATGATCTCCCCCTTCCAAAAACCCAACCCCATCAATTGCTAGAAATCATCTTGTACACCCTTTCCCTCCACCTTACTGCGCCCCAAAAACCCATCCCAACCACCCCTATTATGCCCATCCCCAACAAAACCAAATGATCACCCACCCAGACAAAGACCCCATTGTCCCAATTCAACCAACTACCTCCTCTCCCCTGACTCCAGAACACCCATTCTGGCGTCCCGGGCCTACTATCCATTAACACCCTATACCACTTCCCCTCCCCATTCCCCACTCGCAATTTGGAATGATAAACCTCCCAAATAGCAGTCAAGAACCATTGACCAGTAGCATAACTTATTGTTATGTACGGGAAGAGGTAGTTGTAGTTATAGAGGATGAGGGATTGGGTTAGGAGGTGGAAGAAGGGGTGGTTAGGGACAGATCCGAGGATGTTGTTACTTAGGGCGCCGTGGCCGCCGTCGGTTGTGAAGAGGGGGTAGTAGAGAAGTGGGGTGAGGGGTTGGAGACAGCCCTGGGATTGGTTAGTGCGAGTGAAAGGGGGGGAGGCGTGCGATTGCGATTGCGATAAAGGGGGGGAGGAATACATTGTCTAGGTCTATGTAGATACCGCCGTAGTGCAGCATTAGGAAATAGCGGATTGTGTCGACTCGTTGAACGGGATAGCGGTACGTGTTGTAGGTGGGGAGGAACGAGTTATAATGCTCGCGGATGAAATCTCGGGATGACTCTTCTGTCCACAGCTATGAGACATCAGTTCAATATCGCATTCCTAGACCTTTGACGATTGAATTTGAAATTATTCACGTGCTCGGGGTCACCCAGTATTTGACATACCATGTACTCCCAGTCCTCATTCATACTGATGCACGTTTGTCTCACCGCATCCCAATCAGCAGGCATAGACTCATTCTTCCAATCATGGAAAACTTGATGTATAATCTTCGGAATCACCTGTGGTCTATTATCTGGTATCGTGACTGTATACGCCAGAGCAATCTGCTCCTGTGTGATCCTAATACCCGCATGTTCTCCGAAAATCCGTAGAAAGCCTACTAACCGCGAGATTAGGAATGCTAGGAATATGAGGGCGAGAATTAGGGTTACTTTGCTGCGAAGCAGCATCGTTGGATTTTGCGGCTTTGGGAAGGGTTCGCGAGCGATGGTGGAAGGTGAGGTGTGGTGGTGATAGAGAATTCTGGATGCCACTAGTCTTGGCTGTGGGGGTTTTGGGGCTGCTGATTGGATCGCTGGTGGGTTTCGGCTCCCCTGGATCGACACACGTGCTGGCGGGGTCGTGTTACTTTCAACGTCACTCTACCTAATCTTGATGTTTTCAGATGCGCTACAGAGTGATGTGAAACAACCCTCAGTTCCGTAGAAGATCGCAAGTTTCTCCATCCGCCTCCTTTAGTTAAAGCAATGTTCTCCCATTGATCGACAGACATGGGCAAGGAAATATTCCCAAATGAAGGAGTTGGGATATCATCCCCTGGCTCTACTGTTCACAGTAGCCATCAACTTTTCATACGCGGCCGTATCAGCCTCTTCCATGACAGCGCCTCTGTCTTCCAGGTGTAGAGTCTTTACTCCCTCGGAATTCTTCTTGAAGCCAACGAATTCAGAAATTTCTTCCCATGGACTCGGTCCAATGCCTCTATTGAAGGCTGTATATTTTTCCTCCTTGACTCCTGCATAACTCTCTACCTTGAAACCAGTAAATCTGAACACCTTTAAATTTGGCAACCTCGACTCAATCTGAGCAAAGAACTTTGCCCAGGTACCGTCATATTCCCATGCGTGAGACACAGCTGGGTAGTGATCATACATCGGTTCCAGAGGGTATTTCTCATTGTCAACTGGACCGTAATTATAGACGTAGCTGAGAATCGGGCACCAGTGCAACTCAAGCTCTTCCAATGTCTCACCATGAGACAGAATCCATTCCAATTGCCAGTCGTGCGAGAAAACGTACTTGCCTAGCACTAATTTCTTGAGATTTGGGAAATGTAGAGATCGGAGGTCGACTTTAGGCATGTATCCCCAATACACATCAGCCTCGAGAGTGAGGTTCTGAATACCCAGAGCAGGTCGGAGCCATATATCCGGGAGCTCGGCGAAGAAGTCATATAGTTGAGGAAGTAGCCAACTGCTTTCCGGACTCGCCTCATCGTATTCGGTCACAATGCCTAGTCGAAGAGAAGATAATCTGTTGAGAGTCGAGATGAACTTGGCCGAGGAGGTGAGTTCTGGATTATTCACATTCTGCAGATTTCTGAACGCGAGGGCCTGAAGGTTTGCAGTCGGATACTCTGGATCATTTAATGATGAGAAAATGGTATCCATAACCTTGTCTCGAAATTCAACAGATTCTTCTGCATCGGTTCGGAAGGCTTCTTGATCGAACACGGAACAGACTTCAGAAAACTCGACACGAAGGAATCGAAGGTTAGGAAATTGGCCAATGGATCGAATGATCTGCTCATAGCTTTCTGAGAGTACAGATTCTTCTTCTTCGTTATTGTACTCATCGTGCATTTTATGTGGATTTCTTGATGTGGTGAATTTGATGCTTTGAACATCTTGAGACAGCTGAGCATCGGCGAGGATCGAGCGAAACCTTTCGTGAGTAGATTCATCTGGAGTGACATGAATGTGCTTGAAGGCTCCACCTGTAGGGAGAACTCTGATAGGCTTTTGAGCATCACTAATGTTGGCGACAATTTCCGGTAGCCCATCAAATGGTAGGCTCATACTGCCGTTATCATCTTGACTCGAGGATTGTCCTCGACATGTAGTATGAAAAGAATGGAGCCAAAAGAGTTTAAAAATCAATGTAGGTCTCATACTGAGCGACGATACCACTTGCACGTGAAGCAATGTTTGGGATGGCAGAGATTTGCGCCGCTGAGCTAAGGCCAGTCGGTGGATGCTACGCCGCCAAATAGTCACGTGCAACTTTGCAGCATAAGGGCACATTGAATAGCTTATTAAGGCTGACTGTTCAAAAGAGACCTCAAAGAGACAGGAGCAGTCGATTTGGCATCCATAAAAAAAAATGCAAATGTTGACAAAGCTTGCATTGAAACTTCCCGTATATCCCGGCTTGTCCCGCCCGGCCCCCGACTGCCGATATCGTACTGGAGAACCCTCAACAGTGACAGCCTGCTGCAGCAACAACACTTGCTCAACTACAATTGAGGGCATTCAGAGAACCATCAAATCCTTCGAATCCTCAAACTTCTTTAGCAAACTTTGACCTCCACTCAAGACTTCATACCTGGACTTCCACCGGTTCCCCTAGCGAGCGAGCTTAAATGACTGTGGCTGAAGCTTTAAACACTCAGTCCCGCTCGGAGATCACGGCAGTTTCATCGTGTGCATGCATCATTGGTGGATTCTCAAAATGAATCTTCAAGGATCTTGCTCTTAGTAATAGCCTCTAGTCCCTAGTGGTGACATCGGTGGCATCCGGCTCAACAATACATATACTCATCATGGACAAACGAGATTTCATAACTTTCAAACGCGCTGTGTTATTTTCAGATTGTAAGAACGCAAGTCAAGCCGATTTTCTGTTCTCTTTTACAAGTTAGTCCCTGTCAATGATGAGAGGATATCGAGCGTACTAGCATGCTCTATGCTCTTTCATCTCTTTAAGCTTTTCCACATGATTTAGACCGTTGCAGATTTCTCTCTAACGACTTATCTCGTTTCATGTCGGACGATAGCGAGTCGTGGCAGGTACGCGTCGTTCTTTCAAATTCGGATGATTGCTAAAACCCTTAGAAGTCCCATTAATTCTTATTAACACCAATATCTCTCCGTAATATGACACAGGTCATTCGCAGCGAAGATCGAAATAGCCAATTGACCACCAGGATGCCGGCAGGACAGAATCACGATAGAGACCTCACTGGCCATGAAGTATTGGAGTCCCGAGACTTGCATACATCGACGACAGACGAGGAGGAGGACGATGAATATAATACAAGTAGCTTGACTGTGGTTGGGGATGAAGAAAAAGTGGAAGATTCGCCAGAACCACCACGAC
>Ga0182030_10002922_pt1 | contig 36367 bp, 33 predicted proteins | sample 812S3MmetaG_FD_121299 | JGI IMG/M metagenome (GOLD analysis project Ga0182030, IMG submission 121299) | Permafrost microbial communities from Stordalen Mire, Sweden - 812S3M metaG (Illumina Assembly) | ecosystem: Environmental > Terrestrial > Soil > Wetlands > Permafrost | place: Sweden...
AAAAAAGATCAACTATTCACTTATGCTACAGCCTAACTAGCCTCCCACTATTTATCCTTCTCATCTTGTTCTGTTTCCCAACTTTCTCTATTCCACTTCTCGTCACTCACTCTATCGTCCCTATACCTTTTCTTCAAAAGCGGTAGAACCTGTTCATCAAGCTCTTTGTACGTAGTGCGACACGTCAAATGTTCGAGTCATGAGCAACCCATTTCTATGAATTAAGTTAGTACTTAATTCTGATGAGAAATTTTAGGAAGCCTGAAATACGTACAAATTATGTCAATAGAGAACTTCTCGTTCGTTGGAGTCAATTCTCTCTTTGGTGCTTCATACTCTTCTCTCTTTCGCTTGCAAGTCCTTTCCGCTCCCTGATTTGTCGACGCTGCCACCGGATTGACACCAGTGAAAATAGGTTCATCATCCGGCTCACTCTCCTGCTCACTATCCGGCTCACTATCCGGCTCTGTCTTTGTCGAGAATCTACTCCCCATCCGGATTTGATCAGGATCATCCACAAACGGTATTACAGCAGTATTTTCAGCTCCAGCAGTACCGCCCCTCAAACTCGCCTTATACTTTACCATCTTCCACCTCCGCGGCCTCAAACTAACGCCCATAACCCTCTCCAACTCCTTCCGTCCCACTTTCACAACAGGCTTAGCTTTCAACCTCCCCCTCGCCTCCAAATCCTCAAAATCGCACCTCCACGGATGCCACTCATCCCCTTTCTCCGCTCCCACCCCATCAAGCGGCGCACTCTCCCAATTAACCATCCCCAACACCCGATCTCCAACCACATAATCTCTGCCTATCATAGCCTCATAAATCAAATTACTATTTAACCTCACCACACAATGCCTATCCCTATACTCGCCCCTAACCGCATATTCAGGCACATAATTCACGTAATCCTCCTCTTTATTTGTATGTAAAAATAGCACCATGTACACGGAGTATAAATCAGCTGTCACTTGGAGCATTAGGTGGGTGGTGAATTGCCGGGGTATGAGGAGGGATTGGTATAGATTGATTGGGAAAGTGGGGCGGGCGGGTTCATTGCGGCGCGTGAAACGGGGAGAGAGAGTAGTAGGGAGATGGCGGAATTCGGCGTTCAGGCGTGTGTAGTACTCGAAGCGCGGGTGGGTGGGCGTGCCGAGGACGTGAGTGAAATAGGAGAGGTGGGCGGCTTTGATGTACATCCAGTATTTAGGGGAATTATAGATGTGGAGTGATACTAGGTTTTTTATTAGTAATTGTGGTTTTGGTAGGGGTTTGTATGGGTTTTGGGGGGATGGATGTATACCAGCTGCCCAATAACTCTCCATTTCATGTCCCACGCCCTTAGGCTTATGATACCACGTATCACCACACCCCTTTCCTACCCTCCATGCTGTACCCCCATAACTCGGAGTCTTCTCATCTAAATAAGTCCACCCCAATCCTATATCCTCAGCCGCTTCCACCTTCTCAGGCAATATCGGCAAATCTCTCATCGAAATCTTCACTTTCTCCCAGTTCTGTTCCAACCAATCGATATCCTCATGATTATGATATAACCCCGTCAACGGTCCTGGGATCTCTGGCATTCCAAATGGTTTCGTTTTAATACCTGCGGATGTAGGCCTTTCGAGCCGTAATTTAGGGGTGGTGGTGTAGGAGGGTGTAGTGACGATGAAATTTGGAGAATGGGGCGAGGGGATGGGAAGTGGCATCTCGCCGTCCCATACTCCTTGGGATTGGGCTTCGGTGACTAGGTCATGGGGAGTGTTGTATCGAAACGGGGACGTCATTGCCGCGTTGATGTAAGGAAATAGAAAGACGGAAAAGACCTAATCTCTCAGTCTCGATGCCACGAGAAGGAGATAGAGAAGTAGGGTGGAATGAAGTTCAAATGATGTTGCACACAAAGGAACACTGCATGTAGAGATCGTTTTCGTCGACATATTGAGCGCAGACCTTAAGAGACAAAGGGAAAATTTTCATGGAACCTGCAAAATATTTAAAGCTGCATGCGGCATGATACTTGAAATGCGGTTTTCTTGTTCTGGAATTTTGTGTAGAATGGTTAATTAAGCATCATAGAGATCATCATGCGACTCTATGGAGGCTTGATGGTTCTTCGTATCAGCACCGTTGTTGATACCCTCCCGAGCGGCATTCTCCACATCAGATTTACGAGTTTCAGTATTTACGGCTTCCCCAACAACATCGAATATCTCAGGATCATTCTCACTTCCGGATGCAGCTGCCTTCTGACTCGTCTTAGCCTTTTTAGAAGCCTCCTCTAGAGCCTCCTCTAATGCCTTTGCTGGAGACTTGTGAGGAGTCTTTTTGACGTTGGGCTTCGCACTGAGCTTAATTCTCTTCGATGGTGTTGCCTCGTTATCCTCTTTATCCTCCTGCCAAGCCCTCTTGCCCTCTCTAATCTTATTTCTTGCAGCCCTAGCCTCCACATCCATAGCAGCTAACTTTGGTCCATACTTAGCCTTCACTTCTGCAGCCTTCATCTTCGAGGGTATGGTGAGACTTGGATCGCGCTTCAAAATTTCTTTCTTGATGGTTGTACCGTATACCTTTGGACCCATCCAATCTATTTCAACGGGAGATTCGGGTTCGGAGCTGGTATCTTGATCGAGCTCTGGGACTGGAGAAAGGGATTGTGAACGAATGTGGCCTGAAATTGAAGGTGTTGCTGAGGGGGCATTGAGAATATCATTCAGGATTTCTGAGCCGACGACTGGAGCATTTTCAGGTGCTAGACCCTTCGACTGGTGCGCAGAGAGGATATCTGTATTGAGTGTGGTAGCACGACTTATAATCTCGCCATCAAATTCCTTCTCCGTTACTATGTCGTATTCTGACTGCATGAACTTTTCCCATCTTCTGAAAGCCGCCATGTCCTTCTCTCGATTTCCAGTAGGTATCAATTGAGCTCGAAGCATGATTCGTGTCAAGTATTCGTCATCTTTGGAATCGATTTCGGCATATCTTGTAACAGGATCTTCGCCTGGTGTTCTAGCGGGGGCTTTCAAGAGTGTCGTGCCAGCTCGAACGCTCGTAATAATTCTTGTAGTCGTAGTTGTGAAGATTTCTCGGATAACGGCGCCTGTTTCCTCGATCCGTTTAGTTACAGCTATTGTCGAAGTATCGCTCGTCACCGTGCGAGGACCAAATTCCGAGGCTGTCAACTCATCCACGGTGAGACCTCCTGCAGCGTCTTCTGCATCTTTCCCTTGGAGCATAATCGCAAGACGATCACGCCGAGCCCGAGAATCTTCGATTTTCTTGACCTTGTCTGGAATAGGGACGCCTCGCTCTTGAAGGAGATTAATGAGCTTTTTCTCGCCTATTTGAAAGTAGTCATCTCGAGGGCTGATCTTGTGAGGAGGCGCATTTGCCGGTTCTGAAGTGGCAGATTTCTGCGCTTCCGCAGATGGAGTTGCTGCAATGCTCGGTGCCGCTACTCCCTTTTCGATCGTTGAAATGATCTGGGGAGGCGTTGAAGTGTTGATAGATTGCGCTTCCGGAGCTGGAATTGCCTCAATGGTGGGTACTGCTGCTTCGTTTTCAATGTTTGTGATGATTTGAGGAGGAAGTGCTGAAGTAGTAATAGTTTGCGCTTCTGGTGATAAAGTTTCCCTGATGCTTGTTGTCGCCTCTTCATTATCGATGTTTGCGGTGAGATTGTGTAGAGGTGTTGAAGTGGCGGAGGATTGCGCTTCCGGTGATGAAGTAGCTGGGATACTGAGTGGCGCTGCCTCACTGTCGATGTTTGGGGTAATCTGATGAGTAGCAGTTGAATTTGATGATGTTTGCGCTTCCGGAGATGAAGTTGCCCCGGTGCTGGGGTTCTGCGGGAGGCCAGAAACAACCTCGTCGAGATCCGGGGTGCTGGTGATCTGATGCGACTTTGCGACTTCAACACTTGTAGCAAGTATAGTATCTTCTGCTTCAAGAGTAGTAGAATCGCGTTCTTCTCCCTGATTGTTATCATCAACCTTCGCCGGAGTAGCAGGAGGGGTTGTAGGGGTTGGCGCAAGGAGTTGTGCAACAGATTCTGCCATTTCGAAGTGTTTTGCAGAGATTCAGATTCGTGTATGGCGGAATTAATAGTAAGATCGCAAAACCTTCGATAGTTGACTGTAACGTACAGATTACACGGTCGAAAGACTTGGAAAAGTTGCGCTGAAAAAGACTCAGACAAGGTGGAGATATCACAACGACAATACCAACTTCAAGCTATTGACAGTGGCCGCCCATTGTTTTTGTCGAAATGTGCGAAGAATAGAAGCTTGGTATTGTGGTTAGGCTTTGTATTTAACCGCTGGAGCAGGTGAATACAAAGACCAGCAATCGACCCAAGGGGCGAGATTGAATTGAGGAATTGAGTTGGAAAGCAGGAGATGCGACACAGGGGTTCTTGACAAAGGCACTAAACAAAAATTCAATTGGAAATTCAAATCAAGATAGGAAGGAACCTAAGAAAACCGTTGTGCAAGTTCAACCATAGGAATTCCCATCTGGCCACCTGCGGCGAATCATGTTCGCAAAGCCGCCGCAGCCCTTTAGTGAATCTGGATAAGTGGAAGATTTGATAAGCATCATTCAGTAGGAGTTGCAAAGAGCTTTTGTCTACATTCGGAAATTTAGGGTGAATGTTGTCGTCGTTCAAAGGCGAGAAAGGAGTTGTCAGGCCCGACTCGCGCTTAGCCCAGTTGGTCACGTGATATATTCCTTGAAAGATCACCTCACCAGCGGATGTCAGGATTTGTGCCGCAAAATTCAGAGCTTCAAAAAAGACGTTATTTTTTAATAATTATATTTTAATAATAATCTTATAAACTTTTATTAAATAAAATGTTCGAATTATTTTGAAAGTAAATAATTGTAATTTTTAAATAATATTAGTTTCATTAAATTTCAAGTACTTTATATTGTACTGCTTGTAGAAGAGAAAGCTTCGAGATCTATTTGACTACTGAGCTCAATCGCTCCATCTCCCATATATCGGGCTTTCCGCGACATTATCGTGCTGGTGCCATATATACCCAATTTACTTCTCGAATTCTGATTTGATTTCGATGTTGTGCCAAATTCAGAAGAAAGAAGCCATGGGGCAATTTTCCGGATAAGTGGTTTGATAGCTGTCGCTGAGGTACAGAAAATGCCGATTTTTACTTCAACAGTGCTTTAAATGGTAATGTCATAAGGGTCCGCTAAATTTTGACAGCAAATATATTATATTATAGTTGGGGAGGTAGTTACACTGTAATAATTTACTATCCACCACCGCGAGCATTCATACAAGTTGGACAATAGCGGCGCCGACAACAAGGCCGCTAAGACAAGACAATTCCCATGAGACCGGCCTTTTGTCTGGATATGATATGTAAGGTAGCAAAATAGGTCAGATAGTTCCAATATCGTAGTGATAAGACTCACCGATTTTAGGCACGACGAATCGAAGTAGGAGGAGGTCTCACTTAACAATCATGACAAGCCGAAACGACATCAATCAGCACAATGGTACCCAGAGTAGGAAAATACATTAATAGAATACACTAATAGGTATTAATCTAATCTAATCCATAATATATAGATATTAATATAATCTAATACATTAATAATGCATTATTAATTCACTATTAATGTATTATAAAGTTATATAAAAGATATATACTAGAAAGGTAAAGTGTTATGTAAAGGTTACTAGCTGCAAATTAAATATAAATAAATTGCTAAATTTAGACTAGTGTCTTGCTAAAGTCTTGAAAGTGCGTTATTTTATTTGATAGTATATCTTCTAGTTAGGTGACTATATAATTGCACTAATAATGGATTAATCTAATTTATTGACCTAATCTAATTCTTTAAGTTATTAATCTAATCGAATCTAATCTAACGCATTATTGGAATAATTTTTGCCTACCCTGATGGTGCTAAACCGGCATATGGAAAGGAGATTGCAACAAAATGTCCAAAGAATTATGAACAACGAATCAATATAACGAACTAGAAGGCCTTCCAATGCTCTACTAGTGTTATCAATCAAATTCAAGGTAGTAGACGTAAGAGGAAGTAGCAACTCATTGCCTTCTTCCGCGGAGTTGAAATTACACAAGATTTATTGGACATTTCGCTACAAAATTGAATCCTAAGAACCCGTTCTCGCGAATTCTGCAGCAGCTATCAACGTGGATATCCAAAAAGCAATTAGTAAGCTAATCATTTCTGACGAGCCATCGCAGATCTAGCTCGACGAGCTTCGACCCGGTATGGGCATAAGTACTAAATTGCGGGTGCATAGAAACATTCGGTTCTTCACTTCACTTAGGCATATATTAACCATCACTCGCTTTATTATTAAAGTCTCGAAGTATAACTATATTTCAACGCCTACTATCGAGCAATTTATCTTCAAGACCAGACGCGAAAATATCAAGACCCAGCGTTATCTTTCGGATGTCAAGCAGTTCTCAGAGACAGGTCTTTCACCTCAGAAAATAGCAATCTTCACGAAAGGTTTCGAGCTCGTATTTTCTCTACTCTAACCAATGGTCTCGATTAGTATTAATGAGCTGGTTGACCATTCCGGGATTACTGCGAATACGAAAGTATCTTATTGATTATTGAGGATGTTGCCATTGGTTCGAGACTCCCTCTTTCTGTTTTCTCCAAGGAATCAATTACTTTATTCGATGGGACCGTCGCGCAGCTATTGTGTTTCATGAACCAATCAGGCAGTCTTTCAAATGCCTGGGTCTAAGGCTATGTCTCATGAAAGAGGTTCCGTATGTACCACTAAGTCGGGTCTCTAGCGCTGAGTCCCGTAGTTGATCATTCTCGCTGTTCTTCGTTTTACATCTTCGAGCTCAAGATCTGTTCTCGCGGGCTGATACAAGAATGCTCGGAGCTCTTCGAGCCATCGCCGCTCTTGCAAGTTCTATGTGCCCCAAGCCGTCAACGAAAGCACTGCTCAGTCCTGTAGCTTTCCAAAAGTAGGTTCTCAGTTAGATTCGCTGCCATAGACCAGAAGATTGGTACCAGAACCTTATATATCAGGGAGAGGCATGCTTTCGATGTATTGAAGAATCGTTTCCAACAACCTTTCCTGTTCTGCCTCATCAAATGGTAGTATTCGATTTCTCAGCTCCTCAAATCGGTCATGCCATATCTGTCGTATTCTTCTTTGCGAAGGTTCATTGGGTAAACTATAGAACTGTTCGAGGAGTCGATAGCAACGTTGGATCCTCCTTTCTCGTTTCCCGTTAAGAGAACGGCCTTCTTCGCGATAGTTGACAACAAGATCTTCTATGGGCTGCACAGGTTGCGCAGGTTGCATACGTTGCAAAGATTTTAAAATTTCCCAGGTTGTCAAAGACTGCAAAGGTTGTCGAATTTGGCCAATCTCTGATCCTGGCGCAGGATACGGCTCTATTATTGAGTTTACCAGGTCTCCAATCTCATAGCGTACGGGTATTATGGCCATACGAAAAGTCAGCTTCTCGATATAGTTTTCTTCTCCAAATGTTGAAATTGTACTGGCTTCTCCATCAAGAACTTGTTGTACGCTTGATATCCAGTCTTCCTCAAGACGCCTTTGCATGAAATCTTGCGCCGGGGGCAGGTTTCTGAGGCGTCTATACGGTTGAATTATACTCTCTACTAACTCTCGGAGTCGAGGTTCTCGTTCTCTCCTTTCTCGCTCTCTTCTTTCTTGCTCTCTTCTTTCTTGCTCTCTTATTTCTTGCTCTCTTATTGTTTGATTCCTCCATTCTTGATCGATATCGAATGGCCCGACAGCAGCTGGTGTCGGAGGCCTATATTCATTCCAAAGATCAAAGGCTCCTCCCGGCTGATCAGGAAAGTAGGGGCACTGGCATGTCTTCCACTCTGCCCCACAAGCGTAGCAGAAATTAGATCCACATTTACACTGTCACATTAGCCAAATTCAGCAAGCCTCTGATGGAATCTTACAAATAGTTTGTTGCATCCTTCACTCCTTTCAACCATCTGACTACAAGCCGCGCATCTCCTCCATTTATTCTGCGCGGCAATTTGGAGCACCTTCTGAACATCTGGATCCGCTGTACATGCACCGTGATGTGCCGCCGCTTTACACCTGGTACAAGTCTCAGTGTCGCATACCAAGCAAGTTGCCCTGTCGTTTCGAATATTCTCTGTTGGTATGAACTCGGAACACCTCTGATTCGAACAATATGTCCGATTAGGTGTTTCGAACTCTTGTTTCCTCCTCTCGTATCCGTTCAATAAAGCCGGGAGTAGCAGGTTTTCCATTGAGATAGGCGTGATAGCTTTGCCGCAGCATCTTGGTGGAAACAGATCCTCGTCCGTCAAGGAGCGTCGGAAAAGATCTTGTAAGCAATTTCTACAATAGTAGTGATCGCAAGGTGCTTGCGCTATGTTATATCCCATATATCCGGTGAAATTTTCGAGACATACCACACATGTGACTTCCTTCATCTCTTGGGGTTTTGGCTCAGGTGGATCCGCTCTTACCGGAGCCGTATCTTGCGGGTTTTGCTGAAGGGGTCGTCCGTCTAACCCCCCATCTCGAATTGGAATAACTGTTTCTGGCCCTTTTAATTGACCTTGGTAATTTGCCTGAGTTGTCTCTTTGGCCATAGCTCGTATGGATGGCGGCGTTTTTCCTATTTCTTGGACTTGGTCATTGTTTGCTAGCTGAATTGCGTATCTCTTATCAGCCTCTTCCTGTGCTATTTTCCCTGTGTCGTGTACCGGACCTCCTACTTCATATTGCTGAAGTTGATCACGTTCCATAATGTCCCGGCCTTGAGCTTCGAGATCTTCGAGCATCAATAATTGGACTAAGCTAGCGGTTGCTGCATCTATCTCCACCGTAGTCCTTGATTGTATAATGTTTGGGAGGGGAGCCATAGGAGAAATGTTTATTTATTTATTTGACGGCTACCATTCAGGTGCGAAAGAAAAAAAACGGGGCACACTGAATCAGTGGCAGAGCAGTCATTCATCATACGCTCTGCAGTTAAAGCAAGTACCATGTGGTTACGAAAATGCATGTATGATTATTCACACTCGACTATGAGTACTCGAGAACGGCACCATGGGCCATCACTCATTTGACATTAGCTTTATTGCTATTATAATGTCGATAGAAATCCGATACCTCAGCAAAGCCACGTCTTAAACTCATCACTAAATCAATGACAGCCAGCCAACCAGTCATCTCAAGATGATGATTTTCTGACAATATCTGGCAACCATCTCTGGTGGTTTACTAGCATTGCTGGACTTAGAATTGGGTACATCTGTTGGTAGTGAAGCTCTCACACTGCACTCGCTGGAGATCTCACTCAACGGCGTGTAGGCATTGTATCTATATGGCCGACAAGCAATTGGATGTATGCTTCATAACCAAAGTCTGAAATGATACGATCTTGCATATCTATTATCAGCCGCGTTTCCGCTGTCCACTCTTCTTCAGCACGCCTCCGCAGAGGATCTTGTGATAGAGATTGGCTTCTATATTCTCTGATCTGTTGCAAAAGACCCTCCAACACTTCTCGAGACGTGTCCTGATCGATGTGCGGTTCTGGATTTACGACTTCGGGGCGTTGAGGTGCAGGGTTGACCATATCCCGATTGTCCCTGGCCAGGAATCGCGTCAAGGCTCTTTCAAGTTCCATGATCTCATTTTGAACCTCAATTGACCTGGGTATTGGGTAAATATTATCTCTTTGAGGCGGAATGTTGTCTATGTTAAAAATTATTTCCCTCACCCGACCCTGGTATTCTATGAGAGAATTCGTTGGTGGTCTATCCAGGATGGAGCGCATGTTCCGTATCCAATCATTCTCCATCGCCCTGAAAAGCGTCGTCGCCTGCGCCGTAGGACTTGTTCTGAGATCTCTGATCCTCTGTATAAGCTCTTGTATGCTTCTTCCGTAGATCCTTCCTAGTTGTGGCCGAGGGTATTGGTTGAACGGATCGACTGGCGGGGGCCACCGTTGTTGGAGAGGGAATTGCTCAGGCCTTGGCCTCTGGAATACGATTTGTTGGGGATATAATTGCCGGGGGTATCTTCGCCTATTAATTATGATTGGAATGTGCACATTGAAGTTTCCACGGCGATAACCCTGGTTTCCTGGAAGCCAGTCGGGTCTGTTGTCTTCAGGGTAGAGCTCACACAAGCACCGTTTCCACAACACCCCACAAGCATGACAAAATTGGGTTCTGCAAACACACTTATTCATGTTAGTCTCGTCTCCATCTTTCTTTGCATAGGAGTTTCTTACAGTAATATGATTACACCCATCCATAAGATCCACCATCCTCCCACACCCAGGACACCTTCTCCACTGATTCTCTCCCGCCATATCCAATACTTGCCGCAGCGCCGTATCCGCCGGGCAATCTCCTCTATGCGCTGGTCCTTTACACATCGTGCAAGTGACCGTCCTACAAGTTGGACAAACAACCCGATCATTCCTTACCAGATTCGCAGGCAAGAATGCCGAGCATCTTTGGTTAGAGCAATAGAGACGATCCTGCGTCTCTATCTCAACTCTTCTTCTCTCATATCTTTCCAACATCTCGGTGCTTATTATGTGTTGTACTGCAGGAAGTCCCACGGGTTGACGACAACAGCCTGGCGGGAATAGCGCCTCGTCTGTCATGGAACGCGTGAAGAGGTCGCGGACACACCCATTGCAGTAACGATGGCCACATGGAAAGAGCACCAGTTCTCTGGTCTCAAATTCTTCCAGACATACAACACATTGCTGCTGCCCCTCTGTCACTACTGGTGGCCTGGCTGCCGCCGTGGCCGAGGATTCCGCATTATCAGGTGGTCGGCATTCTGCATCTCCTGGCGGTCGTCTGATTTCTATATCGGCAGAATCAGGTAGTTGAGCTTCTGCTCCAGCTACTCTCTCAGGTGGCATAAATCCATGACTTGAAAAAAATAGAGCTATATTTCTATCTCGTGCTTCCTGGATTTGGTTCGCCGCCTCGTCCTCTTCTTGCATACTCCTCGTCTGTCCGGGCCTGGACTTGTCGTTCTTCGATTTGGAGTTGCTGTAATACCGCTGTGGTTGCATCTATATCGGGATCTATAACATCCATTGTTTTAAGAAATATGACTTTCGAGCAAATTGAACGATGTATATGAAGCGTACGAGAAAGAGTATGTCTAAGAAGTAAAGGCCTTTCAAGGGCTAATTTTACAGGTTAGAGCTAATGAATGTTCTAAGTAGAGAAGCCCTGAATGCATCGTCAACGCTCATTCATACTCGGATCAAGTTGAATCACCTCACGCAAGTGTAAATGAGGAGGTAGGATTTATTCTAAAACCCCTCAAAACCACTGCTTTGACTGGCTACTTAGATTTGCATCATTCTTCGCTCTCGATAGGACAGCCCATTGGGCTCCCCAATCCCGAGGTAGGCAACATCAGCATCGGCGATATTTGTGAGGCCTGGTTGATACTGTAGGTGCCGAAGTGCTTCCTCGAGTTCTTGGGTTGGACGCAAAGGCGGTACGCTCAATACCACTAAAGGCCACATTGTCTGCTAGGCCCGGATCCCCTGAGTAGCTAGAACAATACTTGCGGTTCGTATCTGGCGTTCTGGTCAAAAAATATTTGCAGGAGATATCATGGGCTTGAAAGGAGTCGCTGGAACAACTATCATGAACGGATGGGAATGGGTAAAGAGGGGGTGGTGCGTCCTTCTAATTCTTTGAACAGCATCTCCTGACTTTAGGGGAAGGGCTTTACTTGCTTCCTTCGAGTGGGACATAGTAGGTGTCTTGAAATGCCAAGCTTTCAGAACTGTTATGAATTCTCTCCGGTGACAAATGTCATCAAGTTCTCACAAAAATTACCTATCCTTTCTTTCAGAATCCTCTCTTATTCATCATTGCGAGTCGGACACCATGGAGAATCTACTCACTATAGCTTTAAAGAGAAGTAGTAGCTACCTTCAAAAATATCTTCACACAAGGAGATTGCTACCTATGTTGAATATAAATCAACCACACGGAGATGCCTGGCGTTAGATTTCACACCAGGAATTCATTTAATCCAGCCAAGTCACAAAATGTAGCAAAAATCCATTCGGCGATGTTCCCCTGAGCTTTTCCCGCAAAATAAATCGCCAAAATGAACTGAGAGGTACTTCCTGAGTTGAGAGATACCTAGGAAAGGGGGATGGCTGGTAGCGAAAGATGAAAATATATCTTGCTGTAAATACTTCAATACTATTATTCCTTCCGCTTAAGATTTTACTTTTTACAAGCATTATTTCTCCTTTGCTAAGCCAGAACTACCAATGTTCATCCCAGCACTCGGAAACTTACGTTTTAGCCTTTGTGTTTTTGATTCTTCGGCTTTGTACCCTTTTGATCCTCCCTACCGACATGCCCTCTTTCTTCCTCATCGGGAATCTCTTTTCGCATTCCGAGTTCTCATCTTCCGTTTATTTAACTGTTGGGAGGTCTAGTCTTTCTCTCTTTCTTTGAAGGCAAAGCCTTCGTCTTAGAAGTGATATTTTTTCTCCACGGTAGTACCTTTTTGAGATGGTTTAGATTTCGCCTTTTTGAAAGCATCTACACGGCTGGATTCAGTTATGGAATCTTTAGTCTTCCCGCCCAACAGTTGGGTTGGTTTCCCTTCCTCTTTCTTTTTCGCTCCATCATCGGCCTCGTTCTCCTGTAGATTTACTCCTTCCGTTCCTTGAATGTTTGATCTCGGTATACTTGATGTACCCCACTCCCCGCCCCAGCAACAAAATCCCTTCCGCTGTTCCGCACAGCCGACTTAGCGCTACCTTTTTCTTCTCTTTCAGCCTTCTCAATAGCAGCTTTCCCAGCCAGAAAAGCCAGTCTCCTCCTCTCAGCTACCTCGATGGCTTTTTGGCGTGCTGTTGCTAGAGTATCTGTACCCTCCTCATTTGATACAGACGTTGTTGTAGTGAGGGATGCTAGACGCCGCTGCTCTGCCGCCTCAAGCATTCTAGCTCGTATCATTGCCGGGGTCTCTTCTCCATCTTTATTCTCTATTTCTCTCCCTGCCTTAGCCTTTGATACAGATTTTGGTGCGGGTCCTGGAATTGCAGGAGATCGCTCTTGGGGCTCATGTTGTTCGGTTTCGAGTACTCGAGGGATTTGGTTATTTGATGATGACGAACGTGATGGAGTGGTAGGTAAACTGCCGGGAATGGGATCATTGGTGGAATGTGGTGCCCAACTGAAGGGAACTTGGACTGTTCTTGGGAGAGGTCCGGAGGTTGGGATTTCTGGAGGCCGGGCTTGTGATACTGGGGGTTTTGGAAGCTGGTTTCCAAGCCCAGGATCCTTTGATTTTTGGACAGTTTGAGGAGAAGAAGAGGACGGTCGTGGGGTGGAGGTATTGTTGGGGCGTGTGGGATTTGCAGGTTGTGGTATCGTATTGAGAGGCGTTTGGCGTGGCAGAGGAGCTGGATCTCGTGGTCTGACCACCACTTCAGGCTGGGCTGGTCTTGGTGGCTGGATTTGCTGTAGTGGAGGCGTACGCAGAGGTTGTCGCACAATTCCCTGGCCACCATTTCCCCACACTGGCTCCGGCACATCATTCCTCGGCACCTGTCCTCGAATTCCTCGGTCGACAGGTTGTAAAAACCCATCCAAAAATGGCCAAAGCCACTCATCGTCCCATACATTTCCACCACCTCCTCCCCCTCTCTCCAACATCTCTCTCACTCTCTCCGCTAGCCTCTCCTCTGTCCACTGATCACAAGAACATGTTTTCCATTTTAAGCCGCAGGCGTAGCAGAATTGGGCTCCGCAGCGACATCTTCGAAACCCATCTTAGTCAGTCAATTTATAAGATTTGGGATATGGATAATAGGAAAGAAGGGAATTTCAAAGGCCGGATAGATGGGGTAAGAAAAGGAGAGACGTACGTAACATGATTACAATCCCCACTCAACTCTACTAACCCGTTGCAATTGTAACAGACCTTCCACCCTTTCTCCTCCGCAATCCGCCTCACTTCGTCCCCAACCTGATCTCTCCCAACAACGCACTCATCAAAATGCGCACCACTCTTACACCTCACACATGTAAACCTCTCACATTTCAAGCACACCGCCACTTTCCCCTGAAAATGGGGCGGCGCGATAAACGCCCCACATGCACTATCATAACAATACACTCGTGATGAAGCCGGAGTGTTCATCTCCGTTTCGCGGGCTAAGAAACGGGTAGTAAGGTCTTTGGATAGCATGGGAGCGGCGGTGGAGATGGTGATCGGTATGCAGCAGCGGGGTGGGTAGGATGATTCATCGCGGATGGCATTCTCGAAAAGGAGTGTGAGGCACGAGCGGCAGTAAGTATGGCTACATCTGGTCTTTATCACCTCCTCGGGTGGGAAGGAGTCGGTGCATATAATGCATGATTCCTGCTCTTCTGTTTGCCTTGCGAGGGGTGCGGTGGGCGTGGTGGTTGATGATGGGACGGCGGGGCTGAGGGGTTCGTGGGCTTTGTCTGGGATACGTGATGAGTCTGACGAGGAAAATGAGGAAAAGCCACGACCCAAGGGCAATAATCCACCAAGGTCTGTGGCTTGGAGCTCGATTTCTTCGTTGTGTAATCGCAATGCAATTTCAGCGTCCGAAGCAGTTCCTGTATTAGCCGCCTCGATACCTGTGGCTGGCGCTGCGGTGGTACTATTGACACGTCGGACAAGTGATTCAAGACTTGTGGATGAGGATGATGAGGAGGATGGACTTGCTAGTAACCGAAACTCGAGTTTGGTTTCTTCAATTTGGTCTTCGATTTGAAGTTGTGAGATTAGGGCGCGTGTTAGGTCGTCCACGAATCCAAGATTTGCCATTTTGGAGCCTTTGTTTCGCCAAGAAATGACTTTGAAATTGACGATTAGATATCTAAAGCTCTCTAAGTGAAGAGATATGGAGAGCTGGAGTATCTGGGGCACTATAATGGAAAGGTAAATCCTGTGAATGCCCTAGAGCTGTGAATAATCAACTGACTCATCACTTCAATAACAACTGACCTCTCTCCCTCGCCTATTTAGATACCTAAAGCCCTCCCTAAAGGTACATGCTCTCGCGGCGAAACCAAACTGGTGAGATGATTATTTTGGAATTTGAAGGTCCGGCATAGATCATGCATAGAGGGTTGATTTGGAAGGCGGAGATATATTGCTTGAATGTGAAAAAAAAAGTAACAAAAACGTGACAGAGATCTACCAAACAATCTTTGGCTTTACAGAGCTTGATATGGAATCAAAAGGCACTTGTGGACCTCCACTGTTGAAGAGGTCAGTTACGAAAAATACGTAGCTCGCTAAGCGTTCCTTCAAAGACTGAGAGAGAGAAAAAACACCTGTAACCATTTCTAATACCCAAATTCCCGCCCTCAAACTCCGATTCCACTCCCACCTTAGTTAATCCGAATCGGAACCTCACAATGCATACTGCGGATCATTCGCCGCCCCGTCATACTCCTGATACACCAATCCTCCCAGATCAACCCCTTGAATCGTCCTGACATTGATCGGCATATCCTCATCCTCCTCCGCAATATTTTTGACCAAAACCGATACTCCGCATTTACGACAAAACGAATGGAGACACTTTTCAGAGAGGAAGCCGTAACCTGTAAGATTCTCTCCGCCTGAAACTTTGACCGCGCTTTTGGGGGGATAGATGAAGAGGTCTCCGTTCTGGTGGGGGGTTAGCAGATGGTGAAGGGTTGGTTGAAGAGGAGAATGGGGAGAGACTGACCCGAGAGCAGAGACTGCAGTTGCAGGACATGACTTTGGTTTCGGTGAGAGGTTTAGTCTTGACAGTGTAGGTAACTGCTCCGCAATGGCAGTTGCCATTGTAAATGGCCAATCCTTTGTCTTTCTCATCAAGCTCCATTCCTGGGTATGAGGCTGGAGGATCGTATTCTGGTCCGAGGGTGTTTCCTTGGAACTTGATAATCTCTAGGGATTTGAGATCGACGTCTTTTAAGACTCGAGCCTAGGGCTTTCAGTTGGAGGCTTCTATAAAGACGGAGGAAATTACATTGATTCCGAGGGCTTTGTCTGCTGGCTGACTGTGTAACTTTCCCATTATTGAGGTCCCGCATTTGGGGCAGAACTGGTTGTTGATCAGACTCCGTGGAGATTAATTTGGTCAGAAGCACTCACAGAGTGTGTCATGGTCTTATTCCCAAATTGGTAGGAACTCAGCTTCCCATCCCCAGTGGCAATAACCATCGATTCTGGGCCTACTGGTCCGATCCACATATAACCGTTCTACATAGTGTTAGAGCCATTTCGTGAAGATAAGAGGGTCTTACGCGAGTGCAGATACTACAATTGCAAACCCGAGCCTTTGTAAGTTTTGGGATTCTGAGGAGAAACTGGAATGATCCACAATGGCAATTTCCCTTGTACAGCCAGTTTTGGTCATCCTCGGCTTTGTTTTCATTCAGATTGCGGATGGGCTCATATTTGGTGCCAATATCAGCACCGCTGAAACTTCTAACTTCGAGTCTTGAGATGTCAATATCCTCCAGCATTCGAGCCTGCGATAAGTTGTGAGTTCATTCTCTATGTTCACCCAATATCAGGAGTTGCGCTCACATTGATTCGGAGAGATTGGTCCGGTGGAGCGTCGCGACGACGCGCCATAATCGAAGAACCACATTCGGTACAGAACTAGGGAGTTCAGTATCTTCAATACTTATTTTCGGGACTTCGACAGACCAAGTGTTTTGTTCCTCTCATTGCAAATTCATAACTATGAAGGGATTTCTCTTTTCCAGCATCAATGATGAATTGCTTCTCAGCAACGGGATGGATCCACAGGTAGCCATTCTATTGAACCAAGAATATAAGCGACTCTGTCAACATATCAAAGACCAAGCTAATGATAAACTCACTCGAGAACAGATACTGCAATTACAAGTCCATAAAATCGTCAAGGGAGCAATGTTGAGCCTAAATCGGAAAAGACCGCAATGACAATTACCATGATACTCTTTCAATTCAGGAGATCCGAGAGACTTCTCCATTCCTTGAGAATCAGTGAATACTCAATTTGAAGTTATTTTGAACAATTTTGATGATCGTTGAGAAAGAAAGAAATTGTTGATATCAAGATCGAAGAATGGAACCGGAGAAGAAAATACGAGGCGGGGCTGACGCCTGTCTAATTGGCTGAGGACATAATTGACTCAAAGCCCTGTACGGAGTCCGAAAATCGAGGTATTTTGGTCCGTACCTTACTGCAAGACCATTGATCTCGAAACGTGCTTCAGAAAAGAAATTCGGGGGGCCATAGATGCTGAAATAGCCCGAATCACGTGACTATACGCTGGAGATGTTGCACATGAGCAAAGCATCCCCGAGGCGATTTGGCTCTTTACCATACATTCATGTGAGTGCAGATTGATGATCCTCGATCACCGAGAAGGTGTGGATGACTTCGGTGTATTAAAGTAACTCGTGACTTGATACGTGATTTAGCAGATTCTGAGTGAAGGTATCCAAAGCCTGGGTCCTGATTGCCTTGAACCGAAAGCGTCATTATGCATTGAAGCATGAGCCATGACCAAGGTGAAGCCTCCTTTGACGAGAGATGAGGGTAGGCACATGCTAAGTGGCGTTTGAATTGATGTCTTATGACCTAAGGATCTGCCAACGGAGAATGGCCCTCAATTCCGGAGTCAGTTAGGGGAATTCGAGTAGGCCTAGAGTTGAGTGCTGTCGTTTTGTGAGTAAGTAAATTTCATCATTTTATGCTGTCATTAAGATGCGTAATATCACAGCCCAGATGTAAGCATCTTCCTCGCTCTTGAGGCAGTTCAAGAGCGTTTACGAGCATGTCGCGGATCATAATCCAAACCTGTTCTATAAAAAGATCCATCCCGTCAAGCTTCAAATTCACGTGATGATAACAGAAGACCAGATGGGACCTCATTGTGGCTTCCTTGCTCCATTTCGTCCTGTTTCCTTTCACAACTCGTAAGAAAGAACCCGCATACCTACGTGAAGAGACACCGCATCTCTTCAGAATGATATCCTCAGGATGAAACTGCATGTCGTCGACGCACATGGCCGGATACTTGGTCGTCGTTATCTGGTTATCGGCATGCATGGCATTCATGCAGGTGTTGTCACATACTAGTACTACTCTTACTATCCGTAGCTTTATCGCAGCTACAAGCTCCGCCCCGCGTCAATCCAACTGTTGCAAGCACCCCGTGTTCTAGCTACAGGTTATACCATCCTTTGTTATCTTGGACCCGGTGATACCGAGGTCAAGGTCATGAGCTGGGACTTTCCCTGCTTTGGTATGATGACGGCGGGTAAGTGATTGCGCCTTGTTTGGCTGATGGAGCTGCTATCATAAGAGAACGCGTCCCCTCCCACTTCTCTTCCTACACAATCCAACTATCCAACAACAACAATACAAATCCAACAGCCTTTCAAATATCCCAATAGAATAATCATCATCTTTATCTTTTTATTCACACGGATAATTAACATTCATTTGTCAATTATCCAATCCCACCTTCTTTATCAGCCAAACTCAGCCTCACTGACTCATTCGCCGAACACGGCCACACCCTCCCTATCTCTTTGTCTCAACGCCAAATTTGTCTCGTACAGCTCATCACCACTTAATTGTGCGTGATCTGCGCCTTCCCGAAATAATACATCTATCTACCTTATCTTATTTGGTGACTCGGTCCCCACTTCCAGCTAGAAATACAGTCATCCGGTGACTTGTTACTTCCCTCGTTTCGATACACGACTTCCTACCTCAACACCTATACCTACCTGCGTGCCTTTCCTTTTTCCTTTCCGACTGATTCCTAGAACGACAACGAAAGAAGAAGAACAAGTTAGCAAAGTCTAAATTGTGATTGGAAGCGTCAAGAACAAAGAAATCTCCGGATTAGATCATACGTTGATTCGGATCCCGAAGCATCGATCTCGAGTTCTTCACTTACAACCAAACTCCACAACACCGTTTTCTCTCCCCAAACCACATTCCCGAAGTATCAGCTAGAGGAGTTATGTCTGCGACATCTACCACCTCCCCAGTTTCCCCCATTCAACACCGCGATATCCGATCCGCATCCCAACCATTTAAACGCGACAAAGACAATACTGCGAAATGGAGCATGGGCGTACGTCCCTCTTCAGGAGTATCGATTGATATTGGCGGGCCAGACATGGATGTCTTCGTAGGGAATTCGTCTGAAGGTCAACGTGCGAGGGTTAGGCCTCATAAGCAGTGGAGTCAGATGTAAGCTCTTCCCTCTTCTCACCTCCCCATTCCCCTAACTCTCAATCGATTCCTAAGTGAAGTTAGAGCGGTACTGATAGAGAGGGAACAGGACAAACGACTATAAATCACACGCCAATAAAACCCCCAAACCCACCTCCCACGACGGGTACTACGACCCACCCCGCCTCCACCGCAAAGTCGACGCAGAACTCGAAGCCACCGAGCATAGCACCTCCCCTCTCTCCAAATCACTACTCGAATTGCTCCCCTCCCATGCAAACAACACAAACACCTCCATTACAACCGCGCTTCGCGCTGGCGCCGACGATGGGATCTTGTACTCATTTGATAATAAAGGCAAGAGTCCGGGCGTTAAAGGGAGAGAGGTTGATCTAGGGGGTTTAGTGGAGTTAGCGGAGAAGAAATGGGCTGCGGAACAGACGGACCGCATCGTGAAGGGGGAGTATGAGGTTATTGATTCAAGTGGTGAGAGTGTGGTTGTGGGGAAGAAGGGGAAGAAATCTCCGAAATCTCGCGCCAAGGAAATGGAGATCAAGAATGCAGGGGATGATGATGAGGGCTTTGAGTTGATTTAATTGCTTCCTATTGTGTGGATAGGAGATGTTTCCTTGATGGACATCTTGATGGATTGGTTTGGTTTATGGCGTTGGCGGTGCATGGTATAGCTTACCCCTTCTTCCCGTATGGGGAATGATAGCTTACCCGTTTCTTGTTTATCCTCTCTTTTGGTACATGTATACATAGCCTACCCATAGATCGGGAAGGATGGCTATAGAATTTGTGACCGCTAGGTCTCGGTGTTCGGTTCGGTTCGGACGGCGGATGGGTTTGGATGCATACCATAGCTTACCCTACGGGGGAGGACAGCTTGGCGCTCGGATTGGGATAGATACCTACATACATTACTTTTAGTACTTACACTTCCTTTCTACTTTCTGCTGCTTTTGGCGGAGAGGGGATGAGTGGATGTAATGGAAGTTGTATATACTGGCTTTCCGTTATAAAATGCAATGTGACGGTCAAAAGCGTCGAAAGCTCCTAAGAGAGGGAAATCAGGACATGATTTTTTGAGGATTATATATTCTGTACTTCGAGATTGATTTGTTTTCAGAAGCCAGAAAGTAAGATATTATACAATCCACCTCCAGAAGCGGTGAGCTCGAACAGTAAGGAACTATTCTATACTCGTAAACCTTTGTTGGTCTCGCAGTCATGATGCTGTGCACTTGCTTTTTGCATCGATCTATCCGTCGCCACCCGTCTATGTCCATCGTACTCAAATCCTCTGACATCTCACATATGCGAGAACTACTTCGATAAGTACAGGGTCTGGATGCGGCTTCCCCCGGTCATTTACCTTTCTCTATTCATGATATCACATGTATTTTACACTTCTACTATCTTATCATCATCACTATCCTCACTATCTTCCTTCTCCTGACTCGCCCATCCTCCCGCTCCGCCCGAATTTTGCACCCGTCCGAATGGTTTGGGAACCGCGCTCCCATTTCCATTACTCCTGGAAGGTATGTGTTCTAAAGCTTTCATTCCTCCATCTACCTTCTCTTCTCCTTCTTCGTCTCGCATTAACACTTGTACTAATCGTTCACACGCTTCTCGTACGTCGTCATTTTCGACGTGAAGATGTGTTTCTCGTATGACCGGGTAGACCTTAACTTGTCGTAATATATCTCGTCCCTCTCTCGTAGTCGTGAGTAGCATGATGGTTTCGATATGTGTTTGAATAATCGTGTGGTCTGATTCGCGTTTCTTATCCGGTGGCAACAATTGTAAATCCTCCAACATCCCCTCCGTATCCTGCTCATCATACTCCTCATTCCCCATAATCGGCAACAATAAATACGGCAGTATATTAATTTCATCCGCATCCAAAAACTTCGGATGGTGTTCCACCTCAAAAGCCACATTCTTAATCGTCCCCGCGACACCCTTCCTCCTAATCTCATTTCCATGCTCCGTAAACACAACAAGTTTACTTAACGGTACTACATCGTCGTATTCTTGTCTTTGCAAAAAGTATTTTCGACATTCTGGGGTTTTGGTAATGTCGGCGAAGAGGTAGGAGAGGTAATCGTAGGATGCATTGGTGTTGTAGGTACCAGAGGCGCCGAGGACGAAAATGTCTAGGAGTTGGTTTATCGCGAGGGGGTGGGAGGAGAGTTTTTCGGGTGGAGGCAGCGTGAGGGCTAGGAGGTGTGAGGGAAGAAGGGGTGATTTGGAGAGATTGGCGAGAAGGATACAGAGGTCGTCTGCATTGGGTTCGGTGGGGTTCTGATTGTGTTAGATGGGGTGATTGGAGGAGGGAAGGGAGGCGCACGGTTGTTCGAGTAAGTAGAGTCTTGATAAACTCAACATCTGAGGCTAGGTATTCGAGGATCTCAGGATCGGTGGAAAGGTTGATGAGGATTGTGATGGCATTTTTGGCAATTTGCTGGGAGGCGTGAGTTATGATCGCCTTGTTGGTGCTTGAAGACGTACTTTGTAATCTCGCACTAATAGCTTGAGATCCTTTACTGGTAACAGTTGGTGGACTTTGAATATTTGAGGGTGAGTGAGGGAGTATGGAACCAAGTTTTCGACGGCTGAGGGGGGAGGTAAGTGTCGTGATTGCTGAATGTGAAGAGGGACGAACCGAGTTGTCGTACTTGAGTATTTCCGTGGGAAATGAATTCCACAAGCTGTGAGTACTGTAAGCCATGAGATCTATGGGCATATTTGAAGGGATTACCTCTTCTAGTTCTGAAGGCATCTTGTTGATTCTGCGATGTTGAAAATTTGGATGAGGCTCGTGAAACAATTTTGGCGGGGTCGATAGTTTGGCTGAATGGGGTTTCGTTTAGAGGATTCTGCCAATGTTTCCCGCTTATTGCAGGGTACAGCACAGCGGAAACCGTTTCCCTTTTACATGAGATCTGTTTGGACCTGATTAGCCCTTTTTCTAGAAAATTTTAGTGTCAAAATTAAGCAATTAAATACAATATTTTAACCCTTTTCCAATTAAATTATCAGAATTTTATTTATGTATATAACTTTTGTCATATAATATATAAAAAAGACTGCCTGGGATGGATTGCTGGCAAAACGAGGCGTATCTTACGGAATATAGGGAGTAGAAGCTGGCATAGAGAGGGGTTCATTTCAAGCGCTATGCCGTCTCTTGTAGTATTTTGGGCAGAGGGGGAACCGGCTGGCGACGATAATGGCATTTGTGAGCGGCAAATGGGCATAGAGGGCGAGGTAGGAGGACGGGGTTATCTTCGTTCAGCGTTACTCGAGGACCAGCCATTTAGACTTTCTATATCTCGTTCTTCAAAAAAAGCCCTCCAAGGTCATGAAATCAGCTGTTTTGCAAGACCAAATTTTTCCTATACCCTTCAAGGTCTTCCGCAATAGCTAGTGTCGATTTGAGTAGCTTCTAAAAGCAGCCCCCTTTAAACCTAATATCTTCCAAATATCCTGCTCCACCGCATCACGCAAGAGTTGCAGAACCAGCTCATGTAACTAGCTACTGGCGCTATGCAACGAAGTGAACGAAACACTCGGGCAGGATAACCAATACAAGTCTGCCGCCGTAGTGGCTCGGTGTCAACGAGCCTAATTGCATAAGTCTGTGCTCTTCAGGGCTATTTTGGCGCTCGGGGCTCAAGGTATGAAGAAATAGGATTCTAGGGATAAACCTGGCTAATCCGAAGCGGAAATTGCAGACCTTCATCCCAAATCCACCAACTGCGATGACGAAGAGACGACGATTTACCTACCATCGACAAGCTCCTGGTTTTTTCGAGCAAAGAGATCTCGACGGGATATTAAGGCTCTGGGGATACCCTTTAGCACCCTGAAGGATCTCCTTGTGATACAGGTAGGAGCCATCTTAGTCCAACACAGCCCGGACTAGAGGATTGTGCAAGCAATGGCCAAGGCACTCGAGATGTGCGCGCCGATTCTCTATCACCACGCATAAATAGCCAAGCAGTCTCCTAAATATACGCAGACAGACCCGTAACTCTCGAAGATAACGAGGCAGATACTCCCGACCTAGAAGACGCTATTGTTTCCGTCTCGGTCGACGCGGGCGCTTATCCCCCCTCTGAGATTTAAAATATTTTTGACAATCCGCTGCAAACCCACAGTTCCGACCTACAAGACATAACCAAGCATCAAAAGGAAAGCGTGCTTGAAAGCGGCACTTCATGGAAGGGTCCACTAGACCTATCTACTGTTTCTGCCGTATCATTTTGTCAACCCTAGCAAAAAAAAATTCTACACATTGGGCATGAAAATTCGAGGTTCTCAAGGAACACTCATCACTTAAACCAAAAGGCAACCAGTTCATCAAACTCAACCTGACCAAGCTCACCGAAGGACCGGATATCCAGAGGAACCAATGATCGTCGAATGTTAATAGCTGAGGAGGCTGCTTCCTGTGCTTCAACGTTCCTTCCAAGTTTGTTGAGGACCTGGCTCCGGAGGAACTGTGTTCTTGCTAGATCGGGAGCATAGTAGGTGCCACGGCTGAATACTTTCAGAGATTGGTCCAGATATTTTCTATTGCTCATTAGTCATGTCGATTAACAGAATAATAGAGGAGCAAGATTTACAGTGCACCAGTATCATCGTTGAAACGAAAGTGATGTTCTCCCAATTTGTATGCAGCATTTGCTGTGTAGAAATGCATATCTCCAACTGTTGTACGATACTGTGACAGCGCTCGCTGGTAATAGAAGAAGCTCTCTTGCAATTTTCCCTGACTCTGTAGTACTGAACCAAGATGATATAGAATCTGTCCAGTGCTTGTAATTAATCAGTATTTGGTATTTGAATCGGAGTTATAGGGCTTCTTACCGGTTTCCTTCCCTGTCATTTTGCCCGAAAGCCAGCTCGCGATCTTGTAGGGCTTCCAATAGAAGTTGTGCCGCTTGTTCGTTATCCCCTTCGTGCCAAGCAATAAGCGAAAGACCTTTGAGGGGTGTGAAGAGCTGAAGACGCGTAAAATTTGGCATTTGACGCCGTAATTCAATTGACTTCATAAAGGCTTCCTTGGCTTTCGCAAAGAGACCATTCAGAGTCAGAGCTCTACCTAACTCGGTATACCCAGCTGCAAGTTTGGAATTAACTTGATTCGTTTCATGGAAACTTTCGAGTCGAAGGTCCATATGAATTTGAATGTGTTCCAGAGCTGATTCGGGCTGGTTAATCTCCATGGACACGATGCCGCGAGTACCGTGAATCTCAGCCAGCAGGTCACTCATCGGTTCACTCGCGTACTGATGGAATTCGTGCGTAGCATCCACAAGATCGATACATTCTTGGGGACTCGATCGCTCCAGATGGTACCTAATTAGGAGCTGTCAGTGATGTATACTTTTGCATTGATGCCGATCACTAACCATGCCGCTTCCGCCAATAGCCACAGGAAGTTGGATATAATACATTCTCTTTTCTGTTTCTCAGTTTGGAGGCTGAATAGAAACTTGAGCCGGATGATATGTGGAAGTATCTTCTCACACTGGTCCCATCGAGCCATTCTATCGTAGGCTGGGTATCCCAGCTGTGGCGTCGAAACGTAAGGCCATACTGTCGTAAGAAGATTTACGGTCCCTATAAATGCAGAGGTAAATTGGTATGGGCTAGACATGAGCTTCCCTCGAACGACATCCTGGATGATAGTGTGAACCGATATTTCATCCTCGTCTTTGTTCCGGCGGACAAGAGAAGACTTCACCAGCTCTGTTAGCTCTTTCGAATATGATGGCTTTGAAATGGGAAGACCTGGCAGATTCCCGCGTGCCGGATTTGTTGTGAAGATAGCTTCTGGGATTCGGTCAGCGTCCAGCAAGGAAATTACTGAAAGTAAGCATCCAGCACCTCCACTGAGGTCCTCGAGGGCCCAGGTCGAGGACAGAGTCAGTGGGTAATTGTGTTGATTGCCCACACGAAGACTGTGAAGCTCTGCTCGCTCTGTTTCATGGTTGTATATGTCGAGAAAATCCACAGGCTTCAAGGACCTGCGCCATATTACACCCGCCATCTGAACTATAGCCAAGGGGAAGCAATCTAGCTTTTTGACAATGTTCAGAAGTGTCTCGTCAACAATTGGGCTGTTAATTTCGAGATTAATTAACTTCCCAAGGAGAAGTGCAGCGTCTTCGAAGTATATACCAGTCAACTCAATGCCACCGTTCACAGAAAACAAACTTGTTTTCATAAGAGGATCTCGACTCGTAACCAATATTGAGCCATCTTGGGCCTGCGGCCAGTAATCGTGCAAGATGTCCGGATCGTCTGCACCGTCAAATATCAACATCCATTTGATGCGCTTCCCTTGGGATCCGGTGCCTTCGAAAGGTTCTTCAAGCCAGTTCTTAACAAGCTCCCTGCTCACAACTGGATCGCTTGCATCCACTTTCTTCTCCAAGCCTAAGCTGACAGAGATTTTGCTGAATGTGTTGGCCAGTTTCTCGGTACTGCCGGCAGGTATCCAGAAAATAGCGTTAAAGTCTTCTTTCCTTGAGTGGAAATACTCGACACCAACCTGGGTTTTGCCGATCCCTCCTGGCCCACATATCGCAAAGGTCTTGAGACTTGAAGATGAATCTTCAGGTAACAAAGCCTCGTCTAGTTGTTTCATAGTATCATCTCGGCCGCAGAATACTAGATTGGGTTTGTTGTAGATTCGGGGAATATAACAACAAGGTAGCCGTATGTGCGGGCGTGATGGGAAGAAGTCTGATAGTGAATCATAACTTCCATCCGATTTCGCAGATGACGACAGCGTCATTCCGGACATGCCTGAGGACTCAGAACGCAATGGCGGATATAGAGCTGAAGTTGGTGTCGAGATAGGTGGACTTGAAGAAAAGGAAACCCTTGAAGTGCCCCCTTTCCTAGACGCATTCTGCCGTTCGCCTTCAGAAGATAAAGCCGCATCTGCCGGTGGGCTCGATAAAACTGAATCATTCTGACTTACTAGAAAAATAAAATTAGTGAAGTTTTTAATATGATTAAAGTCTCTTACTAACGTCCTAGGTTCAGAGTCTTTCGTATTCTTTCCGGGGCATTTGTGAGTATCCGCTGAAGGAACTCCTTAATCTGCAAATGAATTACGCCATTGAGCTGATTAAATATCCCAGAAAGATCAGTATCAATACGGATGAGCTTTTCTGAAGAGATTGATATCCTTGCCAGCTGAGAATCGACGAGCTGTTTGATTGAAGTAAGCTTGGTTCTGAGGCGAGAATTCCAGAGTAAACCCACCACACCCTTGCGCGAATGCCAGAGTGGAGATTGAAACCTTGTTTCCAGTGTTTCGTAACAAGAAAGAACAGGGGTGTCCAGCTTGAGCTCTTCAAATTGTAGACCGCAAAATGCCAGTCCTGAAAGATCTGACTTGGAGAACATGCGCTTCGACTTGGGCTTTAGGTCGCTTCGCAAAATTGTGGACAGAGCTTGTGATGCAGCTTCGTCGGATTCCACAATATGCGGTGTGGCCAGAAAGATAATCCCGGAGATGATATCGCGAAGTAAGCTTCGGAAACGATGTTCTCGAGAGGCTCTCCAGAGCATCTGTTTATGAGTGTAAGAAAAAGGATTGTAGGATATAGCTTTGAAACCTAGCTACTTGTTTCAACACAATACCGGCAAGGGAGTGGCAGACGAGTACGATCGGCCTTGGATTTTGCTACATGGTCAGAAGTGAGCAATTAGAAAGGGATGAAGTCTACGAACGCAGGCCGGGGTGTATGCTTTAAAGACTGCTTCGAGGAGATCATTTGCCTTCTGCGCGAGAGCCCGCCACACCAGACCGTCATCCACATTATGATCCACATTATGGCCCCAAAGCCATAAATTGGAGTTGGCTGGAGCAAGCTTTGGGAGAGATGCTTTCCATATGTCGGAAAGAGGAGCGAGACCCGCAGTAGTGATTCCGTGGACAAAGATGATACTGCTAAGGTTAGTAGTGGGGGACGGTTTGGCTTTATTTACAAAACTCACTCTAGTCCCGTGGCCTGGGGGTTCCCCGCCTGAACGATTTTTTCAAGCTCGACTGCCATGATTTTGAAGCAAAGAAAAGAACAACAATCTTCCAGAATCTTTCCCTTCTTGAGCCGACTGGAACAAATTATTAGGGTCCATGTCAAAAGAGCCCAACAACGAGCGAGACGATGCTTCTCTAGGGTTGTGCGTTAGTTGCTGCAGTGTCGCCTTACGCATTGGATGACATGCCTTCGCTATGTTTATGGGCGGTAACACAGAATGTCACGCGCCTATTCTACCTATCCTCCAATGACCGAGGGTCGGGTGATAAGCGTTCTGAAGTACGCCATATTATCGCCCTGAATTCTCTATGGTACTCCTCTTATCAACTTCGAGGGCCAGTATACAAGAAATCGTATCTTATTACTGTGAAAGGTTTTAGTGCATCCTTACATATCAAGTGGTACGACATGGCGTCTGGCAACGAACTTCAGCAGCCTTGGAAACAACTTTTTTCGGGGTCTCGGGTCGAGAATGGGGTTGAGAGGCCTACCGAGTCTAATAAAGAGTCTTGGATTGAAGCGTATGAAGCCGACAACAGAGTGGCGAGTGCAGGAAGCTCAACTGGTTTACAAGCATCGGTAAAGTCAAGCACGAGCATCAGGTGAGTTGTTGTGGTCTCGGTGGGGAACGTGCTCTAGAGACTTGAATTGTCGTTCTAATTCCAAAAAGAACAAGATCGCACAACGAAAAGGCACCACCGTTCGTCGTTCGCACCCCGCTCGTTTAGTTGCTCAGCGTGCAGGCCAAGTGCGAACATTATACTACAAACACTTCCTAGAAGTAATATTGAAGATCAATCGTCTCAGGCTGCACAATCTCTGTCCATTCCACCGATTCAAGATGTTTCGACTTTTCTCTCCTTGAAGAACACAAGCACTCGAGCTTCAATGCTCTCACGCGCGAAAGATGATTGCTCTGGCACAGAAGTTGGATTGATGAACGATGTGTGAGGTACCGCTGGAGGGAATTTGTCTTAGCATGTATAATAGTCTAAGCATACACAATTGAAGCATACCAGGGTTCAGCTCTGAATCAACCTGTCTGAATACCAGAAGCTCAGAAGGCATTTGATCGCTAAGATAGTGCCATCTATGTGTTGCGTTGAAGTGCACCATGATGTTCTCTCGGACAACATCGGCAGAGAATACCGTGTCGTTCGCTACAAAGTCGTCGCTGGGACTCACCGAGTCGGCATCACATAGTGCAAGAGGCCACTCGTGTACCGGGCCCTTCAATGGCTTCCAGACACTACGACAACAAGGTCAGAACAGTTCAGATTAAGTATTGCTCCTAGCTTACTTGAGGTACATGTAGCGTCCCTTAAGCAGAGCTTCTGCATTATCGCCGTTGAGTGACCCTATGAGCGAAACTATACCAGCTGGCGTAGAGTCCGTAAATGGAGTGGAATTAGCAGAATGCACTTGAGCAATGAGCCGAAAGAAAGGAGGAGGTTGGTTCATACCAACATGGACCCGAACAGCGGGTTGGCTCAGAACTGTGGGGTCGACCGACCCATATGGAAATGAGACGTGGCGGCGACGTATCTGGGTGAGTTAAATCAAAGTTCCAGCGCCTGTGCCTTATTATATAAAAAATTCTACACGCACAGCAGTATCAAAAATCTGCACCGATGATGCCATCATTGGTTTCATGTACTCCAAAATAAGAAGACTCAACTCATGACAATAGATATTGTCAATTTTATCGGAATCTTGAAAGTCCTCGTAGGTCATGGCGCTTTCCATCTCCAGAACAGCCCAGCCTTTCTTGGAAAATGAAAACTCGTGTTCTTTTCCTCTTACATCCTCGATCAGAACGTCTTCCACTTTTTGCGTCTTGAAGTTGCTGCGGGGTATCTCATCAGTCTCGAATTCAAGGCTGTAGGGTTTGACATTTTGCCAGAGGTTGTCCCGTCTGAGATAATAGAGTGTTGCAAGAATGTCTTTCGTTGATATCATATTGTTTGAATGTCTTAGGCTCAGACATAGATTTCGTTAAATAACACGAACAAGCCGATGAGAAGGCATCTCTTTCTCTGGCCTAGATAAGCCACTCGATCAATCCACCCGAAATCACATGTCGGAGAGCGTAGAGCCCAAATAAGCCTGAATGGTTGTCAGCCGCCAATGGTATTGGTCAGTCATTCATTATCCTGAGGAATGACCTCTCCGGGATTTTGCTTACGTGCTCTGATTATGAGATCTTCCAGAATTCGAAAATGAACTTCGAATGTAATTGAAGTCATATGATCAGGGCAGGTTGCATGCATGGCAGGCTTGGGGGCGAGGCTGAATTCCCATTTGGGGCGGCTCAAGCCGTAGCCTGATGCAGAAGCTCTGCGATATTCGACAGGTCTCGAGATCAGATGCGATTTCCTTAATGAGAATAACATTTTTATCCTAAGCTCGATCATTTCAAACGCATTCAGAGCAATCGAAGCGTTACCTACGTAGCTCATCGAAAAGTCCAACCCTCACTCTAGGAGTCTGCTAGGAGACAGTAAGCACGCCTAAGGCTCTCAAATGGAAGTGATGCAGTCAGCACCTGGCTGTACGTCTACAATCTAGATCATCTGGTATCAAGCTGACAGTATATTTAGTGCCGCAGGAGTATGCACGGAAAGTACTGAGATACTCACAACGTTCTGTTGTGGAGACCAAAGCCGTCAGTCATGCCTTTGCTGATCTAGCCTTGTTTCTCTGGAATCCATACGCAGATATCAACAGAGAGATACATACCACCAATTCCAACGTGTCTCACAAGGCTCATCAAAATCCGTTCGTCATATCCTACGAGCTACGACCAGACAAGCACTTATCGGTCACTCCTCTTTCTTTGCCACTACAGAGACCTTGCATAAACCAAAAGGAGGCTCTGGAGCCTAACAGCCTTCTTTTTCTACGGGGTTACCCCTCCGCCCAATTGCTCAATGAGCTTGGGGCAAGATACGACATTAATCCTCGATTCTTCCTCCACCATCTTCAATTCCTATCAACCGCGCAGGAAAGTGGGCAGAGAACCTCTTTCACCAATCCGTCAACACAAAAAACGGTCTTCCGTCTGAGTTTCATGACTATAGGAGAAGCTTCAACAGGTGTTACAATTAGAGACCAACGTGATGAAGCAGGAAGGAAGATGAGCGCGTACCTGCACAAACTTCGTATGGGAACTGGCTGGAAGCCTGGTGATTCAATCGTCCGCACGTATGATGCTCTCACAGAGAGAATCTTCAGCATTGAGCAGTCTGCAACAGTATATTTGGCGCGTTCACAGAAGCATGAACACTGGACAGGTGAGTCTTCGTTCAAAGCCATTGATAATAATATAGCTGACAAGTCGTACAGTCATAGTGTGGTTGGATTCCGGCGAAGACTTGTGTGAAAGTCCTATAGGACCGTGGCTAAAATCAGCGCAAGCCAAGTTTCATACGTACTTTCGACATATATATCAACACGAAGAGAATATCGTAACATTGGCCGCGCCGGATGCGACAGGTTCGACGAGTGGATTACGAGATTCCCAAGATCATTCTGGCCCTTTCCAAAGCATTCGATTGCTTCCATTATCTTACGGGAACTCATTGGATCCGTCCATCGCCTGCGTTGACCCGTTCTATGCGCTTAGTGAAGTCTTCTCTTTTGCAGCAGCTTCTCACATAGAATTTCTCAATACCATCGCATCCATTCTTGACTCTAGTATCACTGAGTTACCCGATCCTGAAGCCGACACTACGACATCTTTTCAAGAAACATTAGTGCACTGCCAAAGGATCCTCGAATGGCATAAGCACAAAGTATCAGAAATAGCAGACATGATAAAAAACAGGGAGTTGTTGGGCTGGCCTACATCACACCGTGATACGGCAGTCAAATCCGCGTTATTTCTAGAAAGAGACTTTGACTATGTCCTGCAGCATAGCCGGGCATTATGGGAGAAGTGTCAGCGCGAGCTTACCGCTATCACAAACCACGCCAACTTTACCGAGGCTAGGAGAGGTATTGAACAAGGGAAGCGGGTCTTTCGAATCACCTTGCTTGCTACTATTTACGTACCCCTTTCCTTCTCTTGTGCCATGTTTGGGATGAACTTTGTTCAGTTCGATAGATACTGGCACGGCTATGTGGTTTGGGCATTAACTACGTGCCCCGTATTCTTCTTGACGGTTCTAATAATGGATCTAGACAAAGGCAAAGCTCGCAGACCGCTGAAACGCATGTTCAAAACAGTGGTGGGATGGTACAGAGATATCAAAGACTAGAATCGTGCCTCCACTTCCCATGCTTGTGGAGGAATCAAAAGAGGGACGAGGTTGTCTCCACTAAGCGAGTTACAGGATGAGACAAGGTAGTTGAAAAACAAGGCTGATAATAGACTAGACGGCCTGGGTGTTGGAGGTCCTCGGGGAACCAGAGACGAACTCCGGTTGATAAGTCTCAAACCAACGTCGCCCCAACCCGACCCAAAGAATGAAATGTAAGGGTACCAGCGGTAGGATATCACACCTTGGCCAGTTGGAAATTAATTGTCGATTACTTCACACGTGCCCCAGAAACTCGGCAACACACCAAGGCAGCCATCGACAAAATATACCAGAACAGAGTGTAAAGCGAAGCCAGAATATTCACAATTGCTTTTGAAGTGATGGAAGGAATTTCCAACAAAGCTGGAGTTCTTTCCTCGATGTGATAATCAAATGCAGAAGTGAAAACATTCAAGGCGACAAGCGCGATAGAGTGTGGCAATATGCCAGTATGTATCTTCCCTCAGTATCCCTACCACCGATTAATAACTAAAAAGCGACAGATCCCCAATGAAGGAACTGCTACGTTTCTCATGATCATACGCCGCTTCGTAATCTTGTTCTTATTTGTTATGGTGATGGAAAGATTGAGGCAACGGCGGCTTGGCAGAGGATGAAGGACAACTGAACTTCATTCTGCAATTATGTGATACTATTTCAAGGATTAAACTTTAATCTTGAACGTACTTTCCACAATATGAGATACCTTTATAACTTATACTTCAGCCTCATCGAATAATCATCTATTATAATATGTGTAGAAAATTAAAATTTGGTTTATGATCTTTATAATTATAAAAGAGGTATGTTAATATACCTTATTTATCCTTTGGGGTGCATTCGGTGCGGGCCTGAGTGGAGAGGATTGAACAGCACAGAGAAACCGCACCGGTAAGGGAGCGAGCGTTGGGAGAAGAATGAAGAGGAAGACGGTCGACCAGTGGGGGGAGCGCGAATCTGATAGATGCTGGAAGCGGCGGCTGGCTTACTTACCCAGCACGGCGCGGGCAACACCATACCTCAGATTACATTGCAATTAATGACGTGCAAGACTCCGTCACAAATCACTGAAAAGCCTCTTCCCAAGCGCTTTACCCTCCGCAGCAGGATCCCCAATACCATTATCATCAAGTAGTCCCCTCTCCGACTCATGCGGCGCCCACTCAAAATTCGCGTTCTTGACTTGGATCTTAAACCCCTTCGGCTGATCCTCCTTAACTTGCTCGGCGCCTTTCGATGGCCACACATTCGTCAACTCCGTAGGGTCATTATATCCCGTCTTGGGAATATCGCCCATCCAGCTAACTTTGCCAGTGTCAAAGACGGTCACGGTCTTGCGGTTGGTGCTCATGGTTTTAACCAACATCGCAGCTGTCAGACTCTCGATCTTGTTGCTGATGTTGCCGTTGTGAAGGACTTTGTCTGCTCCTAGCACCAGATAATCGGCCCCTTCGAGAACCGTGGTGATGCTTGCGTCAGACGCGATCTCGGTTTCCATATTGCGGGGAAGACTTGGATCCTTTCGATATGGGTCTAAAAGAGTGTTGACAAAAGGGGTACCCTCGAACTTGGGCTGCGATTCAAGGACCAAGAGCTTCAGGGTCAACCCTTCCTCAACCGCATATTTTATAAAGCTGCTGAAATACTGCGTGGTTGGCCTAGAGCAAGACAGAGTAACGATATGCCGAGAAGATGTCTTCTCCCCTGGTCAGCTACTCTCCACCATCTTGACGAAATAATTCACGATTCTCTTTCGGCTTTGATTCCGCGCCTTAATCCTTGTCTCAACAGCCTCTTCCACGATCGTCTTCAGTGGCATTGAGCTCAGTGTACGTACTCATCCGGCTCTCTCAATGTGCTTCTGCGCCGAGTCCAAAGCCTTAAAACCCCCCGCCTCAATGGCGTTACCCGTACTCGGTCGCCCATTCTTCGCAAGATGCGAAGCCCTCCATCTCAGTGACCAGGGGCTTTCCCTTCATTTATTCTCCCTCAATAGAAGGCGCTTCCTTTCTTATCAATGCATATTGTTGCCTAGACAGTCGTTGTCGCCAACAATCCATTGAAAAGAATCGAGCCATTAGCCGGGGGTGCGCAAACTAGCCGGAACGCGTGATGAGTTTTCGGGGTCAGAGACTCGTAAAATTATAATGTATAATTATTTATTTATAAATACAAAATTTGAAACTTATTGGAAAATTTATAAGACATTTGTAGATTAGTCTTTATATAATGCTTTAAATAATACTGGTATTTTGTTATGAATAATGTCTATTTTAGATAAGTTGCGCTGTTATTCAGCTCGCGCACCTAGCGTCAACTCTGTGGTGTACTAGATGACTTTTCATTGTTCAAGATTTTCAGAGCTACAATATTACTCGCAGTGTTGTTGTCTCAAATTCTTCGAAGAATTAAAATTTGGATCTGTTCCTTCATTTGGCCAGTGTATGAAAAGTTTTGGGGATAATCAAAGATTTCATGTCAGGATCTCGGGAAGTTCTGAATAATCTCAAAAATAAAACCATCACATTCCCTCGAACTAAGACTTAAAGGTCCTCTGAGATGAGTGATTCAGGGCATATCTATTTGCCATTTAGGTTTTCTGATACCATGACCTGTGCCTCCCAAACACCTATCCCACCCCGCCTTCAAATGCAGCTCCTCAAATTGAATGATTCATCTTTGGCCTAAGCTCATGAATACGATCAAAAGGATCTTGTAATCAACCCGCCCACCATATCCTAACCATTCAGATATGCAACCACTCTAAACTGAAGGGGCTGTATCCTGCTCCGGTCCATGAATCAAATCAAGTAGCTCTTGCAAGCCACCTTTTCCGTCCCCGACGATCTCCACGTCCAATAGTCCTTGGGTTTGATCTGCCTTGCCATAATTTCGGATGATTTGCCAAGCACGTCTGAACTCATCTCTGATACTACAGATCCCATTGTGATTAACCGTTCTTGCCACATTATGATCAAGCTCAAATGGATCTTCGATAGCAAAGAGATAGCGGTGGCGGATTTCTTTCGTCTCCTCCAATGTCTTCTGTTTCGCGGGTTTGGCGTCTATTTCTTCAGTATCAGCCTCGACAATTTCTCCATCGACTTGGTCACTAGGGTGAGCCGGTGTGAAGGGGGTTGGCGGTGCCGAGATCGTGGTAGTCTCAAACACTGTTTTTGCACCCGTCCAGCCCTTCTCCTGTTTGGTCAAGATACCGCCCTGTGTTCGTAAACTCAAAACTTCTCTACCCCAATCGAATCCCCTGCCCTGAACTGTAGACATCGGACCACTTTGAGCATAGTATTCAAAGAAACCTCTAAGTAACAAGCCAACTGAATCACGATTATGATTTAAGAGTCCTCGAGCCGACAGGTCTTGGATCTCTGTTTCATTCCGCCAGAACCGCACATCTTTTCCTTTGCAAGTTGTACGCGCTTCGATCTCGGCTGGTGGGAGATATTGTGGTGGATCTCGATGGAGGATCTGGAGATTGGGACAAACGAAAGGCTGCGCAATGTTGACCAAATAGTGAAGCACCATGAGAACGTATCCGTAACTGCTCAGAGTTCCTCGATATGGCGTGTTGATCCCGCGGACTTTAGCCCAATGTTTGATGAATAGAATGATGGCTTTGACACGGGGGTCACTGTGGGAGTAACAGCGAAGGAGCAGGGTATTATGGAGTGCTAAGTCGGCTGAAAAGTTGATATCGCACTGGATTCCAATATCAGTCTTTGGGAATTCAAGATGATCTCTGTACCGATCACGTGGTTTGTTTGGAGAAATGGTTGTCGGATCCGGAAGAGCTCGAATCTTCGATATCAAAACTGAGTCCGCATCCGTAGTCATGAGACAGCCTTCAATAATTCGGCTACGAAGTAAAGCGATGTACTGCTCCACATCTGAACGCACGGTCTCACCAAAAAATCCCTTCTTCAAAGCATGCTCATAGTCTATAGCAAGTTGGAGGCCCCGGTGCATCAATGCAACTCGCTGCAAGGTCGATTCATCTCGGAATTTTTGCATCTCTTCCCTAAGTTGAGAATTGTAGATTCCAGAAATATAATGAGCAATGACGATAGGGGTTATACTTTCTTGAACTGGTTGTGATCGACCTTTCAAATCATCCAAGATCTTCTGAGCTCTGTTTTGGTAGTATATAGGATCTTCATGCTGGATTTGCTCGAAGATGACCAACTGGAGCGAGCTCATAGGCTTCATTTTTTCCGCTGCAGTAAATAATTGCCTGTTGTAGAGGAACGGATCGAGAGCTCCGACGACTTTGTCTTGCAACTGACGCCACGTCTCTACCAAATTGCGACACTCCTGTTCGCGTTGATCGTATGATTCCGTAAGAGGTCGGTCTTCCAATGCCATAGCTAGTCTTTCGCCCTCAACCTGTGTCCAAACGCCATTCAATGATCGTTGCATAAAAGGCAATGAATCGTCAAATAGCAGTTCAATTGACCGATAAGTCCGCAGTCGCGATATTAGAGGCTGAGATGAAAGACCGGAGATGAATGCTTTGCAAACTTCATGAAGAATCTTCGACTCATCATCATTAAGATCAGATGAACTTGCTGTTACGTCGCGACCGCCCAGCTTTCTCAACAACCGTTTCCCCGTGTTGTAATAATCGCCCAATGTCTGATTCGCTTTTTGCTTGAGCTTAGCTAATTGATCCTCCTTCGAT